>ERZ833963.716-NODE-716-length-47423-cov-3.475722_pt1 | contig 47423 bp, 33 predicted proteins | sample MGYA00519693_ERZ833963 | MGnify/ENA primary metagenome ERZ833963 (study PRJEB31850, sample SAMEA3708748) | human gut metagenome | biome: human gut; feature: human-associated habitat; material: faeces | place: China | collected 2014 ...
GAGTGGTGGAATCGGTAGACACGCGGGACTTAAAATCCCTTGGCCATTGCGGCTGTGCGGGTTCAAGTCCCGCCTCGAGTACACGGAATATTAAGGAGTTAGTAATCACTAACTCCTTTTATTTTATCCAGAAAACTCTAATCACTTTTTTAAATTATTCCCTCTCGATACCCTAAAAACGATATGTGGCATCTCGACACCCCGGTAGTGTTTGACAAGAGTATCGACCTCCACCATTCCATTCCGCCGAGCCACGTTTTGGGATGCCACGTTCGAATCCCGAATAATGGAATAAACCTCGTCAAAATTCAACTCTTGAAAAGCGTACTCCTTACAAGCAATGACCGCCTCTGTGGCAAATCCTTTATGCCAAAACTCTTTTCGGAATAAATAACCAACTTCCGGCACCCTATTCCCGTTATATTCCTGGTACGTAATACCACATTGTCCGATAAGCTCGCCACTGCTTTTCTCTATGACCGCCCACAGGGCAAAACCGTCATCCTCGTACCGCCGAAACATCTTATCCAACCATGCCTGAACTTCCTGATCGCTAAAAGCGCCCTCGTAAGCATACATCACCACGGGATCCTGCAACAATTTACACACCTCGTCAAAATCACCCTGTTCTAACTTTCTTAGAACCAACCGTCCCGTTTCTAATAACACGTTTCTCATTCTTCTATTTTCAGGCAAAAATACCAAAAAAATATTTCCCTCAACAAATAAATCGTACCCGATAAAATAATCGATCATAACAACAATATGTATTACCCCCTGTTATCAAATGAAGAAAGGATGAACACTTAAGATAATTACCAGATAATCACAGATTAAAGATCTACCAAAGACGTATCAAAGACGTTCGTGGACGTCTTTGATACGTCTTTGTAACGAAGTTGATACGTCTTTAACCCCTAAGTACATCGAATATGCAACGGGTAAACACCGTATATTACCCTGAAAAAGTTTGCCGTAAACCCAAGCAAACCTATGCCAGCATTAAGCCAATTTCGTTATTCTCATCTGGCACTAAAATTGGCTCAAAAACAAACTGCCCCTGAAAGTTTTTTGTTCACTTTTTGGAGGCAGTTCTGTACTATACTACAATAGCCTATTTCAAATAAAACACATGCTACATTTTTTCCACACGTTCCTTTACAGATTGAATATCCTTCGGCTCAGCATCACTTAGCGAGTTATTTTTAATAACTTCCAACACATCAATCAAGAGCCTCTTCGCCCCCTGTTTGTCCCCGATCTCTTCCATGAGATCCGCACATCCCCAAGCCGTCGCCGGAGTTCGATCCAACTGATAAGCATAATTTACCCAATCGATACATTTCTTTTTCTCTCCTACATTCTGCTGATCGGTAATCTTCCAGTAATGACGGGTAGCACTGATCACGAAAGAGGACAATAGTTTATACTTCACCCCGCCAAACAAACTCGCCATACCCATCGTCTTCTTTATACTCACAATCGCGGTTGAATCATTCTTCATTTTAGCTGAATCAATCAGCATCTTAAAATGCTGGTTTGTTATCTCTTCCGTTTTTCTCAGGGAATCAATGCTATTCTCTTGCTGCTGGGCAATCATATACTCGTTCATCAACGTCTTGAATTTATCGTCCAGACGGTTGTTCGAATAGAAATCCAAACGCAACTGCTCTGCCGGAAGATAAGATTTACCGCCACCCATCATGGCAGACATTCCATTCTCCAGATTTCCCAACCCGGCCTTCACGCCAAGAATTCCTTCTAACGCCTTTTCATCCTTCTCTTTCACGCAAGTGGCAAAACAAGCGCTCAAGCTCTTCATCACGGATGCATTCAAACGATTACCCAACTTCTTGTTTTCGCCCTCGACCTTCTTGATGCCCTTCACCAAACGATCAAAAAGAACCGGATCAAAAGTAGAAATATTACCTATATTACTCACGTTCTCCTCCAACAACAACTCCCCATCAGAGAGGCATTTCAAGTACTCGTTCAGGACAATGCCACCGCCTGCCCCGGACTCTTTCAATAAAGCATAATACTCTCCTAGGAAAACTTTTCCCCGTTTTCCTTGTTCGTATTCCTTCTCCATTGCCGCAATACGGGGAGCCAGCGCGTACAAACGCACAGCTTTCTCTCCTTCAGCGATAAGTTTATCGGCTGTACGGACTCCCATAAACTTATACACCAACTCGCCTGCAGCATTCACGAAAACCAACGTCGGGTAAGCCGAAACCTCGTACTTACCCGCTAGTTCCGGTCCTTCACCTTTCTCCGCGTCAATCTTGTAATTGACGAAATTTTTGTTGAAGTAATCCCCCACGACCTGCTGGGGAAAAGTCTCCGCAGCCATTTTCTTACAAGGACCGCACCACGTCGTGTACAGGTCTACAAAGATCAGTTTATTCTCCTGTTTTGCTTTCTGTAAAACCTCTTTCCAGCTACCGGTTTCGAACTGAATCCCCTGTGAAAAAACATTCCATGAGAAAAGCAAAACGACTATTGTTAAAAATATTCTTCTCATTATTTCTATCAATCGTTATTCTCCAAATTGTTCTGCAACTTTTTCCATCAACAGATCTCCCCGCAATTTGGTAGCGACAATTTTCCCTTCCTTGTCAATCAATAACATAGCCGGAACCCCGCTCACGTTATACAATTTTGCCACCGGACAACTCCATCCCTTCAAGGAAGAAACATGTCCCCAATTCAAATCGTTCTTTTCAATCGCATTTACCCAATTATCCTTTTTATCATCCAGTGACACGCTCAGTATTTCAAATCCTTTATCATGAAACTTGTCATATACTTTCTTCACATTGGGAACTTCACGCAAGCAAGGACCGCACCAGGATGCCCAGAAATCAAGCAAAACGATCTTCCCACGATAATCAGATAAAGAAACATCCTTTCCGTCCGGAGCTTGTAAGGTGAAATCCGGGGCAACACTACCGATGGATGTTTTTTTAATATTATCTATTGATGTTTTCAATTTACGTCCTAAATAAGCATTTTTGATACGGGGAGTCAAACCTTCATACATTTTTTCAACTTCCGCCAAATCTCTATCCTTGATCACGAAATTATTAATAATCAACGCAGTTGCATGGCAATCGGGATAATTTGTAACCAAGCTGTCAATCGTCCGCACGGTTTTCTCCTTCATAGCCGTATACATCTGTATTAAAGAGTCCTGCATGGCAGCACTCGTATTCTCATCTCTACCCATGAAGGAAAGTCCCAGCATCATCAACATCTCATCCCGCTGTGCTAACAGCATTGTTTTAAAAATATCCTGCTCCACGCTCCCCGATATTTCTGCTCTGACATTCTCAATCTCTTTTCCCTTGACCGTTTTTTTCACGGTTATGCATTTTACATGAATTGGAATAGAGTCCAAAATAACGATATTCGTACTACCATTTATTTCCAAAATCCGCTCATCCACGTCTCCAAGCGGCTTTTGCATTTTAAAACTACCGTTTGCCACGATAGCGGAATCCAATATCTCATATTTTTTGTCTCCCAAGTCCTTTTTTAAATAGACTACTTTTCCATCTCCACCTTCCCACTCTCCTTGAATGGTATAAGTTGTCTCTTGTTTGGCACACCCCATGAACAACAAGCCTATCAATAATCCACTGATAATTTTTCTCATACTTCCGGAATTATTTTAACATTTTTAAATCAAGTATCGTTTATATTTATTCTGATTTTTTCAAAAATGACTCGAACTCTTTCGCTTTCTCGGCTCTGATTTTCTCGTCCATCTTTTTGAATTCTTTTGCCTTTGCATTATTGCCAAGTTTAGCATGCAAAACAGAAAGAGTTCCGTAATAATTAGATTTTAGTTTAGCACTTCCCTTATCTTCTTCTTTCTGCAAACCTTCAATTAAAACCAAGTACTTCTCTATTATGCCCTTATCTTGACAATATGCCACAAGGTATCGAGCCGTTTCATCCAAATCACGATCAGAATAACCCAAAGCCTTGATGTCACGATACATCATCTGGCTTTCGTATACTTCATTCCACTTTTGAGCCAACTCCAATTCATAAATCTTTATTTTGGCACGATACGTTTCTGCACGTTTCAAATTCCCGCGGTCAATCAAACGTAACAAAGTATCTATTTTTCCTTGCTCGGCAACCAAACGCAAGGGAACCCCATTCTCATCAAATTTAATTTCAACCACTCGATCTACTGCTTTTTCCAGCGCCCAACTTAATTGTCTCTCCACGTTATAGCGATCAAATTTCACTTTATGAGCCAAACGGTCTATATTGAAAATCACGTAGTCAAATTGCGGAGAATAAGGGTTTTTGATAAAAGCCCCCACAAAATCCCAGATTTCTTTTTCCTGCAATTTTTCCACAGGTATCGTATTCATGTAATCAAGTACGATTTTCTCGATGTCATCTTTCAAGAAGGCTCCTTCCAACGCGGCAACATATTCTTTCAGAAACGCCAAGTCCCGTTCTCCTGCCTCGTACCTATCACGACAAGCAAACAAACTTTTACCTTCCTTACCCGCTTTCATCCCGGCAATCAATACATCTGCCTCTTGGAATCCCGCCATTTGATGCATAACTTTTCCTTCCTTATTAATTAACAAGAGTGTCGGGAAACCAATAATATTGGATTTATATTGTTTATACAGATCTTTCCCCACACCCTTTTCCATATCGTATTTCACGTTGATGAAATTCGCGTTAAAAAAGTCGCCCACGTCTTTGCGAGTAAAAATATCTTTGGCTAAAGCCTTGCACGGGCCACACCAAGAGGTATAGCAATCCATAAAGATATATTTGTCCTGCTCTTGAGCCATTTTCAAGACATTTTCCCATTTCTCGCCTTCGATAAAACGAATCCCGTCTCCGGCCGACTGCCCGAACGAAAACAAGGCCAAACATAAAAATTGTACTATAAATCCAATCTTTTTCATAATCAATCCTATTTACAAATATGCTATTATTTTAATTCATCCAATTTTGCCTGACAAGCTTTCACGTCACTCTCTTCGACCCCGGCCGCTGAACTTCCATCTTTCAATCCCAAGGTCAAAACTTCTTTCGCTTGTTCCTTTTTATCCAAGGCCAATAACTTATCGGCCACGTATGCCGCCGTCTTTGCGGAAGGGCTCAACTGATGTAAAAACACGTACCAACCGGCAACCCGATCCTTGTATGCCGCATCTTTCTCTCCTGTATATATCTCCTCGTAACGTTCCACGTTCTCAACCATACTCGTTGAAGTATAGTAATCATCGATACTTGAAAAAGCGAACATCATCGCGTTCAGTTTTCTCGCTGCCTGATATTCCTCTTCATTCCCACTTTCTTTTGCCTCTTTCAACTTAGCCTCCATGGCCTTTAGCATGGCAATTTTCTCCTTATGAGTTTCCTCATATTTTTTCTGAAGTTCCGCTATATAACTGATAAAAAGCTGATTAAACTTATCCAGTTTCTTTTTAGCCGAATAATAATTTAAACGTAGTAATTCAGAAGGGATATAGATATTTCCTCCCCCCAATGAAGCCGCCGTGGCACTATCCTTACCTCCCGTCGCCTTAAATAAACGATCTTTCAAAGCCAGCACTTCCTCAAAGTTTTCCTCTTGATCGGCTTGTGCCGTCTTTTGAACGCTAGCACTCAAGAAAGTACAAATCGCTTTATTCACGGCAGTAGAATGTTTTTTGTCCTTCGCCGGATTGACAGCCTCCGCACAAGCCGCATCCACCAAGCGGTTGGCTAATTTCTTGTCGAAAACCGTGATTTTGGCAATACGAGGAACATTGACAGAATCCAATAAATGAGCATCGTCCACCAATGCAAAATAATCAAGTAATACATCGCTACAATCCAATCCGGATTTGTCTTTCAATATAAAATACTGATTCAAAAATTCTTTATCCCGGTTGCCTTCCTCGTATTTTTTCATGTATTTCTTCAATTCCGGTTGTGCGGCAAACGCATCCACGGCCTTCTCGCCTTCCTTGATAAACATATCCACGGTTTTACCGCCCAGGAAACGATAAACCAATTCCCCGTCCCCATTAACAAAAAGGAACGTGGGATAAGCAGATACTCCAAATGTTTTCGCAACCATTTTCCCGTCTTCACTCTTTTCTGCATCCAATTGCAAATTCAAAAAATGAGCGTTATAATATTCGCCGACTTTAGCTTGCGGGAATACATTATCCGCCATGTGCTTACAAGGTCCACACCATGAGGTATATATATCTATAAATACCAGTTTATTCTGTTTTTTCGCCATTTCCAGTACCTCTGCATAACGCCCCTTTTGGAAGTCGATCCCCTGTGAAAACACGGTTAAACCAGTGATTAAAATCGTCACTAACAATACTAATTTTTTCATCTTACAATCCCTTTAGTTTATGTCCAATACTATTGTATATTTTTTATTCCTCTCAAAATCACAATTATAAAGCAACAAGAAATCCTCTGCCACGGCAACTTCCCATTTCTGTCCCCCCGCCAAACACGGGTTATTTACACGTTTCGGGAAATAATAGGCAAACGGAATATCCGTCACGTGTTCCTGTTTCAATTTTCCTCCTCTCATCAATCCTCCGTCAAAATATTCATTGGTCGTGATCGTCACGAAACATTGTTTCCCTTTTATCTTGAAATCTACACGGAATCCTAATGGTTTCGGATTTTGCATCTTTACATCCCAAGCCGGATCGCCATACAAAACAACTACATCCCGGTCATGTACAAATCCCATCTGGTCTTTCGTCGGCTGCTGACCCGTCACCGCCTTGAATTGTTTTTCAAACATCTCCCTCTCCCCGAAAAAGGATAATTTACGGTCAACATTTTCGGATGCCACTCGTTTTCCGTCCTCAACATATCCTGCTGGTTCAGATAAACGGCCTGCGCCAAGGTCAACCGCCCGGCATTGGCAACCCAGTATTTCAAACCTCCCCAACCGTTCCGGCCATACCAAGTTGTAACGACATATCCCACCATGGAAGTTGCATCCATTCCGCTCAACCAAGCCACAGCCATACTCTCCGGGTCATTGTCAATATTCCCGATCAGACAGTTACCCGCCGCAAAATAAACTCTCGGGTGAGCCGTCCCTTCCAAAAACTCAGGAGTCATGAAGTCGGCATACAACCGCCCTCCCCGTGGTTTCAGATTACCAACCGTAAATGGCATTTCAAGATTTTTCTCGGTTGCGTGTGAAGAGGTTACCAGCAAATCGGGATCAATTTCTTTATATTTCTCTACCCATTTATTCAGTATTTCCCATTTATTGATCTGCTCATTCTTCACTTCCCCGTTGCGGGTTGTCTTCTCGCCCCAACCGCCGGGTGTTCCCCCGTCATTCATAAATGCAAAACGATCAAAATATTTTCCACCGCTCAATTCTGCCGTCGTGTTCAATGCTGTATGAATCACAAAAGGTTTAGCGCTCCCCTCGACCATTCGCATAGCATCTGTAGCTGAATACCCCGTGATAATTCCCCACAAGTAATCCGCATAAATATCATCATCTATTTCCCGACTCAAACGATGCCCTTCCATGGCAAACTCCCGATTGAGGTTTTCCGGTTTTTCCACCACTGCCACGTAACGGGGAGTTAAACGCCGTAACTCCGCCAACAATTCTCGCGGCTGTTTGTCGTAATATAACACGGTTGCTTTATGTCTTTTAGCTAAAGCCTCTACCACTTTCATCCATTCCCCGTCAGCCTGAACCTTTTTCGAGGTAACAACCACATAGTCACGAACCTGTTGAGCTTTTACCCCCAATAAATTACAAGTCGTAAACAGCCAAACGGCAAACATTACAACTATCCGTTTTTTCATCATATTTCCAGATTAATTAGACTGAGTTGCTTTAAACAAATCCTTATACCGTTCCATCCGCTCCGCTTCTATGGCATCCCCCATCTTTTTATATTTATCAGCGTTACCCCTATCGCCCACAAGAGCATACAAACGACCTAACAAGTTATAATAATTGGTCGAACCACCCTCCGCCTTCTCCTGTTCACTTATCCTCAACACGAATGACAAGACGCTGTCAATTAAATTCTTATTCAAATTTCTTTCAGAAAGGAGGGTCAAAACTGCTACAATATATTCACCCCGAACATCTGTCATGTGCAAGTTCGCAGCTACTTCCAAGTCTCGAAACACCTGTTCGTTATCTCCTGTATGCAAAGCTTTAATAATAGCGAGTTTTAAACGCATTCCATCCTGTCCCAATAATTGCCCTTTATTTACCAGATACGTCAATCGTTCCAGTTTTAATGAATCATACAATGGCCAAACATACCGTTCATCCTGGAAATGAGGCTCGCATTGTTTCTCGATCTCTTTGTTCAAATTTCGACTCAACACCATCAATACCTCATATCTCTTATCAATCTCATTATCCCCACTAACCCCACTTCCCAATCCTTTGAAAAGTCTCTTCAAACGTGCAGCCTTATCCTCCGGAGCGGAGCTTTCTTCCCGATCCCATTTCATTTTTTTCACAGCATAAATGCCATACTCAAAAACATTGGAATAAGGGTCTGCAAATACATATTTATTTAATAGCAAGTAAGTATCCTTATCTTCCACCTGCAACACCGGACACCGAGACATATATTCCTTTATCACCTGTTCTGCCTCTTTTCCCTTTCTCGCATCCTCCAAGGCCTCCACGTATTCCTTCACGACCTTAATGTCACGCTTGTTTACCGTGTATTTCTCTTTCAAACTTTCTAGGTCAGTTTGTGCAGATGCTGCTAAGCAGCATCCGACACAAACCAATATCATGATTGTCTTTCTCAACATATCTCTTATATTATACAGACGAATCACTTTTTCAGATTCTTAAAATAATCAGCACCCACCGGATCATTAGGACAATTAGCATTTTGCATCGCTTCAAGATCCATTGACAATACCCGTTGTAGATAAGGGATCAACGCAACAGCCCTCTCCAACATACGGGGGAATACCTCAAAATTATAATCCAACTCTGTCTTTGTCGTGGCCGTCAAGAAAGAAATATAATCAGCTAAATCCATTTGTTGACCAGGCACTTTTATAGTCTCAACCTGAAAGCCAGTCGGTTGTGAACGAACATAACCATTCGAACGGAATATATAAACATTGGGGGAATATTTGCCTGCCGGATCTTCTGGCCAAGGAGCTAATATCATTATCTCCTCTTTTCCATTGGCTTTCTTCATGCGTAAGTTAAAAAAATCATCTGGTTGCTCCGTTGCTCCCAAATACAAGCGCGAAATCAACAAACTTGACAACTCCGCTTTCCACTTATCCCAGTCCTCATCCGTAAAATTATTCATTCTATCCCCAATACCAGCGAGAATAATACAATCTCCATTATCTAAGTAAATATCCACCACCTTGTCCGGATTATAATCATAATCATTACAAAGCGAATCACACAAAAACGTACGTACAAACCAACTTCCTTGTACCAAACTTTTATCTAACCCCACGAATATTCCATCCTGTATATGGTTAATAATTTTCCGAATCACTTCAGTGTTCTCTTCTTTTACTGGAGTATACCATTTGTTAAAATAACCACTCCAATTCGTTACCTGAAAAGCATAGGGTTCAAATTTATACAAATAATACATACCCCACTCTTCCCAAGTATTATAAATCAACTCATCCACCGAACCAGGTTCCCCCTTCGTCAAACCATATAACGGACCGGCTAACTCGGGATTTACCTTAACCTCCTCGGAACAGGAAATCCCTAGGAACAAGATCATTATCAAATATATTGTAATCTTTTTCATACTTTACAAATTTTAATATCACTATTCGGGTTTAATCAAATTGCGCTCATTATCATAACATCCATTGTTATAATCAAGTTCACTGCGAGGAATTGAAAGCACATAATTTTTACTTCCTTGCGGCAAAGTATAGGTTTCGTATTTATCCCAACTCGAATACCACTTGTGTTTCAATTCCGGCATCCCCTGTCTTCGCAAATCCCAAAAACGCATGGCCTCCTCGAAACAAAGTTCCCGACGCCGCTCTTCCCAGATAAACTTCAACAAAGCTTGTCCATTCGAAAAATCCGCTGACGTTTTTTCCACATACACTTTCGGGTCCAAACGACACCGCCGTAAATTATTCAACAAATCAAGAGCATCACTCGTCACTTCATTATTCTTACGTGTATAGGCCTCCGCCAGATTCAACATTACCTCCACACTCCGCCAATTCTCATGGAGAAGATTTTCGCTCGGTTTTGTGGATGTTGAACCCGACATTTGACGATATTTTATCGGATAATAATACTTGTACTTATAGGGTCTATCTTCTTCCCACATACTTTCTGCCTTTTTAGCCGGAATGTCCTTTAAGAAATAAGCTTTTTTCCGTAAATCTCCCTCTTCATAAGAGCGAATCAATGACGCATCCGTATTATGTGAAGGTCTGAATCCCAATCCGAAAAGCTCTCCCGAGGTTGACAAATATTGATACGGAGAATAACTAGAGGTTCCGAATGTAAAAACGACTTCCTTATTTATAGTTCCATCCATCATTGTAAATATCTTATTACTAAGACCTTTCTCCGTTCCGAATAACGTTGTATCTTGATCGTTCAGATTCAAAATAATGGAATTCTGAGCCAAAAACAATTTACCGGTTCGGATAACCTCATCCCAATTTTCTTGGAATAAAGCAATACGAGAAGCTAGCAACAGGATCGCCGGTTCAGAAAGCCGGTGTATATTCCCGTCAAACGTGGCAACTTTAATATATTTCTCCGCATTCTCAATATCCTCGTTAATCAAATCATACACCTCCCGAATGGATGAACGTCTTCTAGCAGCTATATCTATTTGCGGTTCCGTCCGGATAACCACTCCCGGCTCATCCAAGTTCTCTTTAGACCAAGGTAAAGCGTATGAATTCACCAAACACCAGTAATGATAAGCTCTCATCGCATAAGCTTGGGCTGCAAGAAAATTATAACTTCCCGAATCGGCCTCCACGTACACCATTTCAGGCAACGCATCTATAACCAAGTTACAAGCCAAAATATTCCCGTAACGACGCTCCCAAAAATTATCCGCATAACTCTTTATATCTCGTTCCCACTTGTAAGGTTCTTCGCCTTCTCCCACGCTAAAAGCATCCACGGAATTTTTATCCCGGGTATCATTATTTTCATCATCCGGATCCAATTCCAGTTGTCCCATCTCCACATCGTCGGTCATCAAATATAACCAAGCCACCTCGTCATCAAAATTTCGGGGAAAACCTTCTCTATACAACATCGGTAAAAACTCTTCCACTTTCCCGGGAATCAACAAATCTCCCGAATCCTCTTTCAAATAATCGTCACACCCAGTGAACAAAAGTATCCCTAAAAGCCAGTAGGTATATATCTTTACAAATCTTTTCATAATCACTTCCTATTAAAATGAAACATTAATACCCAAACTATAAGAAGGTAATATCGGAATATTCGCTTCCGGAGTCTCCGGATCAAGCCCCTTCCAATCCTTATGCGCCCACACGAACAAATTCGAAGCCTGGAAACGAATCATCATAGAAGATATTCCCATTCCCTTCAATAATTTCTCAGGCATGATGTAGCTTAACCCCACAGAACGTAAACGTAAGAAATCAGCCTTCGCCACGCGGAAATCCGACAAATCATAGAAATAGGTACACTCTTCAGCAGCACCCCGATCCTCGGCTGAAACATTACGTTCAAAATCCGAAGCTACTCGATCATTATACAGAACAGGCACATCCGTGTATTTTTCATCACCGGGTTTTCTCCACCTTTTTTTCCAATTCGTAGATACATTGGCAACCGGATTCAATGCAGAATTTTTATCGGCATACACACTCGGTAAACGTTTCACTCCACCCAAATTATACGTGAAACCCACGGATAGCGATAAACGTTTATCAAAAGTCAACTGCGTGTCGAACCCTCCGGAAAGATCCGGATAAATGGACCCGCTTTTCACCAGTTCCATGCGCTTCGGGTCAGCTGTATGCCACAATTTACCATCTTTCCCGTAGAATAATGGATACCCGTTTTCACTAGACAATCCCCCATAACGGAAAGAGTACATTGAACCTAACTTCTCACCCTTAATCGCTAAATTACCATCCAACATTTTATTAATGACCTCCAAATCGCTGTATAATTCATCGTTTGCCAAGGTCACCTCACTTGTATTTCTTCCGAAGTTTACGTTAAACCTCCAATTCAACTTCTTTCTTTGAATGATCTCCACGCTCAAATTACCTTCAAATCCTTGGTTATCCATCTCTCCTGCATTCATGTACAAACGTGATTTTCCATTAGATGTTGCCACTGTTTTTTCCATGATCAAATCTTCCGTATGTTTTTTATACACGTCCAAACTACCTGAAAGCCTTCCATTCCAAAAAGAAAAGTCTGCTGCAACGTTCCAAGAGGTCGTTTTCTCCCATCTCAAATCTGGATTAGGTAAACGGTATATCGTTGACTGTTCCAAGTTACTTGTTGTATTACGATCTCCTACTTCCAAAATCAAATTAGGAGTAGCATCATCATGAATATTTCCTTGGATACCGTAACTACCTCTTACAGATACAAAATGTCCGTTTTGAGCAAATCGAGCCATGAAACCTTCATTCGTCAATAGCCATTTACCCGCAATGGACCATGTAGGTAACCACCTATATTTCGGGTTACTCCCAAATTTATTGGCCCCATCCGAACGAATATTGAAATTCATCACGTAACGATTGTTATAAGTGTACGTGGCCGAACCAAAAAATGAAGCCACTCTCGAAATCGAGTTCGTATTCGTTGGAAGCATTCTATCAATATAATTGTTTACAAAATTGTCTGTATGCACTGGCATAAATCGTTCTCCATAAGTAGGAGTCCAACCATACCCCGTCGAACGTACCCCCTCGTACTTCGTTCCTCGCAACTCAGAACCAACAATTATATTCATATCATGAACATCAGCCAAAACCTTAACATAGCTCAAACCATTTCTCACAGTATACCCTGTCTTCACCGTATTTCCCTGCTCCAAAACACCTCCGTATGGTAGAGGAGATTTCCAATATTCATCATCATTTTCATCATATTGCTTGTAATCATAGGTACGAATGGAAGCAACACTACTAGATTCCTCTGTTTTCCAATCCCGCTGATTCGTCGATGAATTATGATAAGAAAAAGTTCCTTGATAAGATAGTCCATCATACAACTTTACATTCAAATTTAACAACGCGTTAAAATCATTCGATTTACTCTCCTTACCTGTTTCTGCCAACTCGTTCAACACGTTATACAAGTATTTTGAATCTTTCTTGTAAAAGTGATATTTCCCATTTTCCTCGTATGGCTGCACTGTCCGAGAAGTATTATACGCATAACTAAACGGGTTTACAACAGAATAACCTTCATTCTTCGTCGTGCTGAAATCAATTTTCGCCATAAAATTTACATACTTACCCACGGATGCATCCACACGAGCTAAAGTAGTGAAACGCTCGCTAACAGAACCTTTTGCAGCTCCTTGATTATTATTATAACCAGCAGAGAAATAATACTTTGTTGCCTCAGAACCTCCATTAATACTCAAATTATGCGAATGAGTTACCGCATTACGGAATAACACATCAAACCAATCTGTATTACGCTTCGCCATCTCCTCTGACCGAAGTGCAAACTCCTCTTTCGACATCCGACGATTAACCAACTCGTTCAATAGTCCCTCGTAAGAATCATCCGGATCCAACGATATATTTGAACTATATGATAATCCTTGCTCGAAAATATCCTTGGACAATTGCATACGTTCCGCAGAATTCATACGATCAAAATTCCGGTAAGAAGGACGTTCGTTTAGTACCACTTCACCATGATACGAAACCGTGGGCTTGCCAACTGTTCCTTTTTTCGTCGTCAACACGATCACCCCATTCGCAGCCTTTACTCCATAAATCGCCGTGGCAGAAGCATCTTTCAAAACCGTAATGGACTCTATATCCTGCGGACTAATTCCCGAAATAGCATTACCTACTAAATATTCGGCATCTTCACTATTCAACTCCGAGGCTGTAATCGGAACATCTTGTTCCAAAATCACTCCATCAACCACCCATACAGGAGCTTTGTTACCGTTAATCGTTGAAGTACCCCGAATACGAATTTTAGGCGTAGCACTCGGCTCTCCCGAAGTATTCATAACCATCAATCCGGGGACTTGTCCCTGCAACATTTGATCAATAGAAGCAGCTCCCGCCATATATATATCATCGGTTTTCACTACCGAAACCGCACTGGCTGACTCTCTCCGATTTAATGTCTGATACCCGGTCACAACAACCTCATCCATATCCACCGCAGAATACTTCATTACGACATGCAAAGAATCCTGTCCCTGCCAAGTAATTACCTTTTGCTCCATCCCCACAAAAGAGAAAAGTAATTTTTGCCCGACTTTATTTTCAATCATCATCCGGAATAAACCGTTCACATCCGATGCCACACCACGAGTTGTTCCTTCCACAACAACAGAAACTCCCGGAAGAGGCATCCCATCCGTGTCGACCACTTTTCCCTTAATCAATTTTAGCTTAACATCATCCTTTTTTTGTGCAGACGGCTTAACAATTACCACTCCCTCTGCATACTCATAACTAAAAGGCAAACCCTCGAAAATACGATCCAACGCTTTCTCGAAAGGTTCATTCGTCAGAACCATATTGAGTTTCACGTTCAAACTTGCAATCTCTTCCTCGTTAAACACGAAATAAACTCCTGTCTGATTCTTCAACTCTTTAATAGTCTCCCTGAGACTTGCATTCTCTAATTTCAACGTCACAGATTGTGACGATACACTGGCTATCGCCGTAAAAGAGAAGAACATAGTCAAAAGCAAAGTCAATCTCATTGCTAAATAAATTTTTCCCCTCGCATTTTCAGGCGAGGCTTGTGTAGAATTTCGTCTTTTTTTCATACATTTGGATACTTTGATTAATAAACGTAGCCTTTTGCCGAAGGCTGCTATTAAATTTTCAACATAGAACGGGGAATGCTGGAAACATTTCCCGTTTTTATGTTTCTTCTATTGCATCACTGAAGTTATTGTCACATTTCTTCCATTGATAATAAATTTTACGTTAGTTGTTTTTTCTATCATATCTAGCACGCCATTTAGATCTTCATACTTCCGCACCACTCCGGTAAAACGACGCTTTTTATATTCTGATGCCGAAAAAGTAAATTGTACATCATACCATCGAGCCAATTGCACCACAATATCATCCAATTCCATATTCTCGTACTCAAATATTCCCCGCACCCACGAGGTGTACAAAGAAAGTTCCACGGCTCGCTGGCTGATTGTTCCGGAATATTGATCTACCACGGCCTGATATCCCGGTTTTAATACCGCATAATTATCTCCGGAGGTTACTTGCACGGCACCCTGCTCCAAAGTTGTCAGAATTCCTTCATTTTCCGGATAAGCTGAAATACAGAATTTCGTTCCCAACACTCGCACGCTCACATCATTTACCCGCACGATAAAAGGTTTATTTTCGTCATGCCGCACGTCAAAATACACTTCCCCCTCAGCAAGCACCTCTCGCATATCTCCCGTAAAACGAGTAGGGAATGTTAATCGCGAAGATGAATTCAACCATACCATGGTGCCATCTGCCAACGTGAAATGATATTCCCCTCCAACCGGAGCCGAAATGGTGTGATATACTGGTTTCTCTTCTATCTCGTCATTTACCTCCACGTTATCATATCGCAATTCATTCTTTTTGTCTTTCAAAACAGTCGCCCCGTACTGCCCGATTACCTCTTGTAAATTATCTTGTGTCAAATCGACTTGTATCCCATCAGCCACGATTAGAGTCGCTTTCGTTCCTCCGGCATGCACCTTCGCCAATACGGGAGACATCTCTTCTGATTCCGGAGTATAAAAGAATACAAATGATAAAGCGAACAAGATCACAACAGAAGCTGCTACAACAACTTGAATACATCGTTGCTTTCTTCTGCGAGCCCGAATTTTTTCCTGTACACGTTTCAATGAATCAGGAGCCCCCTTGCTTGAACAAGCAACCATTTGATACTCACGCACCATTTTCACTCCCTCCATAAAAAGTTGTTTGTTTTCCTCCGCCTCATCCATCCACGCTCGCAACTCCCGTTCCTCGCTCTTATCCAAAAGTCCGGAGCAATAATCACCAATCCAGTGCCAAATTTTATTGTTCATCTCAATCTCTTTTATATTATATACCGGAAGATTGAAAAAGAGATGACAACTTTTTTAGGAAAAATTGCAGGAAAAATAATTTTAACAAAATGAAGGAGTAAAAATTTATCGCAGAATAATAAAAAACAACGCCAAAGCGTTTCCACCCAACTCTTCTTTTAACTGCTTCAATGCCCTGTAATACATCGTTTTCACGGTATTCACGGTTATCCCAAAACGATCGCCCACTTGCTGGTAGGTCAGGTTATCCAACACCACGGCTTTAAATATTTCTTTTGTCTTTTCCGGCAAAGCCTCCACCCGGGCATATACCTTATCACGCAATCGAGCAAACTCGCTCTCATCATACTCTGCCAATTCTTCTAAAAACTGATCCACATACTTCTCCACGTCGTCAAACATGATCCTTCCCCGACGTGTCGCAAACTTTGAGGCAGCCTTGGCTACTGCCCCGAAAAGATAAGAACGAACGGAACCGGAAAAAACAGTTCGTTTCTTGTTCATCCAGAAAGAAACAAACACCTCCTGCACAATATCCTCTACATCATCCGCATTCGAAACAAACCGCAACGCATACACACACAATGCCCGATAATAATTATCAAAAAGCATATTCAGACAGACCTCATTTCCTGCCTCCAGTTCGTGTACAATTTCCGATTCGCTATATACCATACAAAAATCTAAATCGACAATTATGATTCATGCAAAGATAGACATTCTCGCCAAGAATCAAAATTATCGACATATTACTAACCCACAAAAAAGTAGGCCGTTTCAAAAGAAAAACGACCTACCTCATATGATTATTTATTTTCGAAAATGATCTTGTCATCCTTCACGTCTACCACGATACGGCTATCTTTGGAGACTTCCTCTGCAAGAATCTGTTTTGACAAATCATTTAACAATGTACGTTGAATAACCCGTTTTACGGGACGAGCGCCAAACTGCGGATCATACCCGGCATCTGCCAGCCATTGAACAGCCTTGTCGGTAATCTCGATGGCAATACCATTGTTTTCCAACATCTTCTTTACGCCATTGAATTGCAAACGTACAATATCCACGATTTCCGACTTCTTCAACGGGGCAAACATGATGATCTCGTCGATACGGTTCAAGAACTCCGGCCGAATCGTCTGTTTCAACATCTCGTACACCTCGTGATTCGTCTTGTCAAGTACCTCATCCCGGTTATTCTCATCGATGCCTTTCAAACGTTCCTGAATGATATGCGCACCGATATTCGAAGTCATGATGATAATCGTATTTTTGAAATCGACTACCCGACCTTTATTATCAGTTAAACGCCCGTCATCCAGCACTTGCAACAAGATGTTGAACACGTCGGGGTGAGCCTTCTCAATCTCGTCCAGCAATACCACGGAATAGGGTTTCCGACGAACAGCCTCCGTCAACTGACCACCTTCATCATATCCCACGTACCCCGGAGGCGCCCCGATCAACCGGGAAACAGAATGACGCTCCTGGTACTCGGACATATCAATACGGGTCATCAAGGATTCATCGTCAAACAGGAACTCTGCCAATGCCTTTGCCAACTCGGTCTTACCGACACCCGTGGTTCCGAGGAAGATAAACGAACCGATAGGACGTTTCGCATCCTGCAATCCTGCACGGTTACGACGAACGGCATCTGCCAGTGCCGTAATGGCCATTTCCTGACCGACTACCCGTTTGTGCAACTCGTCTTCCAAGTGTAATAATTTCTGACGCTCGCTCTGCATCATCCGGCTCACCGGAATGCCCGTCCACTTGGACACGACAGCCGCGATATCATCTTCCGTCACCTCTTCCCGAATCAACGACTCTCCATGTTTCATATCCGCCAGCTTGGCCTTCACCTCTTCAATACGACGCTCGGCCTCCTTAATCTTACCGTAACGAATCTCGGCAACCTTTCCGTAATCGCCTTCCCGCTCGGCCCGGTCTGCCTCGAAACGGTACTGTTCAATCGCATCCTTATTCTTCTGGATCTCGTCAATCAAAGAACGCTCAGACTCCCATTGGGCTCGCAATTTCGTACGCTCTTGATTCAAATCGGCCAAATCTTTCTGGATCTCGTCCAGTTTCTTACTTTTCCCTTCCCGCTTAATCGCCTCTTTCTCGATTTCCAACTGTTTGATCTTACGGTCCAGTTCATCAATCTCCTCCGGCACGGAATTCATCTCCAAACGCAGACGGGCAGCCGCCTCATCTACCAAGTCGATAGCTTTATCCGGCAAGAATCGATCCGAAATATACCTGTGAGATAACTCCACGGATGCAATGATGGCATCATCCGTGATCCGTACCTTATGGTGATTCTCGTAACGCTCCTTCAATCCCCGCATGATACTGATCGCGCTCATCACGTCCGGTTCGTCAATCATCACTTTCTGGAAACGACGCTCCAAGGCTTTATCCTGTTCAAAATATTTCTGGTACTCGTTCAACGTGGTTGCACCGATAGCCCTTAGATCACCACGAGCCAAAGCGGGTTTCAATATATTCGCCGCATCCATTGCCCCGTCAGACTTTCCAGCCCCCACCAAGGTATGAATCTCATCGATAAACAGGATAATTTCTCCTTCTGAAGACAACACCTCGTTCACAACCGATTTCAAACGTTCCTCGAATTCTCCTTTATACTTTGCCCCCGCGATCAAGGCTCCCATATCCAGCGAGTAAATACTCTTGGATGCCAGATTTGAAGGCACATCCCCGTTCACGATACGCTGTGCCAATCCCTCGGCAATAGCCGTTTTACCAACACCCGGCTCTCCGATTAAAATCGGGTTATTTTTTGTTCTCCGGGACAATATCTGTAATACCCGACGGATTTCATCATCTCGTCCGATTACAGGATCCAGCTTACCGTTCCGGGCTCTTTCATTCAAATTGATGGCATACCTCCCCAGCGCATCATAATTATCTTCTGCCGACTGAGAATTTACTTTCGACCCCTTCCGCAACTCGTCAATCGCCGCACGGGTTTCCTTCTCGGTCATTCCCGCATCCTTCAACATACCGGAAACCGGATCCTTCACTGATAATAATCCCAATAAAATATGTTCCAAAGAAACATACTGGTCACCCATCTCTCCCGCCAACGTCGTGGCTTTCTCCAACACCTTATTAGCCTCGTCGGACAAATAGGGAGAACCTCCCGACACTTTCGGGTATCCATCCACGATTCGATCCAAAGCTGCCAAGACATTCCGGCTATTTACACCCAACTTGTTAAAAATAAAGTTCGTGATGTTCTCGCCTTTCTCGATCACGCCTCTCAACAGATGACCTGTTTCGATGGCTTGCTGACCTTTTGCCTGCGCAAGTTGCACGGCTGACTGCACGGCCTCTTGCGACTTAATTGTATAATTGTTCATGTTCATAGTCTCATTTTCTCCTTTCTGCCTTCAATTTTACAAAGTATATACCGAAACTCTTATCCAAAAGTTTCATCTGGACAAAATGAAAAAACATTTCAACCTATAACATTAACAATCAATAAAAAAACGAACTATTGATTTTCGTTTTCTAAAACAAGAGGCATTACAAATATGTCATTTTGTCTTCATGTTTTACAAATTACATGACAAAATGACTTAATTATTTACATTCTTTCCATCCCCGGAATGTGTCACTAAACGGAGGATAAGCGATCCCTTTCTCCGTGATAATGGCAGTGATCAACTCGGCAGGAGTCACGTCAAAGGCGGGATTATACACGTGAATCCCCTCGGGTGCAATTCTTCGAGCATACCATTTCTCGGTCACCTCTGCCGGATCACGTTCCTCAATTTTAATCTCTTTGCCCGTGGGACAATCCATATCAATGGTAGACGTCGGCCCCAGCACGTAAAACGGAATCCCATAATATTTAGCCAACACGGCTACCCCCGAAGTACCGATTTTATTTGCCGTGTCTCCATTGGCAGCCACCCGGTCACACCCAACCAGCACGGCCTGCACCCATCCCTGTTTCATCACCGAAGAGGCCATATTATCACATATCAAGGTTACATCCACTCCCGCTTTCTGCAATTCGAAGGCCGTCAACCTCGCCCCTTGCAATAACGGGCGGGTTTCATCGGCAAAAACCGAAAAACCGAATCCTTGTTCCTGTCCCAAATAAATCGGGGCCAAAGCCGTACCGTATTCAGAAACCGCCAGATGCCCCGCGTTACAATGCGTGAGCAAGCCCATTCCCGGTTTCAACAGCGACAATCCATGTTCTCCAATTTTCCGGCACGCCGCCGCATCTTCTTTCCGAATCGCCTCGGCCTCTTCCCGCAAGACTTGTTTCAAAACTTCCACCCCCGCACCTTGACATTTCAACAACGCAACTTCCATTCGCTCCAATGCCGTAAATAAATTTACCGCCGTAGGCCGGGAAGATGCCAGATAATTCTTCACCCTTGCAAACTCCCGGTAGAAATCATCAACCTCGTCCACCTTTTGCATACACACAGAAATCCCGTAAGCGGCAGCCACCCCGATGGCAGGCGCACCCCTTACCTTTAACAAATAAATGGCCTCCCAAATTTCCTCCGGAGTTTTCAACGCCAAATAAACTTCCCGTTCCGGAAGTTGCGTCTGGTCAATAATCACCAACGCACCCAGCTCATAATCCGCACGTGCGGTCACGATCGTAAACAAATCCATGTTGAAAATAGTTTTTCGCAATATTAACAAAAAACATTTACAGTAACCACATATTTCCTCACAGATTACGCCATGTTAGTATTGTCCTTCCGTCTCACTCTTTTTTACTCTCCTTATCCACCAATGCATCCAGATCTTGCACCAAATAATCATCTTTCACCCGGTAAAGAAGATTTCTTCGTGTCCCGGAGAAAGGTTGTTCAACCCCTATAAAAACCTCGCTCTTTCCAAGTTCCTTTAGCACGTAAGGCTGAAAAATATCAGCCACATTCTTTATCACGTGCCGCTTGGATAAAAAATACTTAGCCGCTTTTTCTTCTACATAACCATTTCTCGTTATCACGTAAAATGTCGAGTCTGTATCGAACACAACCCCAAGCCGGCTGGATAACACCCCATCATAATAAACAAGAGCCTGAAACTGATAAATATTATCCAATTTCAATTGTACAGCCCCATATCCTTCCTGCCGTTCATAACAAAGATGATATTTATTATTCTGAAAATAGTACGTAAATCCTTCCACTATTCTATCACGTTCATTTTTAGGCCTGTATATTTTATTGGCTAGCACCTTATTTACTAACGGAGAGACATTTTTCCTCAAGATCTTATTTATCTCCGCCCGACTCAGGGATGTATGCGTTTGCGGTCCCCAATAACGAGTCTCGATAACCGTGTCTCGTTGATTTTTCACAACAGAGGCTTTATTTTTTATCCCATACTCTATTAATTGGAGTGCCTTCACCGCATCATACGTCTTCTCATGCACGTGAAACACCAACGTATCGCCCGATTTTCCTCGCTTGTACCATAATTTATATTCGGGAACAATATCTTCCACATAAGAATGCTTGAAATCGAGATAAATCGGTTGCTTACAACCCAGTTCCTTGGATAACATCTCTACCAGCCGAGCAATAATATGAGATTTATATCTTTCCTCGTGATTGCTGAAACCACACGAATACGTAACCCGGACATTACCGAAATCTTTTGTAAATCCCCAATCCGAATGGCCCCATGCCGGTAGTACCGACAAAATAAATACCATCACCACCAAACTGTTTTTTATCTTACTCGTCTTCATTATCATATTATTTTGCACGACATTCTTTACAAATATAAAGATTTCAGAAGACAAATTACTTGCACATTCAGAATATTCTCAAGCTCTCGCCATTTTCAACACCTTCCAAGTACAAACCAGAATCAACACGCAACACACGAACATAATAGCACTCGTCGAGTAAAGAATATTTCCCATACCCGTTAAAGGAGAAACAATCCCTCCTCCCAAGAAGGTCAAGAAACCGAGTATTGCAGAGGCCGTCCCCGAATTCTGCCTTTCCAGATTCAAAGCCAGCGTCGTGGAAGTCGGCAGTATAATTCCCAAGAAAAAAAGAAACAGGAAAAAGACAATCTCAATAATGATAACGGATAATTCCATGCAGAGAGCCGCCCCGGTGCAACAGCACAGGAACATAAATCCCCATACACCCACTCGCAAAGCATGTTCATTCGACCGGAAACGAACCACACTCAGACTACCCAACATGATTGCCACGGCATTGCAGGCAAAACAAACGCTATACATAACAGGAGAAAGATGGTAATGTTCCTGAAAAACAAACGGCGAAGATGCGATATATGAAAACATCACTCCCATTCCCAAGACTTGAATCGACACGAAATACATGAATTTCCGATGCCGCAACACCTCTTTATAATAAACAAACCGCTCTTTCAACTCCCCTTGTAATCGGTTTTCTTTAGACAAAGAATCATGAAACCTTAACAAAACCAGCAACAACAATATCCCGATTAACACCAGCAACCCGAATATTCCCCGCCAATTCGTCACCAATAGCAACAGCCCTCCCAACACAGGCGCACAAATCGGAGCTAATCCCTGCACGCAAGCCAGCATGGAAAAGAATTTCGCCAAATCCTTTCCCCCGTACAAATCAGTCGCTATCGACTTGGAAATCACGATTCCCCCCGCACCCGAAAATCCTTGGATAAAACGAGCCAGAATAAAAATCTCTATACTAGGCGAGAAGACACAGCCAATCGATGACAAAACAAAGAAGAACATCGAGATCACTAACGGCCGCTTTCTTCCAAATTTATCACTCACCGGACCCAAAAATATCTGTCCCACAGCCAACCCGATCATACTAAACGTCAAACTCAACTGCACCTGCGAGGCTGTCGTATCAAAATAAGTCACCAAATTGGGAAATGCCGGCAAGTAAAAGTCCGTCACGAAAGGCCCTAGGGCCGAAACCATTCCGACGACAATAAGTATGTAAATTTTCGAATTTTTCTGTTCCATAATCTCTAGTTTTTATCATTTTTACATCGCGAATATCCCCAACATTCTACAAACATTTTCGTCCTAATCATCCACAGATTTGCCCTATAATGCTTTTTCGTGCAAATATCTTATCTTTGTTTCCGGAACATGAAACCAGAGTACATGCAAAAAGGAAATGACATACCAAACAGCACGACAATCCCCTCTCTTGGAAATTTCTTCATTTCCATGTTAAGCAAGGAATCCTTCATCCAATTATTTCCGCTCCACAAGCCACGACGTAACGACATCAACGGCCTGACCGTCATCATGATTACCGCCGGAGAAGGTCATTTGAAAATCAATACTAAAGACCACCTCGTTCACCCCGGCACGTTAATCTCTCTTTTACCTTTCCACCTGATCGAGAATCATTACCTGTCAGATGATTTCGCTTGTAAATACCTGTCTTACAGCTTTGACTTCATGGTTGATTTCCCGTTCGTTCTCAAATCGGGGACCTCGGAAAGAATAGGCAACAAACCCTACCTATCCTTAACAAACGAAGAATTCAACCACCTGGACGAATTCTTCGTTTTTATTTCCCACCAGGCAGCCAGACTCGATCATCCCTCCCGGGAGGAGATCACCAAAGCCTTACTTTTCTCCTTCATCGCGGAACTCAGTTTCATTTACTCTCACCAAACCGTACTCGTGGGTACCAATCGCCAAAAACAAATTGTAGACGATTTCTTCCGGCTATTGCACCAGCACCACAAACAAGAACGCTCCCCATCGTTCTATGCCGACAAACTTTGCATGACATCGAAATACCTATCGAGCATACTGAAACAAACCACCGATTGCTCCCTCTACCAGTGGATAACGAATTTCAGCCTGCAAGAAGCCAAAGTATTATTGAGATCATCGGACATGAGTATCATCCAGATTTCCGAGGAACTTAACTACCCGAACTCTTCCTTTTTCGCCCGCTTTTTCAAAAAACACACGGGCATGACCCCCCTACAATTCAGAAACAACAAGCAAGTTCATGAAACTTCCGAAGAATGAAACAAAAAGCCGTTTTCCCCGTTATCTTAAAATAAAAACAATGCTCTTATGAAACAGAAATTATCAATAACCCTATGGGTGATATTGCCCCTTATCACCTTCTTCCCCAGAGGACTCAAAGCCTGCACCGGAATCACGTTGAAAGCCAAGGATGGTTCCTGCATCGTGGCCCGCACCATAGAATGGGGAGGTAGCAATCTCAATAGCCAATATGTTGTCGTACCAAGAGAATATAAACAACAATCCTACATTCCCGGCGGCACAACAGAAGGGATGATTTTCACGGCTCGCTACGGGTATATCGGGCTAGCCGTGGAGCAAGAACAATTCGTGGCAGAAGGACTGAATGAGGCAGGACTCTCTGCCGGACTGTTTTACTTCCCGCAATACGGGAAATATGAAACTTATAATCCCAAAGAAAAAGCATCCAGCATTGCCGATCTACAACTCGTTTCATGGATATTGGGCAGTTGCAAGACCGTGGACGAAGTAAAAGAATCCATCAAAAAAGTTCATGTCATCGGTATCGATCCGAGGGCATCTACCGCCCACTGGCGTTTTGCCGACACCACCGGACGCCAGATCGTTCTCGAAATCATCAATGAAAAACCGATCTTTTACGAGAACAAACTAGGTGTACTGACCAACTCCCCAAGTTTCGACTGGCAGATGACAAACCTGAATAACCATGTCAACTTGATTCCCGGTATGGCCCCCTCCCAACAACTAGACGGAGTGACTCTTACTTCTTTCGGAAACGGAAGTGGTTTTCTTGGTATACCGGGCGATATCACCCCTCCCTCCCGATTTGTCCGTGCCGCTTTCTATCAAGCAACCGCACCACGGCAAGAGACAGGGCAACAATCCGTTATTCAATGTTTCCAAATACTGAATAATTTTGACATACCCATCGGAATAGAGTTCGCTCCCGATCAAACTCCTGTTGATATTCCAAGTGCCACGCAATGGACCTCGGCAACCGACATGACGAACCGCATGATCTACTATCGTACCATGTACGATAGCGCCATCCGTTGCATCGATCTCCGTAAGATCAATTTTGCCCGGGTAAAATATCAAACAGAGCCTCTCGACAGAGTAAACCAGCAACCGATAATCCCGATTCGGATCGGATAATAAAATAGAGGGGCCACTCAAGCAGTCCCTCTACACACACGTTCACTTTATCTTTAATCGTCAATATCCACTACCTGAAACTTATTATTGAATTTAATCTCCAAGCGATTTGACAATTTGATCTCATATCCTTCCGAATCATGCTCGATCTCTAAAATTTTTGCCTCCGGATAATTGGCCTTCACATATTTAAGTATCGCTTCCGGAATAATGGCAGCAGGAACCTCACCTGTCTTGCATTTCACCTCTGTCCAATCTCCCGATTTATCGAATTCCAACTTTTCCCCGCTTGCAAACACCACATCATAACTCTTGTAAAACAAACCCGTCTCCTGTGTTATCAATGCCACTTTCTGATCTTTAAAATAAGTCGTGATAAACGTCTGCGCCTTCGCCGGTAACTGATTCATCTCAATCGGCTTGTCATTATCAGCCTTTACTATCGTCATCGAGAATAAACATACGAGTAAAAAAACAATCTTTTTCATATTCTTCTATTTTTAATGGGTTACTATTTTATTATTTACATGACAAAAATATCCCCCGAATCTGAAAAGAATCTGGAAAAATTAAGAACCTGTTTAAATTTCGCATGGATAAGATAAAAATATCGAGTGTCAGTTGTTCAAAAGACAGGCTATCCAATACAAAATAGTTATCCACGAACAAGTTTTTACCACTTCCATGGTATGCTGTTACACTATTGTTTGGCTAGGTCTTCTCCGTGCTTTCTCCGTGCTTTCTCCGTGTCACTTGCGAGTGATCGCCGGAGGAAATACATTTGAACACAGCACAAATCGAGACGGAGTCATATTGGAACATTAAAGGAACATCGAAGGGACATTGGCACGCCCTAGGGGTAATCAAAATTTTGTTCAACAAAATTTAAACAGACTTTAAAATACCCGATCTCGTGACTCTCGAGAACAATCTACGATAATACCACAACCCGACAATATCAGCCAAGAACCAACCAATAGGGATTGACCACCAGATTCCCACAACCCCGATAGCCGGAATCGCGGATAAAGCATAAGCCAAAGCGACACGAGTTCCCAAAGAAATAACAGTCAGCACGACCGACATCCCCGGTTTCCGAATCCCCCGATAGAAACCATACAACAGGAACAAGCAACCGATTCCACAATAAAAAGCCCCTTCGATTCGCAGGTACTGAACCCCGATAGAAATAATTTCCGTTTCATGTACCGGAACAAAAATCAACATCAAGGGACGGGCAAACGCAAATACAAGAAGAGAAATAAACACGCAGAAAATAGTTGCAGAAACAACCGCCACCCGGATTCCATCTCGAATACGTTTCATTTGTCCGGCTCCAAAATTCTGGGCTATAAACGTCGAGAAGGCGTTCCCGAAATCCTGCACGGGCATATAAGCAAACGAATCTATTTTAACCGCGGCCGCAAACGCTGCCATCACGGCAACCCCGAAACTATTGATCAATCCCTGTACCATCAATATACCGAAATTCATCACGGACTGCTGGGCGCAAGTCAAGGATGAATAAACCGCAATTTCCCTTACCGTTTGCCACTTCATGCACATATCTTCACGCCGAATTCGAAACTCCGGGAATTTCCGGATCGTGTAAACACAAAGTCCAACCCCCGAAACGGCCTGCGCGATAACAGTTGCCCATGCCGCTCCTTTCACTCCCCAATCACACCACAAAATAAAAATCAAATCAAGCGCAATATTCAAAACAACCGCCACTCCTAAAAACCACAATGGCACGACGGAATTACCTATCGCACGCAGTAACGAGGCATAATAATTATAGATAAAGGTGAACCCGAGGCCCCAAAAGATTACCCAAAGATAATCACGCATCAACGGGTAAACATCTTCCGGGACTTGCAATAATCTCAGTATGGGATCAATCCATACGAAAACAGCGACATTCAAAACCAAAGTAACCAAGCCTATTAACACCAAAGAAACAAAAATACTACGTTTCAATGCCTCCCGGTCTCCCGCCCCATATTGCAGAGAAAAAATGGCCCCACTCCCCATGCACAACCCCAAAAGTACCGAAGTCAGAAATATCATCAACGAGTAAGCCGATCCGACCGCCGCCAACGCATTCGCCCCTAAAAACTGCCCCACGATCAGCGTGTCGGCAATATTATAGAATTGTTGCAACAGATTCCCTAAAATCATGGGTACAGCAAACCACAACAACCCAAGAGTTATATTTCCGGTCGTTAGACCCCGATCCTTTTTTATACCGTTAAACGCCACGTCCCTCTCTGAAAAACGTAAATACTATTTTTGTTGCAACAACCACTCTATCAACTCTCTATTGTCAACAATACTCCAAGAATGTGGATGTCGGTTATTATCCGGCTTCCGATACCCTTTATTCTGAGTTACAATAAGAGCAGCCCTGTCGTTACCCAACCTTTTCAATTCATTAACCATTGCGGAACAATCAATGATATTCAAACCAAAGACATCCGTTTCCCGTTCATCAAGCCACCATTGAATATCAGGTTCTATATATATCCTGATCGGCACATTCAACAGCCTTTTTATAGCAGCTTGCGTCGTGTCGGAAAGCGAATAAGGAGATATTTCGTGATAATTCTTCAATGCCGTCTGAGGCGTTCCACCCATGATTTGCTCGATCCTTGAAAGCAAATAAAGATATATGTTCTCTTGGTCAGCCCCACCCTTTCCAAACAACACGACATCCCGTTTTGTAGAGTTATAAAACCGTTCAAAATCCAACGGGGAGTCGATAGCAAAAACAGCTTTGGGCTTTTTATCTGCCGTTTCCGCAAATTTTACCACCGTACTTCCTCCCATCGAAAAGCCACCAAGATAATATTCCGAATTCTGCAATTTATACCTATTCGTCACATCATCAACGATTCGATGAAATGCCTGCTGGCTCAAACTATCAAAGCCAAACGAAGAAACGCCATCTTGAAAAGTAGGTATAATGGTCAAAATTCCCTTTTTCGCCGTTTCAACAGGCAGTTTTGTTTGTAGCAAAACATCCTCTGCCGTTTCACCAAATCCCGGCACCAAAAACAAATATCCCACCCATGGTAGCGAGTCCGGATAAATAATCGTGTAGCAATTCCTTGTCGTATCATTCTTATCAAGAAATACTTTTTCTATCTTTTGAGCAGAAAGTTCCGCCATCATTAGAAAGGATAGAATAATCAACGAACATCTATACATATATAATCTTAGTTTACAATTCATTATCTCCTTCCACGCTTTCCCTGTTTTACTTTTCAAATATACAAAAAGATTTGTCCCTTCCTATCCAAAGAAAAGTACTCGAACTTTCCGGCAATTCTGCCTTTTAATATTTAACAACCTGTCACTTCTGACTGTTTTGTTTTATCTCCAACAATCGTTATCTTTGTCAAAAGAGTAACGAATAATACCATGTCAGTAGATGCACTAAAACTTAACTTGTTAGAAAAACTAAAACAAGAACATCGCTTTTGGTCTTTCAAGGATGACTCAATTAAAGAAGTTTCAGATGACATATTAATTGAAAAAACCTTGTTATATCTAGACATGGACGAGATTAAACAACTATTTTCAATTTACCCACTCAAAAAAATAAAACAGGTTTGGTTGGATTATTTGATACCACAAGGAGATTATCTATACACCCTGAACCGTTTTCTTGCATGGTACTTTTTTAAAATAAAAAAGCCCGATGCATACATAAAAGCCATGGAAACCCGTCATTCAAACAAGTTATTACGATGAAAGGCCTAGCACCTCATACAAGAGAAATTTTTGAATCCGTTTCAAAACTAGAACATATAAAGTCCTATACTCTCGTGGGTGGCACAGCCTTGTCCTTGCAATTAGGAACTCGCCAGAGCGAGGATTTGGATTTTATGAAATGGCGTACAAGCAAGAGTGAGAAGATGGAAGTCGCCTGGTTTCAAATAGAAAAAGAACTTGCCACTATCGGGGAAATACAGCACCGGGATTTACTGGATATAGATCATGTCGAATTTCTAGTATCTGGAGTAAAGTTCTCTTTTTATGCTTGTGACAAATACTCCCCTGTTAGTGAACCTTTAGAATTTTTGAATAATTTAAAAATAGCTGATATAAAATCTATCGGTGCCATGAAAATGGAAGTCATGTTACGTAGAAGTAATTTCAGAGATTACTATGACATTTATTCCATCCTTAAAAGCGGAACATCAATCCATGATTTAATCACATTAGTTTTAACATACTCCGGACATAAACTGAAATCCAAAAATCTTTTAGCCATACTAACAAATAGTAAACGTTTCAACAGGGATAGCCATTTTGAACAATTACAACCATTATATACCATTTCTCCCCAAGAAATCGAGGAGTATATTAAATCTTGCTTGATAGAAGCGTAAACAAAATTTCTAGCTGATTCTTAATCCCCACGTTCTGATTAATTTACTCTAAAAAAATAACCCTCTCAATCATCTGACCAAGAGGGTTATCTTTCGATTTTTTAGTACCCAGGGCGGGAATCGAACCCGCACGTCTTTAAGGGACACTGGATTTTGAGTCCAGCGCGTCTACCAATTCCGCCACCTGGGCGTGAACTCGGGTGCAAAAGTAGATCTTTTTTCTCAAACTCCAAACAAAATGACATTTTTTTTACAAGAAAAAGCAGAAAATATTTACAACAACATTCTCTCATTTCCATAACCCCAAGAAAATCAATTGCACACTCAAACAACTCTTCGGGTTATAATCTCATACAATCCTGCACACATCGTTGTCATCCTCATGTAACTCTATTGGCAAAGGGCTATGAAAGGGTAATGAAAGGGCCATAAAAGGGCGTGGCCGTATCATTACCCAACTATATCCCCGAATTAAGTTTGGAATTAGTTTAGGTTATCTCCCTGTTGACAAATCAGCTATTTTAATTACTTTTGCAAGAGATACAAAAAAACATGAAAACTATTATACGATTTGTTTTTACCCTATTATTATTTCTTCCACTTTGCCTTTCCGCACAACAAAAAGGTGTCGTGAAAGGACGGGTTTTTGATAGTAAAAACAATGAACCAATACCTTTTGCCAACGTGGTGATTTGGAAAACAAGCATAGGCACGGCAGCCGACGAAAACGGATACTTTCGTATAGAAAACGTGCCTTTGGGTTTCAACCGCCTGGAAGTAAGCAGCATCGGCTACACGACAAAATTATCGGAAGAATTCATGGTAAACACGGCCTCAGAACGCACGGTAAACGTCGGTCTGGAAGAAAGCCAAGTTAACTTGGAACAAGTAACGGTCAAGGCCAATCCATTCCGCAAAGCAGTGGAAAGTCCTGTTTCTTTACAACGCATCGGGATCGCCGAGATAGAGAAAAACCCGGGTGGGAATCGAGATATATCGAAAGTATTACAATCCATGCCGGGAGTCCTTTCCTCTCCCGCTTTCAGAAATGACTTTATTGTTCGAGGTGGAGGCCCCAGCGAAAACCGCTTTTACTTGGATGACGTGGAATTGCCCAACTTGAACCACTTCGCCACACAAGGGGCATCGGGTGGTGTGGTTAGTATCGTGAACATCGATTTCGTGAAGGAGGTAAATTTCTACTCGGGTGCATTCCCTGCTTCCCGGGGAAACCTGATGAGTTCCCTGCTTGACTTCCGCCAAATAGCGGGAAACCCGGACAAAATAAAAGTACGTGGGACTTTAGGGGCAACGGATTTCGGGTTATCGCTGGACGGGCCTCTAGCACCTAAAACCACGTTCATCATGTCCGCCCGCAGGAGTTACCTGAAATTCCTGTTCGATATGATCGGTCTCCCTTTTCTGCCCGTGTATAATGATTTCCAGTTCAAGACGGAAACAAAGTTCAATCAGAAAAACGAATTAACCATACTGGGCATCGGGGCATACGATGTTAATCATCTCAATAAAGGGATGAAAGCTCCCGATGATGACCAAAGATACATGCTCAACTACCTGCCTGAGAGCGTGCAATGGAGTTACACGATCGGAATTACTTACAAACATTACGGGGACCGTTGGAACCACCTTTTCGTACTCAGTCGCAGTACCCTGCAAAACGAGATCGAGAAATACACCAACAACGACAAAAGCCAAGCGAAACTGGTGGATTACAATTCCGGCGAAACGGAGAATAAATTCCGATTCGAACACAATCATTTGTTACGACACGACATCAAGTTGAATGTCGGGGCCGGGATCGAATACGCTACTTACAAAAACAAGACAACAAGAGAATTATACACCCTCGGAGAGTTGAATCATGTACGCTACGACAAGAATTTTGATTTTTTCAAATGGTCTCTTTTCGGGCAAATCAGCAAAAATTTCTTTCTGGAACGTCTCGCAGTTTCGGTAGGAGTCCGAGTTGACGGGAACAGTTACACGTCGGGAATGAACAATCCTTTCAAACAGGTATCACCCCGGTTGTCTCTCTCCTACTCGCTCTCCCCCGAATGGTTTATCAATGCAAATGCCGGACGCTATTATCAACTTCCCTCGTACACCACGATGGGATATGCCGACGAACAAGGAAACCTAGTAAATAAACAAAACGGGTTGAAATATATCGGGACAAACCACTACGTGGTCGGTCTGGAATATCGCCCCGGTAGCCGGACAAAAATCACACTGGAAGGGTTCTACAAAACGTACGACCATTACCCGGTCTCCCTACTGGATAGCATCGTACTTGCCAACAAAGGTACCGATTACGTGGCGGTAGGTGACGAACCCGTGAAATCTCTCGGCGAGGGGCAAGCGTACGGGGTAGAACTGATGGTTCGCACGCAGGAATTTTTCGGGATCGTGGCATCGCTCGCTTACACGTATTACTATTCCGAGTTCAAGAAAATGGATCATGACCTGCACCCGATCTCGGAATATATTCCCAGCAGTTGGGACAACCGCCATATCCTTTCCCTCACGGCAACCCGCAAGTTAGGTCTCTGGGATATAGGTATGAAATGGCGAATCACGAACGGGGCTCCCTTCACTCCTTATGATGCAGAGACCAGTTCACTAATAGCAGCTTGGGATGCCAAGCGGCAACCTTATCTTGACTACTCCCGTTTCAATAGCGAACGGGCCTCCTCGTTCCACCAGCTGGACATTCGGGTTGACCGGAGTTTTTATTTCAAAAAATGGTCATTAATCCTGTATGCCGATATACAGAATATCTATAACCACAAGACGAAAAGCCCCGATCTGCTCGTACCGCAGGAGAACCCGGACGGAAGTTACAAAATCGACCCCGAACACCCGGATCACTACCTGATGAGATACATCAAAAATGACACGGGAACATTATTACCGTCCGTGGGTATTATTATTGATTTTTAAATAGATAACCGATTAACACTGAAAATATGAAGAATATTATTTTTGACCTGGGAGGAGTTGTTGTTGAATGGAATGCCAAACGAGTAATTGAAACCTTTAGAGGGAATCCTATTCTCGTGAATTTTGTCAGAGAGAACCGTCTTTTCCTGAACGATTGGCGGGACTACGACCGGGGAGACGTCACTCGCCAAGAACTGATCAACAAAGTCGCCATCTTATCCGGTTGCCCACCCGAAGACTGTAACGAATTCGTGGAACACGTGAAACATTCATTGGTCTCCATTCCCGAAACTGAAACTTTGATTAAAGAACTTTACGCACGGGGATTCAAACTTTATTGTCTTTCCAATATGTCTGTCGATTTCTACGATTACCTGAAAACACGGGAAGTTTTCAAGTACTTCGACGGGCAAATCATATCCGCCCTAGAACACATGGTGAAACCCGACCGGGAAATTTACGACTTGATTCTAAATCGCTATCATTTAAAACCCGAAGAGTGTCTGTTTATTGATGATTTGGAACCCAACGTGAAGGCCGCACAAGCAGTAGGAATTAACACGGTACATTTCACCGACAGGCACAAAGGCTACGAGGAAATCCGGGAAAGACTAAAGGAGAATGTTCTGAATCCGAAATTATAAATACACGAAATCCGAGAATTACCGAGAACGAGTAGGAGTGCCAACATGATTATTGACATTCCTATCCTTTTTTCGCAAGAAATGATAGAATCGCCAACACATCATTCCCCCGGTAAGCGTTAAGCCCACGGGGTAACCTACCCATATTCCCTCGATTCCCCAATCCAACACGAAACCACAGATATAAGAAACCGGCAACGCAATCACGAAATACCCGATAAAGGAGATCACCGCCATAGAGGTCACGTCTGCCACGCCACGCAAGGCATTAGCAAAAATGATCTGTAAACTGTCACCAAACTGGTAAAATACCAGAATAACCATCAACACGGCAACCAAGTTTACCACATCTTCTGACGAAGTATATAACCACCCGATATGCTCCCGCACCAACAAAAAGAACACGGAAACCGAGATTGCCAATAATCCCAGCAAATGGGTTCCTGCCAAAGTTGCCCGTCGGACTCCAGCAATATCTCCCCGCCCGAAGAAATTACTCACCCGGATAGAAACAGCCGATCCAACTCCATAATAGACCATAAACCCTAACGTGGAGATAGAGGCCACCACCTGATGGGCTGCCAAGGGAACCGTTCCCAACCAACCGATCATAACCCCACTGATACTGAATAATGCTGTCTCCATTCCCATTTGTAAACCGACCATCATCCCCATTCTATTCAGTACTTTCAAATCTCCCGTGTTATAAGTCGTTCGGTGATAGCCGACAAGGTAACGTCGATAAGATTGTTTCCGGAAAAAGAGAATAGCAAAAGCCACGAACATGAAAATTCGCGAGGCCAAAGTAGAAATCCCCGCTCCCGTCAATCCCAATGCCGGAAGTCCCCACACACCATAAATCAAGAGAGAATTCCCAATAATATTCAGCAGGTTAGCCGACAACATAATCCACATGGAAGTCTTTGTATCCGTGATGCCATCAGCAAATTGCTTGAAACTATTAAACATCATGACAAACACGAGAGAGGTCAACTGCAACAGAAAATAAGGCCGAATCAAGGGTAGCAACTCTTCCGGTTGTCCCATCCTATGTACATTCAAGTACATAATTCCCATCGTCACAGAAAGGAATAACCCAATCATAAAATTTGCCAACAGGCTGTTACGTAACAACCCGCCAACCCTGAACTTATCACCTCGACCAAAGAATTGCCCGACCAAAGGTGTCAAGCCATAAGAAAATCCCATCCCGAACAGGATCGGAATATTAAACACGCTATTCACGAAAGAAGCGGCTGCCAAGTCGGACGTACTGAAATGTCCCACCATAATATTATCCACCAATCCGACAACCACAATCCCTAATTGTCCCAACACGATCGGCACCCCGATTTTGATCGTCGCCGAATAATCCTCTCTATATTTTTGCAGCCAATTCATCATGTCTCGTATTTGACGGCAAAAATAGAGAATAATATTCTAAAAACCCTTCGTTTTCCTCTTGGGAATATCTTTGTCTTTTCAGAGCATTCAACAAAAAATCATCTTCCCTTTATAACCTTACCCTATTTCCATTTTCAAAAAAAATAAAAAACAATGTCATACACTTTCAGGGGGACGTTGTTCTATTAATAAAAAAGAAGATGGATTATAACAAACAAGATATCGAATTTGTTTTCACAATTCTGAATCATCGTGAAATGTTAAACGATGAAGTAGTTGCAGAATGGTTAAAAGACCCCGCTCATCTTGCATTAATGACCGACATCACTGTAATCCGGCAAAAGTTATCCAACCAAGATTATAAAAAAATAAAAAAAGAGGTCGGGTTACACATCAAACAGGAAATACGAAAAAACCGGAACCGACGTCTGATAACCTACTGGAGTTCCGGCATAGCAGCTATTTTTATTATCGGACTATTCATCTATCATGGCATTGTTTCTCCGAATATAACGGAAGTTGTTAAGGCTAAAACGGAACTTGCCATCATCACTCCCGGCAGCCACCAAGCCCGTCTGATACTACCTGACGGGGACGTGAGAGAACTCGGCAATCTCACTCAGATAATTGATAATCCACTTATTGAAGGAGTAAAAAATGATTCATTATCAGGTTTAAGTTATTCCCAAGTCAGAATAAACACAAGTAATCTACCGGAATCAGAAATACACAACACTTTAGTCGTTCCCACCGGGGGATTTTATCCACTTGAATTATCCGACGGGACTCAAGTGTGGCTTAATTCCGAATCGGAATTACATTTCCCGGTTAAATTTATATCCGGGAAACGAGAAGTATTTCTAAAAGGAGAAGCCCTTTTCGTTGTAAAAAGAGATAGCACAAAACCATTTATTGTAAATATAAACAACGCTTCCATCGAGGTCTTGGGAACAACATTCAACGTGAATACATACGCAGACAACCAGTGTGTATATACCACACTGGTCAACGGTTCCATAAAATTCATTTCCAACAAAAATAAGCAAGAAGTCATACTAGAACCTGGCACTCAATGTGTCACCGACACGACCACAGGCAACACAAGTATCCAAGAAGTAGACGTGAACAATTATATCGCATGGAAAGAGGGGCGCTTTATTTTTGATGACATGAGTTTAGAACTTATCATGTGTCAATTACAACGTTGGTACGACATTGACGTGTTTTACCAGAATCAAACAATAAAAAAACACAAATTCAGGGGTGTTATAAATAAAGATATGTCCATCGAAAAAGTACTGGACATGATTTCGGAAGCAACTGATATCAGATTCAGCGTGAAAAACAGAACGATTACAGTATACAAATAAGGAGAAAATAGGGATTGTTGTCACCAATCCCTACAAAGTCTCGATATAAAACTTTAGTAATTATTTAACGCACGAAGTTATGAAAAAAAAACGAAGTCAGAACTATTCCTACACGTGTAAAAAATTCATTAAATTATTACGAATTATGAAACTCGTGATCTTTTTTCTATGCGTGAGTCTCACGCATTTATCGGCCCATGTTTATGCTCAGCAGGCATTGGTCAATCTAAAACTAGAAAACACTTCGCTTATACAAATATTGCAAGAAGTGGAAAAGCAACTCAAACAAGATTTCTTTTTCAGTAAAGAAGAGATTAATGTCAAACAGAAGTTATCTATTAATTTTTCAAAAGCGACTTTAGATGAAGTCGTAAGAACCATTTTCGGACCGAATTACAAATACCGGATTATCGATAACGTTATCGTGATTTCTCCCGTGAAGGAGTCCCCGGAAGAGATAAAAAAAATCACGATAAGGGGAAAGGTCATGGATAAAGATTCCATTCCCATTCCCGGCGTCACGATCAAAATTAAAGAAACCAATTTGGGTGTTGCTACCGATAAAGAAGGTAAATTCTCGTTAACCTTTCCCGAAATGAAGAACCCGACTCTTGTGTTCACGTTTATCGGTATGCAAAAACAGGAGATCCCGATACAAACGCAAACAATGTTTCTGAACGTGATTATGCAAGAAGAGACCAAAGCATTAGACGATGTAGTGGTAACAGGATATGCCACGATCCGTAAAGAGAGTTTCACAGGAACCTCCACGAAAGTGAGCAAAGCCGACTTGCTGAAAGTATCACCCCACAATGTGATGAAAGCTCTGGCCGCCTTCGATCCTTCCTTCAAATTGATCCAGAATAATGTCATGGGATCCGATCCGAACACAATGCCAGAATATTACATTCGCGGACGTTCGGGGACCTCAGAATTAAAAGAACTGGATAGATTGACTTCTGATGACGTATCTGAATTTGCCTTGAAAAACAATCCGAGCGCACCGATCTTCATTCTAGACGGGTTCGAAGTTGACATGGAGAAAGTATACGATATGGATGTTAATCGTATCGAGAGTGTTACAATCCTAAAAGATGCAGCCGCCACAGCCGTTTATGGTTCAAGGGCCGCCAACGGAGTGATCGTTATAGAAACATCCGCACCCGTTGCCGGAGAGATACGCATCAGCTATTCCGGTACAGCCTCCCTTACCGCTCCAGATCTCGGTAGTTACAATTTACTGAACGCAAGAGAAGCTTTGGAAGCCGAATATTACGCCGGATTATTCGAATCGGACACGAAGGATGACGGGAACGCAGGAGGTCTGATCAATTATGCCAATCTGTACAACAACATCATCCGGGGGGTTGATACGGATTGGATTTCCAAACCTTTACAAAACGAATTCAATCACAAACACTACCTTTACATCGACGGTGGTAGCGAATCTTTGCGATGGGGCTTGGATTTAAACTACCAACGCAAAGGCGGGGTGATGAAAGGTTCGTACCGGAACGTGAGCGGAGCTGGAATCACAGTTGACTATCGTTATAAAAACTTACAAATCAAAAATCAGGCGACATTTAACCTGATGTCATCTAAAAACTCGCCTTACGGGACATTTAGCAATTACGTGCAAATGAAACCTTATTTAACTCCCCGGAATCCGGAAACAGGCAATTATTACAAGATTTTCAGTATCTACCGAAATATCCGGTCATCCGTGAGCATGCCCGTTTACGTTACCAATCCCCTTTACGAGGCGTCCATTGACAGTTTCGACAAAAGTAAATACAAAGAATTTATTGATAACCTAAGTGTAAGCTGGTATATCAATAATTATTTATTACTAAAAGGCACATTCAGCGCATCCTTTAAATTACAGGATGAAGACATGTACGTGGATCCCAGTTCAGGCACGTTCAGCAATTCGGATATTTACGAAAAGGGGACCTACAAGGATGGAGAAATCAGAACCAGCAAATGGAACTTGAACGCCTTACTATCTTACAACAGGCAGCTTGGTAAGCATAATCTCAATTTCACGCTAGGTGTCGAGGCTTCCGAAACGAAATCAAATTCCACATATGCCTATTATGAAGGATTTGTCGAAGGAGCCGTACCATCTCCAAGCAACGCCTTGATGATCAAGGACGAACCGACATTTCAAGACAGTAATACCCGCCGTTTTGGCACCTATCTGCAATTCAACTACACGTACAACAATATCTATCTATTCGATGTTTCCGGACGTTATGACGGTTCGTCCGCATTTGGTGCCAACAAGAAGATGGGGACGTTCTGGTCTTTCGGAGCGGGGATCAACTTCCACAATTATGCTTTCATGCAGGGAGTGGATTTTTTGAACCAATTCAAGATCAAAGCCACTTACGGACAGACTGGTAAAGCTAATTTTAGTCCCTATCAAGCAAGAACGACTTATAATATGTTATACGATGCTCCCTATAAAGATATGTGGGGTATGACATTAAAAGCCTTAGGTAATGAAGATTTGATGTGGGAGAAAGTGAGGAAATTAAACTTGGGAACTGAAATCTCTCTATTCCAAAATACGTTGTCGTTAAATGTCGACTATTATCACGAGAAGACTATGGATCAAGTGGAAAATATTTCTATTCCATCGTCTTCCGGTTTCAGCACTTACAAAGGTAATGTCGGCGAAGTATTGAATGAAGGAGTAGACATTAAAATCAACGCCAGAATCTATTCCGCTAAAAATTGGGATGTTTATCTTTTTGCCAATGTAAACCACAACAGAAATGTCATCACAAAAATCGGAGACGCTTTAAAAAACTATAACGAACAAATCGACGAGTTCTTTTCCAAATATTCGAGTGATAACACGAACAGCATTTATAGCACCCCCTTCACCAAATACGAGGTCGGAAACTCCTTATCCGCTATTTATGGTATGGAATCCTACGGCATTGATCCCGCCACCGGAGATGAACTCTACATCAAACGAGACGGGACGGTCACTTACACATGGTCATCAGCAGAACAACAATGTTTGGGAGACTCCGATCCGAAAATGTCCGGAACTTGCGGTTTAAACCTAAGATGGAAAAACCTGACATTATACTCGACGTTTTCTTACAGGTGGGGAGGTCAAGCTTATAACAACACGTTAGTTGCAGTGGAAAACGTCAACCTTGAGAAATACAGTGGAGACCGTAGAATCCTAACCGATCGCTGGAAACAAGCCGGAGATCAGGCTACTTTGAAAAGTATCAAGGACCGGACCTATGTTACTCGCCCGACATCCCGATTCGTCCAAGACGACAACACGTTGACTTTTAACTCTTTCTCGCTGGGGTATGATTTAAACCGCCAGCTCGTACAGAGGTGGGGCTTAAGCATGGTACGTTTACAATTCAACATGGAAGATATAGCAACGTTCTCGTCCATCAAGCAAGAGAGAGGAACATCCTACCCTTTTGCCCGAACCTTTAATTTTAGTTTGAACATCACGTTATAACACTTAATGATGCCCATTATGAAAAATATTAAAATATTACCGATCGCTCTAGCCCTATTCTTTTCCGGATGCTTATATTCCTGTAATGATTGGCTGGAGACCGGATCAAACGATGAAGTGCTTGAAGACGATGCCTTCTCATCAGCTAAAGGCTTCAGAAGTGCCCTAATCGGAGTTTATCGACTTGTGACATCGGAAAACCTTTACGGTCAAGAACTAACTTGGGGGCTTCTCAGTTCCATCAGCTGGAATTATCAATCCGGTTATGCAATTCCCAAATATCGGGGTCCACTTCAATACGATGTTTACACCGACAACAACACGAAAACAATCGTCTCGAATATTTGGGGAGCGGCCTACAATGCCATTGCAAACTGTAACAATTTACTCAAACAGATCGAGGGCAGCAATGCAAATTTTGAGTACACATGGGAAAAAGATATGATCATGGCTGAAGCCCGCGGATTACGAGCCCTTCTACATTTTGAAATGCTCCGGCTCTTTGCCCCGGCTCCGATTACCGGTTACAAGGGAACTACCATCCCATACGTAACGGACTATCCCGATTTGTTACCCCAACACAAAAACACAGAAGAAGTATTAACTTCCATTATCGAGGATTTAGAATATGCAAAGCAGACATTAAGACCCATCGACGTCGACGAACTTCGTAATAAGAGTATATGGATCGTAAACGGAAATCGAATGGACAATATAGAATACGTACTTTTCCAAGGCGTTTTAAACTTAAAATCCGACGGGACCCGTGAAGGATACGGTGACGGTTTCTTTGCTTTCCGAGGATACCGTTTCAACTATTGGGGGGCTACGGCTCTACTGGCCAGAGTTTACTCTTACATGAGGGACAACACCAAGGCCGAACAATACGCCGATACAATTCTGAATGATTGGGTAGGGAGTGACAAATTCCATTTGTATTCCAAAAATCCCAAAGCCACATCGAACCCGAACGCCATAGACGGGAAACGCATCCCGGAACCCCTCATTGCATTTTGGAATGACAAAGTTTGTGACAATTACAAAACTGCCATCAGTAGCATCTATAACAGAATGGTTGATCCCCAGTACCTTTTCGATGGCGATTTAACAGAAGACTACAGATACACGGATCTCTATAATTCCAGTAATTATCGCTATCGGGTATGGGACGGGCAAGACGCCTCTTACTCAACGAATAACTCCATAGTAAACTATAGTAACCCGCTTATTCCCGTGTTGGAATTACCGGAAATCTATCTCATCAAAGCTGAATGTCTTGCCGCACGCGGCGAAATACCCAAAGCCCTGGCTCTCTTGAAAGAAATCAGGGATGCCCGTGGTTGTACAAACACCGTTTCCGCCTCGGATTATGATAGTTTTATGGAAAAGTTAGTTAATGAAGCAAACCGTGATTTCATTGCCAGAGGACAGACTTGGCATTTCTTGAAAAAACTCAACTGGCCCAAACTTTACAACGGGACTCCCGCAAACAAAACCGTACCGGATGGCTGGTATGTTCTACCCATGCCAGACAGTGAAACTGCTTATTATTGATTTTTTAAATAAAGCAATATGAAATATATATATATAATCGTGATAGGAGCTATCTATTCATTATATAGTTGCTCAAAAGAAGAAATTCTTACCTATAATAACAATACATCGGAACGTTTTATTTATTTCGAGAAGTCCGAAGCAGACTCATCAGATATATCGTTCTTTACCTATCCGGGCGAGATCGAAATCAATTTTCCGGTTGTCGTGAAAAGTTCCGGTTTCAGCAACCAAGACGAAGAATACAAAATTGTAGTGATGGATGAATACACCACCGCCCTGTCCTCTGATTACAAAATACCCGATAAACTCATCTTTAAAGCCGGGGCCATCAAAGACACGTGTTACATTAAATTAAAATACTCTTCCAAGTTGGACTCGGACAAGGTACGTGTAGTGATTAAATTGGCAAATAACGAGAACTTCACGGAAGGGGAAAGTATGTATCAGGTTGCCATTATCTGGTTCCACAACATCATCTCACAACCCGACTGGTGGACCAGTACGGTAACTTCTTATTACCTAGGCACTTATTCCGACCTAAAATACAGCCTTTTCAACAGTATTGTCGGGGTTGACCTAACCGATGCCGACGAAAGCACGATAAGGCATTACGCCCTCGTATTCAAACAATACTTGGAAGAACAAAAAGCAGCAGGCAACACCGTACTTGAAGCAGACGAAACAGAGATGACTGTCGTGGCCGGAGGAAGACTGAAATAACCTATAAAATAGACTTTTATGAAAAACATTATATATTTAAGTATCCTTTTCATAGCGAGTTACTTCATGACCAGTTGTATTGATGATGAATCAAAAGATTTTCAATTCAATATGCCGAATGTAATTATCGGATCTGACGATGATATTAATTTCCCCGTCGGGAAGGAAAAAGCATATACCCCGACGATCGAATGGGCTAATACCGATTCGACAAATTATGATTTCCTGTGGACCTACAACGGACGGGAGAAATTGTCTACCGAGAAAGTATTGAAACACACGTTCACGGATGCAGGAACTTTCTACCTGACTTTCCAAATGACAGACCGCACAAATAAATTGACCTATGGACAAGATTTCAAACTGACCGTCAGTTCTGAATATTTCCTAGGATGGCTTATTCTTGCCGAGGATGAGACAGACGGGCACTCGGCCTTATCATTTATCCATATGCAAACCTACGAACTTTATCCCGATGTTTACAAGACCCTCTATCCTAACGACCCGTTAGGTTCCAAGCCATATCGTATGGAAACACATTACACGACCAAAACGGACGAAATTCTCATCATGCAAAAAGGAGGAGAGGGTTTGATTGAACTAGACGGGAGTAATTTCAAGAAAGTAATCCGGACAGAAGAGGAATTTATCGGGGGGGAATATCCTTATGCCGGTTTCAACCCGATTCGGGTAGCGTACACTCATAAAGGCCCGGAACTCTTGCTCACGGATCAAGGAGAAATTTATGACCGCATCAATAGAAAAACAACCAGCATGTTTCAAACAGCTTCTTATTCCACCATACCTTTCCTACATGTGAGTGGTAATACATCGTTTACTTATTTCACCTTCCCGGGATCAACCAATTTCCAATTAATGTTTGACAATGCTAACAAAAGGTGGCTGGCATACCATAACACTTCGACAATCCCTTATGCCATCCCTATTTTCACGAAAGGATACACGGATGAGAGTTACCCAGGAGCATTCGATTTTTGCAACGGAATGAATGCGAACATCGATCTCGCATACGCAGAAACATGTAATGAATCCACCAACAGCTGTTATCTCGTCCATGTTTTAAAAGATAACACTACAAATAATCATTACCTCCAAGTATCGACGCTCACATTTTCTACATCAAATTATCGTATAACCGTTACCAAACCAGAACAAAAAGAATTTGCTTCAGGATATGGCATTGATGACAAAACACAATATTGTCTATTACGAGGCACCGGTACGTCTTTTACTGCTGATCCTCATTTGTTCTTTAGTATTGGTAAAAAAGTTTATTTCTATCGCTGGAGTAATGATAAAATTTATCTCTATAAAGACTTCGGAACAGGAGAAAATGCCCCCACAGGCGACCTCGTATCCATGCACACCAACGGAAACGCCATTGAAATGGGATTTGCATTCAGCGACGGACATTTTTATATTTGCAATATAACAAAGAATATCATTGATAAAATTGCTCGAGGAGATATTGACCCGTTAACCGATAATTCAATCGAAATTCAACATTATTCCGGATTAGGCAAAATTGTTCACTCGGCATTCAAGTATGGAAAATCAGCTAATTATCTAAATGCAAAAATAGCATACTAGTAGAAGAGTCTCTCTATTTCCCTCCTGTCTTAACAGGAGGGAAATAGAGAGACTATAGACTGAAAAATAAAATATCTAAGCCGGAATAATTACCGGCATTAATAACTATTATCAATTTTTAATTTCATGAAAACGAAAAAACTGTATGTAGGGCTACTTTTAGTAGCCATGTTGGTTCCTTGTATCGGAATTTCAGGAACCGAACGTAAAAAGGACACGAAAAAAAACGAAAAAACGGACACGACAAAGAAAAAAGTTAACACGTACGACAAATTACTTAAAAAACCGGGTGTTGTCACCGCAAAAGGCGAGTTCGTGACAATACACAAAATAGACAAAAAAGTCTATCTCGAATATCCTCTGAAACACTTAGGACGTCGAATATTAATCGGGGGAACCGTTTCCTCGGTCAGCAACCCAACTTTCGTGAACGTGGGATATAAATACGCAGACCCATTACATCTTCAAGTTGAATTGCAGGACAGTTCAGTTATCTTTAACAGACCTAATACCTCTGCAACATTGAATAGTAACGATCCCGGCCTACGAGCCGCATTTGAGAAAAATTACACACCAAAACTCTACAAAAGATTTCCGATTGCAGCCTACACTCCCGACAGTACAGCCGTTGTATTCGATATTACGGCCATGGTATTCGAAATGGGGCCTCACAATAATAATCTAGTTCCCCCGAAAGAAGGTAGTAAAGAAGAAAAGGAAAAGACATCCCTTGGTAAAATTAAATCCTTTACTGACAATGCCTCCGTAGAAATCAGCCAGGAGATTGAAGTCATGCAACAAGTCCTCATATTCCGCTTCAAGCTGGGAGAAGTATCCACGACCTCGAATGTTTCTATCTTGTTATTACCAGAAAAACAAATGTCTCCCCGGATACAAGACTCCCGCGTAGGAGTATTCTGGAGTATGGATGCGAACTCGAAAACCTCAACCTCAAAACACGAAATATCCACGATCGAAGACGGTATGCGTCCCTATATCCTTGCCAATCGCTGGCGTCTGGAACCAACAGACATGGCAGCTTGGAAAAAAGGTCAAACCGTTGAAGTAAAGAAACCCATTGTTTGGTACGTGGACAATACCTTCCCGGCAGAATGGAAATCCTCAATCCGTCAAGGCGTTCTTGTATGGAATAAAGCATTTGAAAAAATAGGCTTGAAGAACGTGATGCAGGTTCAAGATTTTCCAACAGAAGAAGAAGATCCTGCTTTTGATCCGGATAACCTGAAGTACTCGTGTATTCGTTACTCCCCAAGTGCCACAATGAATGCAATGGGTCCGTCATGGGTAGATCCTGTAACAGGAGAAATTCTAAATGCAAGTGTGATTGTCTATAACGACATCATCAAATTAATCAATAACTGGCGTTTTGTACAAACAGCCCAAGTCGACGAACGAGTACGCTCAAAAAAAATGCCTAAAGACGTGGTGGATGAATCGATGGTATATGTAATCGCACACGAAATCGGGCACACGTTAGGTTTGATGCACAACATGGGAGCCTCTTCAGCTTTCCCGGTAGATTCATTACGTTCCGTCAGTTTTACACAGAAATACGGAACTACCCCTTCCATCATGGACTACGCCCGTCATAATTACGTGGCACAACCGGAAGACAAAGGGGTAAAATTAACACCTCCTGACCTTGGCGTTTATGACGAATATGTCATTCAATGGTTGTACACACCGGTTCCCGAAGCAAAAGATATGTGGGAAGAGGCTGAAATTGCCAGTCGTCTGATTGATGAAAAAGCAGGTGATCCTTTCTATCGATACGGTCGCCAACAAATCCAGTCGCAAGGATTTGGTCAATACGACCCAAGCGCCCTCATGGAAGACCTTGGAGATGACCCCATAAAAGCCGGTAATTATGGTATAAAGAACCTCAAATATATTCTTCCCCGAATGAACGAGTGGATTGAGAGCGATGAAGATACCCGTCACCGTCAAAGTTTATACACTCAAATCGTAAACCAATATTACCGATACCTCACGAATGCTCTTTACCAGATCGGCGGGATTTATTTGACAGAAGTAAAAGACGGGACTTCAGGAAATCCAGTAATTCCAGTAGATCGGGAACGTCAAAAATCATCATTATTCTGGGTATTGAAGGAATTACGTTCATGCGATTGGATTAACAATCCGGAATTAACAAATAAATTCCCTCTACACACAAAAATGTCCTCAAAAATTTGCGCCCTTGTTGCAAGTAATCTGTTAACGACCATCCCGACAAACGTAACATTATCAGCACACGTAGCCCAAGAAAAAAACGCTTACACGATTCAGGAATATTTCAATGATCTCTATAATGAAGTTTTCTCCTCTACTCTTAGAGACCGCAAATTAACAAATGAAGAAAAGATTCTTCAACGCTCGATAGTAACAGCCATGGCTAAACCCATGATTGCAGAAAAGAATGCACAAAAAATCACAGCAGACCCAATTGTTACAATAGAACCATCCTTGCCTTCGCTAGAAGAATTACGATTCCTAGGCCTGATTCACCCTGTTTTACTGGATCGTTTCGAGACGCAGCTAGAGTATCTCGAAGAGAAATTCGGCAAAGGAGCCGTTGCTTCTGCCCTATTGACAGAGCAATTCGGGGAATCAAGGTTTCCTTTCCAAAAGGCAGTGAAAGTAAATGATATTAGCGAAATAGACATCTACAAGCAAAACATGGTAGATAAAATTAATAAACTATTAAAAAATAAACGAACGAATGCCCACGCTGACGACAAAGCACATTACGAGTATTTATGGAGACAGACCCGTAATGCACTAGATGTCAATTAATCCTTATTAACCCACGAACTCGCTCTCGTGGCATTCAAGCCTGATCTCGAAAAACTCTAGATCAGGCTTTATTTAGAAAATGGACCAAATACAGATCAGTATTTAACCATAAAAACGCAGATCGAAAGTTCCCGGTTTATTTTGTTAGCAACCAGAATAGGAATAGCATCTCATCCCGCAATTCTGCCCTCAAATAGTTAATCGCTCTAACAACATGAGTCTTCGCTGTATTCACACTTATACCCAATCCCTCTGCAATTTGTTTATAGGTCTTTCCGTCCACGAAATGAGCGATCAACACAAGACGTTGTTTCTCTGACAACTCCAACAATTTATTCTCCAATCGAGACAAGCATTGTTCGTAATACTCCAATTCCTCCGTTACGCTCTCATTCAATTCAATAATACTACGCTCATTATTTTCAATGACTTTCTGATGTTTTATATAATTCAGCGCACAATTTTTAGCAAAATTAAATAGATACGTTTTTAAAGAATACAAAGAATACAGTTTATTCCTATTCTTCCAAAGCATCAGAAAAACATCATGGACAATATCTTTTGCCACTTCTTCGTCCCGTACATAACTACACACGAATCCCATCAAGTTCTCAAAATGAAGATCAAAGAGTTCTTCAAAATCTTTCTCTGACAATACCACTTTGTTAGGATTCATAGTCATCTTATAAATACCCTTTCGCCTTCAACGACTCCTGTACTTTCGTCGCAATCTTCATACCCCATTGCTGTCCGACAGCCATACTTTCAGTAGCGATTGCCGGTTGTGCGGCAGCCATTTTTTTACCGACAGGAGATTCGTAAAATTTCGTAATTTCCTGTAAATCGGACAAAGTTAGACGCTTATGATAAATCGGGGCTAACATTTCAACCAAGTCATCCACCAATGTCTTCATCATCTCTTTTTCTGCCTCACTCCAAAATTCAGCAGGAACATTCGGGAGTTGTTGTTTCATCATGGCAAACA
>ERZ833963.727-NODE-727-length-46766-cov-11.529190_pt1 | contig 46766 bp, 46 predicted proteins | sample MGYA00519693_ERZ833963 | MGnify/ENA primary metagenome ERZ833963 (study PRJEB31850, sample SAMEA3708748) | human gut metagenome | biome: human gut; feature: human-associated habitat; material: faeces | place: China | collected 2014 ...
TATCTACTACTACAACAATAAACGAATAAAAGCAAAATTGGCCGGAAAGACCCCGATAGAATATCGAAATCTTTCCGACCAACTTATTGCTTAAAATAAACTCCAATTAATGGGGTTCACTTCAAGTCGTCTTTTTGTTTGAAATTATTTGATATCGTTAGCTGCTACCCATTCGTTAGTAGAAACACGATACATCTTTTGTCCATTGATTGTTGCTACTCGATCAGTGTACCAAGCAGTATTTTTAGCTAAAGCACGGTTCTTAACGATTTCTCCAGTAGCTGTATATAGTTGTGCTTGATTCTTAGTCTTAACTGTTTCATTAATACTTGTGACTTCTAGACCATCGTCTAGTTTAGCCCATTCATTTGTAGCTACGCGAATATAACGAACACCATTCAATGTCATTAGCTTGTCGCCAACCCATGATGAATCTTTACCTAAGGCACGGTTCTTAATCAAGTTTCCACCATCAGTATACAATTGAACATTTTTTGTAGTAGAAGTTACAAAAACAGTACGGTGTTCAACGACAGTCTTTTCGTCAGCAGGTTTTTCTTCTGGCTTAGTTGTGTTGTCTTTATCAGTATTTGTATTGTTGTTATTACTACTATTGTGGTGGTTATTGTTTGTATTAGTAGATGGCTTTGAAGGTTTATCAGGATTTGATGGAGTATCAGTTCCTGGGTTGTCTTTGCCTGAATCAGTCTCTGGTGTGTATGTTGTACCATCTGGATTAGGGAAAACTTCTGGAGAATCTGGCAAAAGAATAACTTTATCTATGTAGTTTTTAACTGCATTCTCTTTCTTTGCTGCTATTTCACTTACCGTTGCATCATCAGCATCTGTTTGCATCCATTTTAAATCTGCTGGTATACTTTGTACTGCTTTTTGTACATCAGGATTAGACTGATCTTTTCGATCAAGAGAATCACGTTGGAATGCTAAGTATCCGTACATTTCTGCTTGTACATATTTACTATTTGGAGTAGTACTAATTGCATCCGCAGAAACTTCTGTTGTTTCTCCATTACTATTAGTTAATTCCGCTTTAGAAATTTCATCAGCTTCATCAAATGAAATAGAAAGCTTACTTCCATCGCTCATAAGAATATTTTGGACACCCGACTTAAATTCAAAATATTCTGGCATATCACCACGTCCACCCGTATTTCCCATTTGATATGGAACGTTTTTAGCCGTCAAATCTCCACCTTTTGTTTTTACGGTTAAGTCATTGCCGGTAATATCGTCTAAATACATATTCAAAACGTTTATATTTGCTTTTCCTTTACTTAAAGATTCTCCATCAGTAATCTCAGTACCTTCAACCTTTTTAACTAACTCTTTAAAATGTTCAGATACTTCTGATGTACCATTAAGTGAATCAGCTTCTGCCTTCAACATTGCTAAATCTGCTTTATAATTATTAAAAGCTTCATCAAAAGTACCATATGTTGACTTAGCAGTCTCTTTTTCAGTATCAGTATCTTTTGTTTCATCAGTCTTACCGGCAACTTCTGTCTTATCCTCAGTAGCCAAAACTGTTGTTGCATCCCCGACTTGTGTACCAACAGCTAATGCTGCGAGTCCAAGTACAATTGGGCCATAGTAAAATTTCTTCATAATAATCCCCTTATAAAAATATTTTCCGAACACTAATAATTTTATCATTTTAAAGGATTTAATAAATATTTTTATTATTCAATAATTTTTTCAACATTTTGAACTTCGACAATTCCTGATCAGATGATATTAAGATAAAAATCCAAACAAAAAAGACGACTGATTAAAGTCGTCTTTTTGTTTACAAATTTTTATCTTTGTTCTGAATTTCTTTCAGCAGTAGCTTCTTTATCGAATTCTTCTTCAGAACCGGCTGCAGCTGATAATTTGGCTAGATGTTCATAAGTTGATGTAACATCTTCTTTTGCCAAAACGTTCTTAAGTCTTTCGTTACCTTTGTGCATGTCGACAATTGTCCAAACTAACAATGCTAGAACAGCAGCGATTAATACATAAGCAATGATATTAGCTTGCATTGTTTGTGCACCAGTTAATTTATCACCATAGAAGGCTTGGATTTGACCTGGTAAACCGTAAAGGTTCAAGAATGTCAAAGCAATAACTGATAACCAACCGAATCCTTTGATCCAAGTTGAGTTCTTGAATTTGTTACCCATTTCTGTAGCACTATCTGTCATTAATAGTAGTGGCAACATTGAGAATGGAAGTGCGAAAGCCAAGAAGACTTGTGAGTTATTCATCAATGTATTCAAAGCTTCGTGCTCATCAATTGCACTCTTACCACTTGTTAACATAACACAGATAAGAACAGGGATAACTGAGATCAAACGTGTAACCAAACGACGTAACCATAGAGGCATTCTCATGTGAACGAAACCTTCCATGATAACTTGTCCAGTTAAAGTACCAGTAATAGTTGAGTTTTGACCTGAAGCAAGCAAAGCAACAGCGAACAATGTTGAAAGTACACCTGACTTAGCAACGGCAATCAAAACACCATTACTCAAAGTTGATGTATCTGATAGAGCTTGGTACAAACCGAAGAATGATGGATCTTTAACAGCACCACTCTTGAATACGGCAACACCCATGATAAGTAGTAAAGCATTAACGAAGAAAGCAGCTGTTAATTGAATATTTGAATCCCAAGCTGAGAAACGAACATTTTGAGCAACTGACTTTTCATCAGCGTGGTTAACTTTTCTAGTTTGTGAAATAGCTGAGTGTAGGTACAAATTGTGAGGCATAACAGTAGCACCAATGATACCTAAAGCACCTGTTAATGGTGTTTGGCCACCGATTGATGGACTTGGTGAGAATGTCTTACCTGTTGGGATCAAACCGGCAAATACGCCACCCCAATCAGGATTTGATAAAGCAACTTGATAAACGAAAACGAATAAAATAACAAGAATTAAACATACAACGATAGCTTCGATTTTTCTGAAACCAATCTTTGTTAATAATAGCAATACCAAAACATCACCAACAGTGATAAATACGGCAATTACTAATGGAATATTAAATAGTAAGTACAAAGCGATGGCACCACCGATAACTTCGGCAATATCAGTCGCCATAATAGCTAACTCGGTTAGAATCCATAAAACGATTCCCAGTGATCTACTAGTTCTAGCACGAATGGCTTGCGCTAGATCCATCTTACTCACAATTCCTAGTTTAGCAGCCATATATTGCAGTAACATGGCAATTAAACTAGACATTAGAATAACTGACATTAATAGGTATTGGAAATTTTGACCACCGGTAATTGATGTTGACCAGTTACCTGGATCCATGTATCCAACAGCAACTAGTGCCCCTGGACCTGAGTATGCGAACAAAGTTTTGAAAAAGCCCTTGTCTCTTGGTACATCGACGGTTCCGTTAATCTCTTGTAGAGATGGACCGTTTGCGTATTCGATTAATTTATGCTTTTCAGCCATGATTAATCTCCCCTTATTATGATTTCTTTATAAATGTACTAGCGAATGATCATCACAGAAATTGGTGAATATTTCGCCATATATGCAGCTTGAGAACCGAAATACTTTCTGATTCCCTTTTTGGAAAGTGACCCTATAACTAAAAGATCTGCATCACACGAAGGAATAACATCCTTAACGATTGTTTCACCAGGATCTCCTTCAGCTACCATGAGTTCAACATTCTTAACTCCAGCATCCAAAGCAACCTTGCGATATTCCTGCATGTGCTCTTCTAACTCTTTACGCTCACCGTGAACGTAGTCTTTCGTGAGTGCTTGGTAAACATTCATATCACTATCTTCCAAAATAGAAGTAATGATCAACGTTGAGCCGTCCTTGATGCAACGGTGCATCGCATATCTAAATGCTAATTGGGCATCGGGTGAATCATCGACACCAACCAAAACACGTTCAAAAGTGTTGTTTTGATTCGACATTGGTTTGTCCTCCAATACATTTTCTAAAAACAAGCAGTCCTGCTCGTCTTTCCAAAATCCATTCTACCCCAATTTAATTCGTTGTAAACTATTTTTTAAGGTTACCTAATAAAAAATATCTAAAATGTAATATTTTCAAAATATTTCAGAAAACGGTTACCGCCAACTGTAGCAAGGGATTAAAAGACTATTATGAGGTATATCAAGAAAATTTTACCCCCTACTTAACTATTTTGTTCAAAACAATTATGTTATATTAAAGTCGTTCGGGATAGGATTTATAGTAATTTTATATTGTTTTAATAAAAAATCTATATACATATAGTATAGTTAGGACTTTTTTTCGAAATTTGTAATAATATTATTAGGTCAAGCTAACTATTTGTTATGGTAAATATTTTATAGGGGGTTAATATGAAATATCCAACTCAAATCCAAGATCAAACAAATATCAACTACCAGAAGTATCAAGCACATAGTTGGATTACTTCTGAATTGTTGATTGGTATGTACTCAAGGGTTTTTACCAATTTATTATTAGCTGACAATCAAATATTTAAATAAAGTTATATCGTTATTTTTTTCCGAATTATTTGTAACATCCCAAATTAAAAAAAGTGGTGAACGAATTGTGAATGATTTAAATTTTTTACGATTAATATTCGAATTAGGTGGAAGCTTTCAAAATGTTAATAATATCGATCTCGCTGTTAAAGCCAATGTCAGCAAGGCTTCTATTTCCGATCGTACGCAGCATTTATCAAAGTTAGGTTTAGTTAAATATACTAAATACTATGGAACTAAGTTGACGAAAAAGGGTTTGAACACCGTTATCCCTTTAATTCAACAACACAGCCTCTTAGAAATCTGGTTGTTAGACAAGCTGAACATTCCTTTAGGCCAAGTTTATGAGAAAGCCAGTCAATTGTGTGAAAATCCTGATCCTTTAGTGATCGATCGACTAAATATTTATCTGGACTATCCAAAAACTTGCCCACATGGGAATATTATTCCTATTAACTGTCCTATTCCGGAATTTTCTGATTCTTCCTTATTATCTAAACAAGTTACTTCTGATAGATATTGGAAAATTATTAATTTTGCGGAAGACAATTACCTCTTCCAAATTCTTAGTAACATCGACATCCAACTAGGCGACCAGATTCAAATCTTAAATATCAATGACTACGATCATTCAATGGTAGTTTTGAATTTACGCAATAATATCAAGCAAATTTTACCCAAGAATATCACTAAGATGATTCGGGTCGACAAAGTTACCGCAATGGAAAAGAGCGTTTGAAGACACATGATTTTTACAATCACGCGTTGTCAAACGCTCTTTTTTTAGTTTTATAATTTTTTTAAATAAATGAGATAGTTCTAGAAATCACTATCTAGTCGGGAGTGAGAGCCCTGAAAAATGCTCAGCCGCCAGATTTACGTTAGCGATTTATCGCTTACGTAAAGACCAAGCTTGGAAACAACACGCCTTTGGTCCATGTGTTGGTTTCAAGTTGTGTCGGCAGCGTTCCAGCATTTTTCAGGGCCGAACGGACGACGGTATACTACTACTCTATTGGGTCAATAATAGTAGAAACTACAGCTTCAATGGAAGAAACTAGTGGACTGTCGGGAGTGATTCCTGATTTAGCAAAACGATCTTCCCACCATTGACTACGAATGTGTTGAACTGTATCAACTACCTTGTTGCCAGTTTCGGTCAAATTCAAAATCTTTGTCTTACCTGCTCCATTCGACTTAGTTAAATAGTTGAGTTTTTCCATCTTATTGATTTCTCTAGTGGCTAAACCTTTGTCGATAACTAAAGATCTGGCAACTTGATTTTGACTAATATTTTCATAGTCGCTAACGGCTAACAAAATACAAGCGGCAGTTGGATTCAAGTTGATTTGATTGAATTTTTCCCTCGTATCCTTGTAATATTGTCTGTGTAAGATAGAAATATCTTGTGCTAAATATCCAATGTTTTTCATTTGCTTTCACTCCACTGAAAAGTTTTCTGTGTTGACAAATCAACACGAATGTTTTAATTTTTATCTATAATGATAATAGAAATTAGAAAAAGAGGCTAGATATAATGACAAAACAACCTAATGGTGCTCAAGCTTTGATTCAAAGTATGATCAACCAAAACGTTAAATATATTTTTGGATTGCCTGGGGCCAAGATTGACCAACTATTCGAGAATCTCGAACATAACGATAATCCCCAAACTCCTAAACTAATCATCACCCGTCACGAACAAAATGCGGCTTTCATGGCTGCTGGTATCGGACGTTTGACTGGTAAACCTGGTGTTGTCGCTACTACTTCTGGACCTGGTGTTTCTAACTTGGCTACGGGATTGATCACGGCAACTGCTGAAGGAGATCCTGTCGTTGCCTTAGGTGGTCAAGTTCCACGAAACGATATTGCTAGATTAACGCACCAAAGTATCTCAAGTAAAGAGCTTTTGTCCGCAGCTACTAAGGATAGTGTCGAAGTCCAAGATGCCAACAATCTTTCGGAGTCTTTTGCAAACGCTTACCAAACAGCTGCTGCACCTAAAGCTGGGGCTACTTTCATGTCCATCCCTCAAGATGTCTTGAATGATGAAGTTACTCGCAATACTATCAAGAGTCTTTCCCCCGTTGAACAAGGTGGAGCTGACCAAGATACTGTTAATGAAATTATTGAAAAAATCAAAAATGCTAAATTGCCAGTAATCTTAGCCGGTATGCGTTCTTCTACTAATGAAGTAACTCATAAGATCCACAAATTTTTACACAAATTCTCAATTCCCGTCGTTGAAACTTTCCAAGGGGCTGGAGTTATCTCACGTGACCTAGAAAAGAACTACTACGGACGTGTTGGCTTGTTCAGAAACCAAATCGGTGACACTATTTTGAAGGAAAGCGACTTGATTATCGCTGTCGGCTACGATCCTATTGAATATGAAGCTCGTAATTGGAACGTTGGTCGCACAGGCGAAATCATTAATCTCGACAGTATCGCACCTGAAATTACTAATGATTACCAACCAGATCTAGTTGTCCAAGCTGATATTGCTAAAACTTTGGACGAAATCAGTGAACAATTACCTGATGATATTGATTTAGGTGAAAAAATGCATCAACATCTGGCCGATCAACAAGAGAAATTTACTAAAAAGGATGCTATCCCTGAAAATCATTCCGATAAAAATGGTATTCACCCTCTTGCTATCATTCATGCTTTACAAAACCAAGTTAATGATGACACGACCGTAACAGTTGATGTTGGTAGCTTGTACATTTGGATGGCCCGTCATTTCAGAAGTTACAAGCCAAGACACTTGCTATTCAGTAATGGTATGCAAACACTTGGAGTTGCTCTTCCTTGGGCGATTGCCGCAGCTTTGGAACGTCCTGAACAACCTATCGTATCCGTTGCTGGTGATGGTGGCTTCCTTTTCTCAGGACAAGAATTAGAAACAGCCGTCCGTTTAAATCTCAACATCGTGCAACTAGTTTGGGACGACGGATATTACGATATGGTTCGTTTCCAAGAAATTGCCAAATACGGTCACGATTCTGGAGTCAAATTAGGATCAGTTGATTTCGTCAAATACGCTGAAAGCTTCGGTGCTACTGGTATGCGTGTCGAGAGAACCGAAGATCTTGAACCAATGTTAGCCAAAGCTTTCGCTACAAAGGGACCAGTCGTTTTGCACATCCCTGTAGACTACTCTGACAACATCAAACTAGCTTCCAAGTTGGTTGACGACGTCTTGAATTAAAAATACGAGGTACTATTATGTCAAAAACACATACACTTTATCAACATGGTACATTAGCTTTATTAGTTCCTGGCTTATTAGATGGTACGATTACGATGAAAGAACTACTTGAACACGGCGATACTGGTATCGGTACTGGTGAAGGACTTGATGGCGAATTGATTATTTTGGACGGCGTTCCTTATCAGGTTGACCATAACGGCAATGTTAATGTTGTCGAAGATGACTTTACCCTACCATTCGCTAACAGCCATTTCGCTGAATACAAACGTTTGACTGATGTCGAAGAATTATCACAAGCTGAATTGGACAAAAAAATCGGTGCTATGACGAGTGCAAACACCTTTTATTCTATTAAAGTCCACGGTACTTTCACTAATATCAAAACTCGTGCCGTTAAGAAATCCCACAAGCCTTACGCTACTTTGGGAAAAACAGCTGAAGATCAAAGTATTTTCCTACGTGAATCAGTTGAAGGAACACTGTTGAGCTACTACTCCCCTCAAATCTTTGATGGTGCAGCAGTTGGCGGTTTCCATCACCATTTCTTATCCGATGCTCATGACTTTGGTGGTCACGTTCTAGGATTTGGTGGTGCTACTGGTAATGTTGAAATTCAGCAATTTGATACGTTGGAACAACACTTGCCAATTCATAATAAAGATTTTATGAACTATGATTTCTCTGATTGGGATATCTTAGGAGAAATTCATAACGCTGAATGATATTAAAAGAGTTTGGGACAAAAGTCCTAAATATCAAAAAAACGAGATGACAAATTCCGATAATTGGAATTATCATCTCGTTTTTATTTTTGAATTAGAAATTATGCCTTGTTCTCAGCACTATTATCAAGTGAGAGATATTGAACTTAGATTTAAATCATCCCTATGTATATAGGGAACACAATAGTTCTCGAACTAAAGAAGCTGTTCATCTAGAATCACCCCTATGTATATAGGGAACACACTAAGAAAAGATTGATATATCAACATTTCAAAATTAGAATATCACTTATTTTTATCAACTTAAAGAAAAAACTCTCTTTTTATTCTAAGCAACTGTAATTTTAAAATTATAATAATCAACAAGATTTTCATTAAAAAAATCAGTTTATTAGTTTGACCTTATTCATTTCAATATTGGATAGTAATTTTGGACAATCATCAATCACTCTGCAAATCTAATCGACACAAAGACACTGCCCAAAATTAAAACCGATCCAACAACAAAACCAATCGTAATGCCTTCACCTAATAACAACCAGCCTAACAAAGTTCCAACAATTGGCTGCAATAAATAAAACAATCCCGAAACACTAGTGCTGACCATCGTTAAGCCTTTGTTCCACATCACAAAAGCTGCTGCCGTTGAGATAGCTCCCACGTAAAACAGACAGAGCATGACTTTAGGATTGAAGAAATTGATTGAAGTGAAGTCAGCCACATCGTTAATAACGAACGGTGTCAAACACAATAAGGCTATTGTTGCTGAAATAATTGTAATTTGAAGTGCTGAATAATTAGGGAGTTTCTGAATCATAACCGACATCAACGACCAAGTCAAAGCGGACACAATCAAGAAAAATACTCCGGTCAAGATGTGTTTGCCACTTAAATGGATGCCAACAATCATAATTACGCCTAAAGTTGCCATAATCAACGACATGATTTTGACTTTAGTTAACTTCTCCTTTAATAGTAACCAAGCAAAAATCACCATAAATGTCGGAGTTGAAGAAGTCACGACTGCACCCGTTTGAGCGCTAGAAAACCAAGTTCCAGTCTCCTGTGCCACTAGAGAAACTGCATAGCCAGTCAGTCCGATGGGAATGAACCACTTCAAGTCCTTTACATGAAAATTCCGCTTTTCTTTTTTGATGATTGAAAAACCAACCAAAAAGACTATCGCCACAGCATAGCGTAACCAAACTAATTGCAACGGATGAACTTGACTAACGATGACCTTGACTGCTACGAAAGTTCCACCCCAGATACAGGCTGCTACACTTAGTAGAATTGAACCAACTAACTTATTATTCATAATGCTACTTTCCTTTTTTCACTGGATTTCTCTCACGAATCTCAGTGGGAATTTCTTAAAATATCCTCAAGGAAACCTTTACTAAAATCAGATTATAGCATTTTATTTTGGCAATAGTTCATTTTCAATATTACAGTTATAAGACATTTTGTAAGTTTAATTATTTATTTGATTTTTAAGTATTATTACTTCCCTTTTTTGCTTTCGAGCATACTTAATAGTGATGTTTGTCCCACTGTTTTCATTGGTTTCTAAGACAATGACTTTATCACTCAAGCCACTCTGCCACTGATCTCTTTCAGCTAATCGAAACGGAGCCACTTTAGTCATCGGTGGATAAGTTGTTAATAACAATCCGCCACTTTCGATGATTTCTTGAGCCAATTCGATATTTTCTGACGGGTAAATTTTTTGAGCTAAACCGTGTGCCAGAACAGCAATCGTTTGACCATTATTTTGTAAACAAGTTTTGTGAGCAACTGTATCACATCCCAATGCTAAACCAGCCACGATGACATGATCTCTTGATACTAAATATTTAGTCAGTCTCTGCCCTTGCTTGATAGTGGTCGCTTGTGGTTCCCTAGTCCCAATAACAGCAGTCAATTTAGGGCGATTTAACAAGCTCTGATCACCTTTGGCATAAATTATAGGTGGGAAATTATCCAAATTTAATAAGCGTTGTGGATATGTTGCATCTTGATAATTAATAATAGTTACTCCTAATTCTTGAGCTAAATCCCACTGCTCTTGAGCCTTTTTCTCGTATTCATCCCACAATTGTTTAGAGATTCGTTTTGGAAAAGTTTTCCCGTTGTTACTAAGTACTGTCACTGGATCAACTCCGGTTGCTAAAAAATTCAGCACTGTAATCGGTCCAACGTAGGATATTTGCAATAAAATTAAGATCAACCTTGTTAATGGTGGCATAAATTTATCCTTTCTTGATACTTCTAAAAATAAATTACGCACTAAAAAAGGCAAATCCAAAAGGATTTGCCTAATATTTGATATTCAATTATTAAATGCTGTTCCCGGCACTGGCAAGTTGTGTTTCCTCGTCAGAAGAACCATCGTATTTAACCGATATCCAGACACTGGCTAAAATCAATGCTGAACCGATAACGAAGCCGACTGAAATTTGTTCGCCAAGCAATAACCAACCTAAGAATGAACCAACGATTGGTTGAATCAAGTAGAACAAACCAGATGAACCGGCACTAACGATTTGTAATCCGCGATTCCACATTACATATGCCACGGCTGTCGAAACTGCACCGATGTAAAGTAAACTCCAAATTACCTTTGGATCTAAGAAATTAATACTTGTAAGTGATGACATATCACTCAAAATAAATGGTGTCAGAGCAACTACCGCTACTACAGTTGACATAATAGTAATTTGTAAAGAACTGTACGTCTTTACTTTCTTGACCAAGACAGACATCAAGGCCCAAGCGATTGAGTCGAGAACTAGGAGCAAGACTCCTAAGATAACATTTGTTCCAGACATCTTTAATCCGACAATCATAACTACCCCTAAGATAGCGATGATAACGGAGAAAATCTTAACTTTGTCTAATTTTTCTTTCAGTATCAACCAACCGAAGATGATCATAAATGCTGGAATAGTTGATGTGATGACTGAACCAGTTTGGGCATTAGACAACCCGGTACCCATTTCCTGGGCAACTAGAGAAATCGTATTTCCGATTATCCCAATCCAAAAAATTAATTTTAAATCAGGCCAATTGATATGCCATTTCTCTCTCTTCATGATTGAATAACCAATCAAGAATACTAAGGCGATTAAGTACTCCAACCAAACTAGTTGAATTGGATGTACCTCATCGACAATAATTTTTACAACTACGAACATTGCTCCCCAAATAATTGAAGCAATAGTTAAAAAGACGGATCCGAGAATCCTTTTGGACTTCATGAGTAATATTTCCCTTCGCTTTGATTTCATTTGAATTCATTGCTACGCTATTCTCTCGAATAACCGAAATATTACTGCTGTCAATTAACGATAAATATTCACCTTCCTTATGGTTAACGACATCAGTATAACAATGAGAAATAATAAAACAACCACTCTGACGGAGTAAACGTTTTCAATGTATGATTTACTCAAAAAGTCCATTATTATTTAAGTAATAACAAAAATATTAGAAAGGAGTTATCAAATGACAACTATTTATGATTTGGCTAAAAAAACCGGTATTTCAAAATCGACTATCTCACGCGTTGTCAGCGGCAATGGATATGTCAGCGAAGAAAAAAGAAAGATTATTTTGAACGCCATGCATGAACTAAATTACATCCCTAATCAGGTTGCCAAAAACTTACGACAAAAACACACTAAGACAATTGGCTTTTTAGTCAGTGACTACTTCCCTCTAGTAGGAGATTTTATTAATTCATTTACCAAAATTGCTGCCAAGTATGGTTATAACGTCAACGTTTATTTCACTCAAAATGCTAAAAATGAATTGAAAACTTTGAGTCTCTTAACTACACGAGCCTTAGATGCTGTCTTTATTTTGACTAGGATCAATTCTTGGGACACTATCAGTTCATACGCTGACTTCGGTCCTATTTCAACTTGGCAACGAGTTGAACACGAGCACATTTATTCTAATTACATCGATCACTACCCTATCTATACTGATGTTTTAAAACATCTAGATAATCTAGGATATAAAAATGTGGGGCATGTTTTATCCAGTTTACGTAACGCCAATACGCGGGCTCGAGTTAAAGCTATCGATGACTTTAAATTAAAACATCCCGACAGCAATCAAGATTATCAGATTTTTTATCACGGACAACACGGTGCTGGTATCGATGCTGCTAACAAGTGGTTGCACGCCAAAAAGCGTCCTGAAGCCATGGTCTTCTTCGCCGATTTTGTAGCAGCCGAATTCATAACGACGCTACGAAAACACCACATTAAAGTTCCCGAAGATTGTTTAGTAGTTGGTAGTGATAATAGTGAAATTGCCAAATTAATGAACATGCCAACGATTGATTTGTGTTTTAGAAACCAAGCTCACAATGCATTTATTTACCTTTACAATGAATTAAATGATCAACAACTCCCTTTTGAAAAGCAAACTCCAAAATTGGTCGATGCTGACTAAAAAAAGTGCTTGCTATGGGATTAATCCCACAATGTATGCTCTAATTGTAGAAAAATTCATATCAATTGGAGGAAGAAAACATGTCACGTAACGCACTCAAAATGGTCACTATTGGTGGAGGTTCCAGCTACACTCCCGAGTTAATCGAAGGTTATATCAAACGTCAAGATCAATTACCTATCAAAGAAATTTGGCTAGTTGATATTCCTGAAGGTGAAAAAAAACTCAACATCGTCGGCAACATGGCTAAAAGAATGGTCAAAGCTGCCGGTCTCGATTGGGAAGTTCATCTAACCTTGGATCGTCGTGAAGCCTTAAAAGATGCTGATTTTGTTTCGACCCAATTTAGAGTGGGACTATTAGAAGCCCGTGTCAAAGACGAAAGAATCCCTGGTAGCTACGGCTTACTAGGTCAAGAGACTAACGGTGCCGGAGGAATCTTCAAAGCCTTTCGTACTGTTCCAGTAATTCTAGATATCGTTAAGGATATGAAAGATCTTTGTCCAAATGCTTGGTTGATCAACTTCACTAACCCTAGTGGAATGATCACCGAAGCCATTCAACAATATGGTAAATGGGACAAAGTCATCGGTCTTTGTAACGTTCCCGTAATGGCTATGATGAATGAACCAGCTACAATTGGTAAGGAATTAAAAGACTTAACTTACAAATTTGCCGGAATCGATCACTTCCACTGGCACAGAGTCTGGGATAACTCTGGTAAAGAAGTAACGATGGATATTATCAACAAAATGTATGACGGTTCAGAAACTGGTCTACCTAAGAATATCTTCGATGTGAAGTTCTTCCGCGAGCAACTCAACCAAATGAAGATGATTCCTTGTGGTTACCACCGTTATTACTATCGTCAAACAGAAATGCTCAACCACAGTCTCGAAGAATTCAATCAAAATAAAACTCGTTCTCAAGAAGTTATGCGTATCGAACATGAATTGTTCACTCTCTATCAAGATCCAAATCTCGACCATAAGCCAAAACAATTAGCTGAACGTGGTGGTGCTCATTATTCTGATGCCGCCTGTGAAGCTATTGCCTCAATTTATGGTGACAAGAAGACTCACATGGTCGTTTCTACTTTGAACCGTGGCGCCTTACCAGATTTACCATCTGATCATACAGTTGAAGTTTCTTCAATCATCACTGCTTCTGGTGCTTTGCCATTGACATTCGGTCATTTCCAACCTGCCGAACGTGGCTGGATCCAATTAATGAAGAATATGGAATTAGTCATCGACCAAGCCGCTGTAACTGGTGATTATGGTCTAGCTTTACAAGCCTTTATCATGAATCCATTGATTCCAAGTGGCCAAGCAGCCAAAGACTTATTAGATGAAATGCTCGTTGCTAACAAGAAATATTTGCCACAATTTGCTGACAAAATCAAAGAACTTGAAGACCACGGCGTAACCGTCCATGACCAAGTTGCCGCCACAATTGACGAACATATCGGACAAATTTAGAAAAAGTCTTGACCTGGGACCCATCCCACATCTTATTATATAGTCGTACCGAAGAAGAACCACTGAACCTCAGTCAAAAGACGGGCTATCATGGTTATAAGAAGATACCTCATTTATTTGTTTGTTACTAAGCAAAAATCCCAATTCTCAAATTGATGAGAGTTGGGATTTTTTTATCCGAGTAATTTCATCATTTGAAGCCAATTTAAAGCTAATTCGATCCATTTAGAAGTCCAAGCATTTAAATACTTATCTTTACCCGGTTTTTGTGTGACATATGTACCAAAGACTAGCCCGTGAATACCAGAGCCAAACATGTGATATTCGGCTTCCAAACCTAGTTGAGTCATTCTTTCAACATAAGTCAATGAGTTGATGACGTTGACTAATTCATCCGTTCTCGTCTGCCAAACAAAAGCTGGTTTAGAATTTTCGTTCAACAAATCCTGAGCTTTCCAAAAAGTTGGATCAGTACTTATCTCGTGCAAAATCTTGTCATCATCAGGAAAACTTCCATTAATGGTCAAATCAATTGCCGGATAACCTAAAATCACCCCAGCATGTTCGCCAGTTAAATGATCAATTTGATATTTTTGACGAAGTTTTGGATCAGTTCCAATTCCGTTATAACTCGCCACTAGATTTCCACCAGCTGAAAAACCAACTAAAATAATACGTTTCTTATCAATATGTCGTGAAGTCGGTTGTTTGTTGATCCAATCAATAGTTTTCGCCAATTCTTGTAACGCTGTTGGATAAACCGTTTCTTGATCAATCAATTTGTACTCTAAGACTACAGCGTGCATTCCAAAAGAATTGAAACGTAACGCTACTGGTTCTTCTTCACGAGCCGAATGAAAGGTGAATCCTCCACCCGGGCAAATTACTACGATTGGATAATCGACTGTTTGATTGAAATCTTCTACTTGGTCAAGCCAATAACTCTTAACGGTAAAATCATGATTGGAGACTTCAAGATTATATTTCTTTGCTTCCATATCTTATAATCTCCCTTGCTATGCCACTTCGACGTTTTCTACGTTCATTGGGTCATTTCTTTTTGCTAGCATTTTATCAGTATAGCCAAATAGATAGACAAGTACAACGGAAATTAGCAATGTTGCGTAGTGTGATATTAAATAACCATAGAAATTGCTGCCGATACCGACTCCTGGCGTGATAAAGGCTGGAAATCCAATCAAAGCCCCTGACAAAGCATAATTGTCAACTCTCAAGAATCCTGTCAAAGCTCCACCAATAGCACTGGCGATACTTGCAACAACGAAAACTCGTTTATATTTTAAATTAACACCATAAAGTGCTGGTTCCGTAACGCCACAAAAGGCTGAAATAGCTGCCGCTAAAGACATTTCCTTTAATTTCTTATTCTTGGTCTTCAAGAAGACTGCTAGAACGGCACCACCTTGAGCAACCATCGTTATGGAAAGAATCGAATTGATATAACTGTGACCATTAGTGGCAATATCGTTGATAACAATTGGAATCAGACCCCAGTGAAGTCCAAAGATGACCATTGTTTGATAAAGTCCACCTAAAATAAAACCAGATAACGCTGGACTGAAGTTGTAAATTGAAACTAAACCGGCAGACAAACCTCTACTAATTACGGTAACAATTGGTCCCACTCCAATAAAGATAATTAGACTCAAAATCAAAGCTTCCAAAATTGGTACGAAGACGCTTCTTAAATAAGTTGGAATTATTTTTTTCAAAAACTTTTCGACGTATTTGCCCAACCAAGCTGCCACGATAATCGGAAAGACTGAAGAAACATACGATACTAATGTTGTTGGTACGCCTAAGAAATTAGTGCTGGCCGTACTGGCTTTACCGGCTAGAGTAACAATTTGTGGATAGATCAAAATTCCACCGACAATTCCTAATACGATTGGATCAGAACCTAATTTTTTAGCTGCCGTAAATCCTAAAATGACTGGTAAGAAGTAAAATGTTGCATCACCAACCGCATTTAAAATCACATAAGTACCACTAGTTGTTGACAAAATCTTAAAACCTGTTAGAGCTGCTAAAATCCCTTTCAAAATACCTGAACCCGCTAGAATACCAATAATTGGAATCATTGAAGCAGTCAAAACACCAATAAAATTACTTATTCCAAGTTTAATATTAGGCCAAATTCCATGGACCTTTTTAACATCTTTCGTTGTTTGGGCCACAGCTTCAGCAGTCATCGTTAGTAAAACCTGGACCAATCTGCTTAATAACAGCATCATAAACATCAACCACAGCTTGACCAATGACGACTTGATATTGTCCGCCCGCTTTAGTTACTGTGATGACACCATCAAGGTTTTCAATAACTGCTGTATTAGCTTTTGTATCATCCTTCAAATAAAAACGCAATCTAGTAATACAGTGAATCAAGCTATCGATATTCTCTACTCCACCAATATTTTTGATAATTTCTGTGGCTAATTGATCATATTTATTACCTGATTTAGTGGTAGTTGGCTCTTCAGTTTCTTTAACATTAATTACCGCGATGATTTGACCACCCTGTACATTGGATGTTCCCGTAATCATTAAATTATTTAAAATATCATTACTATTAGTTATTGCTAAAATCACCGTGGTATTTTTTCCAGCATCTTGAATCATCTTTAGATTCATTTTCACAACTGGTTGGCCACTAGTTACGGTATCACCTTGTTTAACTGAAACTTCAAAAGGTGCTCCCTTCAATTCCACAGTATCGATACCCAAATGTACTAAGACATCTACTCCATCATTTGTCTTGATACCAAAGGCATGCTTAGTATTCGAAACCAAAGTTACAGTTCCTGATACTGGTGCGACGATATCTGAAGAATCAGGCTCAATTGCAAATCCTTGTCCCATTAGTCCTTGTGAAAAGACTGGATCAGGTACCTTTGACAGCGTTAAAAGTTTCCCACTGGCTGGTGCTGTGATAGAAATCAGTGCTTGCTTATCCATAACGTTCATCCCTTTTTTGAAATAACTGCTTTGTTTACGCTTACATTATATGTTCAAACATGTTGCCAGTCAATATTTATTCGAACAAATTTTTGTTTAAACGTTTTTCCTAATAATGACCATTAAATAATTACCATTAAATATTAGTTTCAATTAAAATATCAAGTATTTTTTTACAATAAATGAATGCAATATTTACTATCATCATGGTTTATAATTAGATTTATAAAACTACATGTAGGTGTATATAATGAGCTTTTTACAATTTGAATTAACCTTACTATGGCTAGTTATCGCGACAATTTTTGTCTTCGGTATAACGATAGCCATTTTTTATTGGCGGTCTCGAAAAACCAACAATAATTATCTAGAAAATAAAAATTTTCATTTGCGCTACTTTATTCAACGACAAGTTGACTATCATGACAAAACCGTTGGTTATGAATGCCTCTTACGTCAACAACAACCAGACAACTCTTGGACTTTGCCAAAAAAGTTGGATTCTTTACCGTTACAACGAGTAGTTTTTTTATTAGAGGACACCTTCAAGGCTTTGCCAACTGAACCTTACGTTTTATCGATCAATCTAGAATACAATCAAATCATCAGTCGTGACTTTCAATACTTTGTTCGTTGGGCTATCTCAAAAATCGAACCGATGAAGTTATCAATTGAGTTCTCACCGGGAAACATCAAAAAGTTTCACAAGAAACATCTCTTCGAGAAGCGTATTCGTGAAGCTAGAAATTACAATATGCAATTCAGTATCGACAACGTTGGCTCAGAAATGGCCAATTTAAAAGCAATTGAATGGATGCTACCTTTTGTCGACAATATCAAATGTTCAATGCGGAGTTTTCGAAAAGATGACCCCAGCATTTGGCTTGATCTAAACTTACAATCCTGGAATCGTATTTCCAAAGAACATGACATTAATTTGATCTTAATGGGAATTGAGAACGAAAAAGACGAAGCTTTGGCTGAACAATTAAATATCCCTACCCGTCAAGGTTATCTCTTTGGACATCCCGTAAATCCTATCAAATCTAAGCAGGAAGAAGAAAATGAAAAAAGATAAGCAACAACTTTATACTGATAAATTTTTTGAATCGGGTCACTGGCTATTAAAGATTCGTCAAGTGCTGATTGCCATTGTTGGTTGGTTAGCAGTCATCATTCCAATCGTTATAACGGTATTAGCTTTCTGGGCTAGTTTTGACCCACGAGTACCTCATCTATGGTCTTATCATGAGGGAATTTACGAAATCAAGTTTATTGGTGTTATTCTGGTTTTTGCCTGGGTCATGACTCTAATTTTTGCTGTTAGCATGACTATCATCCAAAATCGCAAGCGTGATCGAATTGTCGAACAGTGGCCAACTTTTAATCCTATCAATCAAAAAGAACGCAAGAAAACCATCGATGATTTTATCGATAAACGTTTTGGACCCAAAGAATTTCGTGAACATGTCAAAAACTATACCGTCAAACCAGAACAAAATTTAGAGACTCATCAAATCCAAGAACTTTATGCCAGAAAAGATCTCGATGACGTCGACTAAGGGGATTTTATGAAAAATATATTTATCGACCATATTGCCGGTTCTACTACACTGGGTACGGTCATCAATATTTGCTTGTTGATTCTTTGCTTATATCCTATTATTGGTTCGTTTTTCTGGTTCAGTGGTGCACTATGCTATCGCTTCTTGAAGAAGAATAAATACGATGATAATTGGGAAGAAATCCCACCTAATAAACAACCGATGATCACTATCATGATACCAGCTCACAACGAAGAAGTGGTCATAGAAGAAACCATTACTTACTTATTTAATAACTTAAATTACCAAAACTTCGAAGTCTTGGTTACTAACGACGGTTCAACTGACAAAACTCAAGAAATTCTCGAACGTCTGCAACTGACTTATCCTAGATTGCGAGTCATCAATATTGTAAAAAATAAAGGTAAAGCGCATGCCTTCAATATCGGTATGCATTTTGCTAAAGGCGAATACATTTTGAGCAACGACGCCGATACGATTCCCGAACCGGATGCACTGATGAAATACATGAACTTCTTTATTCATAATCGCGATATGAACACTTCCGCTGTCACTGCCAATATGGATGTACAAAATCGCAGTACGATGCTTGGTAAATCACAAACGGTCGAAATTTCCAGTATTGTTGGTACCATCAAACGTAGTCAAACTTCTATCAATGATTCAATGTATGCTTACAGTGGTGCCAATACTTTATATAAGAAAGATTTTTTGATTGACGTTGGTGGCTTTCGACAAGATAGAGCAACTGAAGATATTAGTATTGCTTGGGATTACCAAACGATTGGCGCGGTACCAAGATTCGCTCCTAATATCGTCTTTCACATGAATGTACCAGAATCCATTCCCCAACTATACAAACAGCGTAAACGTTGGGCTCAAGGTGGTACTGAAGTTTGGTTGACCAATTTGAAGAAATTTCTTTTTCATCCAATCAAACGTCGCTATCAAATGTCGATGTTTATTGATTCAACACTTTCGATTATTTGGTCATTTTTCTTCGTTATTACCTCCGTTATATTCATCATAACGATGCTTTGGCTTCTACTTCATGGAGATTTTGAACGAATCTTCCACGCTTTTGTAATTTCATTTATCTTTGTTACTTTTGAATTAATCGCTGGTTGTTTCCAATTATTTACTGCTTTATTGCTCGATCACCATGGTGCCAAACTTAAATATGCCTTCTTTGCTCCTTTATACATGTTATTTTACTGGATAATTAATCCAATTACCGTTGTGATGACTTTCATCCCTGCTGTTAAAACGATTTTAGGATTTGGTTCGGGTACTTGGACTAGTCCCAAACGTAGTTCTTTACAGGACAATAAGTAAGCTAATAGTGGACTTTTGATAGCTAAAAAACTATTATAAGAAGACACAGAACCAATTTTTAAGGAGAAACAATGAGGAAAAATTCATGGATTGCTTGGTTGATTGTTTTAGCCGGCATATTTGCTGTCGTTCAAATCAAGCCCCAGATTGTTCCACAAGTCAAAAGTGAGCTGCAATCGGCGAACAATCAAATTCAACCATACGTTTATTTAATTAAAGCTAACATTGAAAAAAAGCTATCTGGTCAAAGGGAAACTACTACTGAAAAGCAAGTTGGCAAAGCTACCACTCCTACTGAAGAACCACTTCAAGGTATGACAACTTCTAAGACTTACTATTATCACTTCAAAGACAATGTTCCTCAATCAGCACGCCAAGTATTTGAGCACGCTGTTGAGCAATATAACAAAACTGGTATCGTCAACTTGATTCCCGGTAAAGCTGATTCTGATCAAAATAGTGTGACTTTCTTCATTTATCACAAGAAGATTGAAAACGTCATGTCTAGTTCCGTTGAATTAGGAAATGGTGGTCCTTCTGCCCTACAATTAAATGATTACGCCATCAATACTAGTCGAGCCGGATTGAATCTAACTTACCCAACTCTATCAGTCAAAAAATCCGTTGCTATGCATGAATTAGGTCACGCTTTGGGCTTAGCTCATAGTTCTTATACTAATTCAGTCATGTATCCAGTTGATCAAGGCGTTTATCAATTATCCGAGGCCGATTTAAATGGACTAAAAAGTATTTATAAATAGCAAAACCACCCTAACGGGTGGTTTTTTTAGTAGTTTTCTAAAACGATATTCAACATTTGATCAAAACTATCTCGATGAGAAATCAGCTTATTGTTGAAACGACCATTACCAACATGAATGATTTCACCGTCAATTAAATTGCGTAACATTCTAGCTAATACTAACTGCTTCTTTTCATCCGATTCAATAGGATCCAGCAATTTCAACATAATTCCATGAACCATCAAAGAATTTTTATCTAATTCTTCATCATTAATTTTTCCTGAAGGAATACTTAAAATTTGTTGAGTAACTGGATATTTACTCAAAGCATATTGCACGCTGACATTACAGAAGGCTTTTACAGCTTGTTTACCGGACAATCCTAGTAAATCCACTTGCAACCTTGTAGCTAAATCCTGATAAAATGCTATGGCGACCGCAACCTTTACGGCTAATACATCAGGATAATAGTTGTAAATTGCTTGTGACCTAGTCCCTAATCTTTTACTTAAATTAGTAAAGGTTAAATTCTCCTGATCGTTGATCAAATCGATTGCTGTAGCAATTATTTTTTCTTTAGACAGAGTTCTTGATGTCAAAAATTGACCCTCCCACTTGAAATTTACACTTTGTAATTATATATTACTAATTGTAATGTTATTTTACATATTGATTACTTAAATATAAGTTTAACTACAAATACATTTACAAACAAGTAATAAATTATTCAAAAGGAGGATTCTACTATATGTATTTTATTCTTCTAGTTATTTTAGGTGTCGTCATCGGGACTATCGTTATAGCGCTGGGTGGTGGTGGAGCTGCCTTTTATCTAGGTATCTTAACTGCCTTCTTTAATTTAGCCCCCGCCTCTGCAGCCGCTACATCTATCGTCACCGCCCTACCATCGCTAGTAATTGGGACCATCATTTATATCAAACAAGGCCGAGTTAATTTCCATTATGGAAACCAGATGTTAATATCTGCCCTTCCTGCAGTTATTATCGGAGCTTTGGTTGCGCCTTTTATTCCTCAACTAATTTATACTTGGCTGATTGCTATTATTTTAACTGCATTAGGAATTCAAATAATTATTAAACAAAGAAGTACATCTACCAAAAATAAGACCCACGGAAAATTTGCAGCAGCAATGTACGGCGTTCTCAGTGGCTTAATGGTTGGAATCGCTGGTTTAAGTGGTGGTGGACCAATTTTAGCCGGCCTACTGATTCTAGGCTTAGACACTTTCAATGCCACCGCTACTTCTTCATACGTTTTAGTGGGAATGAGTTTCTTAGGTTCCATCATGCATATGACCAATGGAAGTATTTATTGGCAAGCCGGTATTCCTCTAATAATCGGTGCTATTATTGGAGCCTTCATTGCACCACTGTTAGTCAATAAATTAGCTAAAAGCAAACGAGCTTATTTGGTCCAATATTTTATTGCTATTTTACTGATTTTCATGGGAATTAAAACTCTCTTCTAAAAAAAGCCTGTAGATTTCTCTACAGACTATGAATTACCAAATTACTGTTGCATCATCAGCAAAGTTTTTTTGGCGTTTAATAATATTTTCTTTTGACCACTTGCCTGAGTTCAATACTTGAGCAAGTTTTTTATTTCCTAGAAGTTTTGATTTAGTCAATTTATCAGCTAATTCGGCCTCATTTTTGAAATCATTTTTACTCAAACCTTTTTCAATCAAGACCCAATTACCAATGAATTCACGATGGTCACCGAGTTCTGGATCTAAACTAATTTGAACTAGACGATAGTCATCATCATTGAAGACGCTGCTATAATAACCGTCTTCGAAGTCCCCATATTCGGTTCCATATAGTTCTGACAAGAGGTAGACCAACGTCCACTTTTTTGCGCCACGTTGACCACCAGACTTTTTCAATACTGTAAAACTTGCCTTGGTAGCTTCTGAAGATGGCAAAAGCTTCTTATTGAGCTCTAGATTGATATCTTCAATATTATTACTGAATAAAGGATTATTTCTGTAATTTATGATACCGAACCTACAAAAAAAGCAATCTCACTTCAACAGTGAAATTGCTTTTAATTTACTTTAACTTGATGTTTCTTAACAGCTTCTCTTCTAAATAAGTAGCCTAAAATGATAATAACTAAAATAATCAAAATAAGTGCTGTCAACATAATATTATGAATTCCGTGGAAGAAAATATCCTTCATTTCAGGAACGTAAGCCTTTGGCAACTCCTTAGCAACCGCAGCATTACTCAACTTATTCATCATAGCCATCGTTATGTGACCGCTACTCTCTCTGACACCTTTAATTAGAGCAAGGTTCAAGATAACACCATAAATCGATGACATGAAAGTTTGACTCAAAATTCTAACTAAGTAAGCAAATGAAGTTGAAATAGGAACATCTCGACTTTCGACATCAAATTGTACGGCAATCAACAAGGCGTTGAAACAAATTCCGACACCAAAACCTTCGAACACACCCATGATCAATAAGAATGTATAACTGGCAGTTTGACTAGCCCAGTACAATCCAGCAAAAGAAATGAAGAATGAAGCTGTTCCAATAGCTATAATTGCATAACGACTCATCTTTCTTTGAATCAATGGCTCTAATTCTGATCCGATAAAATTAGCAATTGCTCCAGGAATCTGTGTCATCCCACCAATCAAGGCACTCAAGCCCATAATTCCTTGAGCCCACATTGGAATGTAAATATTGAAAGCCACAAAAGATCCCCACAATAGGGCAAACAAAATCAGATCAATTACTAGCTTTTCATTTTTGAACAAACGATTAGGAACAATTGGATCCTCGACTTTATTTTCAACGCGTGACATCCAATAAATCAATAACGCTCCGATAACGATAAATGCTAATACGGCATAAATAGAAGAAACTCCTAGCAATTGAATTCCTATCAAAAATGATGTTAAACCTAATACCATTAAAATAGCACCACGGTAATCGACTTTAGCTTGATTCAATTGCTCTTTGATCTTGAAGAAGATAGATACGATTGTGATTGATAACAAAGCTAAAGGCAAATTAATGTAGAAGACCCAGTGCCAACTAAATGTATCAACAATCCAGCCACCAATCAAAGGCCCAACAATCGAGGTTCCACTGAATCCGGCTGAAGCAATTCCGATAACTTGGGAACGACGTTTGATGTTTTTAAATATCTGCGAATAAATGATGAAAGGAATCGTGTTCATTCCTCCAGCACCAATCCCCATGACACATCTAGCGGTAATAAACCAAATAATATTGGGAGCTAATCCTTGAAACAAAGCCCCAATCATGAAAACTACCGTTGCAGTAATATAGGCGACTTTATTACCCTTCTTTTCGCCAAATTTACTCCATAACGGTGTTGAAACGGCCATTCCTAATAGGAAAATAGCAACGATCCAACCCATATATTGAATCCCATGCAAATCACTGATAATGGCTGGCAAAGCGGTATTAATAATCGTTGCATCTAGTCCCGCCATCATATTGGATAAAACTAATGCAAAAGTAACTAATATTTTGCGATTCCTACTCATACCCCTACTTCTTTCCTATAATAATTTCAAAAAATAAAAAATAAGACCCACACAATGTGCAATGTCTTACTCTTTAGTAACTTTCATTTACTGAAAAAGCTTCTCTGCTTTTCAATTATAGGCTTATCACCTTAATCAGACAAACATCAATTACAATTCATCAACATTATTCAAAATATCTTGTAATTTAATAAAGAATTGTGAAGCATGATAGCCATCACAAACGGCATGATGAATTTGGAAAGTGACTGGTAACTTGATTTCATCACCAGTTCTTTCGAATCTCCCTGCCGTTACAGTTGGTAGTAAATAATTATCCTTATTACTGCTATTAAGGTTAAATCCAGTGTAATTAACCCATGGAATCATCGAAATATTAACTACATTTTTTGGAACAGGTTGTTTAGGGAACAATTTGCCAGTACCACGGTACTTCTTAACATCACTCAAATAGTCACGATCAAATTCTGCAAATGTATAAGCATCTGGTGTGTCGATATGAGAAGACAATTCTGTTCGACTATCAAAAATCGAGTAAAATGGCACACTACTGTCGTAATAGCCTAATTCGCCTTGTTCATTGAAATCCATGCGATAAAGATAGTTTGAATTAATTACTCTGACAATTGAATAAATAAATAATGGATAAAAGTCATAGTTATTATCTTTAGCAAATTTAACCGCTTTAGTGATGGAAACATTGCTAGTCATGTTATAAGTAGTTTTTTGTTCAATAAAATGGTTGAACACTTCTTTGCGAGTCCAAGTATCTAAATCAATTTTCGTGAATTCCATAAATTTTTCCTCCAAACATATTCTTACCTTTATGATACAACTTTTAGGCATTTTTATTGGATTGGTATGATTGGATTTTTATTTCTGAAAATGAAAAACTATCAATTTATAACTCAATAATTCCTTGATTTCTTAAAATTATTTCCTAATTACCAAATATTGATAGAAAAACATATATCTTTTGAAAATATTTTGATATATAACCCGATATAATATTACTTATAGAGCAAATATTTGAGGGAGGAGTTTTTTATTATGGAACTAAATCAAATTTTCAAAAGTCTAATCATTGCTACGGCCCTTTTTACAATCTTACCAGCAACGAATGTTAATGCAGCTTTGACTAATGATACTGATTTATCAGTTTTAAAAACCGCTCCCAACGGTATTGGTATCAGTAATTACATGTCGAATGCTAAACCTAATGTCTACGATTCAAAAGATATTTACGATACTAACTCTGCTCAAATCGTTGATCACTCAGGTAACAACTCCACTAGTGGAAATGTTATCGCTCTAGCAAGTGGTAAAAATACTTACGGTTCAATGTGGTCGACTGATAAATCTTTTGACATCAATAAGGAACAAACCATTTCTGCTTGGCTTTACTTTGGTAGTGGTGACGGATCTTCTGATGTTAATAGTGAAGGAATCACCTTCGTCCTTCAAAATGATTCTAATGGAATCGCCGCTTTGGGTGCTGGTTTAGAAGGTATCGGTGTTTACGGTTATGATGCTTCCAGAGTAGAACTTATTGGTGGTACAGGTGCTAAACAAGATTACATTAAAAATACCGCTATTCAGAACAGTGTTGCTTTGGAATTCGATACTGATAAAAATAATTTCTATAATTCTAGTAATAAGCCACTTAATAATAATGGTGTAAGTTTTCCATCTGCCTATCGCTATTTCACTTTAAATGGTTTTGATACCCAATTTGGTACTTCAACTTCTAATCTAACGGCACTTGGCTTTCCAGATACCGCTCGTTATGGTTCTGGTGGTACATATGGTCACATTGCTTTAACTTATCCTGGATTGGCTGATAGTTATCAATCAGGTGATATTTCCGGTTACAGCAATTTTCTTCCTTTCAAAACTGGTTTTGGATTAGTTCATATCAGTCCTCAAGCTAATTATTTGATTGATGCTTACGATGAAGAAAACAATCCTGTCTATTGGCATCATGTAACAATCAAATGGACACCTGCCGCAGAAGGTAGTAACGATGCGACATTGACTTATTATTTCAATGATAAGAATTTAGATTATTCTGACAATACTGCAACTAAAGGTGATTACAAACCTACTACTGACACTATTAAAGTCGATACTTCTAAATTAAATACGACCGATGGCAAAGTTCGTTGGGGCTTCACTGCTGCTAATGGACCATCAGACTCAGTTGCTAGTAAATTAGTAGCTCTTGATTCAATCCCCGATTTACTTTACGCTGACGCCGATGCTTCGATAACTGATACAACCTTGAACAAAACTATCAACGCTGATTCCACTGACAAAACTGTCGCTAATGGTGATAAGCTAGCTCTTAACTATCAATTAAACTATCTTCAAGGTAACGTCAATTGGGAAGATATTGCTGCCAAAATTAAAATTCCTGATCACGTGACTTTGACACCTGATAGTGATGGCAACGTAGCTTATATCACCTACGCTGATGGTACTAAAGAAGCTATCAGTCAAAGTGAATTAACTGATCAAACTTTACAACATACTTTGGCTAAAACTCTTGGCAACAAAACTGGTTCTGCTGGAACAACTGCCAAAATCACTATTTCAGCTACAGCTAATAATGACACTACTAGTGATATCAATGTCGACAAAGCGGTTGCTACATTCACTGGTTCCAACCAAATTTCTTCCACTAATAGTCCTGAGTTTACTATTCTAGCTCCTAAACAATATACGCTTAATTTATCGAATGATAACTCTAATATTGACTTACTTTATAAATCCGATAACGCTACTCTAAATCTAGAAAATACACTTACTTATAGTGACAATCATAGCTTTGGCGATGATACTGCTACTACTAACATCATTTACCAAATCACCGCTGGAGACAAGACATATAACGTTGGCGCAACGGCCTCTGGAAATAGCTTTAAACAAACGATTGACCTCAAATCTTTAATGAACAACGATGATTTCTGGGATCTCTTTACCCTTAATTCCACGCAAAAAGTTACCATCAAGGCAATTGATCAGGCTAATGGACTAATTTCCAACACCGTTACGTATAATGTAACGACTAAACCCAACAAAATGCTTAGCCTTGCAGTTTCCAAATCATTACAATTTCAAGATGTTAATTACGGTAATACAACTGAATATTTATCCAGAAAAAATAACTTTGATTTGAGCGTAACCAGTTTAAGATCTCCTTGGCAATTGACCGTTACAACCAATGGTCTATATTCAAACGGCGAAACATTAAACGACAATTTAGCTTTGGTCTATCGTCAGTATAACGATGATGATTTCACTACATTAAGTGATGAGCCAACTGTTATTGATCAAGAATACACTTCTCATGATACTAACGTTACCGAAAACATTGCTGATGAATGGACAAAAAACACTGGGCTACTTTTAAAACAACTCAATGTTTCTCCAGCCGGGCAGTACACTGGAACCTTGACTTGGAATATTGCTGAATCACTCCCTAATGAGTAAAAGAAGTTCACTTGCATAATCTTGCAGGTGAACTTTTTTGTGCTATTATATGAAAAAGCTCGGCGTGATTATTTCGTTGTCGTTGACGATTTTCAAGAAGTAGTTGGTGGCGCTGGATTTGCTGAATTTGACCTTGAGAAGAATATTGCTGAATTGCAAAAACTCTACCTATCTAAAGCTGCCCAAGGTCATCATCTAAGTTATCAATTGATTTCTTTAGTCGAACAGACTGCCAAAAAAGCTGGTTACGACAAATTATATCTAGAGACTCATCACAATTTAAAAGCAGCCATACACGTCTATCACAAAGCTGGCTTTACCAAACTAGCTGGACCAATCGAAGAGAGTTTGCATAGTGGCGCTATGGATGGCTTTTTTATTAAATCGCTAAACTAAAACAGACCACACTTCAATTTGTGTGATCTGTTTTTTCATCTATAATATCAAAGCCATAACCTTTAATATGTTCTTTCAACATCTCTAAATAATTTTTAGCAATCGGACTGAGCTCCAATTGACTGTGTTTTAACCAACCTAATGTCATTGAATCGTCGACATCTAAAGGAATTGCTACAATCTTGTCATCATTCAATTTATTACTGATGATTCCAGAACTGATCGTATAACCGTTCAATCCGACCATCAAATTAAAAATCGTAGCTCGATCACTGACCTTAATATTTTTCTTACGATCCAAAGTACTCAAGATTTCTTCTGAAAAATAAAACGAATTATTATCGCCCTGCTCATAAGATAAATAAGGATAATCTGCTAAATCAGCCAAAGTTACTCGGTTCTTTTTTGTCAAAGGATTTTGCCGACCAACAAAGACGTGTGGTGAAGCTTTGAATAACGGTGTGAATTCTAGGTCATATTCTTTGAACAACTTTTCTAACACGCGTCTATTGAAGTTATTCAAATACAAAATTCCAATTTCACTCTTGAAACTCGACAAATCAGTCAAAATATTTTCCGTTTCAGTTTCACGTAAAGTGAATTGATACTCATCTGCCGAGACGGTTTTAATCAACTCTACAAAGGCATGGACGACAAAAGCGTAATGTTGAGCTGACACCGAAAAGGCTTGTTTACGAATCGGGCTCTTCTCATAACGACCTTTCAATAATTGAACTTGATCCAAAACCTGTCGAGCATAAATCATGAATTCTCGCCCATCATCGGTCAAAGTCACACCCAATTTACTGCGCAATAAAATTTGAATCCCCATTTCCGATTCTAATTCCTTAATAGCGTTAGAAAGACTAGGCTGGGTCAAATAAAGCTGCTTTGCGGCTTCATTGAAAGATCCCGTTTTGACAATTGTTTCTAGATATTCCAGTTGTTGAATTCTCATCAGCTTACTCCAGTTTTTTCTTATTATAACCCTTCTTATAGTTTTAAACTATAACTCATCATTATTATTATCAGTTATTCAATATCCTCTTTCGATGGTAGATTAATAGTCAATAACTACCACAAAGGGGACTTATTTATGACAACATCAATTATTGGTTTTCCACGCATTGGTGAAAACCGTGAACTAAAATTCAACACTGAAAAATATTGGCGCAATGAAATTTCTGAACCAGAATTGTTAGATTTTGCCAAAGGATTACGTCTTAAGCATTGGCAATTGATCAAACAGGCCGGTATTGATGAAATTCCTAGCAATGATTTTTCATTTTTCGACACAACTTTGGACACTGCCTACCTATTTAATATCATCCCGGACGCTGCCAAAAAACTTGATTTATCAAATCTCGATCGTTACTTCGCATTGGCTCGCGGTTATCAAGGAGAAAAAGGTGACTTAAAGGCTCTCCCCATGAAGAAATGGTACAACACTAACTACCACTATTTAGTACCACAATTCACCAAAACGACCAACATCAAATTAAATGACAATAAAATCTTCAACGAATATCAGGAAGCTAAAGATGCAGGTATTCAAACACGCCCTGTCATCGTTGGTCCCTTCACGCTCTTGAGTTTGAGCGAATTTCATGACGTAACACCTACAGATTTCGTCGACCAATTAGTCACTGCTTATCAAGAAATCTTTGAAAAATTATCCGACCAAGGTGCTCAATGGATTCAACTAGATGAACCAGAATTAGTCAAAGATGTCACAGGTGATAAGAAGATTTTGTTCGAGAATATTTATCAAAAGCTCTTGCAAAATAAATTTAATCTCAAAATTCTAGTCCAAACCTACTTCGGTGACGTGCGTAATGTCTATCAAGATTTAATCAACTTAAATATCGAAGGTATCGGTTTAGATTTTCACGAAGGACGAAAAACTACTCAACTAGTTCAAAGTGGCTTTCCAGATGACAAAATCCTTTTTGCTGGAGTTGTTAACGGTAAAAATATCTGGCGCAATCACTATCAAAAGACTATCGACTTGATCAACAGTTTGCCCGTTAAAAACTTAGTTATTTCAACTTCTTGTTCACTACTCCACGTACCTTTCACAATTGAAAATGAAACTTTTGATCCAGAAATTAAGCAACATTTCGCTTTTGCTAAGGAAAAATTATCTGAGTTAGCTGATTTGCAAGCAATCCTCGATGGCAACACCGATTTAATTGCCAAAAATCAACAATTATTTGACCAACAACGTGTTCAGCCTAACGAATCGGTTAGAAAACGTGTTGATGATTTGACTGCCGACTCATTTGTCAGACATCCTAGTCTAAAAGAACGAGCTACTATTCAAAAACAAGAATTCCAACTTCCACTTTTACCAACAACAACCATCGGATCTTTTCCTCAAACTAAAGCTGTCAAAAAAGTCCGTGCTCAGTTCAGACATAAAGAGATTTCTCAAGCAGAATATGACGAATTCATCGCTAATCACATCAAAGAATGGCTAGACTGGCAAGAAAAAATCGGTATCGATGTCCTAGTTCATGGTGAATTTGAACGTAACGACATGGTGGAATACTTCGGACAAAACCTCGATGGCTACTTATTCAGTAAAAATGGTTGGATGCAATCATACGGAACTCGTGGCGTTAAACCACCAATTATTTGGGGTGACGTGGCTAGAAATAAACCTATCACTGTTAAGTGGTCTAAATTTGCCCAAAGTCAGACTGACAAAATCGTTAAAGGTATGTTGACTGGACCTGTTACAATTTTGAACTGGTCCTTCCCTCGTGAAGATATTTCTGTCAAAGAATCAACTATCCAAATTGCTTTGGCTATCCAAGATGAGGTATTGGATCTCGAAAAAAATGGTATCAAGATTATCCAAATTGACGAAGCTGCCTTACGAGAAAAATTACCTCTTCGTAAAACTGACTGGTATTCTGAATATCTCGATTGGGCTATTCCCGCTTTCCGACTAGTTCACAGCAAGGTTCAACCAACGACACAAATTCACACTCACATGTGCTATTCCGAATTTACTGATATTATTCCGGCCATTCAAAATATGGATGCTGATGTCATTTCATTTGAGGCTTCCCGTTCCAATTTGGAAATCCTCGACGCACTCCAACAGGAAAACTTCCAACTTCAAGTCGGACCTGGTGTCTACGATATCCATTCACCACGTATTCCATCAGTTGAAGAAATTAAAACTACTATCCACAAGATTTTACAAAAAGTCCCTCAAGAAAAGGTTTGGATCAATCCCGACTGTGGACTAAAAACCCGTGGTATCAAAGAAGCTAAGGCCAGTGTTGAAAATCTCACGACCGCTGCCAAAGAAGTTAGAGAGGAGTTGCTGATAAATGACAGAAACTAATCCCACTTTATCATTTGAAGTCTTCCCTCCTAATTCTCAAGTTGGTGTGGACAATTTGACCGACACTTTGGATCAATTAAAGGGACTGAATCCTAGTTTTATCAGTGTTACTGCTAGCAATCATAAACTAAACTACGAAGAAACGACTATCAATCTCGCCAAATATGTCAAAGATAACTTACATTGCCACACAATGGTCCACATGCCTGCTGCCTATGTTACTAAAACAGAGGTTAGATCAATCTTGAACCGTCTAGAAAAAATGAACATCCACCAAGTTTTAGCTTTACGCGGCGATATTGTCGAAGGTTATGTCCCTGAAAAAGACTTTAAATATGCCAGTGACTTAACTCAATTTATCAAGCAGGAAAAGCCTGATTTCACAGTCTCCGGAGCCTGCTACCCTGAGGTTCATCCCGATTCCAAAAATAGAATCGATGATATCAAACATCTCAAGAACAAAGTCGACTCTGGATGTGATCAATTAATCACTCAATTATTTTATGACAACGAACAGTTCTATCGTTTTCAAGAAGAGTGTGCCATTGCCGATATCAACGTCCCTATCTTGGCGGGAATCATGCCCATCGTTAATCGTAAACAGGCCCTCCATGTCATCGAAAACTGTGCTGCCAGATTACCTAAGAAATTTATCAATATTTTGGACAAATACAAAGATAATCCCGTTTCTTTAAAAGAAGCTGGCATCGCTTATGCAGTTGATCAGATTGTTGACTTAGTAACAAATGACGTCTCCGGTGTTCACTTATATACGATGAACAAAGCTGATACTGCTAAACATATTTTTAAAAACACGGCATCCTTATTTCATCTCGATGGTGTTACCGAATAAAAAAAGTTTCTCACAATTAAGTGGGAAACTTTTTACGTTTTAATAGACACCGCAAGTAAAAGAAAAAGGCAATTTTAGCCCACTAAAAAAACCGAAACGATTGCACTCGTTTCGGGCTTTGGTGTTTTTATGTGCCTACCTTTATGGGCAAGCAAAGTATAAATAATTTCTAAAACAATTGATTTACTGCAAAGCTGAAATGATTGCTTCTTCCATTTTTTCTGGCTTGGTTACTGGTGCATATCGCTCAATTAACTGACCATTTTTATCAATCAAAAACTTAGTAAAGTTCCATTTGATGCGACCATGTCCAGATTCATTTTTCAAATAAGTGAACAGCGGATCCTCATCACTACCATTGACCATAATTTTCTTAGTCATTGGAAAAGTTACACCATAATGCATCTGACAATAATCACTCGTAGCTTTGTCGTCATCTAATTCTTGATGAAATTGATTACTTGGCAAGCCTAAAACCTCAAAACCTTGGTCGTGATACTTTTGATAAAGTTCCTCGATACCCTTTAGTTGAGGTGCTAGACCACATTTACTAGCGGTATTGACTATTAAAAGAACTTTACCTTGATAATCATTAAAATCAATTGTAAAACCATTCATTTCTGTTTCTTTAAACTTATAAATTGGTGCCATTTATTTCACCCTCTTTTATACATTATGTCGTAATCTGGAAGCGGAAACAATGATTTTGTTTATGCCTTTTGCTTTCTTTTCCATAGTAGATTGTGGATAATAGACAATTAAATTATAAAAAGAAGGTATATTTTTTGAGTAAAGAAGAATTTGACGTTTCTAAACTGAGTTCCAAAGCTCAAGCTAAACTAGAAGAAGTTAGAAAGCAACAAAATTTTAAGACGCTTGAGGAAGCTGCTAGCTACATGTTAGATTTCACAAAACGAAAATAAGCCCAGTCAATTGCGTACAAAACTATCAGTCCTAATAAAAGCAACCAACCGTTGATATCCTTGGGCATAATTTGAAATGTCACTAAGGCAAAGTATAATACTCCCAAGATTGCTAACTCGTAGACAAATAAAAGATTAAGTTTCTTCATTTTTAACTCCTAAATTTTAAATCAATATATTATACTAAAAAAGAACTATGTAATAAACAATCCATCATCAACAAAATGCTTATTACATAGCCTTTTTTAGATATCAGTAACTTTGATACCTGCTTGTTTCAATATTTTACTTTCAATACCATGTTCCAATTCCTTATCATGATGGATTGGAACTGGCAAAGTCACATTTGTTTCCGGATTATACATCTTCAAGTGTGATCCGTTCTGCGACTTTTTAACAAAACCATGTTGTCGTAATATTTTAACGATTTTTTGGGGTTTCATTGCCATAAAATATACCCCCTCTCGGTATCTATTGTACACAAGATTGAACTTATTCCAAAATAAGTACATCTTTATACAAAAAGGAACTATAATAAAGATGAGAATTAAAATATTTATATTCTATAAAAAGGAGGACCAGTTATGAAAAGATTCATCATTATTTTAATGAGTGCCTTATGTTTTTTTGCTAGTTTTGGAACAGTTGCCCAAGCTGCATCTGATAATTTAACACCCAATAATAATGAAAGTGGTGATTTGGGGATTACTATCGATGGAAACTTTGACGACTGGGCCGACAAAACTAAACAGCCAATGAAGTTCCCTTGGGATAATGATAATATCAAGTATGCTTCTATGTTGACTGATAATGATAACATTTATCTATACGTCATGATGCACCCTGTTCTATCTGGTGGTTATACTAACTTCCAACCATCTGGATATACTCTAAATGTTGGTGGAAAAACATTTAGTATTGATTTTAATGGCAATCAAACCGTTAAATTAGATGTTGGTGACAAAAAAGCTGTTGCTTTGGGAATTTACGATAATTCTACCGGATCATACGAAACTGTTAATGATTGTGTTTACGTTGCTAACCGATATATCAATCAAAAAATGGGCGATGGTAAAACTGTAAAAGGTACTGGCTATGTTTTTGAAGCTAAAATTCCATTCAAAGATCTTAAAGGGATTTCTAACACTTCGGGACAAAATATCAGCCTAGAAAATAATAATCTTTGGTCAGGTAAGCTTCACGTAACCGGTGGTAGTACCGGACCAGTAGTTCTAGCAAGTACCGGATTCGTTATCGCTATAGCTGCTGTTTTGAAATACTCGGGATTCAGTTTTAAGAAACGGAGATCAGCATGAGTATTTATTTAGTAATTGGTATTGTTGTTTGGATATACCTACTTTCCGTTTTAAAAAGGGCTCACGTTCCAGCATTCTTCTTTCTTATCGGAACTGGCGGGCTCTTTTTTATTCTAATCGGCTTCAGTGATCCTTATTGGGTCTGGTTTTTTACCCACTCAGTTATTAATGGTGTCAAATGGTTCGGAAATCTGACTAATATGAGTGAAGTCATGAATCGTTACGGTCTGATTAGTATAAACAACCCCACTCAACCACTGACGATGACGATTGATTACGAGTGTTCTGGGATTATTGAAACGATGGCTTACATCAGTATCGTCGTTTTCTTTCCTATCTTCAATCGTTATGAAAAGACCTTTTTCGGAATTTTTGGTATTCTCTGGATTTATTTAGCAAACGTGCTTCGATTGGCCTTAATTATCGTCATCGTTCACTTTGCCGGTGGTGGTGCCTTCTTTATCGGACACTCCATTATTGGAAGAATGGTCTTCTACATCTTAGTCATTGCTTTGTACTACAATGTCTTCACTTACTCGCAAATTTCTCACAGTCTTTATCAAAATTTCCGGAAATTCGTTACAGGAATTAAAAAACGTTTTAGCAAGGAGGGATAAAAATGAGTTATTGGTTAGACCTAACCTTGTTTAAAATGGGATTCTGGTTGACTTGGGCCTTGATTCCGATTCTAGTTGAAATCATCCCTTCCATTATTTCCAGTGTGCGCATTATGATCAGCAACCGTCATCCTAAAAAGATGGTTATGCCTGCAAAAATGCCAATGATCTCCGTTTTAGTCCCCGTTCACAACTCTGAAGATACTTTGTTTGCCTATATTCAATCGATTCACGATTCAACTTATCCAACTAAATTGATTCAAGTTATTTTGGCTGACAACAACAGTACTGACAACAGTTTCCAAGTTTTTGCCCACGCTCAAAATACTTTTTCTGACATGAATTTACGTTTGATCCACACCGCTCCAGGTAAAGCTCAAGCTCTAAATGTGGCGTTATATGGAGCCATCGGAACTTATATTATCAACATTGATAGTGATGGCGTGCTTGAAAAAAATGCCTTGATGAATATGGTTTTACGTTTTGAAAATGATTATGAAGTCTCTGCTTTAACTGGCAGTATTTTACCCAGTCGTTTAATGCTAAAGAAAAATGGTTCGTTATTGCGTTATAACGAATACTTCGAATACGCCCAAGCCTTTCTTTCCGGTCGGGTGATGGAGTCTCATAAAAACCAACTATTCACGATGTCTGGGGCTTTTTCGGCTTTTCGTAAGGAAGCTGTGATGAAGAGTTTCTTGTATGATATCAATACAATTGGTGAAGACACCGATATGACTTTCCAAATCAGACAACGGATGAAGCGAAAAGTAGGACTCTGTGCTAATGCGTTCTTCTACATTGAACCTATCAAAGATTTATCCGAACTTTACACGCAGAGACAACGTTGGCAACGTGGTGAAGTCGAAGTCATTCAGGAGTATGCTAATAATTTGGAAGTAAAAGAATTCTTTAAAAATTTCATGGTCAGACGACTATTGATCGACCACACCTTCCTATTTCCTCGAATGATTTGGCTTTGTGCCAGTGTCGTATTGCTATTTTTCCGCTACTCACCAATTATGATGGGGATGTCATATTTCATTATTTATCTACTATATATTTTTGTAGAAGTATTAAACTATATTTGTGTGCTTCAACTCTTGGAAGACTTTCCTAACGATCAAACCTTTTATCGGAAACAATGGTGGGTCACTCTTACCTTGCCTTTTTATAATTTCATCTGTGCCGGCATCCGTTTGATTGGAGTTATCAATAGTATGACCACCAAATCCGGTTGGAACTCAGTACCTTTCAAAGAAGAATGGAATAAAGTAACTAATATTGTGAAAAATGACTTTCGAATGAAGGAGAAAAAAACTACTAATCATGATGAGATATCAATACCACACTTACAAAATCAAGTATTACGTCAACGCCAGTCACGCCATGCGCTGGGAAAACGGTGAAGGTCAGCAACACAACCACACGTGGGAAATTGTTTGCGAAATTCACAGTAAAAATGACCAAATGATTGTTTTTAATGATATCGAAAAAAAGATCAAAGAAGTTTGCGATACTTTCGAAGGAAAATTCTTAAACAAACTCCCCGCTTTCCAATACGTTAATCCAACCACTGAAAACGTTACGATGTGGCTATTCAATTTGTTCACACCGCGCTTGGAAGAATTAAACGCCGAATTGGTCAGATTGGAAGTTGGTGAATCTCCTACTCGGTCTTATTGTATTTCTTTGTATTAACTTCAAAAAGCTCCATTAGAATACTCGTACCCTTTAGTGGAATCGGTATTCTAATGGAGCTTTTTATTGTAGATCTAGAGCGTAATTATAAGGAATAACTGCTTTCATCTCAGTCTCTTGATAAGCTTTTTCTTGATGAGAATATTCGGTAATCTTCTTAGCATTATAGTCCTTGAAATCATCAGAAACAGTTTTGAGTACTCTTAATTCTTCATTTGTGAAAAGGTTCTTATTAAATTCTTGCGTACCAATAAACATTTCCCCATGTCCATCATTGAACTGTTTCGTTTCTACCTCGTCATTATCCTTCAGAAGTGTATACAATAATTCAAAATCACTTGGAACCGGACCATAGTAATCATGGATATAAGTTGTCCCACTGATAGAAACAGAATTTTTCTTGAAAAATCTAAAATCACTGTAGAACAATAGTTTGTTCAATCTTGTTTTAGATAACTTAGGATTATTCTGAGCAAAATACAAAACCATATTCGTAAACTTATCTAAATCAAATTTAGAAAATCCATCTTCAATCGTATGTTGATCATTTTGGTTTCTGAACAAATACGCATTCAGCAAAGAATCACTTTTGATTTTTTTATCTATTTTGGCAATAGCTGCCTCAATCTTTTTTTGATCTTTAGCACTTAATTTAGATTTATTTTGATGAAACAAATTTACAAAATAGCTACTATCATCTTTTATTTTTCGTAATAAGTTATTAATGCTTTCAGAAGGCAAAGCACCTTTTTCATATCTAGCAATCGTGGCTGATCCTACATCCAGTAGCTTAGCTAAAGAACGTTGAGATAATTGATATTCCTTTCTAAAAGCAACTATCTCAGTGGGTGAAATAAGATTGTTCTTTTGACGATATACATTAAAAGCTAAATCAATAGCCTGATTGTCTAAATCCAAATCAAACAAAATCTTATTAGTTTTGTCATCAATCAAAGCATCAGCTTCCACCGTAATGTTTTCATCACGTACCTTAAAAGTCTGTTTACGTTTCTCAATGTGAGTTGTCATAACTTCACCCCTTTAATCGTTAAAATAAGGTAAATAGTACGGTTTAGTGCTTCTATGGAAAGATAATATCTTGCATTCATTACCATGAAATTTTATTTTTATATAAATCGGCATCCCATCTAATTCATAAATAAATTCCCAGACTCGTGTACCATCACCATTAAAATCCGGACTAGGTCCACGATAATAATTATTAGGTGTCAGTGCTTGAATTATTTCTAAAGCATCTTGTAAGTCAATTCCTAACCGAGTAATACCATCAAAAGTCCTCGGTACCCATTCTATTTCACGATTAGAAATTGCCATCTTAACTTCTATCAGGAACAAAACTATTGTATTTCTAGTTGTAGAAGACATAGATTTTACCATCGCTATTTCAAAATTATTTTAACGAATATAGTTCGCTTTTGCAATCAATTGATATCAAAAGCCCAATATTCACTATAATTTTAAATTACGTTGAATGATCTTATTTACAAAAAAACACATCCATAAAAGATGTGCTTTTACATTTCCAATTTATTTTTCAAAGCCTCGGTCAAAACAGCAGAAAAATTGATGTTCTTCTTTTTGCCTAAAACTACTAAATACTCTGGTACAGTTACATTTTTGCGAACCGTCTTAGGATTATTGCGACGATATTCTTCCATATCAATATACATGTGTATCAGCGTTTGGAACTTAAATATGTATCATTCAATGTCACGACAATCAACCCAAACAAACCAAATAATGCTAGTAACAAAATATCTACATACACGGTTATAAAAATAATATCTATTAATTTATCATTACATATTCTCCAATAAATGAATTGACCAAGTAATGATATCGTTCCTGTTAGAAGAAAAAGTATAGAAGTAAACATAAATGGAGATAATAACTCATCTAGTGCCCATCCTTTACATTTTTTATTCCCCTGATATTTTGCTAATTCTTTCAATTCATCACGTCTAAAAACATTTTTTTCTGCAACAAATAATGCAAGTGTAAATGTTAATCCAGTTAAAGATGGAGTAAAAAATTTTTCAAAAGTGAACGCACTAAAATTAATAACATGTCTGAAATATTTTATCATTACTAATTCAAATAATAATATAACTATCCATATAACCCATAAATAAGTTGGCATAAGTGATCTTTTCCCCCTCCAAAGTAAACGAAGAGGATTATTATAAAAGTCTTTTTTCATGTTTTCACCTTTTATTTTATAAATAAATCAGGGATTTTTTTTATCACAGATAAAACTTTAGCATTTATTCCTTTAGCTTCAACACCACTTGTATAACCATACTTAGATTTTTTATTAACTTCTTTCTCCACTTCCTCCACATTCAATTCTTGTCCATCTGGAGCAAAAAGCGTCGTTTTCTCTGCCTTTGCGTTGGCTTTCGATAAAATATTATCCCTATCAAATGAGGGATTTCCGTTAGGATACACAGTAGTATATGTGATTTCTGTTACATTACCTTTAATGACGATATTTTCATAAATGGGATTTATTTTAACTTTACCTAAATCAAAATAAAAATCGTGTTTAGAATTTATATACTTCTCAAGTCGCTTAATGCTTCTAAGAGCTGCCTCTTGATTCGCAGATTCTACAATAATTCTTTCATTATTTTTATTATAGAACATACGTTCTGTGTTCGTCAAAAATATTTCGTTAATTCCAATCTCATTAATATACGCATCCATCTTATAAAATTTTCGTATATGGGTAATTCCTGTTCCAACATGAAAATCTAAATGTAAGTTATATATTTGATCAATTTCATCATCTTCATATTTACTAAATGCTTCTTTTAGCATGGGAAAAAATTTTGTTAATTTTCTTCTTAAGTTTCCACATTCTTCATTCTTATCTAAAAAACTTTTGGAATAATTTATTCCAGTGCCATTCTCAAATCCCTCTAAAATCTTTGAATACTCCTCAGCAAGTTCTTCCGTAAGTACTTTAAGCTGTTCAAATATTTTTTTTGCCAAATCTCCATCCAATTTTGGCAAGAAAATTTCAATATGACCATTATTACGTTCCACTGCATCCATTATGCTTACTAAGTGTAATGGAATATCTTGACTCACTACTGCTTCGAATTCTTCTTTACTATAAATATTTATAATGTTAGGTTGCAAATTTAACTTAAAAACAAAATAGAACATACTTTGACCTCTTTCTATTTCGAATAATAGATTTTATTTTTAAGTATAATACAAATTCCTCATTTTCAGAATACCTATAATATATCGGATTTCATTTACATTTAAATATTTATGAAATAAAAAAGACCGCACACAATGTGCAGTCTTAATTTCAAACTAATTCAAAAATTAGTTAAGCTTTGTCTTGTTAACAACGTTCAACTTGTCATCCAAGTCATAAACAACTGGTTCACCAGTAGTCATTTCAACGTCCATGATGTCAGCATCAGAGATGTTTTCGATGTACTTAGTCAAAGCACGTAGTGAGTTACCATGGGCAGCGATGATTACGTTCTTGCCGTCTAATAGCTTAGGAGCAATTTCATCTTCCCAGAATGGAATTACACGTTCCAAAGTAACTTTAAGGTTTTCGCCACCAGGAATAATTCTTGGGTCAAGGTTTGCGTAACGACGATCGTTAGCTGCTGAACCTTCATCAGTAGACTTCAATAGTGGAGGTAATGTATCGTATGAACGTCTCCAGATGTGAACTTGTTCATCACCGTATTTTTCAGCTGTTTCTTTCTTGTTAAGACCTTGAAGTGCGCCATAGTGACGTTCGTTAAGTCTCCATGTCTTTGTTTCAGGAATCCATAGTTGGTCACAGCCTTCAAGAGCATAGTGCAATGTCTTGATAGCACGTGTCAATACTGATGTGTAAGCTTGGTCAAATTGGATGCCAGATTCCTTAAGAAGTTTACCAGCATTTTGAGCTTGCTTTACACCTTCTTCACTAAGGTCAACATCAACCCAACCAGTAAATTGGTTTGATAAATTCCATTCACTTTGTCCGTGACGAATGAAAACTAATTTTGCCATTTATATGATCCTCTTTTCATTTCTTTAACAAAGTACATTTTACACGAATTTGGCAATAAAAAAAAGTTTCTTTATTAAGTTTGACTAAATTGCAAAATAAAATCCTCACTAGAATGTTTCAATACATTCCAATGAGGATTTTTGGTTTGATTATTCTTTATAAATAGGTGTATCTAATTCTTTTAAGGTAGTGATATCCAACTTATTTTTTGAGTTCTTGTTCAAATAAGTATTAACTTGATCAGAACCAGCTAAGACAGCGTTGACCTTGTCCTTACCTTCAATCAAATCAGACACTTCTTGAGCATTTTCACTCTGTTTCATCACGATTGGAATTACTTCAAATCCGTAATCTCTGAGTTCCAATAATTTCTTATAATATTCAGAATTAATTGAAACGAAAATCGTTGAAGCATTTTGTTTCAAGGCTTGGTTCTTCAACCACCAGAAAATCAAATCTTCATCATTATCAAACGTACTGATTAAGACATTGCCTTCACTGAATAGCTGAATATAAGGTTCCTCAGCCGTATAACTCTTAATCAAGACCAATGTTCCATCTTGACGATAAAAGTTCTCACGAACGACTTTATTGGTATTTCTGTGGTCATAAAATTGAGTAGCTGAGATTACTCCATTGACATCGAAAATATCACGGCTCAACAATTGCGTACCGTTTTTATAGTGACGAATAATTTGTAATTGATGGTTGGCATTTCTGGAAACTTCCATGACCAACTTATCATCCGCATCCAAAATTTTGTCGACTTTATCATTAACGTGTTGGACACGATAATCAGCATCGAACGGAATTTCAGCTGGTGTTACAGGCGTATTCATATTACGTCCCTGTAAATCATTGTACATGTTCAATAAATAAGCATTTCCATCAACAAAACCAGCATTTTGATAATTCATCCAAGCTTCATCAATTTGGTCGTTGTAAGTGACTGAAATTGCATTAGCGATTAAACCTTTGTCAGCCATGGTCATAGTCAATTGTTGCCACATATTAGTTGTGTCGCTATTAGGATTGGCAGCTAAATCATCAGTGAAAATATAATAGTCACTATTGGCGTCTAAGTAAATCTCATTAGCCATTTCATCTGTTCCAAACCATTCCTTCAAAGAAGCATTGATTTGGTCGATTCTATCAGTAGCTTGCTTTCTTTCCTCGACTTGGTCACTGCCAACATTTCTCAAAATATGGTTGCAATAACTACGATCAGTCAATAGTTGACTACGTAATTGTGACTTCAAATCAGCACTTTGATCCAAAGTATTTTGCAAATTTTGTTCAGTGTATTGCCACTCTTCACCGCTATCCATCCCCGGTTGTGGATTTTGGTTAGGATCCATCTGTGGTTGTTGTTGCATTTGTGGTTGATTTTGACCAAAGAAATAATCGTTGCTACCGGGCTGTGCTGCTTGGCTTGGTTGGTTAAAATCACTGCCACCAAATTGGGTACCATTGTTCATCTGAGCATCATTATATTGATTTTGTGCTTGATCAAAATTATTTTGATCCGGTTGGGGATTTTGATATGAAGGATTGTTTAGATCAGAATAATTATCATCGTTTTCTTTCTTTTTTCTATCGAAAAATGACATAATTTAATCTCCCATCTACGTCAGTTGACTACATTTATCTCCATTATATATGACAAAACTAGCTTAATCTTAATTATAACGTTTTCTTTAACTTTATTCTGCGCTTTTTGGGACCACCGATTGAGTGCACACCCAAAATATCGAGGAAGAAGACAAAAATTGGAATACCAACGATCAATCCCCAAGTACCAAGTAATTCCTCGGAAACAATCAAGACGATAAAGGTAAAGAAAATTGGTAAATGCGTCATGCTGGACATAAATTGTGGATTCAAGAAGTACGTTTCTATCAAGTGAATAACAATAATCATGATAACGATGTAAATAACGTAACGAATGCCTCCGACTGAATAAGCCACGAAACTTAGTGGAACTAACGAAATAATCACTCCGGCCACGGGAATCAATGACAAGATAAAGACCATAGCTGCTAAAGCAATAATTCCTGGCATCTTCATGAATAACAAGGTAATCGTCGTCAAAGCAGTATTTACGACCGCAATCATCAATTGAGCTTCTAGGACAACTCCAAAAGTATTAACGAATTTTTGACCATAATACTTTAGATCTGCAAAGACCCAACCGTATTTACTGTCTAAAAATTGACGACCAAAAGCATTCATTTGTTCAACTTGACTCGTATAGAAGAAACTGAGTAAGAACGATATTACAATGTTGAAGCCAACCGCCCCAACACTACTAATATAGTTAACAACTGAAGTAACAGCGACTTTGATTTGGTTATCCAAATTGATCTGTTGCAAATAATTATAAATAATATTCAAATAAGGGTTCGAACGAACATCCTCACTCTCATAAAATGACTGCAGCGAAGTAAACATTTTAACCGTTTGACTAACCAACTGTGGCACATAATTAGCAATCACAAACACCAACAAAGCAATAATAATCAAATAAGTTGGTGCGATTATCCAAACTGGTTTTATTCTAGGAACTTTCTTTTGAATCGTTCTAACTAATTGGACTGATAAAAAAGTAAAGATGAAAGTTAATAAAAACATACTCATCATACTTTTAAATAAATAGAACAAACCGATAACGACAACTAACAATATAAATCGTCGTAAACGTTTATTTTCAACAAACTTATCGTACAAACTCATATAACACACCTCAAATATACAAACTCAACGAATACAGCACATCTATTCCCACAACTATTGCAATTACGTACCGGTCGTACCACAACAAGGCCGTAAATTCACGAAACATCGCCGGCCACTTCAACATGCTCATCGTTTTAGCTGATGCATATTGAACTTTAAAGCCTAATCTCCTAGCCTGCAATTTCGTTCGAGGAAGATGGTAGTCGCTTGTAACTATAGTAACCTTTGGGCGAGTCTCTTTGGACCAAAAACGATGAATTTCAATAGAAGAAAATTCTAGATTTTGAATCGTATTCATAGCTTTTTCTTCCAGAATAATGTAATCCTCTGAGATACCAGCATCCAACAAGTATTCCTTCATCATCTCAGCTTCAGTCTTATTCGAGAGACTATATGGATTTTTGCCCCCACTGACAATTATTTGCGGTTTATTCGTCGATTCCTTAAAAATCTCAATCGTTTTATTCAGACGACTAGCCAAAATCGGCGGAATCCGTTCAGTCATGCACTTATTACCCATGACTAACAAAAAGTCAGCTTCTTGTTTCATATTAACCTTTTTCTGATCTTGATGCATTAGCCACATGTAAACTAGCATAATAAATAAAAAGAACAAATTTAAAGATGCAAGTCCGAATGTATAAGCGCCCAAAAATTTGTTCAACGAAATATTAGAAATTAAATAGAATATAAATATAACAGCAATCACAATGCCAATCCCCCAAATTGGCTGGCGACTGTAGACATACCTTATTTTGTAAATAATCATTGCTTCTACAATGGTTACAGCAAGTAGTATTAAAAAAATCATTTTTCCTCCGCAGCTTAATTCAAGCTGAATTTCAATTTAGGCACGGTAAGTGGAAAATCTTTAACCATCGTCCAAGTAACAGTTGTTGAATCCTTGTCTGGTTGTTTTAACAAGAATAATTTATTATCTAATGAACCATAAATCAAAAATTTACCCTTAGTAGTTGTCACAGCTGGTCCATTTTCTGAATAAGCTGAAGGTGAAACCAAAAACATATATTGCATCAAGGGCTGCTTACTGCCACTGATACTAATCCCCTGGTAATCACTCGGTTGTAAATTGGTACCATATTGGTCGCCAAAATTGACCCCGAGATTACCGATTTTTTTGTCATTATTATCTGAGATAGCCGCTGCTAACTGCATCAAATCAGCGTTCGATGAAATTGGATTGGCCACATATTGATCATAATAATCTTTTGTCTGAGTAATTGAATCTTCCAAACTAGTTTGCGTCGAATCAGACTTCGTTAACAAATTAGCTTTGGTATTAGCTTGATTGTCACGCGTTCTGACAGTGAAATCACTCGAATACAAATACAATTGATTACTATCATTTTCAATGCGAATCTTAGCCCGGTCAATCTGATTGCCAGTCGCTTTAGAGTTAACTTTTAGATTAACTTCTTTTGGCAACAAGCGATTTTGATTTTGACCATGGTAGTAATAATCAATCGTTACGAGATTCTTCGCTGTCAAATACATCTTGCCGTAAAGACTCTGAACATTCCCTGATTCGACCATCGTTGTCATAACTACTTTACTATCAGTCGTATCGGATAATTTTTGTGCTGAATGTTGGGTCAAAGTCATCTGATAAGTTCCATTTTGGTTGATTGTCAAATTACCATCAGTCCGGCGATAATCGATAATAGTTGAAAAATAAAAATTACCTATTAAATTATTGTCAGCACTCAAAGGCTTAGTGTTTTGATTGACATCGATGATATGGTTAGCCATCTGTTTATAGGAAATCGACTGGGACTTGTGTTTGGTAGATTTACTGATATTAGCCTTATCACGCTTGGTAATATAAGCAAATTTGTAATTCTCATTGCCCACTTGGACATAGTAGCCCTTCATATGCTTACCATAAACATTTTCGTGATAAGTCTTCACAAGTTTTACAACCAAATCCTGCTTGGCAGTTTTAAAAGTCATCGTCTTACCATCACGCCCTAAAACGTATTGTGGATTGTTGAAATGCGTATTGAAACGATTGATTCCAACTTTGCCATCAATATTCGTGATATCTTTGATCTCAGCTCGCTGATTTTTTAAAAATTTGATTGAAACTGTGTCATTTTCACCTTGGTCTTGGAACAAATACCAAGTCTTATTGGAAGAAACAATCTTACTAGTTTCCTTTTTTTGACACCCAGTTAAAATTACGCAAAAAAGAAACATCACACTCAAAACAATATAAAATTTTTTCAAATACAAAGAAAGATAAGAAGAAGCTTTTATAATTCCCCATATGCTGATATACCATTTTAGTAATTCGCTCATTGAAATAATAAGTAAAAAAGCATCCTTTAGCATAAGCCCTAGGATGCTTTCTTCTTTTTCGTGTTTCATTAACTTTTCGCAATTTTAACGGCATTAAAACAGCGAAAATCTGCTTATTTCATTGATTTTTCTTATCAACAAAATCGCTTTAAAGTCTAATTATCTTATTTCAGCGCTGCTGTGCTATCGATATTTTTTAAACAATGTATTTGTCAAACCATACCCTTTATGGTATCTACCATATCGAGGTGTTCCCATGGCAGGTCGATATCCGTCCTTCCAAAATGCCCATAAGCATCCGTCTGTTTATAGATAGGTCTTCTTAAATCCAGCTTCTCGATAATAGCCGCAGGACGAAGGTCAAAGCACTCGTCAATAATCTGCGCTATTTTTTCATCGGAGACAATGCCAGTTCCCTGCGTATTCACAAATA
>ERZ833963.728-NODE-728-length-46760-cov-12.352660_pt1 | contig 46760 bp, 48 predicted proteins | sample MGYA00519693_ERZ833963 | MGnify/ENA primary metagenome ERZ833963 (study PRJEB31850, sample SAMEA3708748) | human gut metagenome | biome: human gut; feature: human-associated habitat; material: faeces | place: China | collected 2014 ...
GCTCCAAGTCGTGCCCACATTGTTCCAGCCAAATTTTCTTTGCTATGGAGGACGGCATTCTCCACCCTCTATCTAAGATTTTCTTATTTTACCCTTACCAAATCATCAAGACCGCGCCACTACTGGGATGCTATAACTTATATATGCTTTAGAAACGGTAAGAAATGTAACAGAGGTGACTTTTTGGCTGAAGTAAAAACTAGAAAAAAGAAATATCTCCATGAAGTGGACCTGATGCGCGTGCTTTTCATTGGTGGGGTGTTGTTGAATCATACGACAACCGCTTTTAGAAATAATGTCGGCAGTGGATCGGGGAGTGAGTTGTTCTTAGAGGCTTCTCACTTGGCACTTCACTTTACCAGAATGGGTTTCATGTTTATGACAGGACTAGTTTTGGTACTAAATTATTACAATAAAGAACATCATTGGCTGAAGTTTTGGAAGAAACGTTATATCAGCGTTGGAATTCCTTATATTGGCTGGAATGCCATTATGATGTGGTTCACGACAATTACAGCTGGAATTGCCCTGAATTGGCCTAATTACTTCCAGAATTTATTTGATGCAATTATTCATGGTAACAAATTCTACATGTACTATATTATTGTTACTTTCCAGTTGTATTTGATTTTTCCACTACTGGTCTACATGTTTAAGAAGTTTAAAAATCATCATTTGGCTGTTTTAACTGTCAGTGCCGTCCTCCAGCTACTCTTAGTAATTGGAATTAAATATTGGTTGCCAGGAGTTGACCGTGACGGTTGGTGGTACTTATTTAGAGCCTATGGATTAAACATTTTAGTTTATCAATTTTACTTTATCGCTGGAGCTTTCGTAGCTATTCACTATGATCAAGTAGATCGTTTTATCGAAAAAAATCACCGTATGATTGGTTGGTCAACTTTGGCTTTGGCAATTGGTACGGTTGCATTATTCTTTGGAAATATTAATATTTTGAAACTCAGTTTGAGTGCCAGCTTATCAATTCACCAACCATTAATTTTTATTTATGACACGTTCATGATTGCATTTGTTTTCTGGATTGGTCGTCAATATGCTCACGCTAGAAATCATGGTTTTCCAAATTGGTTAGAAAAAATTATTAAAAATATGTCAAAAGTTTCCTTTGGGATTTATTTAGTCCAAACAATTCCAGTAACAATACTCTATGGAATCTTGAGTGTAATTCATTTACCTTCAATCGTAACGTTGTTGCTATTGCCATTCGGTTACGCTTTCGTGTTAGGAGGATCATTCTTAATTTCTTGGTTCTGCTACAAGGTACCACCATTTGGAATTTTAATTGGACGCCCACAACACATATTTAGTGCAAAAAAAGCTAAAGGAGTAGTTGAAAATGTCAAAAATAACGAATCAATTAAACAAACAGTTAAGGAATAATATGAATCAAGAAATAATTAAGGATGAAAAGCTAAATCGTTGGTATAAAGGCTTTGAAGTTGCCGACGATGTTCGGATGTTACGTGAAGAATTTTTAGACTTGCACATTGGATACGGTGACGTAGTTTTAGTTTGTTTGTCCAACACTGCAGCTTATCCTTTAATAACACAAGCGCTTTGGGAAGTTGGAGCAGTGATGCATCCAGTCGCTGCCACAACGCCAGAAAAGGAATTACAACAAGAATTAAAAGAACACGATTATGTGGCTTCTATTGTTGGTCAAACACTAGTCGATGCGGCTTTAGATGATCGTGTGGCAATTGTTTCAGCACTACACTTGCAAACTTATTCTTTATTACACATCATTCGTGACCGTAGTTTAATGGGACATGATGCTAAAGTTCCCGATGAAGATGATTTAGCGTTGATTATGAATACTTCTGGAACTACTGGTAAGCCCAAACGTGTTGGTTTGACGCATAGAATTTTGTTGAATGGTGTCAAACATGATATTGAAAGCCACAAGATGACATCTGAAGATACTAGTTTGTTGGTTATGCCGATGTTTCATATCAATGCTCAAGCAGTGGTGATTTTGGCAACTAGATTATCCGGTGGTAAGTTAGTAATTGCTGAAAAATTCAGTGCTTCTAAGTTTTGGAATCAAGTTAAAGAGAATGGTGTTACTTGGGTATCAGTCGTACCAACTATCGTTAATATCTTGTTGATCAATCAAAAGGCCAATGAAAGCTACAGTGATGATATTCGTTTACGTTTCGTTAGATGTTCGTCATTTGCTTTGCCGCTTGATAAACTGACTGCCTTTCAAACACGTTTTCATACGAGAATTTTGGAAGGATATGGGATGACCGAAACTGCTAGTCAATGTACGATCAATCCATTTGATGCACCAAAAGTTGGTTCAGCTGGGAAGCCATTTGAAACTGATTTAGGAATTATGGTTAATGAACAAATTACTAAACGACCTAAACAAATCGGTGAAATTGTTGTCCGTGGCGACCATGTTATTAGTGATTACTTAGATCCACATCCAGATTCGTTCAAAGATGGTTGGTTTTTAACTGGTGATTTAGGATATTTGGATGAAGATGGCTACTTGTTTGTTAAAGGACGCAAAAAAGACATCATCAACCACGGTGGCGAAAAAGTAGCTCCCGCCCAGGTTGAAAATGCCTTGAGTCAATTGAATTTTATTAAAGAAGTTTCAGTTATTGGAACACCTGATACTCTTTATGGAGAAGCAGTAACGGCGGTTGTTATCAGCAATGGCGAACAAGATGAAGAATTAGAACGTCAAAAAATCATGGCTCATGCCAAGGCAACTTTAGCTACTTATGAGCAACCAACGAGAATTTTCTTCGTTAAAGATTATCCTCGTAATGCCACGGGTAAAGTTATTCGTTTGAAATTACGCCAACAAGTGATGTCAACTTTAGTTAGGAGTGCTGGATGAGTAAGAAAAAGAAAAATTTAAAAAAATTATTGATCAGTGTCGTCTTAGTCTTTTGGGCAGCGATTGCAATTTATGGCTTTAAACAGACGGATGCTGGAGCCGCTACTTCCGGATTAGAAACAGTGACGATTGGTTATCAAAAAGGTGATCCGTTCGATATTGCCAAGCAACGTGGTGAATTTTCTAAGAAGATGGAGAAGAAAGGCTATAAAGTGGTTTTTAAAGAGTTCTCTGATGGAAATTCTCTAATGCAAGCTTTGAAAGCTGGTAGTGTTGATTATGCCAGAACTGGAGATACACCACCGGTTTCAGCACTTTCGACTGGGACAAAATTGACTTACGTCGCTGCCAGTTCATCGAAGGCTAAAGGTTCCGGTATCTTAGTTAAGAATTCTTCAAGCATTTCTTCAATTAAAGATTTGAAAGGTAAGAAAGTTGCCTATACTAAAGGGACTAGTTCTCAATACATGTTACTAGCAGCTTTGAAGAAAGCCGGTATGAGTCCTGATGACATCACTTGGGTCAACATGGATCAATCCAGTGCCAGCGTAGCCTTTTCTAAAGGTAAGGTCGATGCTTGGTCAACTTGGGATCCATACACAGCTCAAGCACAATTGACACAAAATGCTAAATTAGTGACAAACGGTGTTGGAATTACTAATAATCGTGATTATATTTTAACAACGAAAAGTTATGCCAAGAAGAATACTGAAATTTCGAAGTATTTGATCAAGTATCTACAAGAAGATATGAAATGGGCTAACAACAATCACAGTGAGTTGATTACGATGATGAGTAAATCGTTGAAAGTTTCTAAGTCGGTCGTTAAGAAGATGATAGGACGCCGAACTTATGGAATTAGTACGATGAATAGCACGTATGTTAAGGAAGAACAAAAGATTGCTGACTTGTTTTATGAAGAAGGTTTGATTGAAAATAAAGTTACAGTTAGCGATTCTGGAAATTATAAATAATAAATGAGGCGGCCGGTTGGTCGTCTTTTTTTTGCCATTAGATGTAACGATAACATAACGGTAAAATTTACTTTCCTAGGCAAAAGCAACCGTCAACTTCTAGTTAAATTATCTCCGTCAGGATAAAATATTAAGTAATCAAAGGGGGATTTTTCAATGAAAATTGGTTTGCAACTACAACAACAGCGGATACGTCACAACATGTCACAAAATGATCTAGCCGAAAAACTACACATTTCTCGACAATCGATTTCCAAATGGGAGAATGGTGGCAGTTTGCCTAGCTTTAATAATGTAGTGGCAATCAGTGATCTATTTGATATTTCCTTAGATGAGTTGATTCGGGGGGATGAAGAATTGATGGACAAATTGAAAAATGACGGGAAAATAAGGTTAAATTATGTTGAAACTATTATTTTTGGTGGAATTGGTTTAGGAATAGTTTTGTTGATTTTACTCAGCTTATTTAAAATGCCCAGTGATATTGTTAAAGCTTGGATCCTCGTTATTGCCTTTGCAGGTAAATTAGGAGTACTTATGAATCTTGAGTGGAGGTATGTTAATCGTAGTTTAACAAAGAAAGCCGTTTTTTGGGGAGTTATAGTGATGGCTATGACTGTGACTGACTCGTTACTTAGTATGTGGATAGGATTTACTGCAGGACTATAGCAATTAAAAAAACAGCATCTATTTAGAAAAAATCCGAATAGATGCTGTTTAATTTTTTAGTTGTTTTCACTATCAGAAAAGTCCAAAACTGGTAAGGTCATAGCTGGAAAACCACTAGCAGAAGTCATCATCGAGACCATTGGTCTTAAATACGACAACAAAATTGAGGCTCCCTCTGTCTGCAATAACTGCAAGGCGTCACTATGAGGGAGAAGTTCGGAGACTTGAAAAAGCGTCATGATTCTAGCAGTGATCGTGTAAGGAACGTTGTCGTTCTCTTGGTTGACAAAAATAGTTAAGTAAAGTGGAATATCATCATTCCAATCGATTTCTTCTTCACTAGGCATTTCTACTAAAGTGCCAATATCGGCGGAATCGAAGTCATTTTCAAAATCAAAATCGTCATTAACTTGGAAATCAAATTTTAGAACAGTAGGGTTCTCAAACTGTAAATACTTACTAGTCATATTCATAAGCTTTTTCTCCAGTCATTTCTTACCATACTAGCATGGTTCCTAATTATTAACATTAATTTAGATACGATATTAAAAAAATCCTGAAATATCTATTCTTATGATAGATAATTTCAGGATTTTTTTGATTAAGCAGTTTGTTGTTGTACTTCGGGTTCTTCCAAGATTTCACCAAGAACTCGATCAGCGACGATACCGATTTGACCAGCGTTGCGATTCTTAGGGCAATCTTCTTCATATGAATTAGTTGAATCTTTCATAACAACGATACGATCAGCCATTCGAGCAGCTTCTTCGACATCGTGGGTAACTAAGATAGTTGTTAGATTTTGTTTTTGACAGATATTTAAGATTAAGTCTTGCATCTTGCGTCTTGTCAAAGCATCCAAAGCTCCTAAAGGTTCGTCCAACAGTAAAATTTTAGGATGGCTCATTAAGGCTCTAGCCAAGGCGACACGTTGTTTTTGACCACCAGATAATTGATTAGGAAAGTGATCAGCGTAGTCTCCTAGTTCAACTAAATCGAGTAATTCTTTGGCATGCGCTTTAGTGTTTTTATCTTTTGAACCAAAGGATAAATTGTCTAAAACGGACATCCAGGGAAGTAATCTATCTTCTTGGAACATTACGCGGATTAAAGATTTCGTATCAGTTGAATTGATTTGAACTGAACCACTAGTAGGTTTTTCCAAGCCAGCGATGAGGCGTAACAGAGTACTCTTACCACCACCACTCATACCAACTAAGGCGATAAATTCACCTTGATTGATATCTAAATTTACATCGTGTAAAGCAGTTAAATTATTATAAGTTTTATTTACGTTTTTAATTGTAATCATTGAATTATTCATTAAGCATTGCTCCTTCCAGTATTTTGCCAATCTAATAAGAGACTTTCAAAACTTTTGGCAACCAAATCAGAAATTTTACCAAGTACGGCATAGACGACGATACATAAGATAACAGTTTCCATATCGACGAAATCTTCCGCATTATTTGCCATATATCCAATACCTGAACTGGCTGAGATAGTTTCAGCAACAATCAAAGTAGTCCACATTACACCTAGGGCGTAACGAATACCAACGAGAATTTGTGGTAAAGCGGCTGGAAAAATAATTTTGAAAAACATTTGTCGTTTTGAAAGTTCGTATGATTCACCCATTTCAATCAAATCTGGATCGACTGAGCGGATTCCATGGAAAGTGTTGATGTAGACAGGAAACATTGTTCCAATCGCAACTAGTGAAATCTTAGCTGATTCGTTAATACCTAACCAAAGAATGATTAGGGGAATCAAAGCCAAATGGGGAATGTTACGAAACATTTGAATCGATGAATCAAATAATAAGCGACAAGTGTTGGACATACCATTGATAAAACCAAGAATAAAACCAACGCCACCACCAATTAAAAGTCCAACGGTAGCTCGGTAAAGACTGATACTGAGATTTTTAGGTAATTCTCCAGATTGTGTTAGTTTGATACCATCTTGAAGAACAGCTAGAGGTGAGGGTAAAACTGAAGTTGATAACCAACCTAGCGTGCTACTAACTTGCCAAAACAAAATTACAATAATAGGAATTAAGAAAGGCAAAATTTTATCGACTGGCAGATTGATTTTTTTACGTGTCGTCGTTAAAGTCACAGGTTTTTGCATCAGTTAGGCCTCCTTTTGTTGTTGAACCACTTCTTGAGCTAGAAGTGTACGTTGAATTTTTCCCGTCGCATTTTTAGGCAATTCAGTACTAAAAATGTATTTTGTAGGACGTTCAACAGGTAATAATTGCTCATTTGCTAATTCGTTCAACAACGCTAATTGGTGGCGATGATCATGACTGAGTTTTTTAGGAACAATAACGGCGGTGACAGTTTCACCATAAATTAAATCGGGAGTACCAACGACGGCTACTTCACGGATAAATTTCAAGTTGTGCAAGCAATCTTCGACGGCTAGTGGATTAACATTTTCACCACCGCGAATGATCATTTCTTTGCTACGACCAGCAATGTGCAAGTAATCATTCTCGTCTAGTGAACCAAGATCACCCGTCAGCAACCAGCCATCGTGAAAGGCTTCAGGTTGAGGGTCCAAATAATGAGTAATGACGCTGTCACCCTTTAAAGCAATTTGTCCGATTTTATTTTTTCCAACTTCGTGATAGTTGTTATCAAAAATTTTAATTTCTGTACCAACTACTTTGCCGACTGTTTTTTGAACTGGTTTTTCGAGTGGATTTTGGGCAATTTGACTAGCGGCTTCAGTCATACCATAACTTTCAATTAATGGAATATCGAAGCGTTGTTTAAATTGTGCGTGGATGCTTGGGAGGAGAGGGGCTGAAGCAGTCCGGAGAAATCGCAAGTTAGTGTGAGCTGGTTGTTCATCACGTTGCAATAAGATGGCGATGATAGCTGGTGTTAATGACACCCAAGTTACCTTTTCACTACTAACTTCCTTCCAGAAAAGATGAGCACTAAATTTGGGACGGAATAATAATTGTCCGTGAGATAGACGAGTAGCCAGATTAGAAATAACCATGGCATTGATATGAAACATTGGCATTAAGATAAAAGTGCTATCTTGATCCGTTAGTTCTTCACTATCGATGACATTAAAGGCTCCGGCCAAAAGTTGTTTGTGAGTTAAACCAACTCGTTTAGGTTTACCCGTAGTACCAGATGTATGCATGATCAAAGCAATTTGGTCATCTTCCGGTGTTTCTGCTACATGAGCGATATGCTTGTTACGAACGAAGATTTGTACTTCTGATTCGTGCAAAGTTGTCAAACGAGGTTGGTTAGTAAAAATATCATTTAAAAATTTTAATTCTTTAACATCTGAATCAAAAATAATAGCTGAATAATGATATTGATCTTCAAGTTCACTGATTTGAATTTCAGTAGCAGCGGGATTCAGGGTTTGTACGATACTACCAATTTCCCAAAGGCTTTGAATGACCAAAGAATAAGTAACTGAATTTGTTAAGCTAACTAAAACGATATCGTTGTGACCGATACCTTTATTTTTCCAATAATTTTTCCATACGTTTTTTTCTAAGTTAAGTTCACTGCCGGTGTACCAATGCTGATTTGCATCTTGCATTAAAGGACGAGTAGCGCCAGCAATTAATTGTTGTTGTAATCTTTCAGTAAGTTCTGACATAAGTAAGTCACCATGTCCTTTCGATTGAATAAACATAGTTTACAATCATTGCGATGAGGTAACTACTTAGGTTTGGTAAGGGTTTAATAAGAATTTCTTAGAAAGTCTTCCGTCCTCCATAGCAAAGAAAATTTGGCTGGAACGTAGTGGGCGCGACTTGGAGGCTTTGCTAAGACCAAGTTCGGGCAAAGGCTTCAAGCTCGGCCTTATTCTAAGCAACAAGTTGCTAAGAATAATTTCACTACTGAGCCAATTTTCTTTGCTATTCCGGACTAAATAGTGACTTTATTTTTGATTTTAGATAAATAAAAAGCATCTATCCAATCTGGATAGGTGCCGTTTTTGAATCTACATTTATATATTTATTTATCCGCATCAAACTCAATTTTAAAAATAGAACCATGTGGTTGATTATCAAGAACCTTAATTAAGCCGTTATTCAACTTAACTAATTGTGAAACAATTGATAATCCTAAACCACTACCTTTGATTTCGGTCGAATGAGAAGTGTCGACTCGGTAAAATCTTTGGAAAATGAGTTGCTTTTGGTCATCAGGAATACCAATACCCTGGTCAGCCACTGATAAATCTACTTTTGAGCCATTTTGTTTAAGTGACAATCTGATTGGAGTGTTATCTGGTGAGTATTTATTAGCATTATCTAATAAAGCTACCATAACTTGTTTTAAAGCATCGACATTACCCAAAATATGTATGTCAGATTGAATATCTAAGTTTAGTTCTTGAGCGATTGTCTTCTTATATTGTTGGCCAATGCCGTTAGTGATTTCTGATAAATTAATCTTTTCCAGAACTAATTCTGCTCGATCGGCTCGGGATAGGTGGAGTAGGTTTTCAATCAAGTGTTGCATTCTTAAGGATTCTTCATCGATATAACCTAGGGATTCGGGAATCACTTCGGGATGCTTGTCACCATGGCGTTTGATTAAATTCAAATTGCCACGCACAGCTGCAATAGGGGTTCTCAATTCGTGCGATGCATTAGAAACAAAATCCCTTTCTCGTTGTAGCCGTTTGTTTTGAGTATCAAGTAATTCGTTAAAGGCGTCACCCAATTCCTTGATTTCTTGAGGACTGGTTGGAACTGTCAGTTTAGGTTGATCAAAATCAGGATCTTTAGTTGTACTGCGTGTTTCATTAACCAGATCAATAGTTGGCGCACTGAGCTTTTCCGCTAAACGTTGGGCCCACCAAGTTCCAAATCCTAAGGTAACGAAAACGATGATACTAATTAAAATCAATAACAAGATTAAGCTGTTGATTAAGCGGGATAGGCTGGTCCACAGTTGATAGGTCGTATCATCATCCTTTTTTTGATAGAACAAGAAGAAACCAAAATTTTGAACGAAAACAATGTGTTGTCCAGGAAAAATACTGAATTTATGCTGATTGATGAATTTCTTAGAAGCTGAAGTCGTCATAATTTGTTGACCAGCTCGATCAGAAGCTGCCGTGATAGATGATTTCTTTGTCTTGACTCGAATAACCGTATTTTGTTTTGTGTGGCGATTATTTTGATTGCTCCATTGAATAAAACCGGGAACGTCATCAATATTGGAAAAATACAAACTCATCATTTGTCCGCGTGCTTCATGGACGGTTTGCGAATATTGTTGCACACCAACCACTGCCAAAATTAAAGCACTGATTGCTAACGTGATGATAATAACTAATTTACGAATTGCATTGTTAATCAGTTCTTGATAAGTCAGGGACTTTTTTTCTGTCATTTATTAACATCCTCAAGAGAATAGCCAACACCACGAATTGTTTGAATCAACGGTTTGTCATTTTTGCCGTCAACTTTGCTTCGTAAATAGCCTACATAGACATCGACAACGTTTTGTTGACCGAGAAAATCTTCGCCCCAAACGTTGTCGAGCAATTCATCACGGGTAAAGACTTTGCCGATATTTTGTAGGAAGAACAACAATAAATCATATTCGCGACGAGTTAATTGCACATTTTCGTTATTACGAGTAACTTGGTGTGATTTAGTGTTTAAAGTTAAATCAGCAATTTGATAAGTTTGATCGGGCTCAGACATGTTTTGCGCACGCCGTTTAATGACTCGGACTCGAGCTAATAATTCCTCAATTTCAAAGGGCTTAGTGATGTAGTCGTCAGCGCCATTGTCTAATCCTGCAACTTTATCCCCAACGTAATCTCTAGCTGTCATGACGATTACAGGGACTTGATCGTGTTTTCTAATTCGACGCAAAACTTCCATACCGTCTAATTTGGGCAACATCCAATCCAACAAAATCAACAACAAATCATTTTGATGTTTTTCATAAAGGTCCAAAGCTTCAATTCCATCATTGGCTATGATGACATCAAAATCCTCAAATTGGAGCTCTTTACTAACATAACTGGAAAGACTGCGTTCATCTTCGACAATTAAAATTGTATTTTTCATTAATAAAATCTCCCAAACAATATTTTCTATAATTATAGTAGCAATTTTACCTTAATACTAACTAAAACTTTCTAATGCGTAATAATTACTAATTATGTTACACTACAATGGATTAGTTAGAAAAGGTGAGATAAGTGGAAAAAGCAATTGAGGTTTTGAAAAAGAACCATTATAAAGTAACCAAACAGCGCAAAGATCTATTAGAATTTCTCAGTAAATTTACCGTTCAATACGTATCAATCAATGATATTGCTGATTACATGCGTTCTTTGTACCCGGGAGTAAGTAATAATACGATTTATCGTAATTTAAAAGAATTTGAAGAAATTGGCTTGGTTGAATCTCAAGAAAAAGATAAGACTTTGGTGAAGTATCAATGTGATTTTGAACATCGTCATCATCATCATTTTGTCTGCAAGAACTGCGGTAAAGTTACTGAATTAAAGGCTTGTCCAATTGAATTTTTTACCAATCAATTGCCAGGCTATACAGTCGAAGGACACGCTTTGGAAGTGTATGGACTTTGTGCTGACTGTACAAAAAAATTAAAGGCTGAATAAAAACATCTACTGGATAATAGTGCGACTGGCTATTGTCTAATAGATGTTTTTAAATTCTATTGAAAAAAGAAGCCACTATCTAGTCCGGAATAGCAAAGAAAATCGTGCCCACTACGTTCCAGCCAAATTTTCTTTGCTATGGAGGACGGAATATAACAGTAATCAATATGAAAAAATGTTAAATAGTAAAATTTATCATTTACTTTTTAAGGACATTAGTTTAGGGTTAAATAGTAACTTTTATTGTTTAAGGAGAATTTTTCATGTTTTTTAAAAAGAAAAAATTTATTGGAATTATTTTAGGGTTAATTTTTATCGTAGTTTTATCAGGATGTACGAATAAAAAAACTAGTACTTCCTCAGACAAACTAAACATTGTCACAACGACTGATTTTTATGGTGAAGTAGCTAAGAAGATTGTTGGTAACAAGGGAAGTGTTACTTCAATTATTAGTAATCCCGCCGTTGATCCCCATGATTTTGAACCAACGACTAAAACCGCTCAAATTGTTAGTAAGGCCAATGTTACGGTTGCTAATGGTTTGGGATACGATTCATGGATGAATAAATTGGACAAGCAAGACGGAACTTATATCAAAATCGGTGAGGATATCATGAACAAAAAGACCGGTGATAACCCTCATATTTGGTACAATCCGCAAACGATGCCAAAATATGCGCAATATTTGGCCAATGAATTATCTAAGCAACAACCCAAGAATAAAAAGTATTTTCAACAAAACGCTAAAAAATACATAGCCTCATTGAAACCTGTGAAAAATGAGTTAGCAAAACTCAAGACAGCTTCGCAAAAGGTAACTAATAAAGAAGTTTATGTCAGTGAACCAGTTTTTGATTACTCAATTAAAGCAACTGGCTTCAAGGTAGGTAATAAAGAATTTGAAAAGGCCGTTGAAAATGGGACTGATCCAACTCCTCAAACTATTAAAACAATGCAGGATAATATCAAAGCTAAAAAGATTGCCTTCTTTGTTTTAAATACTCAAACAGACAGCAAGCTTGTTAATAATTTGGTTGATTTAGCAAAGAAAAATGATATTCCAGTTCTCAAAGTTACGGAAACATTGCCAAAAGATAAGACTTACACTGAGTGGATGTTGTCACAATATCAAGCAATGAATAAAATTTTACAAGGTGAAAAATAATTTTGATTGAAGCGAAAAATTTAACTAAGCGTTTTGGAAATCAATTAGTTTTTCAAGATGTTAATTTTAAAATAAATCAGGGCGACTTTTTAAGCCTAATTGGACCTAATGGATCTGGGAAAACCACTTTGGTCAAAATACTAATGGGGTTAGAACCAAAAACTAGTGGTGAATTAAAATTCGATCATAAGCAAACAATCGGTTATGTTCCACAATTTCGAAATATCGATAACGATTATCCATTAAGTATTGAAGCCTTCATACGACTCAATTTGAAATTCACGCTCAGTTCAACAAAACGTCGTGAAAATGATCGACTGATTCAAGAGATTTTGGAGAAAACTGGATTGACTGATTTGAAGGATCGTCCTCTAGGATTAGCCTCTGGTGGTGAAAAGCAAAAAGCTTATTTGGCACAAGCATTGCTGAATAATCCTAAAATTCTAATTCTTGATGAATCGACTGCTAGTTTGGATGTTGAAGTAAAAATGCAGTTGATGGATTTAGTTGCCGAATTAAATAAGAAGTATCAACTGACGGTTATTTTCATTACACACGACTATGAATTGACAAAAAAATATACGACTAAAGCACTTTTCTTCCAGGATAAAACTTTGAAAGAAATTCCTATCAGCCGTATTTCAGAAAAAATGTTTGAGATGGAGGGTTAAGATGTTTGAATATGAATTTATGCGCCAAGCCTTTATTGCTAGTACTTTCATAGCTATTACGGCTGGTATCGTTGGTGTTTTCGTTGTTTCTAGAAACATGTCCTTTCTCTCACATACTTTGTCAGAAATCGGTTTTGCTGGGGCATCATTTGGAATTCTGATTGGAATTTCTCCCTTAGCTGGGATGATTCTTTTCACGATTATTAGTTCAATAGCAGTTGGTAGTTTAAGTTCAGAAAGCTCGAGAAGAGAAGCTTCGATTAGTGCTATTTCTTCGTTATTCATTGGTTTAGGAATTCTTTTCTTATCACTGTCTTCAGAATCAAGTAGTTATGCGACGAATATCTTATTTGGTAGCATTGTTGGTATCAGCGCCAAAGAAGTTCAACAATTAGTGATTTTGGCAGTGGTAGTAATTGCTATTTTCATAATTTTTTATAAGCCGTTATCATTTGATTCCTTCGACCATATCGGTGCTCGTGCAGCCGGTTTGAAGACTCGTTTATTGTCGATTGCTTTCTTAGTGACCTTAGCTTTGAGTGTTAGTATTGGTGCTCAAATCGTTGGATCGCTGTTAGTCTTCGTGTTGTTGACGTTGCCTGGTGCCACAGCTAAGTATTTAGTTCATACGATTCCTAAGTTGTTGATGGTTTCAGTTGGATTATCGTTAGCTGGTGTTTGGTTAGGTTTGTATTTAGCCTTTATTACCAACTGGCCAGTTACTTTCTTCATTTCTAGTTTTGAAGTTTTAGCCTACTTCTGTGGTTTGACTTATAAAAATTGGAAATTAAATCATTAATATTTGTACAAAAATAAAGCCCTGCTAGATTGCCTAGCAGGGCTTTTTGATATTACTTAGATTGCTTTTTTACGTATGCAGCTAATTGAATAATTCGTTGTTTGATATCTTCTCGTGAATCTCTAAAAGCGGCTGCAATTTCTTCATCATTACCGGTTGCCAGAGCGGGATCATTGATAGGCCAATGCAACCAGCGAGTGCTTTGAGGGATGATACATTTATCACGAGCTTCACCACAAAGGGTTACGACAACAGTAGCTTGGTCAAGAAAATCTTGATCAATCAATTTGGAATATTGTTGTGAAATATCAACCCCATCTTCAGCCATAGTTTTGACAGCCCAAGGATTCAACCCATCGACTCTCACACCGGCACTTTGGACGTCCCAATTGGGTAAATATTGTTTAGCGTATCCTTCAGCAATTTGACTACGACAAGCGTTGCCACTACACAAAAAATAAATACTCTTAGTCATTTTTCTTAATTCCTAACTTTATCTGACATTCAGGGCATAAACCATAAACTTCCATATGATTACCAGAAATCATATAACCGGAAATCTCGGCAGTTTTTTCTTCAAGGTTCTTTTCGGTATCGCTAAATCCAGGATACGTAACGTCTACAATCCGTCCACAATTTGTACAAATAGCGTGATAGTGGGGTGTACCGAAGTAATCATAGTGGGTACTGCCATCTCCGTTTTGTAATTCGACGACTAAATGGTGGTCAACAAAAGTGTTCAGCGTATTATAAATCGTAGATGCCCCAATATTAGGTAAATCTTTACTGAGTCCATCGCGAATCGTTTCAACGGTAGGATGATTATGATGACTAACTAAGTATGCCAAAATAATGTGCCGCTGTGGAGTAACTCTGAGCTTATGATCTTTTAGGACTTGTAGTGTTTCTTCCATTACAGCATTACTAGCCATGAGCAATCTTCCTTTCTACCTTAGAATCATTTCAATGTAATTATATGACGAAATTAGAGAGAATACCAAAGAAAACTTCTAAAAACCTTGAAAACGTTTTAGAAAGGTATTTCGTTTACTTTTAAAAGGGTCTGCGTTATTATGTAGTCGTTAACAGATGAGAACCATTCCAATGTAACAAAAAATTAAGGAGTGAGCATCATGCCTAAAGCAAAGAAAAAACAAAGTTTAGCTGAAAAAATAAATGTCATGCGTGCCAGTGTTATGGGTGCCAATGATGGAATTATTTCAATTGCCGGTATTGTTATCGGTGTTGCTAGTGCTCAAAGTAATAATCATGCTATTTTTCTATCAGGTATTGCCGGAATGTTAGCCGGAACCGTTTCAATGGCGATGGGTGAGTGGGTATCAGTTAGTACCCAAAGTGATTCTGAAAAAAGAGCGGTAGAAAAAGAATCAGCGGCCTTAGATGGACATTACGATGATGAATTTGATTTTATTCGTAATAAGTATCAAGCAACTGGAATTTCTAATGAGTTAGCCACTCAAGCTACTAAAGAAATGATGAGTGATGATCCACTGGAAGTAGCCGTTCGTGAAAAATACGGTTTTAATCCAAAAGAAAAGACTAGTGCAATTGCGGCAGCGATGGCCTCAATGATTTCTTTCCCAACTGGTTCAATTTTGCCACTAGTTTCCATTACAATGTTTCCTCAAAGTATTAAGATGGTCGCAACTGTTATTGCAGTTATGATTGCTCTGGCAATTACTGGTTATACAGCTGCAGCTTTAGGTGGTGCCAACCGTGGTAAAGCCGTTTTGAGAAATATCGTTTCTGGATTATTGACGATGTTAGTAACTTATTTAATTGGATCTTTATTTGCACATTAAGGAGTGAGAAACGTTGAAATCAATGACAATGTCTAAACCAAAAAAACAAAAGAAAACAATGGCCGAACGTTCAAATACTCTTCGTGCTGGAGTTTTAGGTTCAAATGATGGTATTTTAACCGTTGTTGGTGTTTTGTTCTCAGTTGCCGTAGCAACAACTAACACCTTCACAATTTTTATTGCTGGATTATCAGATTTGCTCGCATGTGCTTTTTCAATGGCTTCTGGAGAATACGCTTCAGTTAGCTCCCAAAAAGATACCGAAAGAGCTGCAATTGAAAAAGAACGTGAACTAATCAAAACTAATTATCAAGATGAATTGAATGTTGTAGCTAATTTTTATGTCGATCGTGGTGTAAAGCAAGCTACCGCTGATAAGATTGCTAAAGAATTAATGGAACAAGATGCTTTAGGAACAGTTGTCCGTGTTAAGTACGACTTACAACTTGGACATTACATGAATCCTTGGGACGCTGCCTTTTCATCACTAGTTTCCGCTGCATCCGGTGGGATTTTCCCATTAGTAGCGATGACTCTGTTACCAAATGCTATTAAATGGCCAGGAACAATTTTAGCCGTTACTTTGTCAGTTGCTTTGACAGGATTCTTGAGTGCTAAATTAGGTGATGGCCTAGTTAAAACTGCTATTATTAGAAATGTGATTGTCGGATTAGTTACCATGGCAATTCACTATTCAGTTGGTTTAATGCTTTAATAAATATAAAATATTGCAATAAAAAATCTCATTAGAATGTGGATAAATCGACATTCTAATGAGATTATTTAGTTTTCAGCATCAAATCCAACGACTTTTGCAATTCTTCAAGTTGTTTTTCATCGGTGCAATTAGAATTCTTACGAATATTTTGGGCAATAACTAGCTTCATTGCTTTATCAACACTGGATTTAACAGCGGACAACTGCATTAAAACTTGATCACAGGGTTTATCGTCGTCCATCATTCTTAATACGGCATCGAGTTGACCACGTGAACGTTTTAAACGACTAGTTATTTTTTTGCTGGCAATTTCTTCGGGTGTTTGAGACATAATTTCCTCCCAAATTGGTTTATTGAATCAATTATACCCATAAGGGTAACGGGTCGCAAATAATTGCTATTTCTATGTGGGAATTATTGATAAAACAAAATAGTTGCGTGATTTTACCCTAGGGGGTATATTGATTACATAAGATATATGAGAAGGAGATTGAATGATGGCAAATATCACTGAATTATCAGATAAGACATTCAACGATGAGACAAGTAAGGGACTAGTTATTACAGATTTTAACGCTGACTGGTGTCCTCCATGTAAGATGATGAACCCAATTTTGGAGAAGTTATCTTCTAAAGATGAATTAGGCGATAAGATCAAGTTTACTTCTATGAACGTTGATCATAATCCTGATACACCTAACAATTTCGGAATTCAAGGTATCCCAACATTTATCATCAAGAAAGATGGTAACGTTGTAGGACGTATGGTTGGTTATCAGCCAGAAGAAAAATTCCGCATGGCCTTAGAGAAGTATATGTAAAAATTACAATATCCGATACTTTTTTGGTATCGGATATTTTTTTGCCTTCAAAAGGTGTTATATTTATCTGTGAAAACGGTCACAAAATTCTTCAGAAGGGATGATTACACATGGCTACTTTACCCAGAACGTTGAAATATATCAGTTGGTTTGAAGGAGAAATCATCACCATCGACTTTGGCAGGTCGGTTGATTTTGATCCAAAAATTTATCCCGAATTGGCACAGTTAGGGCGTTGGATTGCATCAGATGATTCTTCCAAATACTATTTAGCATATAAGATGAATGGTAATTTCCCAGATAAAACCATCAATCGAGTATTGGGTGATTTGAATTTGAACGGATACGAATTAGTTCATAGTGGCGTAACCTACGCATAATAGAAGAGCCGAAATAATCGGCTTTTTTATTTTTTATTGGAAAGTCACGAAACGTTGATTCCAAATATTTTCAAAGAAAGAAATCGTATCTTCGGCAATCATGTAGTCATTGTCAAAAGTAGTCGTCATGTCGTGTCCCATTAGAATTTTGTAGCCAAGACCGTGAGCCATGACAATTGTGGTGTTGCAACAATATTCAGTTTGAGCTCCGCAGAGTTCGATCGTATGGATATTGTGATTCATCAAAACTTTATTTAAATTAGTTTGATAGAAGGCATTAGGATGAAATTTTTCGACCACAATGTCTTCTTTTTGTTTGTCTAATTTACCTGATAGTTGCCATAATTCACTGCCCCGGACAACATCTTGATCATTGTGTTGAATAAAAATAATAGGTAAGTTGACCTGACGATATAGAGAGATTCGATCGTTGATACTGTGAATCAATCCATCGAAGTTATAACTGTATTGTAGAGCCTTTTGCATATCAATTACGATTAAAGCATCAGCTAATTCTGACATTTTAATCCCCCCTAAAACATTTTTATAGTTTGAGATTATCATTTTGGTTCAATTTATGAAAGCGATATTTTTGGAAAATGTTCCTAAAATTTGATAATAAGTATTATTTGCTCTTATAATAGGAATCATAAAAAATATAGGATATAAAAATGAAAAAATTAAAAATAGTTTCAATAATTATAGGTGTACTTCTATTAGCAGCATTAGGTGCAGGGGGAGTATTCATATACCATACGCAACAATCACTCAACTCTTTGAATACTAATAAGAAAAGCGTATCTAGTAAAATAAATAACGGTAAACCATTTTCTATTTTGCTTTTGGGAGCAGATACGGGGACTGATGGCCGTGTTGACCGTGGTAATTCAGATACTATGATGTTGTTGACCTTAAATCCTAAGACTGAAAAAACAGTTGCTTATTCCATTCCACGAGATGCTTTAGCTGAAATGGTCGGTGACAAAGAAAAAAACGTTCAAAAAATCAATGCCGCATATAATATTGGCCTATCAAAAATGGCCAAAAGTACTGTAGGTAGCATGTTAGGAGTTCCCGTTGACTATCACGTGGCTATCAATATGGAAGCTTTGGAAAAGACAGTTGATTTCGTTGGTGGCGTGACAGTGACAAGTGATCTGAAAGTTTCCTTTGATGGAATTACGATTCCTAAGGGTACGCATCATCTAAATGGTAAGCAAGCTTTGACTTATGCTAGAATGCGTTATCAAGATCCTCGCGGGGATTACGGTCGTCAAATTCGTCAGCAACAGATTTTAAAAGCGGTAGTAAAGAAGCTTGAACAACCTAAATATCTAACTAAATTGCCTAATTTAATCAAGGATTTGGGTAGTGATATCAGCACTGATTTGACCACTAGTCAGATAGATCAAATTATTTTGAAATATCATAGTAGTGGTAAAACTATGGACTTCAATCAACTTCAAGGACGTAGTGCTTGGATTAATGGAAGTTCTTACCAAATTTTGCCAACAAATACGATGCAGCAAGCTTCAGATAAATTACGTAATAATTTAGGCTTATCAACCCAAACTTTGAATAATACTGAAACACAATTGAATGCTAAAAATAAAACCTTCTTCGAAAATGAAGATGATACAGATTACAATACTTTTGGATTAGACAAGACTTTCTATACTAATAATACGTATTAAAAAAGCGCACTTTTATGTGCGCTTTTTGTGTGGAATCATAAAGTTATATCAGCAGTTAATTGACTAGTCTTATAAGGGAAACGGGACTCAGATATTTCAAAAGGTTGGCCATCTTCAAGGTAACTTAGCTGATTGATGACCAAAACTGGTTCCCCGAGTTTTTCTGCAATACCAGTTTCAACATCAATTTGGCTAGCTTTGTCAGCGGAAATGATTCGGTGAGTTCCTTCGATTGTCAGGCCTTCTTTTTGCATGTGACCGTAGATTGATTTTTTGAGGATATCTTCAGTCAAAGTGGTGATGGCAGTCGGCATAATTGTATTTTCATAAGCGAAAACCACCCCATTGACGTAACGCACCCGTCTAATTACGTATACTGGTTCAGTTGGTTTGATAAGTAATTTATCAGCCTCGTCTTCAGTGGGAATACGAGCAGATAATTCCAAAACTTTACTAGTTACGGATTTTCCAGCATTGGTTTTGGTAGCTCCAAAGGGTTTATCAATTGGAGAGACCTTTCCAAACTTACTGTGGTCATCCGCAACGTAATCTTTTCTAACAAAAGTTCCTGCACCACGTTTTGAATAAATCATTCCTTCAACCATCAATAATTGGAGTGCCTTGTGGACGGTGATGCGAGTGGTATTAAAATTTTTAGCAATTTGATTTTGATCTGGTAAATTTTCTCCAGGTTCATATTTGCCTGCCTGAATTGCTTTGCGTAAAGAATTAGCAACTTCTTTGTATTTGTAAGCCATAACATTATCTCCCTAATTGTTCATGGTTAAGTTTATCATGAAAAAGAATAAATTTCTTTTGAATATAAAAGTATATACTTATTACCTATTTGTTATTTACATTAACACTTTTTGTGATATGATGAAAGCGTATTCAATCAGAGAGGCGGAATGATTATGACTAACAAGTTACCAAAGAATTTTTTCTGGGGAAATTCTACGTCTAGTATGCAAACAGAAGGTGCATGGAATTTAGATGGTAAAGGCAAATCAGTTTATGATGTCAGACCAGCTACTGATGGTACTTCTGATTGGAAAGATGGTATTGACGAGTATCATCGCTTTGAAGAAGATTTCAATTTAATGGCTAGCCAAGGCATGAATTTTTATAGATTTCAAATTTCTTGGAGTAGAGTTGACCCTGAAGGAGATGGCAACTTCAATGAAAAAGGAATCGAATTTTATAACAAGATGATCGACGCACTTTTGAAACGCAATATTACACCAATGATTTGTTTGTATCATTTTGACATGCCACTATCTTTAGCTCAAAAATATAATGGCTTTTTATCACGTCCAGTAGTTAAGGCATTTGTCAGATATGGCATTGAAATGGTAAAGAGATTTGGAGATCGAGTTAAATATTGGATTACTTTTAATGAACAGAATCTTTATCACACGAGTGAGGCCTTTAATATTTCTGGTTATTTAAAGGGCGATAAGACAATTGATGAATTATATCAGATCAGTCACCATGTAATGTTAGCCCACGCTGGCGTAGCTAATTTTATTCATGAACATACTGATTGCCAAATTGGTGGAATGCTAGCTTACAGTGAAGTTTATCCAGCTACACCTAATCCTCAAGATGTATTATATGCACGAAAAATTGATGAATTTTTAAATCGTGATTTACTTGATGTCTTTATTTATGGACGTTATTCTCATGAAGTAATGACGTATGTCAAAAATCATAAGATTGAAATGGATTATCAATTGAATGATGATGAGGCTTTGATTCAAGTAAGTTCAGATTTTATTGCTTTCAGTTATTATCGTAGTGAGACAATCGATTCAACGAGAGTACCGCTTAATACAGTACCTAATTTGTATTTAGATTATGGTAGTAAGAAGAATCCGTACTTAGAAACATCAGAATATGGCTGGCAAATTGATCCGGCGGGATTTAGAGATATTTTGGCAAAAGTTTATAACGAATACAGTGTACCAATGTTTCCAATTGAAAACGGTCTAGGTATGCGCGAGGAATACAAAGGTCAAGAAATACAAGACGATGGACGAATCAATTATATGCGCAATCACATTCAAGCAATGAAAGATGCCATCTTTGAAGACGGTGTCGAAGTTCTTGGCTATTTAGGATGGGGTTTGATTGATATTCCTAGTTCTAGTGGCAATATGGATAAACGTTATGGAACGGTCTATGTTAATCGGACTAACCATGACTTGAAAGATATGGAACGAATTCCCAAGAAGAGTTATTGGTGGCTTAAACAAGTTATTGAGTCTAATGGTGAGAATCTGAATGATTTGAATTTAGAAACAGAAAAAACACAATATGCTTAGATTCATTTTAACCTTATAGTTAATATTAGAAATGCATCCATTTAGAAATAGTTGATCACTATTTCTAAATAGATGCACTTTTTTTATGGTAAAAAATCTAGGTCCTTTTGTGAAATATTTTTTAATTGGCATATTATTTGCTAAGTTAAACAGGTGTTTTCTCATAATATACAATTCAATATTAGTAAATTATGAGCAAAAATTAATTAGTTTTTAATTCCAATTATAAATTGTGGATTAAATTAAGGTTTTAAAATAAAAAAATCTAATATGAAAATAAAAATAAACATTTTATGAAAATGAAATGTGAAAAATATGCTTATATTTATAATTTATAAGAATTTCAAATATTTAAAAATAAACGTTTTACAAGTGTAGCCTTTATAAACCGTGATATAAAGGCGAAACAACTGTTTAAGAAACATAAACACTTCACAATCTCAGGAAAACAAAACTGTGATTTTTATCACAAAAATGATTGTTTTTCGTAAATGAAGGCGGTAACATGAAAATGAAATTAAGGATAAAGGAGGAAAATTAATAATGATCGTTGGCGTTGTTAAAGAACAAAAACCTGGCGAAGGACGTGTGGGCGTTACACCAGAAAATGTTCAAAAATTAGTAAATGTTGGAGCTGAAGTTTTAGTTGAAGAAAACGCAGGTATAGGTTCTGGTTTTAGCAATGAAGATTACCAAAAGGCTGGCGGACAAATTGTTAGTCATGCAAAGACTTGGGATGCAGATCTGGTGGTTAAAGTTAAAGAACCGGATGCAGAAGAATATCAATATTTCAAGCCAAATCAAATTGTTTGGGGATTTCAACACTTGGCATCTTCTCCAGAAACAGTTAAAGCAATGATTAAGTCTAAGACAACTGCCATCGGTGGAGAAACGATTATTAAGGATAACAAGTTGCAATTGTTAGCACCAATGAGTGCCATTGCTGGTCGTCGTTCAGTAATTATGGGAACTTATTATTTGGAAGCACAACACGAAGGAGAAGGCATCTTGCTTTGTGGAACTCCTGAAGTCAAAGCTGGTAATGTTGTGATTCTAGGTGGTGGTAATGCTGCTGTAAATGCTGCTACGCTTGCTTTGAATATGGGATGTCACGTAAGTATTCTCGAAGTAAAGCAAGAACGCTTGGATTGGTTAGAGAAACACTTTGCAGGACAAGATTATCAAGGAATTATTTCAAATACAGAAAACATTGCCAAATATATTAAAAACGCCGATTTGTTCATCTCAACAGTTTTGATTCCAGGAGCTAGACCACCAAAATTAGTTACTGAAAAAATGGTTAAATCAATGAAACCTGGAAGTGTAATTGTTGATGTTGCAATTGACCAAGGGGGGACGGTAGAAACAATTGACCATCCAACTACGATTGAAGATCCAGTATTTGTGAAAGATGGGATTATTCATTACGCTGTTCCAAATCAGCCAGGGGCTGTACCAAGAACTGCAACATTGGCATTAGCTAGTGGGAATATTTCTTACTTACTGGAGATAGTTGAGAAAGGTTTGGATCAAGCTATTAAAGATGATGAGGCTTTGATGTCTGGAATTAATATTTATCAAGGAAAAGTAACTAATAAAGGTTTGGCCGATTCATTGAATTATGATTTTACAGAAATTGATGCAATTTAATAATAGGGGGTGAACGAGTTGATGACTGCAGAAGATATTAAACAATCAAAAGATTTTCAAAATCCTGTTTGTATGAGAGATATTGAGGAAGCAGCTCACTCTATTCACGAAGTGGGTCGAGTCACACCACTGATTCAATCAATGTTTTTAAGCCGTAATATAGCTCATGGGGAGGTTTACTTGAAGCTAGAAAACATGCAATTAACTGGATCATTCAAATTTAGAGGTGCTTTTAATAAAATCAATCATTTGAGTGATGCTGAAAAAGCACGTGGTGTCATCACAGCTTCGGCCGGTAATCATGCTCAGGGAGTAGCTTTAACATCGCACCTTTTGGGAATAGACTCAGTTGTTATCATGCCACATGGTGCTCCAATTGCTAAGCAGGAGGCAACTGCTGGATATGGTGCAAAGGTCATTCTACATGGTGATAATTTTGATGAGGCACACCAATTTATGGAAGAAGAAGCCGAAAGAAAAGGCTATACAATCGTTGATCCATATAACGATGTTGATGTCATTGCTGGTCAAGGTTCAATTGGGTTAGAAATTCTTGATCAAATGTGGGATGTCGATACAGTTATCGTTCCTGTCGGTGGTGGCGGATTGATTTCTGGAATTGCAACTGCTTTGAAGTCATTTAATCCTAATATTCACATTGTTGGAGTTCAATCAGAAAATGTTCATGGGATGACAGCATCTTATGAAGCTAATAAATTAACAACCTATAGTAAAGGCAAGACTTTGGCTGATGGAACAGCTGTTGCTACACCTGGAGACATAACTTTCCCAATTACTAAGAACTTAGTTGATGAAATGGTTTTAGTTAATGAAGAAGAAATTGCTAAGGCTATGAAAGACTTATTACAAAGAACTAAGACAGTTGCTGAAGGAGCGGGGGCTTTACCGACAGCAGCTTTGGAAGCAAAAAAAATCGATTCAAAATGGTTAAATCATAAAAAGGTCGTTGCTTTAGTTTCTGGTGGCAATGTTGATTTGGAACAAGTTTCTAAAAACATCGATCACTTTTTGGTAACAACTAATCATTCCGTAGGTTAGGGGGTGTATTGAAATGAAAAAGAGCCTATCGCAGTCAGCTTATGGGGGTGTTTCTGGTGAAAAATACGTTCCGTATGTGACTGATAAAGATAATCATGGTGGTAATACCATCGTTATGATTATGGGTGCAATTTTGGCAGTGATTTTCGCCGCTTCAACAGCTTATTCAGGCATGAAAGCTGGATTGACAGTTGCTGCCGGTATTCCAGGATCTATTATTGGTTCTGGGCTTGTATCAGCCTTTGCTAAAAAGAAAGGAATTTTAGGAAAGAATTTGATGCAAGGTATGTCTAGTGGTGGTGAATCTATTGCTAGTGGTATGATCTATGTTTTGCCTGCCATTATCGTTATTGGTGGACGTGTTAACTTCATCGCTGGTGTTTTAGTTGGTGCTTTGGCGGTATTATTCGCTATTGGTACGGCTTCACTAGTTCAAAATTATTTGGTAGTTGAAGAACACGGTAAACTAGTTTATCCCGAATCCATGGCGATTTCAGAAGCTTTGGTAGCCTCTGAAGCTGGTGGTGATTCATTAAAATTCATGGGTATTGGTTTTGGTATCGGTGGAATTTTAACAATGTTGACGACGCAAGTATTTGGCTGGGTCAACAGTACAATTACTTATATTGGTAATTCTTTCTATCGTTGGAAGATGTCTACTGAAGTAAATCCAATGTTAGCTGGAATTGGTTTCGTTGTTGGACTAGACGTTGCTTTAACGATGTTTGCCGGATCTATTTTGTCTAACTTCGCAATTACACCATTGATTGCTAATTTTACTCAATTAGCTGGGAATCATGCTAAGGACTGGAATGATATTGGTTTGGCAGTTAACCAAATGAATGTTGATCAAGTTGCTGGTTCATATTCTAAATATATCGGTGCCGGAATGATGCTCTGTGGTGGTATCGTTGGTGCCGTTAAGTTGATTCCAGTTATCGTTACTTCAATTAAGAAGACTTTAAATGCTAGAAATAGTTCTTCAGATGATAGGAACATGCTAGGTATTTGGTCATTATTGATTGCTGTTATTGCTATTTTTGTAGTTGGATTCTTCATTGCTGGTAACATTGCGATGGCAATCGTTGGTGGAATCCTTTCACTTATTTTGGCATTACTATTTGTCATTGTTTCTGCTCGTTTGGCTGGTACTATTGGCTGTTCAAATGCCCCTGTATCAGGTATGACAATTGCTTCATTAGTTATTATGACTCTGGTATTTGTAATCTTCGGTTGGACTAGCAATGCAAACAACCAAATTCTCTTGCTGTTCGGTGTATTCATTGTTACAGCCATCTCAGTTGGTGGTGCTTATATGCAAACACAAAAGGTTAACTATGTTATTGGCGGTAACAAGAATGAAATGATGAGGTACTTCATGATTGCCGCTATGATTGGTGTTATCGTTGTTGTTGGTACAACAGTAATCTTGGAGCCACAATTAAAAATTACAGGATCTAACCCACCATTTGGCATGCCACAAGCTAACTTGATTGCTACATTGACAACCGGTATCATGTCTGGAAATCTTCCTTGGATCATGATTATCATCGGTGTTGTTATGGCTATCGTATGTTGGATGTTAGGTTTATCCATTATGACTGTTGCTTTAGGATTCTATCTACCAATTTCCACAACTTCAATCATTTTGGTCGGTGCTTTAATTAAGCTATTAATTGAAAAAATTACGGCTGAAAAAGAGCTCAGAGACAAACGTGTTCAAAGTGGTGTCAGTCTATCATCTGGTTTAATTGCCGGTGGTTCAATTATTGGCTTGATTGGTATTATCTTGCATGTAACAAATGTTTTAGGTGACAAGACACCAACAGGATTTGTTGGTAGCAATAATATGGGATTGATTCTCTTGGTAGTTCTAGTAATTTTAATGATTCTACCTTTAACAAATATTAAAAAAGTGAATAAATAAATCGAGGAGGCAGCACGATGGCAAAACGTCAAGAATTAACTGAAGATGATTTAAAGACGATGGTCTTTCAAAAAAATCCAGCTGTTACTTTTAAAAGAAAAGCTGGCATTATCACAATTGTGCGTGAGCAGAATCATCCAATTCAAAACTTCTGTCGTAAGTTGCACATGCACATTCCTGAAAAAACCTATTTAGAAATGGATGAGTACGGAAGCTTCGTATTTACGAAAATCAACGGCCATCGCAATGCCTACGAAATTGGCAAAGAATTGGCACAAAAATTTCCAGATGCCGATAAGTATCGCTATACTAGGTTGGTTTTATTCCTAAACCAAATTGAGAGTGTCGATCATTTAATAGAACGAGTATCATAATAATATAAGAATGAAAAAATTTATATTGGGGGACTTAAAAATGACAGAGCTAGATCGTATTGAATCATCAGCATGTACATCAATGATGGTAGGTAAGAAAGCTTCAATGGATGGAGCCACATATATTTCCAGAAATGAAGACCGTCTTAATGCTATTTATAGAAAGCGGATTATCGTCCAACCAGCGGTTTCAGGCCGTCACGAAACTTATGTTTCACCATATAACAAAATGACAATGCCATATCCAGAAAGTGGTTATCGTTATACTTCAACACTAGATGCTGACCAAAGTACTGGTCCTAATGAAGAAGATGGCTTTAACGAAAAAAATGTTGGCCTTAGTGCAACTGAAAGTGTTTATGCTAACGAAAAAGTTTTAGCTTTTGATCCATACGTTAAAAATGGTTTGGCTGAAGATTCACTAGCAACCTTAGTTTTGCCATACATTGACTCAGCTCGTGATGGCGTTAAATATTTAGGTAAATTAGTTGCTAAATATGGTTCAGCTGAAGGTAATGGATTGCAATTTATTGATAAAGACGAAGTTTGGTATATGGAAGTTGTTACTGGACATCAATGGGTAGCTGTGAGAATTCCTGATGACTGTTATGCTGTAGCCGCTAATCAAGTTGCTATTCAAGACATCGACTTCAATGATCCAGACAACTATATGTGGGCTGACGGTATTCAAGAATTCGTTGAAGAACACGGACTAAACCCAGATTTTGACCGTTGGGACTTCAGACACATCTTTGGTACAAATACGGAACAAGATCATCACTACAACACACCACGTGTATGGTTTGCACAACGCTATTTGAATCCATCTGATGATACACAAGATCCCGAATCACCAGAACTTCCTTTCATTAGAAAAGCTGAAAAGAAGATTGCTGTAGAAGACATTCAATACATCTTGAAATCACATTACAATGAAACAAAATACGACCCACTAGGGAATGGTACTGAACATGAGAGAAGAACATACCGTGCTATTTCATTGTCACGTACAGCTAATTCCCACATTCTTCAAATGAGAGATTCAGACAAGAATGGTGCAGCTGGTGTTGAATGGACTGGATTCGGTGTACCTAGTTTCTGTCCACAAGTTCCATTCTTTACTAATGCTAATGATATTGACGAATCGTATAGCTACACACCAGAAAAACTCGATATGAAGAGTGCTTACTGGATGTATGAAACATTGGCTATGGTCGTTGAAAGTCACTACAGCGAATTTACTGAACCCAACCTCGATTATCAAAAGAAATTATCAGAATGGGCTAGAAGAAAAATTGCCGAAGTAGACAAGAAGGCCGTTACAATGTCAGGTGATGCTTTGACAGATTACTTAACAGAACAAAATCACGAAATTGTCAAACACTACAATGACGAAACAAAGGCTCATATTGCTGACTTAATTACTAAAGGTACAGAGCTAAGCAAATTAACATTTAAGATGGATCCAAATCTTTAAAAAAGTCAAGAATAACGGCAAATACTCCCTAAGATTCGGGGGTGTTTGCCGTTATTTTGCTAAATAGATAAAAATATTAATGAATTTACCAACCAATAATTGTAAACTTTAATTAACGAAAAATAGGGGTAAATCATCATGAAAGACGTACGTTTTAAAAGTGTTTTTGATATTATCGGACCAGTAATGGTAGGGCCAAGTAGTTCTCATACTGCTGGTGCCGCTCGAATTGGAAAAGTGGTCCATGATATCTTCGGTGAAAAGCCAGATAAGATTACGATCGACTTATATGAATCCTTTGCCAAAACTTACCGCGGTCACGGAACCGATGTAGCTATTGTTGGTGGTTTGTTAGGAATGGAACCAGATGATAGACGCTTGTCCGATTCTTTGAAAATCGCCTATGAATCGGGAATCAAGGTAGCCTTTGTGCCTAAGAGTGACAAAGTTGCTCATCCTAATACTGCCAAAATTACCCTCGTTAAGGGAGACCACGAATTATCAGTTACTGGCGTATCTATTGGTGGTGGAAATATTCAAATTTCAGAGATCAACGGATTTAAGATGTCTTTGAGCTTAGGAACTCCAACTTATATTACAGTTCATCAAGATGTAGCTGGTATGATTGCTAAAGTTACTAATGTCTTTTCCAATTTCGATATTAATATTGGAACGATGACCGTTACTCGAGCTTCTAAAGGCGAAAAAGCCATCATGATTATTGAGGTAGATGAACGTCGCGACCGAGAAGAGATTTTGGATAAATTGAAGTCATTGCCACATGTCGATAATGCAACGTATTTTGAATAGGGGATAAAAAGATGTTTTATACAATTAAAGAACTAGTTGAAAAAAGTGCTAAATACGATTCCGTTGCTGACTTGATGGTTCAAACCGAAATGGAGAATACTAACCGAAGCAAGGAATTCATCCGTTCACAAATGGAACGTAATTTGGAAGTTATGGAACAATCGATTCAAGAAGGCGTCGCTGGAGTTAAATCCGTTACTGGTTTGACTGGTGGGGATGCTAAATTGATGAACGAGTATATCGAAAAAGGCGACTTTTTAAGTGGCGAACCGATTTTGGAAGCAGTCAGAAATGCGGTTGCTGTCAATGAGGTCAATGCCAAAATGGGTCTGATCTGTGCCACACCAACAGCCGGAAGTGCCGGAGTTTTAGCCGGAGTTTTAGTTGCTGTTAGAGACAGATTGAAAATGACTAGAGATCAACAAGTCGACTTCTTGTTTACTGCCGGAGCTTTTGGTTTAGTAATTGCTAATAATTCATCGATTGCTGGAGCTGAAGGTGGTTGCCAGGCAGAAGTTGGATCAGCCGCAGCGATGGCTTCAGCAGCCTTAGTTTGTGCTAAAGGTGGTAGTGCTCAACAAGCAGCCGAAGCAATTTCAATTACTTTGCAAAATATGATGGGATTAGTCTGTGATCCTGTAGCTGGGCTAGTTGAAGTCCCTTGTGTTAAAAGAAATGCCCTCGGTTCTTCACAAGCGATGATTTCTGCAGATATGGCTCTAGCCGGCATTAAGAGTGTTATTCCAGTTGACGAGGTCGTTGAAGCGATGCACAAAGTTGGTCAACAAATGCCATCTATCTTCAAGGAGACAGCTGAAGGTGGCTTAGCTACTACACCAACTGCCTTGAAGTTGAAAAAGGAAATATTTGGTGATTAATTGAAGGGTGGATTAAAAATGAAACAACATAAACATGCGGCCTGTACCTCAATTATGGTCGGTAAAAAAGCAGCTCAAGACGGCTCTAATTTTATAGCTAGAAATGAAGATAATTACGTTGCTAATTGGCCTAAGAGATTTTTCGTTCAACCAGCAGTTGAAAATCGCCATGAGACTTACGTTTCTCCATACAATAAATTGACTGTTGAATTGCCTGAAAAAGCTTATCGTTATACGAGTTCACCTGATGCTAATCAAGATGAAGGCTGGTATGAAGAAGATGGTATCAACGAGAAAAACGTTGGGATGAGTGCCACCGAGAGTGTTTTTGCTAATGAATTGGTTTTAGCTTATGATCCTTTGATTCCTGAGGGAGTGGCTGAAGATTCAATGACGACACTAGTTTTGCCATACATTGATTCCGCTCGCCAAGGAGTCGAGTATTTAGGTAATTTAATTGAAAAATATGGCTCAGCTGAAGGTAACGGCGTGCAATTCTTTGATCAAAATGAAATTTGGTATGTTGAATTAGCAACCGGTCATCATTGGGTAGCGATTAGGATCCCTGACGATAGTTATGCCGTAGCCGCTAATCAAATTGGAATTGAAGAAATCGACTTTAATGATCCTGATAATTTCATGTGGTCTAAAGGAATTCAAGAGTTCGTAGCTGATAATAATTTGAATCCTGATTTTGAAGGCTTTAATTTTAGACATATCTTTGGAACTGATACGAAACAAGATCGTCATTACAACACGCCGCGAGTTTGGTACGGGCAAAAAATGCTCAATCCATCGATTGAACAAGATCCAGAATCTTCAAATTTGCCATTTTTGAGAAAACCAGAAAAGAAGATTTCGGTTGAAGATATTCAAGCAGTTTTGGCATCGCATTATGATGAAACTGAATTCGATCCAATGAGTACGGGCAAAAATAGTAAAAAGTATCGTGCCATTTCTTTATCTAGAACAGCAAATTCTCATATTCTACAATTGCCAAAAACATCAAAAACTAATGTCGGCGGTATCGAATGGAAAGCTTTGGGAATTCCAAGTTTCAGTCCATACGTACCATTCTTCACTAATGCTAATGATATTGATGAAACTTACAGCTACGTGCCCGAGAAATTAGATATGAAGAGCGCTTACTGGATGTATGAAACATTGGCCATGATAGTAGAAAGTCATTATACAGAGTTTGTAGAGCCTAATCTGGACTATCAAAAGAAATTAGCACAATGGGCTAGAAGAAAAATCTCCGAAGTTGAAGCAACCGCTGCTTCTAAATCAGGCGAAGAGTTGACTAATTTCTTAACGGAACAAAATCACTTGATAGCTGAGCACTTTAATGAAATTACAAAGGAACATATTGCTGATTTGATTACTAAAGGAACTGAATTGAGTAAGTTGACTTTTAAGATGGATCCAAATCTTTAATATTTTAATTGGTGTTAAGCTGTCGTCGTCCGTTCGGTCCTGAAAAACGCTGGAGAATGTCGACACAACTTGAAACCAATCCCAAAATCGGGGATTGTTTCCAAGATTGGTCTTGTCCTAAGCGATGAATCGCTAAGGACAATTTGGCGGCTGAGCATTTTTCAGGACCTCTCTCCCGACTAGATAGTGGTTTCTATCTTTATACAAGTTGCTTCAGAAAATTAATAGAAGATATTATTAGAATTGCAGTATATTGCTGCATTCTTAGTAATATCTTCTTTTTTATTGATGAAAAGTAATAGAACTGTTATTCAAAAAGTATGTGTCTAATTCTATTCAAATAGAAAATGGACTATAGTCGGGAGCGAAAATCCTGTGGCGGCTCAATAGCCAAATTATTCTTAGCAACTTGTTGCTTAGAATAAGACCGAGTTTTGAGATTTTGCGCACTTGGTTTATGCAAAAGCTCAAAATCGCGTCGGCTATGTTCCAGCCAGCCACAGGATTTTTGCGGACGACGGCATTCTTAGTCAAAATACATTAGAAAAATTAGAAATATGAATTAAATAATACTGTTCACAATCAATAAACAACTGTCCGCAAAGACCGCCATATCAGCATTCGTGGCATAAATAAGTTTAAAAATAATTGTCTAAGTTTAGTTTTAAGAATTCTAAGAAAAGATTTCAAAATAATTTGAACGATTTTTAAAGGCATACTGCCAGTAGTAGGAAATCTTTAATTTGTTTTAAGAGTATCTCTCGGTTTATTAGAAAAGAAATGACAGTTGTAAATAGTCGCCTAAACGCCGGTGTAAAAGGGTTGTAAAACCTTTTTTAGCATGGTATTGTCATCTATGGAAAAAAGAAAAAGACACTAAGGGGTGGATGTTATGACAACAAGAAACGTAAAATTCATGAAAGTAGCACTAATGGCGGTGGTCGCAATCTTATTGATGATGCTATTCGTTTTGCAAAGTCGATACACCATTCCAGCAGTTGCTCTAGCAGCAGTTGCATTGGCTGTCTACTCAGAAGATAGAATTTCAAAAACACATACATTCAAATTTATGGATTAATCAATCTATAAAAAATTGCCACAGATCTCAATTTGAGGTCTGTTTTTTTGTATAAAAAAAGCCTGAACTCATAATAAGTTCAGACTTTCTTAGTCTGCATAAGGTAATTTGTCATATTCAACGTCTTCGCGATTTAAAAGAACGATGTTTTCACCATTAGCTTTACGACGGTCAATATCCTCCTCACCCCAAACACAAAGTTCTTCTAGAATCTTGTTGAGTGAGTGACCATAGTCCGTTAAAGAATATTCAACCTTAGGTGGAACTTGACTGAAAACTTTACGAGCAACGATGCCGTCGTCTTCGAGTTCTCGTAATTGTTGCGTCAACATTTTTTGCGTGATATTAGGAATGGCACGGCGCAATTGACCAGTCCGCATTTTACCATGTTTTAAGTGACAGAGGACGATAGGTTTCCACTTGCCACCGATAATTCTCATAGTATTTTCAACACCAATATTGTAAACAGCTTGTTTCATGAAAAACATCCTCCGTTAAGTAAATGTTATCTTACCACCGTCAATGTTTCTTAGCAATTTTCTAAGTCTAAATCTTCAACCTTGACGTTATTTTCCATCTTGATCAATATGCCAATCAATAAAACATCGACAACAAGCATAGCCACACCTAACCAAGGAGTATTAACTAATTGACTGTGGGCAACAGCTTGTCCACCAATCGTTGAGCCTAAGGTAATTCCGACGTTAAAAGCTGAGATATTTAAGGCTGAAGCCAAAGGAACCTCATTAGGTGTGTATTTTTCAGCTAATTGGACGATATAAAGTTGTAATCCAGGCACATTCATGAAAGCAAATAGTCCTAACAACATTACTGCTAAAAGTCCTAAGAAGTGAAGATTAATAAAGAATCTCATTACGACTAAAGCAACGCCTAAGCCGACAAACATTTTGAGTAAGGCAGGTAAAGGACGTTTGTTGGCCCATTTACCACCTAAAGTATTACCAATCGCCACAGCTACTCCATAAAAAATCAAGATGACGACAATGGCATTTTGTGACCAGTTCATATTTTTGTTCAAAATGGTTGTGAGATAAGTGTAAACTGGGAAAGTTGCTCCATAACCTAAAGCTGTAATTAGTAGAATCAAGAGTAATTGTGGTTGCTTTAAAATTTTCCAAATACCTTTGACACTAGTAGGTTTAGGCAATGGTAATTCGTTCGGCACAAGGATAATATTGGTGATTAAACCAACTAATCCCAAAGCTACCAAGAAGAAAAACGATAATCTCCAACCGAGGGTATTTCCAATAAATGTCCCAATCGGAACACCGGTAATAGTAGCGACTGTTAATCCAGTAAACATAACGGCAATCGCTGAAGCACGTTTATTCGGCGCTACCACGTCGGCTGCAATCAAAGATGCAATCGTCATAAAAATCCCATGTGACAAAGCAGCAATAACACGTCCGACCAAAAGAATGGCAAAACTAGGTGCGATTGCTGCCAAAGTATTACCAATGATAAAACTAATCATGATACCAATCAGTAATTTCTTACGATCCCAACGATTAGTTAGTAAAGCTAAAATTGGAGCGCCGAACATAATTCCTGTAGCGTAAATGGAAACAGTCAGACCTCCTTGTGCAAGAGAAATGCCAAAAGTTTTCGTAAGTAAAGGCATGATTCCCACACTGATAAATTCTGTTGATCCAATGGCAAAAGCACTGATAGCTAGTGACAAAAGAATCCATGTAGATGATACTTTCTTGTTCATAATTTCTGACCCCTATAGTTAAAATTTGAGTATGTGTAACAGTATAGAGGGTTGAGATAAATAAACAATTACGCACTATAAAGTGCTGTAGGTACTAAAAAGTACCTAATGGAGTAATAGTGCTTGCGATTCCAATAATATCTTCTATTAATTTCTGAAGTAGTTTGTATAAAGATAGAAATCACTATCTAGTCGGGAGCGAGGTACTGGAAAATGCTCAGCCGCCAAATTGTCCTTAGCGATTTATCGCTTAGGACAAGACCAAACTTGGAGACAATTCCTGATTTTGGAATTGGTTTCAAGTTGTGTCGACATTCTCCAGCGTTTTCCAGTGCCGAACGGACGACGGCAATTGAATGCTGATTAAAACATTTTAATAAACTTATTGACATTCTAATTTTTAAATGCTTTACTATTCATTGTAAATTGAAAAGAGGAATTTTATTATGAAAACTAATAATCAACACTCACATTTAAATAATCAATTTGCCTTTAGCTTTTTCTTTAGATAGCGTTTGTATCCTTTCGTTGGATACGGGCGCGTACGTGTTCGTATCTATAGAATGGCTAAAGCTTTTAAGCATGTTTAAGAAGCCAGATAGATACAGGGTTGAATCTATCTGGAGAAAATATTTCGGGCCCGTGTATTGAAACCAGTTAGATTCTAATCCGAATCTAGCTGGTTTTTTTTATACTTCGGGAGGATTAAATAATGAAAAAATCAATTATCAGTTTATTAACAATTGCCATGGTGGCTTTAGTTTTAGTGGGATGTTCAAATAATTCATCATCAAGTAAGGAATTGAATGTCGGTATTTTGCAGATTGTGCCGCACGGTTCACTAGATGCTGCTAGAAAAGGTTTCAAACAAGAACTTAATCAAGAAATTAAAAAACACGATAAATCAATTAAAGTAAATTATAACTATCAAAATGCTCAAGGAGATCAATCCAATTTGAACTCGATGGCACAACAATTAACACAAAAGAAAAATGATTTGATTTTAGGAATCGCTACACCATCAGCTCAAGCATTGGCTAAGAAGACTAAATCAACACCAATCGTAGTAACAGCAGTCACTAATTTGCAAAGTGCCGGATTGGTTAAATCGGATAAGAAACCTGATACTAATGTCACAGGAACTAAGGATCTTGGACCAGTTGATAAACAAGTGAAATTGTTGACGACTTTGACTAAGAATAATAAGCCAATCGGAGTTTTGTACAACTCATCAGAAGAAAATTCCGTGCTTCAGGTCAAGATGGTTAAAAAATACGCTAAGAATCACAGTTTGAAATTAAATATCGTCAGTGTAACTAGTACCAACGATGTTGCCAGTGCCGTTTCTGGAATGGCTGACAAGGTTTCCGGAATTTATTTACCAACTGATAATCTAATGGCTAGTTCAATGAAAACTATCGGTAAAAAAGCTCGTGAAGCAAAACTTCCAGTCGTAACAGGATCAATTGAAATGGCTGAAGATGGTGGAACAGCAACTTATGGAATCAATTACGAAGATCTTGGCAAACAAACAGCCAAAATGGCTTACAAGATTTTGATCGACAAAAAGAAGCCGCAAGATATGCCAGTCGAAACTTCACATACTTTGAGACTTTACGTTAACAAAACTTACGCTAAAGAAATTGGCTTAAACCCTGATCAAATTAAACAACCTTAGGAGGTAAACTTATGATTATTTCAAGTCTTGGACAAGGATTACTGTGGGCACCTTTAGCAATCGGTGTTTTCATTACGTTTAGAATTCTAGATATTCCTGATTTAACGACTGAAGGCAGTTTTCCTTTTGGGGCTGCAGTTGCGGTCAGTTTGATGTTAAAAGGTCAATCAGCTATCACGGCATCGTTAGTAGGATTTTTAGCGGGTTGTTTGGCAGGACTGATAACAGGGCTATTAGATACTAAGTTACATATTCCTTCACTATTAGCAGGAATTTTGACAATGACAGGTTTGTATTCAATCAACATGCACATTATGGGAAAATCAAATGTTCCTTTGTTGAATGAGAAAGTTTTGACAGAATATTTACCAAGTTGGGATTTGGATATTCAAACGATAGTTTTAGGTTTGATTGTTACTGGTCTAGTCGTAGTTTTATTATATTTGATGTTCAAAACTAGATTAGGTTTGTCGTTGATGGCAACTGGTAACAACAAAGAAATGTCGAGTGCTAATGGGATAAATACAGATGGAATGATTATTTTTGGCTACATGATCTCTAACGGTTTGATTGCCTTATCAGGAGCCTTAATTGCTCAAAGTAATGGTTACGCTGATATTGGGATGGGAATCGGTACGATTGTTATCGGCTTAGCTTCAGTCTTAGTTGGAGAGATTTTTTTACGAGGTCACAATATTTTAACTAGATTGATAGCAATGGTCGTTGGGGCAATTGTATATCGCTTATTACTGACGGTAGCGATGAGTTTAGGTTTCCCAGCCGATGATTTGAAGATTTTGTCAGCTATTATTTTGGTTATCGTCATCTGTGTACCAATCATTCAAAATAAGATTCAAACGAAACGTCAATTGAAAAAATACTTACAACAAATGGAGGCCAAAGACGATGAAAGTACTACAAGTGCAGCACCTACAAAAAGTCTTCTTTCCCGGGACTGAAAATGAGCGCCACGTACTAAAAAATATTAATTTACAAGTAGACGAGGGCGACTTCATTGCCGTGATTGGCAATAATGGAGCCGGTAAATCAACGTTGTTAAATACGATTGCCGGAACTTTGTCAGCTGATAGTGGTGAAATTGACTTGGCCAATCACAATGTTTCCAAAAAATCCGTTGCCTATAGGTCTCGTTGGATGTCGCGTGTCTTTCAAGATCCCAAAATGGGAACTGCTGGAGATTTAACCGTTTTGCAAAATTTAGTCTTGGCCCAAAGTCACACAAATACAGTCAATTTACACTGGTACCAAAAAAAGGACGACGTTAAAAAATATCAAGAACTTTTGCAGACTTTGAATATGGGGTTGGAAAATTTCTTGAATACTCAAGTAAAATACCTTTCTGGTGGTCAAAGACAAGCCTTGTCATTATTGATGGCAACTTTAAGCCAGCCCAAATTATTATTGTTAGATGAACACACTGCTGCGCTTGATCCTAAGACTAGTCAAGAAGTTATGAAGATCACCGATGAAATGGTGCAGAGAAAACACTTAACCACGATGATGATCACACATAAGATGTCGGATGCTTTAAAATACGGCAATCGTTTAATTATGGTTCAAGATGGTCAGATTAAATTAGATGTCAAAGGTGTTGAAAAGCAAAATCTAAATAAAGAGCAGCTGTTAGAGGCCTTTGCCTAAACAAAAAAAGCTAGTTACTGAAGTAGAGATCAGTAACTAGCTTTTTGATTCTAATCCATTTATCAGGGGGGAAGGATGGATTTTCTCTGTTATGTTTTAGTGAGAATCATTAATTTATATATGAAGATTATTTATAGGGGGGATAAGTTAAAGCTTTTTGATTTCCTTTAACTTACAAATACATCATAACGAGTAAATGTGAAGAAAGTATGATGCCAATGTTTCAAAAATTGGAAGAATAAATTTATTCGAGATAAATCTTCTTCAAACTATTGATTTCTGACTCAGTTACCCCTAGTTCGTTTTTGATATACTTATCTATGTTACCGTATTCCTTGTCGATAGTTCTCATGGCTGTGGCTAAGTAATTAGTATGAACGGTCATTAAGTCGTGAACTGAACTAAGTACATCAGGATCGGTGTAGCCTTTTTCCTTTAACATGGAAAGTAAATCTGTAACGTATTCTTTGTTGGCTTTGTTAGTCAATAAATAATCTGACTTGATAGTTTCAAAGGGTACTCCTAAAGCTTGCAAGAAGAAAACAGCCCCCATACCAGTTCTATCTTTACCAGCACTGCAATGGAAGATCAATGATTCATCTTTGCCAGTATTTAGTAATAATTGGTTAAAGAATTTACGATAAGCTGCTTTTGCTGAATCTCCTGTGATAATATCACGGTAAACAGCAATCATATGGGCATAACCATCAGTTGGATCGCCGTCAATTTCAGGGATGTAACCTTCACTTTGGACTTCAGAAGATTTTGTTTCATCTTCTTTAAATACGGGAGCCCAAACGTAACGAACGCCATCGGGACGTTTGTCAGGCTTTTTATCAACTTCTTGTTTAGAACGAAAGTCGACATCAATCTTTAGACCGTAATCCTTGAGAAATTTCAAATCATTATCAGTCAAATCGGCCAAACCAGCAGATCTTAATACTTTGTGATATTTAACAGTTTTGCCATCGCTAGTTTTGTAGCCGCCAAGTTCACGGAAATTAACGCCTTTTTCAAGGTTTAAAACACGTTCATTATCGTTAGCCATCTTAATTACCTCTCAATATTTTTCTACGTACTATTATAACAAAAAGGAAGAGTTATCCTCATAATGAAGTTCATTATTGCGCCCGGAAAATACAATAATAATATTAGTTCCAAAAAAATTGGCCAAGCCATCTATAGTGGTATTTCTCGCGCTTTACCAAGTGCTGAAATCGTGACTATGCCAGTAACTGACAGTAAATATGGAATGCCAGCGTTGGTTAAACATACTATTGGTGGCAAGTGGGTCAAACTGTCTCTTTTTGATGCCTTTTGGGAGGAAAAGACTGGCCGTTATTTAGTTACTAACATTGATAGTCAAGATACCGCGATTATCGATTCTGAACAAGTCGTGGGCGTAGATTTAGCAAAAAATAAAAGCCGAGATCAGTTGTTCCATGCCACAAGTTATGGTATGGGTGAATTGGTGGTCGATGCTGTTACGAGCGGTTTAAGAAATATCGTGATCTGTTTGGGTAAGACTGCCGTGGCTGATGGTGGCTTAGGAGTTCTTCAGGCTTTAGGAGCCAAGATTTATGATGAAGCTGGGGAATTGGTCCCGGAGGGTGAAAATCCACTGATAAGCGCTCAGAGAATTGATTTAGAGGATGTCTTTGAACTACTGGGTAATCGAACTAAAATTACTGTTTTGTTAAATTACTCTAGTTCTTATAAATTATGCGATAAAGTTGAATATCTCAATGAAGCTCAAGAAGGATTTCTAGAAGATAATTTAGTTTATATTAGCGAAAAGATGAATCAGAAGTATAATTTAGATATACACCCGATGCCGCATTCTGATTCAATCAAGACATTGGCAGGGGCGTTTGCAATGATTAATGCACGTATTTTGCGTTCATCGTTTGAATGGGTCAGTAAAGTTACAGGAATGGACTCTATCATTCGGACAGCGGATATTTTAATTACAGCTACTGATAAAATATCAGGTGATTCGATGAATGATGATATTTTATATCATTTAAGTCGAACGGCTGGAGATGAAAAAATTCCTACTTTTGTTTTGTGTAATAATTTTGTTGATAACTTTCAAAATTACGAGCAGATGTTTACGGGTATCTTTTCGACACAAATGACTGAGTATGACGATGAAATTACTATTTTTGAAAATTATGAATCAGTCGCAAATCAATTAACAAGAACACTTTTGGCATTAAAATGACACAATTTATTGAATAATATAATTGAATGCATTAATCTAAAAACAAAGGAATCTATTAAGTGCATTGGAGGATTGAATTATGGAACAAGATTATAAGAAGATTTTGGTTCCGGTAGATGGATCAAAAGAAGCTGAAATGGCTTTTAAGAAAGCCGTAAAAGTTGCACAAATGAATGGTGGACATCTAGACGTGCTAACTGTTCTGGACACCAAACAATTCATCGGATTACATGGTGGAATGCTTAACGGAGATGTGATTTACCAACTATCCGAAGATGCCCAAAAATATCTTAATGAATTAAAAGATGGCGCTGTTAAGAATGGTTTCAACGAAGATGACATTGCTATTCACGTTCGTTTCGGAGAACCAAAGACAGTTATTTCTCAAGAATTCGTAGAAGAATACGAAAATGATTTGATTATGATTGGTTCAACCGGTATGAATGCCGTAACTAGATTACTAGTTGGTTCAGTTTCTGAATATGTTACAAGAAATGCTAGAACTGATGTTATCATCGTTAGAACTGATACTAACAACGATAAGATTTAATTAGATTTATAAATTTAAGCTGGCCAATTGCCGGCTTTTTTGCTGGAGAAAATATATGCGATGCAACTGGGCCAATAGTTCCGAAGAAATGCAACAATATCACGATACGGAGTGGGGCAAACCAAATCACAATGAAACCTACTTTTTTGAGATGTTAACACTAGAAGGTGCTCAAGCAGGATTGTCTTGGGCAACGATTATTAAACGAAGAGCGACGTATCGTCTAGCTTATGATGATTTTGATATCGATAAAGTGGCTCATTATACGGATGCTAAAAAATCAGAATTATTGCAAGATAAAGGGATTATTCGTAACCATCTTAAAGTCGATTCTTCTATTAATAATGCTCAAATAATTGAAAAAATGCATCAAAATGGAGAAAAATTTTCGGATTATATCTGGAATTTTGTTGATAATAAACCGATAATTAATCATTATAGTGATATGGATGAAATGCCAGCACAGACTGATTTGTCACAGAGAATTAGCAAAGATTTGAAGAAACGTGGTTTTCGATTCGTCGGGCCTACGATTGTTTATTCTTTTTTGCAAGCGGTAGGGGTTATCAATGACCACTTAGATTCCTGTGATTTTAAGTAAAAATTAGTATAATGGTATTGAAGACGGAGGATAATTTTTATGAATTCTGAAACTATTAGCACTTTGGCCGACTGGCTTTATACAAACAGAAAAAAAATTGAAGACAAATCAGAAAAATTCGATGCTCAAAAAGTTTACAATATTTTGGACTCACTAGAAGTCTTAAGAAAGCCTATCAAAGAATATTTCGATATGACTGAAGATGACTACTATCAAAATGAATCTGACCATCGTTTAACATTGCAAAACCCTGATCAAAAGTTAAGTGAATTACACGATCGTGTACAAGTAAACCATGTTGACGGTTCACTTGAAGGACATGACATCAATTTCACTTACAATCATGAAGACCCATATGCAGAAAAAGAATATCAAGTTAAGACTGATATCAACTTGGTCAATTATTCTTTTACTGTTATTGGTGCTGTTTATGACAATACTATCGTCGCCGATGTAAGAAATTCTATTTCTAAAGATGCAATCCTATCAATCGGATTGGCAGCTCACGCTATTGAGGAATGGCAATAATGAAATTAATATCAGTCAATGACTTGTCATTGCAAATTGAGGGCTACTTTGCATTTAAGCATGTAGCTTTTTCTTTATCTCAAAATGAAGTAATTGGTATCAACGGCGATAATGGTAGTGGTAAAACGCAACTTTTAGAAGCAATCGTGAACAATAAAACACCTGATAGCGGAACAATCGACTATACTCCAGGTGTTAGGATCGGCTATTTGCCTCAGGAAAATCCCCAGATAATTGAACAAAGTACCGGCAAATATTTGGAAGATATGAGACGTTTGTCTAAAAATTTGGCTGTTCGTAAGGACCAACTTCAAGGTATGGTCACCTTCATGGGACTGACTCCTTATTTAGATACGCCCGTCAGTCAATTATCACTCGGATTAAAAAGACAGGTAGATTTTTTGGCATCTGTGGCCGGTCACCCCAATGTTTTAGTTTTAGATGAACCCTTCGCATTTCAAAGTGAAAAAACTATTCAAAAAATGTTAGATTTGATAATTGATTTAAAGGATAACAATTCTGGCATTATCTTGTCAGCAACCCGATTTGATAAAAAAATTGCCACAAATTTTGACCAACTTTATTTATTAGATGGTGATTTGAAAATTCAAAATTCCAGAGAAAATTCAGCACTAAGTTTGTTGATTTTTCGGGTCAATCCTAATTCAAAGGCGATTACTCATGATGTTGAAAACTTTTTAGTATCCAATCAAGATAATCAAATTGAATTAGAAGTTCCATTAAAATTACGGAAATCAATTTTAGATAAGATGTTGCAATTAAATTATCAATTTGAAGGGATGAAGAGAAATTGAAGGTAAGAATTCTTTTAAAAAGTTATTTGCAGTTGTATTTTCAAAACTTTTTATATTTAACGATGTTATTTTCAATCATTGTCTTTGGATTGTTGGCAGATCATTTGTTAGAAATTGGTAATTTGAAAAAATTTAGTTTATTGTTAATAGCAATGTTTCTCTTGTCACTTTTTTCGACCATGAATCTTTACTACAATGACAGTCAACAGAACAAATACTTGAAGCAAAAGATCAACAGTCATTTTGCTGATTGGTTGAGTCAATTGTTAGTCGCAGTCATAGCAAATTTGTTTTCGAGTGTTTTGATTTTTATTTTTAGTTTAATTTTAGATAGTAATATTCTCTTAGACTTTGTTGGAATCTCAAGTCTCTTCAGCGTTGGATTTTTAGGCAGTGGAATTGCTACTTTGTTTCAAACTCAATGGTACAATCATTCCACAGTTGGTCAGATTGGCGCGTTGATTTTTACTTATCTAGCATTTTCCGGCAGTGTCGTTAGTATTTTGACTGCAGTGGAGTGGCTATTACCTCCTTTATCAAAAATAATAATAACCTTGCAAAATACTTCTTCGATAACGAAAATTTTGCCAATAGTTGGGCAAACGTTATTGTATGCAATAATTCTATTTTTTATAAGTGGATTGGTTTATAAAAAAAACAGAAAAAACGCATAAAAGTATTGCAATGTTATAGTAAATTCTGTTTTAATACTCTGATGAACAAGGAGGATTTTTATGAGTAACGTTTTTTTGCGCCAAGCTAAGCTTGATGATTTACCAAGAATCATTGATATTATTGACAGTGCTAAGAAGACCTTAAAGGACCGAGGCGTTGATCAATGGCAACAAGGTTATCCAAATAAAGAAATCCTTGAACAAGACATTCAAGAAGGTATCAGTTTTGTTCTAATGTTAAATGGTCGTGTTGTAGGAAGTGCAGCTTTACAACAAGGCTACGATAAAAATTATCAAGATATGAATTCTGGAGCATGGGATGATGATTCTGATGTGACGTATTCAATCATTCACCGTATTGCTATAGAAGCAGACCACCAAGGAGAGCATCTTAGTGCAGCTTTGATTCAACAATTAATGACAATGTCTTATTACCTAGGCTATCGTGATGTCAGAATCGATACTCACCCCGACAATTTAGTAATGCAACACATTATCACTAGTAACGGTTTTGAAGAAAAAGGTACCATTACGATGGATGAAGATAAAGGTGTCAGATTGGCATATCAAATTCTTTTGAAATAAGCGTTGAAAGATTATTTTTCATATATTTGATATATAATTGAACCATAATTAACCATCGTTAAGATGGTTTTTTTAATATATTTTTCCAAGGTATTGGATATTAGGAGAATGTGAAATTGAAATTTAATAATGTTGCTAGAAGGGTGCTTTCACCTAGACCTTCAGAATTTATTTCAACTCAAACAGAGAACTTTTTGAGAAGGTTAAAACCAAGACCATTCGTTGTTGATTATATTGAGGGCGTTTATAAGAATAATGTCTTGCCAAACATTAACGATGATACAGTGACAATTTCTGTTCTAACTGATACTCATGCCAAGGCCGTAGTCAGTGCTTCTTATTATGGAATCAATGGCATGAGGCATATAATTGAAGCAAATCAAGTCAGCAATGACGTCGGAATAGATCTTAACGTCCATTTAGGTGACTTGATGGATGGTAGTGACAAGCCTGAGATCAGTCGTGGACTGTTGAAATTTGCGGTTGAAAATTATCAAGCCAGTAAACCACCATTTTTTATCGTTGAGGGTAATCATGATGAAAATGACAAATATGATGAACATCGTTTCTTCAAGTCAGCATCATTTCACCGAGATGATTATGATTCACTAGTAACAAAGTACGATTTTGAACAATCTGAGATTCTACGTTTGAATCCCGTTTCTAGAGTGGGTTGGTTCGATAAAGGTGATGTACGAATCATCTTCATCGATACCAGTGATATTCCTTATATTCTTAGTAATGGTTCTAAGAAATATGACTTTAAGAAGGTTCGAGGGGTCAGAGAGCAACAATTAGAGGATTTGACCACCGTTTTACAGAAGACTGTCGATAAACATGTAGTTGTGATGGGACATGCTAATATAGTTAGTCCTTCTGGACGCAGTGCTTTGAATTTTAACGGTGACCTGGTTCAACAGTTATTAGTCGCTTTTAATAATAAAGAGACTGGACAATTAAAAAATGAATTAACAGGAGATTTTGGAGTAAATATTCGCTATGATTTCTCTGCTACCGGGATTTCTAAGGTAACAACATATATTTGTGGTCATATGCACTATGAAAAAAACTACAAAGTTTCTGAAATTAATCATATAATATTAAATTGTTCGGCCCTTATGGGAAAGAAACACGGACTAACAACTGACTATAACAAGAAATGGGATAGACGATATAATGAAATCTCTGAATTATCAGGGTATTTCATTAATATCGACCCGAACAAACTACGCTTACAGATTTTTGGTTACGGAGCCGCAACAAGGTATGTAAGCTTTGAAATATAAGGGAGAATTATTTTATGTGTGGAATTGTCGGATTCGTTGATAAGAATATTGCAGACAAGAAGCCTGTCATCGAAGCTATGATGGAAACGATCAAGCATCGTGGTCCAAATAGTTCGGGTGAATTGGTTGAAGGTGATACAGCATTTGGTTTTCGCCGTTTGAGTATCATCGATATTAACAGTGGTATGCAACCTATCTATAACGAAGATAGATCTAAAGCCATTATTTTTAATGGTGAAATTTATAACTATAAAGATGTAAGAAAAGATTTAAAGAAGGCAGGACATATTTTCAGTACTGAAACTGATACTGAAGTTTTGCTACACGGTTTTGAGGAATGGGGCATTGAGGGCCTTTTGAAGAGAATCCGTGGTATGTTTGCTTTCGCTATTTACGATTTGAAGACTGGTGATATTACTGGTGCTAGAGATTTCTTTGGTATCAAACCACTTTATTATTACAATCGTGAAGGTACATTTATTTTTGGTTCAGAAATCAAGTCTTTCTTGAAAGAACCTAACTTTAAAAAAGAATTAAATAAAGCTGCTTTGAAACCATACTTAACTTTCCAATACTCAGCTTTGCATGAAACATTCTTCAAGAACGTCTTCAGAATTCCTGAAGGTCACTACTTTACTTATAAGAATGGAAAATTGAGTATCAAGAAGTACTGGGATATGGCATTTAAAGAAAATCATTTGTCATTTGAAGAAACAGTTAAGAGAATTGACAAAGCCATGCACGAATCAGTTGAAGAACACTCAATCAGTGATGTACCGGTTGGTTCATTGCTTTCTAGTGGTGTGGATTCAAGTTACGTTACTGCAATTTTGAAGCCACAACATACTTATTCAATTGATTTTGATACAAGTACTTATGAAGAAGGTAGTGCTGCTAAACTCTTGGCTGATAAATTAGGCCTTGAAAATACTCGTGGTATCGTAACTAAGGAAGAAGCTATCAAGTCTATTCCTTTGATTCAATACTACATGGATGAACCAGATGCCAACCCTTCATGTGTACCGCTTTACTTCCTAACTAAATTAGCTAGTCGAGATGTTACGGTAATTCTATCTGGTGAAGGTGCCGATGAATTGTTTGCCGGCTATGCCAATTATGGATTCCACTCACATTCTAAGGTCATCAGAGTCGTTGCTGAAGACTTGAAGAAGTTGCCTAAGGGTGTGAAATACAAGTTGGCCCACGGACTAAAGAAGATGCCAAACTTCCCAGGACGTTTGCACTTGTACGAATCAACAGCCAAAGCTGAAGAGTTCTTTATTGGTCAAGCTAAAATCTTTACTGAAAAAGAAGCTGCTGATTTAGTTAAACCAGAATTTGAAAAATCACGTTCTGTTAAAGACATCGTTATGAGAAGCTACAACAAAGTTAGTGGCTATGATGATGAAGTTAAGAAGATGCAATATCTCGATCTTCACCAATTCATGTCAAACGATATCTTGTTGAAAGCCGACCGTATGAGTATGGCTAATTCAATGGAATTGCGTGTACCATTCCTAGATAAGGAAATGGCTAAAGTAGCTTCAGGTATTCCTACTAAGTATCTTTTGAACAGTAAAGATAGTAAGTATGCTTTGCGTGTCGCTGCCGAACGTGCTTTACCAGATGAATGGGCTAAGCGTGAAAAACTAGGCTTCCCAGTTCCAATTCGTGACTGGATCAAGACTAAGGAAGTTTATGAAGACTTCCGTAAGTTATTCAGTGCTGACTTTGCTGGTGAATTCTTCGATCAAGATGCTATTTTGAAGATGCTTGATGGTTGTTATCGTGGTGAAAACGATGATCGTCGTAAAGTTTGGACAATTTATACATTCTTGATCTGGTACAAGGTTTACTTTATCGACAATGGTAAGAAGCCAGATGTTGATCCACAAGTTGTTGTACCTGGAGAAAAAGTCGAACAAAACGCTTAGACTTAATAGAGAATAGTGTTAACTAATATTGGTGTTAAGCTGCCGTCGTCCGTTCGGCCCTGGAAAATTGCTGGAACGCCATGGGCACGACTTGGAGCCTTTGCTAAGACCAAGTTCGGGCAAAGTCTTCAAGCTCGACCTTCCACTAAGCGATAAATCGCTAAGTGGAATTTCATGGCTGAGCATTTTCCAGGACCTCGCTCCCGACTAGATAGTGATTTCTATCTTTATATAAATAACTTCAG
>ERZ833963.729-NODE-729-length-46741-cov-7.864242_pt1 | contig 46741 bp, 36 predicted proteins | sample MGYA00519693_ERZ833963 | MGnify/ENA primary metagenome ERZ833963 (study PRJEB31850, sample SAMEA3708748) | human gut metagenome | biome: human gut; feature: human-associated habitat; material: faeces | place: China | collected 2014 ...
TGGTTTTTTCTGCCGAAACCGAAAAACTATGCTGTTTTAAAAAGTTTTTATGGAATTTCAGTAAAAACTATTGACTATAAGAATGTTTTTGGATATACTAAAACAAGGAGGCGATACAATGATCGTTAGAACTCACTATTTGAATACATTGAAAAACTATCGGGATGTTCCGTTAGTGAAAATTCTTGCAGGTATACGGCGCTCCGGGAAATCGACCATTTTGGATATGCTGAAAGACGACCTGATTGGCAGCGGAATCTCCGCAGACCATGTAATCTATATGCGATATACCTCGGAGGAACTGGATGACAACATAACTGACAAGCAAATGTATTGTGAAATAAAGGATAAAATGACCGACAGTCGGCGTTACTATCTTTTGTTGGATGAAGTACAGGAAGTGGACGGTTGGGAAAAGGCAGTCAACAGTCTGTTAGAGGATTGCAATACCGACATTTATGTGACGGGTTCAAACTCTAAGCTGATGTCCGGTGAAATATCAACCTATCTTACGGGACGTTATATATCAATTCCTGTTTTTACACTTTCTTTTGCAGAGTATCTGGATTTCAAAAAAGAAAGCGGACGCACGCCGAAGGAGCTTTTGAACGAATATATCCGTATGGGTGGTTTCCCTATTGTTGCCCTCGGTGACTTCGACGAGCGTTCGTCCTATCAGATTGTAGAGGGAATCTATAATTCCGTTATCACCGGAGATATTACCAAACGCCACAACATCACAAACTTTGATATCTTCAACCGTGTGGTGAAGTATGTTGTTGAAAATGTCGGGAAAACCTTTTCTGCCAACGCGATTGTAAAATTCATGAAAAGCGAAGGGCGTTCTTTATCGGTAGAGTCGGTATATAATTACCTTGAATGGCTGGAAAAGGCGTTTGTAATCTATCGTTGCCAACGATACGATATGCAAGGTAAAACCGTTTTGAAAACGCAGGAAAAGTTCTATCTTGCAGACGCTTCGCTAAAATATTGCATAATGGGCTTTAACCCGAAGTCCGTTGCCGCTATGCTTGAAAACATTGTGTACTTTGAACTCAGGCGGAAGGGCTACGATGTATATATCGGGAAAAATGCCGCCAAAGAAATTGATTTTATAGCCACGCGGCGTGACGAAAGAATATATGTGCAGGTCTGCCGCAATCTGCCGGAGGAATCCGATAGGGAAATTGCCAATCTGCTTGAAATTAAAGACCACTACCCCAAATATGTAGTAACGCTTGACGAACTGGCTGCAGGGAATATAAACGGAGTTAAGATTGTGCATTTGGCAGATTTTCTGTTGTCGGAAGATTATTGATATTTTTGACTTACTTTGTTATGCTTGTGCTACAATAGGGACAAATTAGAGAAACCTTATAAAGGCAGGCTCGCATAAGGACGCTTTCAAAAAGTGACCGATTGAGAGTAACACAAACCTCGCAGAGATATAGCTCTGTGAGGTTTGTGTTATTTATAAATACGATTTCGCTTTAATAGTCAGATAAGAAAAATTGTAGGTTGAATGAAAACTCGCTGTTGTATAGCCTGCCATATTATGTTAAAATTATTTTTATGAAGGACAAAATTATGCGGCATATAACAACAAAGGAAGGGATATCGGCTGTTATGTCTTTCAAAGAAAATTGAGATTTGTTAAAGTGTTTCTAATTGAAATTGCCCATTTCAAAAAAACAATCCGATAACAGTCAGCACTGAACATCGGGAAAAACAAACCGCCTTTTGATAAAATACAGACAGACAAGGAGGGATAGCGTGGATTGGATAAAAGGCTTGCAGTGGTCTATCGACTATATTGAGGCGCATTTAACCGAAACTATTGACTACGAATCAGTTGCGTCACAAAGCTTTTCGTCAAGCTATCATTTTCAGCGTGTGTTCGGTATTCTTTGCGGATTTACCGTCGGCGAATATATCAGAAACCGCAGATTATCGCTTGCCGGCACGGAGCTTGCCGCAGGCAATGCAAAAGTAATCGATGTTGCGCTGAAATACGGCTATGAAAGTCCGGACAGCTTTGCAAAAGCTTTTAAAAAATTCCATGGTGTATTGCCGTCAGAAGTAAAAAAGGGCGATAGCAATTTAAAATCATTTTCCCGTCTTGTCTTAAAAATTTCTTTGGAGGGCGGAACACTTATGGATTACAAAATCATCGAAAAACCCGAAATTATATTAACGGGCTACAAGGAGCATTTTACGGGAGTGCCATACGGTGAGGAACGGAAAATCCAAGAGGGCGAATTATTCAAAACAACAAGGGCAAAGCAATGGCTTTTACGAGGGACAAAAGGTGCGTCCGGCGATACGGGGACTGATATGTGCCTTATTACGAATATTTCGGATAACGGGTACGACTTTTATTATGCCGCAGAGCTCCAAAAATACGAGCGTGAAAATATGTATAACACGGCAGTTACAGGCTTTGAATATATGAAAGAATTCGGCTTCGAAGACATAACGGTTCCAAAACAGACCTACGCCGTATTTACAACCGAAAATCAGCCGTATCCAGTTGAGGACTATTTTGATATAAGGAAACGAATTGTATCGGAGTGGCTGCCCGCAAATAATTTTGAAATTGCAAACTCGCCCGAGATTTCTGTTTATCACTGGTTTCCGAAAAATGAAAAAGAAAAACGGTTTATTGAAATATGGCTGCCGATCATTCAAAAATAACAATTTGCCGCCTATATTCGTGGGCGGCATTTTTAAAACCGCTTACTCAACCTGCGGTTGCATTACTGTAAACGGATATGTTATACTTATTTTAAAGACAAAGTTTTATAATAGAATCAGAAAGCGCTTTCTAATAAAAAATGAGGTGAACTGTAATGCTAAAAATCGGCGAAAAGATTAAAGAATTAAGAAAGTCACAGGATGTGACACAAGAAAAGCTGGCTGATTATTTGAACATCTCCTATCAAGCAGTATCTAAGTGGGAAAACGGTCTTGCACTGCCTGATATAACGCTCATTCCCGCTTTGGCAGGCTTTTTCGGGGTTTCCGCCGACTATCTGCTTGGAATTGATACAGAATACTCAGATAAGGTTATCGAAAATGTTCTCGGCGAGGTATCTCGTTTAAAGCATATCGCAAAGGCAGAGGAGGGCATTGCGTTAATAGAAAAAACGCTTCGGTCATATCCAAACAATCATAAATTGCTTGCAGAGTGGGTGGAATTGAAAGTACATACCTTTGAGACGAACTGCGAGAAAAAAGAATGGCTGAAACAAATTGAAGATAAAGCCAATATTGTTTTGCACGACAGTAATGACGATTTTATTAGATACAAAGCAAAGCTGGCGCTTACCCTTGCTTACTCCTTTTGCGAAGAAAGAGTAAAGGCTGAAAAGCTTTGCGATACATTTCCAGACGAACCCTATTCAAGAACGGATATGTATTCTATGACTGCTCGACCGCAGGAAAGAGTCAAGTATAAGCGCAGATGTATCTGCTGTGATCTTGAAAAATCACTTGTGGATATTTTAAGTATTGCAAAGCATTACTACTGCTTTGCAGATCCAAAAGATGCCATACCGGTTTGCGATATTGCTCTTAATATAATAAATTCTATCGGTAACGAAGGCTTTTTAGTCAGTTATTCTGCAGAAGCGTACAGCGATCTTGCCAATGCCTATGCAAAGCTGAAGGATAAGGACAGCGTTATAGTAAATATGAAAGCTGCTTTTAAAGAGTATCTGAAAATTGATTGTCTTGTCGGTAACGGTGATTATCTCTATACATCACCGCTGTTAAACGGAGAAGTATTTAATAAAGAGAAAGTGGAGTATTATGCGCCTATTTCAGCCACAGAAGGATATATTCAGATGGTTTCTCAAATGCGGTCATATGATTGGCTGAGAAATGACCTTGATTTTATAACACTGCTGGAGGATATGGTGTTAAAGGTTGTTCCTTATTCTGACGGGAATCCTGTCCTTTAAAAAGATTCAAATGCCGCCTAGTTTCTGCGGGCGGCAGAAAGGCAAGACCTTTCCAACCCACAGTTGGGGAAATCCAATATCTGCGTTATTGATTAAAGGCATGGTGGTATTTACAATATAAGTGTAGCTACAAGAAATAATTTAGGAGGGCAAAAATATGGAAAGCTTAAAGCTTTATGACACCATTTCATTTTACAGAAAAAGGCAAGGTTTAACGCAGGAGGAACTTGCAAAAAAATTAGGCGTGACCAATCAATCGGTATCCAAATGGGAGTCGGCGCAGTGCTGCCCGGATATAGGTTTATTGCCGATGCTTGCCGATATTTTTGAAATCAGCATTGACGAGCTGTTCGGACGAAAAAACGAAAAAGAGATACACTATGACCTTTGCTCTGAGCTTCCCTGGAATGACGATAATACCATTCGGGTTTTCAGGACTTTAGGAAAGAAAATTTTAGAATCTACCGACGAAAACGGATGGATCAACATATCATTTCCAAAGGAATGCAACGAAAAGACCCGGCAATATTTTAAGGTCGAAGTTATGGGCAATTTAAACTGTGACGCGAGCATTAACGGTGATGTTGTGTGCCAAGGAAACATTGAATGCAACGACATCAACGGCGATGTCAAAGAATGTCGCGGCAATATTTCCGCTGCCGGAGATATCAACGGCAAAGTGAATTGCGGGAATAATGTGTCTTGTGGTGGTAATATTTCCGGCAACGTCAGCTGTGGGGATAATGTGGCTTGCGGAAAAAGCATTGAAGGCGATGTGGACTGCGGCGGCAAGGTCGAATGCCGGGAAATTAAGGGCAACGTGGAATGCCAAGGCGATATTATTTATAAATAAAATGCAATATTATACCTAACCAACCTCAAAAAATTCCGACTATATAGGCGTAATGATCATTATGAAGTTTAAGGTGCGAAATGAAAACAAACGAAATATTAAAGCTGATCGGTGACAAAGAATTTCTTGATAAAATTTATCAGTTCTCTTACAGAAGATGTAACACTTCTTATGAGGCGGAGGATCTATGCTCGGATATCATTCTCACCGTAATATCAGCCGTACATAAGCAAGAGCAAATTGAAAATTTTTATGCTTTTGTGTGGACTGTTGCGCGCAGAGTTTATGCCGATTACTGCGAAAAGAGAAACAGTGTACGGCAAACAATCAGCATGGAAAACGGTGATTATGCAATCGCGGCAAAAGAGAATGAAATTGATAGTTTTATCGAAGAAACAGCCGAGCAGGAACAAATAAGGAAAATTTTCGCGGAAATTTCTTTTCTGTCCAAAGCTTACCGAGAGGTCATGGTGCTTTACTATCTTGATGAAATGAAGGTAAAGGATATATCGAAAAAGCTTAATATCAGCGAAACCACCGTAAAACAGCGTTTGTTTTTTGCACGAAATACCGTCAGAAAAGAGGTTGAAATTATGAATGAAAGAAATTTATCCTTAAAACCGGTGTCGTTGGCGTTTATCGGAACGGGGAATCCCTGCGGCAATGATCCGCGAACAAAAGCGGAGCGAATTTTATCACAAAATCTTGTTTATGCTTGTAAGGATAAGGCAAAAAGCGCCAAGGAACTTTCCAATGAGCTTTGCGTACCCATGCCATATATTGAGGACGAGCTGGAAATTCAGCTGAAAGGCGAAAATGGCAGCTACGGACTTTTGCGCAAAATGGGTGACAAATATATTTCAAATGTGATTATTGTAGAAAACAGCGAGTTTAACGAAGCGGGAAAAATCTACACAAATCATTTAGATGAGCTGTGCGAAAAGCTGAAAAATCACTTGCAATCGCACCGCGAGGAATTCTTGAATTTCCCCTATTTAAGCCGCCAAACCGATTTGCGGTTTATTCTTTGGACGCTTATAAGCGAATCGGTTTGGCACCTTAAAGAGCGTGTTGACGAAATTCTTGAAACGGAGTTTTTTAAGGAGGTAAGGCAACCTCAACGAAAATTCACAACTGTCTGCGTCGCCATTCCATACGGTGCGTCTTACAGCGCCCGGTTTTACGGCTGCGACGGCAACGACACGCACGATTTCTGCGGCTATTCTTATGTTTTTATACGCAATATTTACGGCAAAAGAATGGACAGACACTTTTATTGCGGCCAAACGATCACCAACGACGAAAAGTTGCGGTTAACACTGAAAGCAATCGGTGGAATGGATATAAATACGCTTGATAAAACGCAAAGAGAAATTGCCGCGAAAGCGATTGAATGCGGCTTTTTAAGAAAAAACGGGGAAATTTTAGAGCCGCGGATCGTTGCGATTGAACAAAAGGACTGGGAGAATTTCCGCAATCTTCTTTGTGAGTACTATGACTCCATTGAGAACATTGCAAAAAAGATTGCCGCCGAACTGCACGCTTACATGGTTTCGCATATTCAAAAGCACCTTTTAAACGAATACAAGTCGTATAACCTATTGGTTTCAGGCATCAACCTTTTGAATGATCTGATTGAAAAGTGCATTGCCGAAGATCTGTTAACGGAGCCTCAACAAAGAATTGGTCCGGAGGGTGTATTGCTGGTGGTTGAAAAATAATCTATTTTTTAAGAAAGTTGTAAAACCCATTGAAATATGATAGAATACTCTCACAGAATTATTATGAGGTGAGCGTATGGACAGGCAACGGAACAGGAGAATATTTGCCGGATTTTACAGACGGTATGACGGCAAGTATATTTATGTTGTGGCGGTTGTCTCCGACGCCGACACCGATGAAAAAATCGTGATTTTTCATTACGGAACCGAAGCCTGCGGCTGCAAGTATTACACAATGACGAAAAAATCTTTTTGTGAGCAAGTCGAGGTAAACGGAGAATGGGTAGACAAGTTCACCCGCCAGCCGCAGGTGAAAATCACCGATACGCATATTTCAAATTTGGAAGAAGCAGGCTTTCCCGGTCCTATCCGTAAAAAGCAATCAAAGGATGCGGAAGAACTGCTTTATGAGAACCGCACTTACCGCGGTGTCGAAACTTATACCGATTATGCAAAGGATATCTGCAAAAACTATAAATCGGATGTGCGTAAATATAATTTGTGCGTTACACAAAAACGGTATATCGGCGTTTCGGGCATAACGGATTTTAATATACTGAAAGAAGATATAACTTTTTTAAATGGCTGTTTTAAAACCGTGCTCAAAAGCTATGCCGCATATTTTAAGAAAAGATATATAAACGGAATGTCAATTCGGAAATATGCGGAAGAACACGGAATGAACCGCGGCAGCGCCGACTACATCAATAAAAAATTTATTTCCGAGCTTGCGGCGGCACTGAAAGCTCGGGACGATTCAAACGGCGTATGCCGACTGAGTAAAAAGTAAACCATATAACAAACATATTTAGCATCTGCTGAAATGCAGGTGCTTTTTTTGCGCCCAAATCATTATGACATAGCTATTCTTCAGAAGCCTGCAAATGCCTCAGAGAATTTTTTTGAGCTTGAAAAACGAATAAGAAACGATAAAAGAAGCTTTGGAGTTTCAGCAAGAATTTCAAGAAATAATATGTTTCAAATAGTTGTTTCTTTACTGGCAAATGCAGTTATAACTATAGATGATTTGAAAGATTTCAGCGATGAGTTTACAGAAGCAGTCAATTTTTGTATTAAAAACATTACGAGTAAATAAGTATATTTCGGAAAAACGGCAGATTAAGGGAGAACAAATATGGGATTACTAAATTTGGCAAGCTATAAGTCGGTTTGGCGCGGATATGAATATTTTACGGATAATTATGTGATAAACCGTACAAAAGAAAGCGAAACAAAAATCAGAGGTATCGTCCGCGGCAGCGGGCAAAAGCATTATAATGTTTTTATAGATTTGGAGCATCCAAGAAAATCTAAATGCAATTGTCCGCATGCCGACGGAAAAAGAATTATTTGCAAGCATATGATAGCCTTGTATTTTTCAACTTTTCCAAAAGAGGCAGAGAAATATTACAATGACGTCATTAAATACCGAGAGGAGGAAGAACAACGGCAGGAGGAACTGGAATACAATGTAATTGATTATCTGCATAAACTGAAAAAATCAGAATTGGAACAACTGGTGCTGCAAATACTGTTTGACGGACCCGAATGGCAATATGAAAGATTTATAGCAGAAAATATTGATTTGTGAGAAATATAAATGTGTTGATAAATCTTTTGCTTTATTCTAAGAAAATAAGCAAGAAAATAAGCAAGAAAATAAGCAAGTCAAATGGCAGAAGGAAGGAAAATCGGTCAAATTATCGAAAAATCACGGCATAACTGCTTAGGCTATACCGTGATTTAATCATTTGCAGGATGTAGGGAGCGCAAGTAAGTTCCTGACTCTTTTTTGTAAGTGCTTTTCAATCGCCGTTAAGCGTTCTTCGGGAAGGTTAATGCTCGGATGACGGGTGAATTTAAAATCTATAAGCTTGCGAAGTTGATTTTTCTGTTTGATTCCCATAACCTCGGCACAAATGCTCTCGTATGAAACGCCGTAAGGATTAGAACGGGTTTTGGCATATGCGTCTAAATTCTTAATATCGCCATCTAAGGCATAATTGAAAAGGGATAAACCGTTATCAAATATAGGGGCGGGCGAAATAATTTTACCCGTATGATTGTCCCTTAATATACCGAAGTTTCCGAAATGTCGGTCTTCGTTGTAGATCACCGCGTCAAATACAAGCATACTTTTAAGACTTTCGGAAAAATTGTTGCCGAGCGTTTGGTAATAATCAAGGCAAGCCTTAATGCCGCCCGTTTTTACAATCCTTCCGATAGATACAAAAGAAGTGTCAATATCGGTGAATATTTTACATTTTGACGCTAATATGCCCTTCCAGTTTTCCAAATCATATTCAACCGCATTTAAGCCCATTGCCTTTGCAATCTGACAGGCGTAGTATTCGGAATACGGCTCTTTACCCGAATTGGCAAAGCCCTCGGTTCCGCCCTTGTAAAGATAAATTCCGTCGTTTTCAATGAATCGCCATGCTTTACGGAGCATACCCTGTGTGGTAAGCTCGGGCGAAGTTGTGAAAGCCTGATTTGCCGTGCCGACGCCGGTATAAGCCACCAATGACAAAACCTCTGAAAAGCGGTTTTCGTAAAGGTTGTATTCTTTGAAGGTGCCGCTAAAATCGGACGGTACAACCCAATAGCTGTCGTTCAATGAAAGACCTTTACATACATCAATAATTCCCTTTGTATTATTAAGGCTGAGGCCGAGCGTTTTTAATATTTCATCAACAAATGCACGGTTTTTCGGAATGACTCTGCGCTCCAGCCATTTAATAACACCGTCGTCATTTACCTCTAAATCCAAAGGAAAAAGGTTTTTCATATCGGTATTTACAGATAAAATATGAGCTTTTAAGCCTTCTAATCCCTTTTCTTCAAGTGTAAATGTCAGTATTTCATCATCATACAATCGAAGCGAATAGCAGTTGTTCATTTCCGTTTTCCTTTCCTCTAAAAGTATATTGACATCTTTGCCGAGAGCCTCAGATATTTTTATAAGCATATCAAGGGATAAGTTTTGTGAGCCGCTTTCTATTCGGCATATATTGGAACGTTGAGTTCCGATTAAGCTTGCCAATTCCGCCTGTGACATTTGCTTTTCGAGCCTTGCCTCGGCAAGCTTTGAAATTATTTGCTGCCTTGAGCGCAATATATTATTATCATTCACAAAATATCCCTCCTCATATATATTTCAATTCTGTATATTATGTTATCATATTTGATAACATAATGTCAAGGAAAATTACAAGTGCTCTTATTTTTTGATAATAAATATCAAAAAATTCTTATAGATGCTCACAGAAAAGGTTAAAGCACACTTTGAAAAAGGAAAATAAGACGCAAATTCACTGATAATAAACCGATTTTAAAATATTGACTATTCGTTACGAATATGGTAAGATATTTGTGGTGATAGTATTATGGAAAAACGGAATGCGAACATTATTGTCGGAGCTGCCGGCGGTACGGCCGGAGGAAATTCCAAAACATATAAAATCTCGTTGCCTACAAAATGGGTGACGGAATTAAGGCTTGCGGATAAAGGAGCGGAGCTTTGTTATGATGGAGAAAAAATCGTAATTCTGCCTCGCCTTTCGCTTGAGGAATTTTACGCCGATAAAAAAGCAAAGGGTCATAAGCTTTTGCATATGGCGTTTTATGACAAAAATGTGCTGTGTACGGAAATATGTGCAGATCAAAACGATAAAACTCTTTCCGTAAAGAATTATAACGATAATATAGTTAAAACGGCATTCGGCAATAATTTGTTTCCCGATTGGAAGGATTTTGAAGGCTTTTTAGAGGAGCGTTGCGTTCCTGAGAGCCGCAGCGGTATAAGAGAGTATCTGGAAGCATTGGGACTTGATAGGTACGACCCGCTTGAAATAATAAAGAAAACAGGCGGCAGAATGGCGGAGGATGAGCAATGGATAAAAACAGAGGAAATAAAATGACTGTGAAGCTTGTAAGCAATGAAAAAGTTGCGGAAACCTCCTCAAAGGGAAATCAGGAAAAATGGTTTGATAAAGAAACAAATAAGTGGTATAAATTAGATCAATTCGGTTACGAGGCGCTTGCCGAAACCTTAATTTCAAGGCTGCTTGAAAAAAGCAATATAAGCAGTGACACGCCGTTTTCTTTTGCAAAATATCAAATGGAAAGACTGAATGTTCATGGCAGGGACAGAACAGGCTGCTCAAGTGAAAGCTTTTTAAAAAGCGGTCAATCAATCATCACGCTGAGTCATCTTTTTTCAAGACAACTAGGGATTTCCCTTAAAGATAAATTGATGAAACTGACGAGCGATAAAAAGCGGATAGAATACTTGGCAACAGCAACGGCGGAGTTTACGGGTCTTAAAAAGTTTCCCGAATATTTAACCATTTTATTTGAAGTGGACGCACTGTTTCTTAACGATGACCGACACCTTAACAATATTGCCGTGCTTGAAAAAAACGGAAGCTTTGATTATTGCCCGATATTTGATAACGGCGCGGGGTTGCTTTCTAACACGCAGCTTTCGCCTATGGATATTGAACCCAAGGAACTTATAAAGTCAGTAATTGCCCGTCCGTTTAATACCACATTTAACCGTCAGATGAATACTGCGAGAGCGCTTTTCGGCAAACAACTGAAAATTCCGCAGTTTACCGGGAAGGAAATTACGGCAGAGCTTAAACCGATGCTTGAATTTTACGCCGAGCGCGACAGAGGGCTGATTACTGACCGTGTTACCGAGTGTATTCTTGAAAGACAAAAGTTTAACCAATAGTTTTTTCAAAGCTAAAAATATGATTATAGCTATAGGACATATTGCCGTAGGCGTATCTGATTAAGACCGACCCCGAAAGATACAAGGAAATGCCGGTACTCGGTGACTTATATAATATCCTTATTTCCAACGCCTCGACCGAGCGCCTCGGTCATATACTTAACCGTTTGGTGCACGGCAGCGCAGGAACATTTAATCAGCAGACAAATGTGAATCTTGATAATAAATACACCGTGTTCGATATTTCCGAGCTTTCGGGCGATTTGCTGCCTGTGGGTATGTTTACGGTGCTTGACTATGTGTGGGATAAGGCAAAGGAAGACCGCACCGCCGAAAAAGCAATCTATGTTGACGAAATGTGGCAGCTTATAGGCAGCGGCGGAAATCAGGTGGCGGCGGGCTTTGTGCTTGAAATGTTTAAGATTATGCGGGGCTACGGCGGCTCGGCAATATGCGCCACGCAGGACTTAAACGATTTTTTTGCGCTTGACGGCGGCAAATACGGAAAAGGGATTATAAATAACTGCAAGACTAAAATAATACTTAATCTTGAAGACGACGAAGCCGAAAGAGTAAAGGATATTTTCAAGCTTTCCGAGGCAGAGATTATGGAAATAACTCATTTTGAGCGCGGCAGCGGGCTTATAAGCACAAACAACAATAATATAACGGTTGAGTTTAAGTGCAGCGAGCTTGAAAAGCGGCTTATAACCACCGACCGTAGGGAATTAAAGCAGATACTTGACGGTGAAAAAGCGGATATGCGGAGTTAATACGGAAATAATGCGTATTATAACTTTTACGCGCAGATAATGCGGATATAATACGCATTGAGCGTGTCGAAAAAATCTCCACGCTCTTGGACGGGAATGCCGTTCGCAAAAATCATAGATTTTTGACTGCACTCTATCCCCGCCAATACCACCCCAGTGCTCTTGAAAAATAGCTTTAAAGGCTATTTTTCGCTTACAAGGTGTTTTTCCGCCGCGCATGTCAGCGGAAAAACGGAAATGCGGCGTAAACGCCGCAGAAGCAGATTTATTGTTTTATCGGCATACGGAATACTGATATAATACACATAAGGGTTAGATTTAGAAAAGCGCAGTTTACTTGTCTTAAATATTTTTAAAGTCATACCACACATTTTTATTGATAATTATAATTTTGTGTGGTATATTTTAATTGAGGTGGGAAAGTTGCTTATCGGTTCTGTTGTGAAAAATGAAGCTCTCCGCAATCAAAAGATGATATGTGAATACGAATCTTTGCTGACAAAACTTCCAAAGGGATCTGTCACCTGCCGCAAAAACGGATATTACTATTTAAGGTACAGAGAAAACGGTAAAATTTATGATAAATACATCGGCAAGGATACCGGGGAAGTAAATAAAATCCGTGAGAAACTTATTCTCCGTAAGCATTATACAGAAATGCTGCTTGCATTGCAAAAGGAGCAGAAGGCTATTCATAAAATACTGGAGGGATTGAAATGATTATCTATCACGGAAGTACGCAGCTTGTAAAAATACCTGAAATTCGTAAAGGCGATACCTTTCTCGATTTCGGACCCGGTTTTTATACAACAACCTCTGCGGAGCAAGCCGAACGCTGGGCTAAAATTAAAATGCGGAGAGAAAACAAGGCGATCGGATATCTTTCAATTTACGAATTTGATTTTGAAACTGCACTCAAACAGGCAAAAATACGCCGTTTTCACGCAGCAGATATTGAATGGCTGCAATTTGTAGTTAAAAATCGTAACGGTGAAATACAGGATACACCGTGCGATATGCACATAGGACCGGTAGCAGACGATAATGTTTACCGCTCCATCCGACTTTTTGAAACAGGAGTATTGGACGCGGACGAAACAGTAAAGCGCCTGAAAACAGAAGTGCTGCAGGATCAATGGACTTTCCATACAGAAAAAATACTCACATTCGTCAGGTTCGTCGGATCAAAAGAAGTCAGAACGGAGGAATAAACATGAGCAAAGAAGAATTTACTGCGATTATGCCGTATATCAGCGCCGATTTGGTAGGTTTAATAGCACGAAAAAATAACATATCCGAAGAAGACGCAGTTTTAAAATTGTATAATTCAAAGCTGTATTCGGCTCTTGAAGATGAGAACACAAAAGTTTGGCATTACAGCACGGATATGCTCTATTCGCTTTTTGAACAGGAAGAACAAACCGGCAATATAGCTTTTCCGGATGTATAAGGGGGATATAAAATGAGCAAGGAAACAGCCTTTCTGGTATTTTGTCTTGAAAATTATAAGGTTCATAAATCATTGACCGGAAAGCAAGCTATGGAATTATTTTGCAAATACGGTGTATTTGACTACCTTAAAGATTTTTACGACATTTTGCATACAACCGGTTATCAATATATTAACAACGATATTGACATTTATCTCAAATCACGAAATGCCGTAATAACCGCATAGAATCAAAAAGCGTTCGATTTTCGGGCGCTTTTTAATATGGCGTTGACAAACTCAAAAATAAGGTGTATAATTATCTCAGAAACAAAGAAACAAGGAAATCAAAAAACTTGAATTAAACCATTCAAAGTACATATAATGAAAAAGGATAAGAATTATGACACATACTGTTTTGAGAGGTAATGCTGTTATGGAAAGAAAAAAAGTAAGTATTTCAGCTAAAAGACAAATAACAATACCCCAAAAGTTTTTTACAACGCTGGGCTTTGACGATGAAGCCGAGTGCATTTTAAGAGGAAACGAGCTTGTTATACGCCCTGTTAAGGAAAGCTCCGGCGGTGAATTTGCAGAGCAGATACTGACGGATCTGGTTAAACGGGGGTTGAGCGGTGACGAGCTTATAAAGGCATTTAAAGCCGAGCAGAAAAAGGTTCGCCCGGCGGTGGAAGAAATGCTTGCGGAAGCCAAAAATGCAGCGGACGGAAACGCCGAGTATTCAACCTATAACGATGTTTTCGGCACGGAGGAATGATTGTGACAGAGGTAAGATTTTTACCGCCCGCCGCTAAATTTATTAAGAAAATCAAGGATAAAAAGCTAAAAGCCCTATACAGGGAGGCAATAGATAAGATTTCGGAAAATCATTTGGCGGGTGAAGCCAAAACGGGTGATTTAAGCGGAGTTTACGGCTACGATATTTATTATAACAAAACCAATTACGAGCTTGCTTACACGGTTGAGTATACCGACGATAAGATTATAGTTGTAATAATGGCGGGTACAAGAGAAAATTTTTATGACGAGCTAAAGCGATATATGAAAAATTTATAATGTTTTTAAAGCGTTCGATTTTCGGGCGCTTTTCTTTATGCTCTGAAAGGGTGAAAATATGAAAACAAGAAAAGAAATATACGGAAAAGAGTGCGCGGAAATTCTGCGGAATATAACGCTGTACCACAACATACGCAAGGCGCAGGTTACAAAACTGCACCCGAATATAAGCCCCGAGGTGTGTGAAAAAATAATATTCCATTTGCAGAATAACCGCCGTATTTACCACGATAAAGCCACCGACATAATATACGACAACAGTGACGGCAGCACGGATTTTGAAACGATTTATTGCCTTTGGGTCATATGCGATTTTATAGATAAAACCGAGTACCATTCGAGCAGCGACTTTCCCGTAAACGCGGTATTCTTTGCCGAGGGGGAGCTATATGAATTATCCTTTATAGCGGACAATTCAAGGTTTGCGGGAAGCGGGTCAACATTTTCCTCGTGGTGCAGAATACCGCTTTGCGGGTTTGTGTTTTCCTCACGCATTATTTCGGATAATTTGTCGGTAATGGTGGTAGTAAGACCGTCATTATCTCTCCATCCAAGACAAGTCGTGAGGTCGCCCTGCGGGTCAGCATCCACAAGAAGCACTTTCTTGCCGAGCCGTGCAAGCCCTATCCCTAAATTGACCGTTGTGGTCGTTTTGCCTGTGCCGCCTTTCTGATTACAGACAGCAATGGTTTTACAGTTTGGCATTTTGGCTTTTCCTCCTTCTTTGTAGATTTCATAACTGTTTTTGAAAACAGCTATGTATATGTGTCCGCAGTATTTGTCCTCGACGCCCCCTGCGGCGGCTTTCGCCTTACGGGAAACACTTGGGTCACGGTGTGCTGCACCGTGTTCATAGGAATTTCACCTCTGCCGGGTACTCCGCCAGCTCCGTAGAGAAGTATCATTATCATTCTGACTGTCATCGCCGTCCCGGTGGCAAACCGGATTTCAGATCAGGGGTTCTCGCTCATACTCCGAAAAGGAGAAGTCACGGCGTACCTATCTTCGGGCTATCATCAGAAATAATGTCCCAAGTGTCTGTATATTCAATTTTCAAGGTTCACGAAGAAGCTCCTGAACGGAGTCAGGAATTAACCCCTTCACATACTCTGAATAAGGGGTGGGTTTTGGCAGGGTGTTTTTCAAAAAAAGTTGAAAAAAATTTTTTCGTGACCCTCTGAAACAAAAAAGCCACCTTTCCGAAAGCGGAAAAGTGGCACAGGGTTTAAGGACATATATAATAGGAAAAGGGCTGCTCATCCCCAAGCGGGGAATAAGCAGCCCAAGCTATGTTTAGATGTATACAACTTTGAGTTTCTTCTTTTTTGCACGGATTACCTTTACCAACACCTCATCAACGGCATCGGTATATTTTCCTTGCTGCATACGGAGGTTTTTGAAATCAATTAGGGACTCTATAATCTCTGACCGTTCCTGATTGGTTAGGTAGATATGATATTTCTGTTCTTTCATCTCGACACCTCCTTGCTTGCTCTCAGTATACAATGGATGCGTATTTTTTGAAACTTTACGATTTCTTACTCTTGATAGACACCCGTAAATGCGAGTGTTGCTGAGTTCAATATCCGTCGGGAAACAGGGCAGTAATCGCCCTGCAAATTAGCTGGATTTTTAGCAAAACAGGGTGCTCAATTAGCAGGGGAGTCGTTTTCATTAGCAAAACGGCATTTTTCTTGCTAATTTTCATTAGCAGACATCTCGCCAAAAGGCGAGCGTTGTTTCTCGGCGGAACTTGCTAATGAGGATCGATTTGAGAGAAAAGGGGCAGAAATAAATAAAGCCGAAAACCCTTGTAAATAAAGGCTTTCGGCGTTGTTTGTGGCGTCCTCGCCCGGATTCGAACCGGGGGCGTTCCGCTTAGGAGGCGGACCCTCTATCCTGCTGAGGTACGAGGACATTTATGAAATTTTGTGATTTCCAGAACAGTGCGTCACCCGCTTTTCACTCAAAGGCGAGTGACGCATCGTATTCTTAGGAGGCGTGTGCTCTGTCCAGCTGAGCTACCGAGACATTTGCTAATAAATATGAAATTTTAGGTATAAATTAAAGCCTGTGGATACGAACGATCGCCCGCTTAGGAGGCGGTCGCTCTATCCAGCTGAGCTACGGAAACATTGCAACTTAAGCTTTCAAAAAATCTTAAAAGCCGTGCTAAGTATCTGTAATTATACCATAAAGATACGGCAAGGTCAAGTTTTATTTGTTTTATAAAAAACAACTCTGTGTGAAATTATTTTGCCGAAAAAGAGTGCAAAAATGCATATGCGGCGTTTTATTAAAAGCGTTGCGCCGTATCGCTTGCCTGCTTTTTGAGGTTTAGGTCTTTGCGGTACTGCTGGGGCGTAGTGCCGCAGTAGTGTTCAAACGCGTTGAAAAAAGACGAGTAATGAAGATAGCCTACAATTTCCGATATCCTTTTTGCGGAAAGATCGGTTTCCTGCAAAAGTCTCCGCGCTTCGTTCATACGTATTGAAACAAGATATTCTTCAATGCTTTTTCCGGTATCCTGTTTGAAAATTCGGTATAGGTGGGAACGGTTTATATTAAGCTGTGCGGAAATATCGGATATCTTTATGGAATTTGAAAAGTTAAACTGTATGTATTTTTTTACATTGTAAACGATTTCGCGGTGTATTTCGCGCGGCGAGGCATTTTGCAGTATATCGGTGACATTGCTGATATCATAATGAGAAATAAGCTTAAAGAGATATTCAAGCTTTTTAAACTGTGTTTGCGAGGAAACGGAAAGGTTTTCCGCAGCTTCCTTTATCAGCCCGCAAAGATTATCGGACGGGGCGGAGACAGCCACCTTGCCGTTTCTGAAAACAGTTCTTTCTATAAGCTTTTTTGCCAGCTTTCCGTCAAATGCAAAAAAATAAAATTCATAAGGATCGGTGCCGCTTGCCGAGTGAACGGTTAAGACGTTAGGTCTGAATATAAAAGAATCGCCCGCGCCGACAGTATGCGCCTCATTTTCACATTCTATTGTGCCGAAGCCGGATTTCACATAATGAATTATGTACATATCACGATAATTTGAATAGGTATAGTTCGGGGTGCATTTATCCCAGCCGACCTGCAAAAGATTAAGATAATCATTTTTTTCGGAATTGAGAATGTTGCAAAAAAACCTTTTTTGCTCTTCGGGCATATTCTTTACCTCTTTTCTGTTTTCAATACCCTTATTATACATATTTCAGAATTATTTTCAAGACCTATTGCAACAAAAAAGGAAAATTGGATATTTCAGGAAATTTTAAAATTCAGTCGGTCTTTTAATCAAAATGTATTTTTTTTATTGCTTTTTTTTATTTTTTTGTATGAAATGAGCAACAAAAAGTAATTTTCAAATAGTATCTGCAACATTAGACTATTTCTTAAACGGCGCGTCTGTGGTATCATAAATATACAGTTTAATTGGGGGCGATATGCATTGCGAAGAAAGCGTTTCCGTTTAAAAAACGGGTTTGCAAACATAACCGCAGATTTATTGCGTTATGTATTCTTTATATCATTCAGCTTTGTGTTGCTTTATCCGTTTGTATACATAATAATCAATTCCTTTAAAAGCTTTTCGGATACATATGACCCGACGGTGGTATGGGTTCCTAAGAATATCTCAGCTGAAAATTTATCGTATGCCGTTAAGTGCTTTAATGCGGTATCTGCGTTTGCGAATACGTTTTTTTATGAGATAGGGGCGTCGATAGTGCAGTTTTGCTCGTGCGCGGTTGCCGCTTACGGTCTTTCGCGTTATAAGTTCAAGGGCAGGGGAATCCTTACAGGCATAATGATACTTACGATATTGGTTCCCAGTATGATGATAATAACCCCAAGCTATGTAAATTTCAGCCATATGGACTTTTTCGGGATATTAGGGCTTGTAAACAGGCTTACGGGAACGGATTTAAGGCCTAATCTTATAGGCACTCCGCTTGTGTTTTATCTGCCATCGCTTTTAGGCGTGGGGCTTAAGGGGGGATTATTCATTTATATATATTCGCAGTTTTTTAAAAGCCTGCCCAAAGAGCTTGAGGAAGCGGCGTGGGTAGACGGCGCGGGACCTTGGAAAACATTTTTGAAAATTGTTATTCCGGCGTCCGGCTCGGCGCTTATAACGGTGCTGCTTTTTTCGGTTGTATGGCACTGGAACGATTATTACCTTGCGCAAATGTATATGTCGGAAAATCCGACGTTCAGCGTTGCCCTTAATAATTTCAGCAGCAACACGGTTATGGCGGCGCTTGGAGTAGACGCCAATACCGCGATGATGATGTCGCTGCCGGTATTGCTTGCGGGCTGTTTAATGTATGTGCTTCCGCTTATAATTTTCTATATCCTTATACAGCGCAAATTTATAGCAAGCATTGCAACAAGCGGTATTGTGGGCTGATACTTTAGTTGAATTATCCGTTTTAACAGAATACGGATTTTAAATTATTAAATTTTAAAGGAGAATTTTTATGAAAAAGCTACGTTCTGCACTTTCGCTGTTTTTGGTTGCCGCCTTTATTTTCACCTGCGCGGCATGCGGGAACAAAAACACCGGATCACAGGAATCGGGTATTGACGGCGATTTCTTTACCGATGACGAGGTAGAAATCTCAAACGATACCGACGGGGCGGACTCTAAGACGGGCGCTTCCGATTCAAATGCCGCCGAAAGCGGTTCCGCCAATACCTCAAAGGGAAACAAGATAGGCGGAAAAAGCTGGAAAGAGGTTCTTGCCGGTATGCCTAAAAAGCTTCGCGGCACAACCGTAACGGTTTATAACTGGAATCCCGCATACGAATACAGCGGCGCACCCGCGGCAATTGAGAAATTTGAAAAGCAAACCGGAATAAAGGTTGAGTGGAAAACCGAAAATTTCAATACATATCTTTCAAAGCTTGCTTCAATGGTGGCGTCCGATACTGCGCCCGACGTGGCAAGGCTCCGCAACCCGTTCCCGACCGGACTTTTATCAATACAGCCTATAACCGCAACGGGATACGATTTCAGCGATGACGCCTGGGATAAGGGCGTTATGAAGGATTATACCTTCGGAAACAAAACGTACGGGCTTTCTCTTAAAAATACGCACATCGGCTCTGTTGCCATGCTTATGTATAACTCGTCTTTAATTTCAAAGTATGATTTAGACGATCCGTATAAGCTTTGGAAATCGGGCAAATGGACATGGGATACATTTATAAAAATGTGCGGCGATTATAAAAAAGCGGCAAACGCCGAGTTTGCGTGCGGCGGCGAGGTTGACTGGTCCGTTTGGGCGGCTATGCGCAACAATTCCGGTCCGATAGGGTTTGACGGAAGCAAATTCTATAATAACACATCGGACGCTAAATTCCTTGAGGTAACCCAAAGCATCGCCGATATTTATAATACAAATCATCTGTTCAAGCTTTGGAGCGCCGATGAATTCAACAGCGGAAAATGCCTGTTTTGGTCGGGCGGTGCCGTGTATACAAGAAGAAAGAACGCATATATGGGCTCGCTTAAATCCGCAGGCACGCTGAAAACCGTTCCGTACCCCGCGGTAGAAGGTCAGGATAAGTACTATCAGTTCACAAGTAACGAATATGAAGCCTACGGCGTTGTTAAGGGAGCCAAAAATGCAGAGGCGGTTCCGTACTTCCTGCGCTGGTTTATGGACGCCGACAACTATGATCTGAACGCCTTTTTCTGTAATGCGCAAACGCTTGAGGTTTACAACTGGTGTATGTCGCAGGAAAACAAGATATGGGTTACTTGCTATGCCGTTGATAAAAACTACGACAGTGCAAACGCAGACGATTTTTCAAAAATAAACGAAACCCCCGGCGCACAGATCGCAAGCTTTGTAAAGAGTAATTCCTCAATTATAGACGCGCGTGTAAACAGATACAATCAAGCGCTTTCACAGCTCAAATAGATTTTTCAAACCTACTTTAAGGAGCACTGAAATGAAACAACATACTTTAACGGCTGATTTTTGCAGAAAATATTTAAACGCCGCAGCAGCTCTGCTGCTTGCGGCAGGATTGGTGCTGTCAGCCGGTTGCGACGGTAAAAAGGCGGTAACCCCTCCTAAGGACAATGCTTCAAGCTCCGCGTCTTCAAATACATCGGACGGCAGTAACCCGCCTGAACAGACAGAATCCGCGGCTTCGGAGGTTAATTCGGCAGCCGACCGTCTTGCAGGAACTCTTACGGGAGAAACAACGGTAAAAAAACAGCGCAGCGACGCAAATGAAATAAGACCCGCAGGCAACTGCGCTTCTTTGTTAAATCCGCTTAAAGGATATGCGGACGACAAGGCGGAGAAAATGCGAAACGGGATTTTGGCTACCGGAAATACCGAACAGTATTATAAGATAACCGGTAAAAAGTATTACGTTTCAGCCGACGGCGACAATGCAAACAGCGGTCTTTCCCCGACAGAGGCTATAAGAAGCGTTGATATGGTCGCCTCGCTTTCCCTTGAAGAGGGCGACGCCGTTTTGTTCGAACGCGGTTCGGTTTTCCGTCTTACACAAACCATTTCGCCTATAAGCGGCGTAATCTACGGCTCCTACGGAAGCGGCGATAAGCCGGCTATCTATGCTTCGCCTAAAAACTATGCGGCGGATAATATATGGCAGCCTTCATTAAAGAAAAACGTTTGGAAAGCTGAATTTTCTTATAAGCAGGCAGGATCGATGGTATTCGATCACGGCAAAGAGGTAGGCTTTTTGAAAATTGCGGGCGTTGATCAGCTTACGTCAAATACGGATTTTTACCACAATGCCGATGAGGGAATAATATATCTTTACTGTGATAAGGGTAATCCCTCAAAGGTGTATAAAGATATAGAAATTTGTTCCGAAATGCGTATATTTGCGCTTGCAAACGACGTTTCAAACGTTACGATAGATAACCTGTGCCTGAAATATTCGGGCGACTGCGCCGTTGCGGGACTGGAAAAAAATTCGGATATAACGGTTACAAACTGTGAAATAGGCTATATAGGCGGAATTGAATTCGGAACGGTTCGCTACGGCAATGCAATTACGCTTTGGAACGGCTGCGGCAAATTCAACGTAAGCAATAACTGGATATACCAGTCGTTTGATACCGCTGTAAGTCCGCAGGGCAGCGCGGGATATGAATACACCTCTATAACCTTTACAGATAACCTTCTTGAATACAATAACGTGGACTTTGAGTGGTATGATCACAGCGCCTCGGCTAAATGGCGCAATATCAGGTGCGACGGAAATATAATGAGGTTTACCTCGCTCGGCTGGGGTACGCGCCCGAACGACGCAAGCTATCGCGGAATAGAGGGCTGTCTGCGCGGAGCAACCGCAAATTTTGATTTTTCGGGTTTTTCGTTTAAAAACAATATTATGGATTGTCCGGGACGTGAGGTAATCAACTGGAGTATGAGCAGCGAGCAGCTGGCGGCGTTTGATATGTCGGGCAATACGCTTTATCTTAATAAAACGTACAGAAAAATATTCAACAGCAATCCGGCGATTATGCGAAACCTGAACAACGCGGAAAATACCGCAAAATACTTTAACAAGGATGTAAATTCTCAAACGCTTGAAGAAATTTGGAGACTTTGGGATAAAGACTCAAGCTCAAAGGCGTACTGTTTTGACTGATTATAATGTGCAGGTGAAATTATTGTGAAGAAACTTATAGCGACAGCCACGGCAATATTGTTGACTGCTTGCGTATCGTCGCCGATCTGTTATGCCGCAGATGATAATATCCGAAATGCAAAGGCTTCGGCGGCGTCGGTTGAATATGCCGGAGATTCGTATGATAAATATCTTCACACTTTTTCCGGGGCGGAATATGCCGCCTCGGAGGTGAAATACGGGGAAAGCTGCGTTTTCGGCACCGAAAGCAGGGAATTTGCCGTAGAAATTCCAAGCGCGGGATTTTACAGCGTGGGTATGTCTTACCGAGCGGTCGATAAATCAACCGACGATATAAAGATCGGGGTTGAAATAGACGGCAGCTGCCCGTATGAACAGGCGGGTGAGTTTGAATTCCCCCGTATGTGGCGTAACGAAGAAAAGGTAAGAACCGACAGTCTCGGCAACGAATTTGCCCATAGGCAGGTTCCGTATGAGGAGTTTTACCGCAACTATGCACTCAGGCTGTCGGACGGCACCGGTGAAAAATATCTGGTATACTTAACGAAGGGCAGCCATACGGTAAGCATTATTCCCGTGAAGGGAAGCTTTGAGCTTGAATACCTTGTATTCGGCAGCAGCGGGCAGCCCGTTGAATACAGCGCGCCGACCGATAAGGAAAAGCTGTATGACGGCGAGCCTGTCATAATAGAGGGGGAAAGCGCCGCTCTTAAGTCTAAGCATTATCTTATTGCAAAGTCGGATACCGCCACGGTTGCGGTAACGCCGCACACCGCTAAGGTCAATTCGCTTAATTATATCGGCGGCAACTGGAAAAACGCAGGCGAGACGCTTGTGTGGAATACTCCGGAGCTTGAGGAAGGATATTACCGCATAGGTTTTTCGTTTAAGCAAAATGCCGTTATAGGCAGTATGTCATATCGCTCGCTTTTGATAGACGGCGCAAGCCCTTTTAAGGAGGCCGAGCAGATAAGCTTCGGTTATGCCGACGGATGGCAGCAGAGCTTTTTTAAATCGGCTTCCGGCACGCCTTATCTTATTTATTTTACAAAGGGCGTACATACGATTTCCCTTTCGGTTACTTCGGGCGATATTTCAAAGGTGAGAACGCTTATTTCCGATGCCGTTGCACAGCTCGGCGAGCTTTATATAGATATAAATATGATAACCGGCGAGAATGTTGACGTATACCGCGATTATGAGCTGTTTTCGCAAATTCCGGATATGGAGACGCGCCTTAAGGACATAAGGGATAAGCTTAATTCGGCGGCGGAAAGGTTATCTGAAATAACGGGGCAAAAAAGCGGTTCGAATTATTCCGTAATAATGAATATGGTTGAGATTATCAACCAAATGCTGAAAAACAAGTTTGAAGCGCACCGTTACAAAAGCTCATATTATTCAAATTACTGCTCTGTTTCGTCGGTTTTGCAGGACCTTAAAAGTATGCCGCTTGACCTTGACAAAATAGCGTTAACGTCCGCAAGCTGCAGCGAGCCGTTTGAAAGATCCGGCTTTTTTGAACAGGCGCTTTATTCGGTGCAAAGATTTTTTGTAAGCTTTAGTAAGGATTATAACGGAATTTCCGACGGGGATTCCGATGGAATTAAGCTTTGGGTAAATACCGGGCGCGATCAGGCGCAGGTAATGAGCTCGCTTATAGAACGCAGCTTTACTGCCGATACAAAAATTTCGGTAGACTTAAAATTGGTAAACGCAACTATGATACAGGCCATTCTTTCCGGCAACGGACCCGATTGCGCCGTTATGAATTCGCGCTCGGAGCCGGTAAATCTTGCTATGCGCGGCGTTCTTTACGATTTGTCGCAATTTTCAGACTGCGAAGAGGTTTTAAAGCGTTTTCAAGCAGGTGCGGAGCTTCCGTACCGCTATAAGGACGGGCTTTATGCGCTGCCCGATACGCAAAGCTATTTTATGATGTTCTACCGCAGGGATATTCTTGAACAGTTAGGCATAGATATTCCGGTTACGTGGGATCAATTCGGCGAGGCGTATAAAATACTTGCCAGAAATAATATGTCGGTATGGCTGCCGAATAACGTGGCTACGGATACCGCGCAGGTAAACGCGGGAGTGGGTTCGGTTAATATATTCCCAAGCCTGCTGCTGCAAAACGGCTTATCGCTTTATACCGAGGACGGAAAAAGTACAAACCTGCTTTCGGCTGACGTAATGACCGTATTCGGAAAGTGGACCGATTATTACAGTAAAATGAAATTTCCCGTAACGCTTGATTTTTATAACCGCTTCAGGGTAGGAACTACGCCGCTCGGTATAGCGGTATACACTACATATACGACCTTAAAGGTAGCCGCGCCGGAGCTTGACGGTCTTTGGGGCTTTACCGCCGTTCCGGGTACGGTAAGGCAGGACGGCAGCATTTCAAGGGCAAGCTCAGGCGGCGGAACGGGGTGCTTTATACTTAAAAGCACAAAGGCTCCGCAAAAGGCATGGGAGTTTCTTAAATGGTGGACCTCGGCGGATACGCAGCTTAGCTATTCGAACGATATTGAGTCTGTAATAGGACCGGCGGGACGCGTGGCTGTTGCAAACGTTGAGGCTATAAAGGGTCTTTCGTGGGATACGGGTATGCTTGACGAATTGCTGAGTGCATGGAGTCAGGTTGAAGAAATACCCGAATATCCCGGCAGCTATTATGTTTCAAGGTCTATCTATCAGAGCTTTTGGAACGTTGTAAACGCAAATAAAAACACTAAAGATATGCTTATGAAATACGGCAGGGAAGCGAACGAGGAAATTTCGCGGAAATGGAAACAGTATCAAAGCAGATAATAATGCTTTAAGCTTTATAAAAACGGGGGTGAATGATGTGCGACAGAAAAGAGAAAAACGGATACGAAGGAAAATGACAAGGGAAGATATGACGTTTTATCTTATATTGATACCGTTTATGGGCACCTTTTTCATCTTCAACATATTGCCTGTACTGGCTTCGGTCACATTAAGCTTTTTTGACTTTGATATGGTTTCTGTGCCGATTTTCAACGGCTTTGACAACTATATAAGAATGTTTGCGGGGGACCGCGTGTTTTCAAAGGTGGTTGGAACCACGCTTAAATTTGCCGTGGTTGCAGGACCGGTGAGCTATATTTTAGCATTCCTGTTAGCGTGGATGATAAACGAATTTCCGAAGCCGCTGCGTATTCTTCTTACATTTGTTTTTTATGTTCCCTCGCTTGTGGGAAACGCTCTTTATATCTGGCAGATAATGTTTTCGGGAGACAGCTACGCTTACGTGAACAATCTGCTTATAAGCTTCGGATTTATAACGGAGCCTATAACATGGTTTCAAAATGTCAAGTACAATTTTAATGTGATACTTATAATACAGCTTTGGATGAGCATGGGCGTGTCGTTTCTCGCTAATATGGCGGGTCTTCAAAATGTTAATACCGAGCTGTACGAGGCGGGCGCAATTGACGGAATAAGAAACAGATGGCATGAGCTGTGGTATATAACAATGCCTTCAATGAAAAGCATATTGCTTTTCAGCGCGGTAATGCAGATACAGTCTGTGTTTTCTGCAAGCGCCCTTATGCAGTCGCTTGCGGGATATCCGAGCGTTAACAACTCTGTGGATACGCTGGTTTCTCTTATTACCGATGTGGGCACGCAAAGATATGAAATGGGCTATGCCGCTGCGCTTTCCGTTTTCCTGTTTTCGGTAATACTGATAGTAAGGTATCTTATAGGCGGGCTTTTAAGTCTTGTAGGGAAAAGCGACAGCTGAGAGCCGCGCGGCAGGGTAAAGCCGAGTTATTTTTGTAGGAGTTGAATTAAGTGGTTAAGAACCGATCACAGTATAAGCGTTACACCCGTTCAAGGGCGGGCAGCTTCGGTTACTTTTTAATACTGGCGCTTGCCGGAATATTTATGGTTTTTCCGATGCTGTACTGTATTATCACATCGTTTAAGCCTTTAGACGAGCTGTTGATTTTTCCGCCGCGTTTTTTTGTGGCAAGACCTACTTTGGCGAATTACAAGGCGTTACCCTCACTGTTAAGCAATCTTCAGATACCTATATCAAGGTATGTTTTCAACAGCCTGTTTATTGCGGTTGTTTCTACGTTTCTGTCGATTATTGCAGGCTCGCTTGCGGCGTTTACCTTTTCAAAGTCAAAGGTAAGGGGAAGAAAGCTGCTTTTTGCAATTGTGCAGATAATGCTTTTATATAACGCGTATACTCTGAGCGTTCCGCAATATTTAATATTTTCGTATTTAAAGATGATAGATACATACTGGGTATATATTCTTCCTGCCGTTCCGTCGGCGGTAAACTGCTTTTTAATGAAGCAGTTTATGGATGTAAGCGTACCCGACGCGCTTATAGAGGCCGCAAGAATAGACGGAGCCGGCGTTATAAGAATTTACTGGAAAATTATAATGCCGATAATGAAACCGGCGTGGATGACGGTTTTGCTGTTTTCGTTTCAGGGTATGTGGTCGGCGGTTCCGAACGGAACGGTTTTCAGCGAGCAGCTTAAAACCCTGCCGTATGTTATGAGTTCGGTTACGGCGGGCGGCATTGCGCGTGCCGGCACCTCGATGGCAATTACGGTTATTCTTATGCTGCCGCCGATTTTGGTGTTTTTGTTTACGCAGAGCAATGTAATGGAAACTATGAGTAATTCGGGTATTAAATAATGATTATCAACAGTTGTGGTCGGGAGGGAAAGAATTTGTCAAAAAAGCTGCTTGCAATAATTTTTGCAGCCGTTATGTTTATATCGTCGGTAATTCCGTCTGCCGCTGCGGCTACGGATACGTATACGCGCGCAGATGTTAAGGGCAATGATTTTGAATACAGGCTTTCCCGCGAAATGTATACTGCAAAAAAAGAGATAACGGCTTCGTCGCTCGGTCTTTCACAGGCGCTTGAGGGACTTACCGATGTGTGCCTTTGTGAGGACGGCACAATACTTGTGCTTTGCGGGGAAAAGTCGCGTCTTATAAAAATAAATTCGGATTATACTCTTAATTCGGTGATGGAAATAACTCAAAGCGACGGGAATACGGTTGACTTTACGGGTGCAAAGGGAGTTTATTCGGCTAAAAACGGCGATATTTACATAGCCGATACTCTTAACGCAAGAATTATTATAGCCGACGCTTCGGGAAGGGTTAACAGCATACTCGGACTTCCGGAGTCCAAGCTTATACCCGAAGGCTTTTTGTACCAGCCCACCGCAATAGCAAAGGACAAAGAGGGCTATACGTATATTTTAAGCTTCGGCTGCTTTTACGGGGCTTTGCTTTATTCGCCGGAGTACGAGTTTTTAGGCTTTTACGGTGCAAACACGGTTAAAAGCGGCGCGCTTGATACGCTTAATTATCTTTGGGATAAGCTTACGGGAAACGACGAAAAAAAATCGGCCGACGTAAAAACCTTGCCGTATTCGTTTGTGGATTTTGATTTTGATTCGGACGGATATTTGGTTACCTGCACCGGAAATACCGAAGGCTCCGAAAACGGCGAGGGACAGATAAGAAAAATCAGTCCCACAGGCGCGGATATACTTTATAAAAGAAAGCTGAGCGGAGATACGGTTACGTCGTCTGCGGTAAACTTTTTGGAAAAACAGCTTGTTTTACGGCGGGATATGACCGGTGCATATGTGGCGCAGAATATAGTTTCAACCGCCGTAAGCAGCGATAATTACATTTTCGCACTGGACAGAACAAACGGCACCGTTTATATTTACGATTCAGAGTGCAACCTTATGTCGGCGTTCGGCGGCGGAATAGGGACCGGCGAGCAGTTAGGCGTGTTCAAGGCACCGGTTGCGCTTGCGGTAAATGACAATGCAATTTTGGTTGCCGATCAGGAGGGTAACGCCGTAACCGTTTTTGAGCCTACCGAATACGGCGCTCTTTTAAGAGCGGCACAGTCGCTTTATTTAAAGGGCGATTATGAAGAGGCAAAGGATCTGTGGAAGCGTGTGCTTTCCTACGACCGCGGCAGCCAGCCGGCTTACCGCGGGCTTGCAATGGCTTACTACAACGAAGGCAATTATAAGGAAGCGCTTAAAGCGGCGCGTATTGCGGTTGATTATACTGTTTACGATTTGGCGTGGCAGGCAATTTTATCTGATTTTTTTGCAAAGAATTTTATATGGCTTGCGGCTTTGGCGGTTTTAGCTGCGGCGGCAATAGTAACAGGCGCCGTGAAGCTTAAAAAATCGGGCTTTAAAATTAAAAATCCGCGTATAAAAATTGTGCTTGGTGCTCCTCTGCACCCGTTCAGAAGCTTTGAGGAAATGAAGTATAAGGGCTTGGCTTCCTACAAAATATCCGTTGTGATCACGGTTTTGCTTTTTGTTGCGTTTGCGCTTAAAAAGACGGCGGCAGGCTTTTTATACACGAATGTTACGGCACGGAATTATAATATTATTTATACCTTTGCCTCGACGGCGGGACTTTTGCTGCTGTGGTCGTTTGCAAATTGGCTTGTTTGTTCAATCTTTTCCGGAAAGGGAACCTTTAAAGAGGTATATGCGGCAACGGCATACTCATTAACTCCGATCATAATTTACACGTTTATTTATACTCTGGTAAGCCGTTTTGCCACGCTTTCTTCATCGGGACTGTTAAACGGAATAGGAACCGCCGTAGCGCTTTATTCCGCGTTTATTATGTGCGTTGCAATTATTGAAGTGCATGAATTTGATTTTACGAAAACACTTCTTACTGCGGCTGTTACGGTGTTTTTTATGATCCTAATTGTATTTGTTATATTTATGTGCGCAATTTTGCTTAAACAGCTGGGCACCTTTATTTATTCTGTTTATTCGGAAACTGCGTATAGGTAAGGAAAAACACAATTTCTTTTAACGGAGGCCTATTTATGCGAAAATCTTATGCAAAAAGCAGACTGATAAAAGCAATCTGTGTTTTGCTTGCCTTAAGCTTTAATATAAGCTGTTTATCGGGATGCGGTAAATCCTCCGCAACGGGAAATTACAAAAACATAAACGGCGTTGCCGTTGACTCCAGCGTGCTCGGCAGTAACGCGAGTTATGAACTGAGATGGGACTCTGAGGCGGGCGCGGTAGTTTTATGCTCGGCCGCGTTAGGAATGCAGTGGTCCGATATTTTATACGGGGAATATAAGGAAAACGGCGGAAGTGCAAACGGAAACAGCCCGATAACGATTACCGTTTCGGATAACACAACCCTTAAATGGGATAATATCCGTTCGTATCAGGAAAAGGAAGACGGTTATTTAAACACGGTTTGCAAAAAGCTTGAAGACGGAATACGCGTCACATATTTTTTCAAGCGATATAAAATTGCAATTCCGATAGAGTATAGGCTTAGGAACGATTCGCTTTGCGTTTCGGTAATATCCTCTAAAATACTGGAAAGCGGCGAAAAGTACAAGTTGGTTTCGGTAACGCTTACCCCAAATCTTTGCAGTGTTAAAAACTCGGAAAACGGCGCGTATCTTTTTGTTCCATCCGGCAGCGGAGCGGTTATGTATGCGGCTGAAAATGCAGACGGGGTAAGGAGCTTTTCGGGCGAGGTTTACGGCGAGGACGCCGCAAGGCAAAAGCCGAATAACTTTACCGACGGCGAGCCGCTGCTGCTGCCGGTGTTCGGCGCGGCGGGCGGCGGTGCCGCAATGCTCGGAATAATTGAGAGCGGCGCCGGCTCTGCGTTTATTGAAGCCAAGGCGGGCAACGAGCGGCTCGGTTATTCAACAGTAGGCGCAACCTTTTATTTAAGGGGCTACGATGAATTCAGGTTTGCCTCTCTCGGAACGGGAAATATTACAACAAAACGGATAGCGGACGATCTGTGCAGAGATACCGTTTCGGTCGGCTTTTATCCGCTGTGCGGAGAACAGGCAAATTATAACGGTATGGCGCAAAGATACAGAAAATATCTTGAAGACAATAAAATGATCACAAAAAATAAAGCGGAGTATTCGCCGTACAGCGTTACCGTGATAGGCGGAACCGAGGTTACAAAAACCGTTATGGGTATGCCGAAAACCGATTTAACGGCGGCAACCTCGTTTTCCGAAACTAAGGAAATAATTTCAGCCTTGTTAAAGGATAACGGAATAGCTCCTGTTGTGAGAATGATGTATTACGGCGACAGGGGAATAACCCCCGGAATGATAGGCGGCGGAAAAGGCTTTGCCTCTGTTTACGGGAACGGCAAAGCGCTTGACTCTCTTAATAAGCTTTGCAGCGATAATAAGATTACTTTGTTTATGGATTCGGAAATTGTACGGTTTACAAAATCCGGAAACGGAGTATCGGTAAATTCGGGCAGCTCTAAAACCGCAATAAAGCATATTGCCGAGAGAAACGCTTATTCGCCTATAAGATTTCAGGACGATGGGAAGCCTGTGTATGTTATATCGCGCGGAAGGCTTGAAGACGCCGCGAACAGGGCGATAAAAAAGACAGTTAAGAGCGGATTTGCCGGAATAAGCCTTTCTTCGCTCGGAAATACCGCTTTTTCAGACTATTCCTACGGCGGCGAATATGCAAACAAGCGTAAAATTGAGGAGCAAACAAAGCGTATATTTGCAAGCGCTTCAAAAAACGGTTTGCAAACTGCGGCGGCAGGTGCAAACAGCTATGCTGCGGCAGCGGCGGATATACTGTTCGATGTGCCTGCGGAAAACGGCGGATACGATGTGTTTGACAGTCAAATTCCGTTTTATCAAATGGTGTTCGGAAATTCAGGTCCTATGTATACAAGAGCCGTTAATATATCGGAAAATCCGCTTAAAACGGTTATGTGGGCTGCAATTTCGGGAATGGGCATAGGCTTTACCGTTTGCGCTTCATATATTGACGGCTCTGATGATTTGGCGCAGTATAAGCTGTATGCGGCATTATTTGAGGATAATGAAAGCCTTATAACCGACGCGCTTATCAAAACCGGCTTTAAGGATTGCTTTAACGCCGTGTGTGACAGCGGGCTTTTAAGCTATGAAATGCTTGACGGTAATATAAGCAGATCAACCTTTAAAAACGGCGCGGTTATTTATGCCAATCATAATTCCGAGCCAACGGTATCACCGGCAGGAGAGCTTGCGGCCTACGGCTTTAAGCTGCAATAAGCAGGGGGGAAAACATATATGTCAAAGCAACCGTCTAAAAAGGGTCTTGAGAGCAAACGAATGCGTTACGGTTATACCTTTGTGGCGCATTGGGTACTCGGACTTATACTGTTTTTTGCCTATCCGCTTATCAGCTCTGTAAAATACGGCTTCAGCGATGTTAAAATCGAACCCGGGGCAATAACGTCAAGTTATGTAGGGCTTAAGCATTTTCACAAGCTGTTAGCGGTGGATCCGAATTATCTTACGGATTTAAGAAATTCGCTTGGTATGATATTTTACTCACTGCCGATTATTATTGCCATAAGCCTTATATTGGCGGTGCTATTAAATCAGAAATATCACGGCAGAACATTTTTCAGGGCAATATTTTTTCTTCCGGTGATTATGTCCACATCTGTTGTAATGAATATCTTAAGCGGTGAATTTGTTACAATTCCTTTGTTTTCAACGGGCGAATCCGGAACGGGAATTATAGATTATAAGGAAATACTGACAAATTTAAACGTTCCCTCGGCGCTTACTCCGGTGCTTACGTTTTTGCTTTCAAACACAATAAGCCTTGTTTGGAACTGCGGCGTGCAGACCATTCTGTTTCTTGCGGGACTGCAAAGTATACCGGATTCTCTTTACGAGGTTTCAAAAATAGAGGGCGCTAACAGGTGGGAAGAGTTTTGGTGGATAACCGTACCGAGCCTTCGCAATATAATCTCGCTTGTAATGATTTATACTATGATCGATCTGTTTTCGGATATGAAAAACGAAGTTGTTTCGTCGGCATACGGGCTTATGGTGGGTCAGGAATTCGGCGAAAGCTCTGCAAGGCTTTGGTTCTATTTCCTTATAGTTATCATTGTAATAGGCACCGTTTACGGTTTATATCAGCGTTTATGCGTAAAACGCTGGGAATAAAGGAGCTTATATATTTTTATTGGGTATATCCCGGAAAGGAACACGTTTATGAAAATAAAACGTATTTTAAGTATAGCTTTAAGCTTAATCCTGTTAGCCGGTACATTAACGCAGTTTATTTCCGTTTCGGCCGATACGCAGGACGACCTGCAGGAGAATAAGTTTTACATAAGCAGGGACGGCAATGACGGTAAAGACGGCAAAAGCCGCGCAAACGCGGTAAGAAACGTAAAAAGGGTTATCGAGCTTATAAATGCCGCGGGGCTTGGTGAAAACGATACCGCCACCGTTTATGTGGACAGCACGGCAGACGGCAAGCCGCTTACGGCGGTTGAAACTATGAACGATGTTGTAAGCTATTATAACAACGAAAATAATAATAAGCTGCCGCTGTACGCCTGCACGGTTACCTTTACATCTTATAATACGGACGAAAGCGGTAACGGAAGCGATTACCTCGGCTACGGTCACACAAACGATGTTTCGAACAGCTTTTGTTCATTGGCAGGACCTACGGTTTTTGAAAATATAACATTGCTTGACGTTACGGGAAGAGAAGATAATTATTGGATAAATTATTTTAACGCGCGCGGAAATACCGTTATATTCAGAAATGTAAGATGGAGCTATATTGAAAGTAGGAATTGGGGATATAAACCCGGAGTTAAAAAAATAATTAACGATAAGAATAAATGGACGCAGGAGAATATTTTTTATGCCGGCAACCAATATAACAATGCCGCGGCAGCGGCTTTGGAAAGAACCTCATCGCAGACAGTAGCTTTTGAGGGGGACGACGGCTATAATCTTCCGAAGACATTTGCATTCGGCAACAGTTCCCCGAAAGACGAGTTTAAACGAAGCTTTGCGGGCGACAGCACATTCATATGGGGAATTAAGGATAAAGCGCTTAATTCGGCTTATCTTACAAACGCAAAGGGAAACGCAGGCGACGCGGCGGCGTTTAATTATAACGGCAATGTAAATATTGTTATGAAAAACGGCGCGAAAATAAATAGCATAAGATTGGCGCCTGATGAAGAAAATTATATTGCTCCGAATATTGCGGGTGCGGTACAGCTTATTGCAAACAAAGGCTCGGTGCTTAATCAGGGCGATATCGACGGGCTTAAGGAAAGGTATAAGATATACGCAATAAGCAATAACAGCGATACGTTCACTCTCGGCGTAACCGATACGGCAGGCAGGTATTCGGTAGAAGGCAGCGGTATAGCATATGTGGTTACAAACGGAAGAATATATTACTCAAAGGACGGATATATTTCCGTTCCGGAAAATAAAGACGGAAATCTTACGCAGTACAATGTTTTTTCGGCTGAAAGCATAGAGTCGCTTAAGGAACTCGGCTGGAAGGAAGACCCGAACGATTCGGGCGTATTAGTGCCTAACAGCGGAATAAGCGATAAGTATTATCTCCATGTTAAAAATAACGGCACCGGCGGCGAGGATTTCCTCGGTGTAAGCATAGATAAGGATAAGCTTGAGGCAGGCAAGAAATACAGACTTTCATTTGATTACAAATCTATGGAGTCTGCCGACGTATTTAAAAGCGATATAGTACGCGTTCAGGTTATGGCAAGCGGAACCGATTGGAAGAAAAACAGCGAGTGGGTTTCGGATTCGCTTAAAAAGGCTGTAATCAAAAAAGGAAAGGATACAAACGGCGAGTTTGAAACGGTTGAGCTTTCAAATGACGGCACTACCGATAAAGCGGAGCTTACCTTTACCCTTGACGCGACAGACAGGGACAGATACGGTATTGTTTTCAATTTTATACCTAATCCCGGCTTTGCCAATGCAGAATATTGGTTAAGCAGCCTTAAGCTGTGTGCCGAGGGAAGCGATGAAAATATTTTGGTGAACGACGGCACGACCCCGTATATGAAGGGGTGGCATTCATTAAGAATAGGGGTATTCGCTTCGGATATAGCTAACGTGTTTAAGGTTGAAAGAGAAAAAGCGGACGGTACAAAATACGGATTTACCGCCGAATACATAGATAAAATTCCCGAACCGGAGCCGCCGTCGCCCGAACCGCCGGCAGGAGAAAAAAAGATGCTTTATTTCAGAAACGGGTCGGGCTGGGCGTCTGTTTGCTCGCGGTTTGAATGCGAAGCGGGCAAAACCTATAGGTTTGAAGCAAGCATTTCATCACAGACCGATTTTCAGGTTTTTGCCGCGCGTGACGGCGACCGTACCGCTTTTGAGAAAAACGCAAAGGTTATAGAAAAAACCGAACACGGCGAATATTTCCACGCGGTTTATGAGTTTACCGTGCCTGAAAATGCCGATTATGAGCGGGCGTTTACGGGTATAGCCATACCGTCTGGCGCTTCCGGGTATCTTTTTGATGTAAGTCTTTACGAAAGGGACGACCCTGAAAAGACAGAGCTTTTAAGCAATCCCTCGTTCGGTTACGGTCTTGATTACTGGGCATACGACTGGTATGCATGGTTTATCGTCGGTCAAAAGGGGTTAGGGCTTACAGAATGGACCGGCGGCAACGGCGCGGTGCTTAAAACAATGGATTTCAGCGAGGACGCGCTTATTCGCTATACCGATGATAAGCGCTTTAACGACGGTACCTGGTGGAAGCCCGAAGACGCAGAAACCACCGAAATAATAAAAACCGCAATGCTCAGCGGCACCCTTTCAGATCAAAACGGAAAGCCGCTTGCAAACGTTAAGCTTTTGCTTGAGGGCGATAACGGCATTAAGCTTAATGCCGTTACGGACAAAAACGGTCGTTTTGTGTTTAAAGATATTGCAGAGGGCTTTTATGACCTTTACATTATAGGCTCGGACGGTCAGAAAAGGGCGACGAATTTCTTTACAACACTGGAGGGCGGAGATACCGTTACCGCAAGGCTTACTCTTGACAATTCGCAAACTAAAACGGAAAACAATAACGGGGTTGCTGATACAGGCAATAAAAACGGCGCGGAAATAACAGGCAGTACGTTAAAGGGCAAGGTTTACACAAGAGCGCTTAAAACCGTTTCAAACCTTAAGCTTGTTATAGACGGAATAGGCGACGTCGTTACCGATAAGGACGGGTATTTTGAATTTAAAAATGTTAAACCCGGTAAATATACCGTTTACACAATCGCCGAAAACGGGAAAAAATATGTTTTAAGAGAGCTTGAAATTAAGAAAAGCGTGGAGCTTTCGGTTAAGCTGCTGTACGACATAAAAACAAGCGCCGATAAAAACGAAGAGCAGAACGGTGTAAATGTTTTGCTGATCGTTCTTTCGGCTGCGGCGGGGATTGCCGTAATTGGCGGCGCGGCGGTTCTGATAATATTCAGAAAAAGGATTTTTAAATAAGGGCAATGTCGGAAATAGGGTATATTCGGATACCGTTCGCTTGAAAGCCTGTATCCGAATATACGATAATTTCCCTTAGTAAGCTAAAAAATCAAAGAGGAGATTGCTATGAAATTAACGCGTACCTTAAGCATAGCACTTAGCATTATGATTTTGGCGGGAGCCTTAACGCGGATCATTCCGGCATCGGCAAATACAAACGGTAATTCGGCAAACGAATTTTATATAAGCGTAAGCGGCAGCGACGAAAACAACGGTACAACCCACAATACGGCGGTAAGAACCGTTAAAAGGGCAATCGAGCTTATAAACGCCGCAGGGCTTGGTAAAAACGATACCGCCGCCGTTTATGTGGACAGCACTGTAGACGGCGCGCAGCCTGCAAGCGTTACTGATATGGACGAGGTTGTGAGCTATTATAATCATAAGGCAGAGAATACTGCTGAAAATATAATTCCGAATCATACATGTACCGTAAGGTTTACCTCGTATAACAGTACAGACGGCGCAATGGACTATTTGGGATATGGAAAAATGCTTACAAGGAACAGTAACGGTGTTTTTGAAGGCTATGGTTATTACCTTTCCTTGGCAGGACCTACCGTTTTTGAAAACATAGTTTTGCTTGACATTTCCAAACAGGGCCAATATTGGGATAATCCGGTTAATATAAGAAACAATACCGCGATATTCAGCGACGTTAAATGGTCATATATTAAGGAAAGCGGAGAAATAGTAAACGACGTTCAAAAAGCGTCTGCAAGAGATTTGTTTTATGCGGGAAACACGCAAAGCTTCTATAATTTGCAATACTTTGAAAGGTCTGAAAGCATAACGCAGACAATTGCTTTTGAAGGCAATAATCAATATAACCTGCCTAAAAGCTTTGCTTTCGGAAATTCAAATTCTTCGTGGGAATACGGTGGGAAAAAATTTAACGGTAATACTACATTTGTATGGGGAATTGAAAATAAAACGCTTAATACGGTTTACCTTGCCTATGAAGCCGGAACAGACTCAAGCCTTGCGTTTAATTATAACGGCAATGTAAATATTGTTATGAAAAACGGCGCAAAGGTAAGCAATATTAAGGTAAAGCCGAACGGGGACTATATTACGCCGAATATTACGGGCGCTGTACAAATAGTTGCAAACGCAGGCTCCGAAATAAATACGGCTGATATTGAGGCAATAGCCGAGGCATATACGAGCAATAGCATTTACACAATAGCAAATAACAGCGGTGATATTATGCTTGATGTAACCGATACGGCAGGCACATACAGCGTTGAATACAACGGCAGGGAAAACGGCTTTGTATATTATATTGACGCAGATAAAAAGCTGCATTATTTTGATTATCCGCAAAACTTAACATTACCTTGCGGTTTTTTGTGCGAAGTTTCATACCGCGAAAGTCTGGAAGCAATTAAAAATCTCGGCTATAAGGATTCGGGCGTAAACGGAATTTTGGAGCCGATAACAGACGCAGATTATATGCTGCACCTCAAAGCCGACTCCGCCGGACGCGGCTTCGGCAAGGATATGGCTGTTTCTGCGGCGAACATAGCGCTTCCGGCAGGCAAATATACCGCGCATTTTAAATACGGCGCCGAGGACGGTTCCTTTAATTGCGACGGCTTCAGCCAAATAATTTTTGCAGATTGGTTTAATACAACAAGATACGGAAATCCGAGTATATCCGAAAGAAAGACCCTGTTCAGCACAGGCAACGGCGCCGACGGCGAAAGCGCGGCATTTGATTCGGAATATACGGCAAACGGCGGCGTGAACGAGCTTACGCTGAGTTTTACATTAGACAGCGAGTCGGCGGGAAATCATACCGTAGGCTTCGGCTTTACGGGAAAGGGTGAAATATACCTATATGATTTAACGCTTAAAGCCGAGGACGGAAGCGTGATTATCGGTTCAGTTAAGGATTTAAAGACCGTATCCGGCGTGTTTTCCGCTAATGAAGTTTTACTTTATGATGAGGCTTTGTTTGTACCGTCGGTTTATGATATAAACAGTGACGGTAAAACCGATTTTACCGATTTAAAGAAGGTGCGCGGCGAGCTGCTGTCAAGCGGTACCGCCGATGTAAACGGCGACGGCACAAGCAACATCTGCGATCTGGTTTCAATAAGCAGTCAGCTTAAAAAGCAGGCAGGGGAATTTGAGGTTAAGGAATACAGCACGGCGTTAAGCGCGGAGCTTGTGGGAGTTACAGATAAAAATCCGATTTCATACGCCGTAGGCGAAGAAATAACTGTTACGGTAAAGCTGCTGCAGAACGGCAAGCCTGTATCCTGCCCTTACTTTTATTACGAGCTTCAAACCGAGGACGGTAAAAATAAATCGGAAACCGTTTCGGGTGAAAAGGGAATTTTAACCCTTAAAACAACGCTTAACAAGGCGGGTTACGTTAAATATATTGTAAGAGCGCTCGACGCTGATAAAGCTAAGCTTGCCGATATAAGGGAATTCAGCGGCGGCGCGGGAGCAGGATTTGAAGATATAGGAAAGGCAAAATCACAACCGGCGGATTTTGAGCAATTTTGGAGCAGCAAGGTAAGTACGCTGTGCGAGCCCAATGTTTTGGAGCAAAAGGAAATATCCAATCCTGCAAGCGGGTATAAAGGATATATTATCAAATTGGATATGGGCTCTGCGGATCCGGCGTATGCGTATCTTACATATCCCCAAAATTCCGAAAACGGTACTCTTAAAGCGGCAATTATTTATCATGGGTACGGCGTTAATAAAATATCGCCTATTTATGTTAAGAATACGGTTTCGCTTTCGGTATGCGCTCACAGTATGGAGCTTGACGGAACCGCCGAATATTATAAGGATATGCAGGCGAAGCTTGACGGCTACGGCTTTAAAAAGGTCGGAGATACAGAAAACAGCGATAAGGAAAAGGTATACTTTAAAAATATGCTTCTGCGCGATTTGCAGGCGGCGAGGTATATTATGAATAACCCGCTGTGGAACGGTAAAGACCTTACAATAAGCGGCGGCAGTCAGGGAGCGTTTCAGGCAACCGCAGTTGCGGCACTTTGCAAAAAAGCAACCGAGCTTAATATCACAATACCGTGGCTGTGCGATATAGGCGGCGAAACATCGGGAAGAATAAACAGTAATTTCAGACCCTCCTTTACGGAAGCGTTGAGCTATTACGACACCGTAAGCTTTGCAGCGATGCTTAATAAAAGCTGCAATGTAAAAATAGAGGCAGGCCTTGGCGACAGAACCTGTCCGCCCTCCGGTGTGACCGCGCTGTATAATGCAATTAAGGCGCCGAAATCGATTTTGTTTACCCAAAACCGAACTCACGAATATAGTCCGGAAATCGCTTTTGTTTATGAAAAATAAAAAGAAAGGGGCTGATTTTAAAAACTTACGTTTGGAGGCTGCGGGCTGTAGATAAACCGAATATTTAATTTTCGCGGAGCTTAGACTCCCCTTTGAAAGAGAATGGATTGCCGCGCGCCTCGCGGTGTTTGCAATGACTAAATGGTTTGTCATTCTGAGCGCTTGGCGCGAAAGAATCCGTAATACCCTTAAAAGAGAGCGGATTGCCGCAGCCGTTTACACGGCTTCGCAATGACGGGGGAGCGGAAAACGGATTGCCGCGCGCCTCGCGGCGTTTGCAATGACAGCTTTTTCGACGCACCGGAGCTTACATACGGTAAGTGAAAAGAATTATTTTGTAAAAACAGCAAGCTTAAAAAACTATTAAGCGGTGAAAACCGGAAAGGAAATTACTATGAAATTAAAACGTATTTTCAGCATAGTCTTAAGCATTATGATTTTGGCGGGAGCCCTAACACAGATTATTCCGGCATCGGCAAATACAAACGGCAATTCGGCAAACGAATTTTATATAAGCGTAAGCGGAAGCGACGAAAACGACGGTACAACCCACAATACGGCTGTAAGAACCGTTAAAAAGGCAATCGAGCTTATAAACGCCGCTGGGCTTGGTGAAAACGATACCGCCACCGTTTATGTGGACAGCACTGTAGACGGCGCGCAGCCGACAGCAATAGATTCAATAAACAATTTTATAAGTTATTACAATTCAGAGAATCATATTATTCCGGCATATAATTGTACAGTGATATTTACTTCTTATAATGCAGGAGATGTCGGGATATCGTACATGGGTTTTGGACCGTATGCAGCCGGAAAAGAGGGGGGCAATAATTACGGTGAATATATGTATATTGCCGGACCGACTGTTTTTAAAAACATAAATTTGCTTGACGGCTCTATGAATCTTTGGTGGCTTAATCCGATTGATTTGCGCGGGAATACAAGTGTATTTCACAATGTTACTTGGGAATATCTTGATTCAAACAAAAAGATTCAAGTGGGGAAAAAGCCGAATGGTTTTGATGTAAGATCATTATATTCCGGAAATACGGTTCAAAGTAATAAAACATATGCGCAGCCTTTTAATAATTCACGTGAAAGAACTGTTGCTTTTGAAGGACAATCACAAGTAAATCTTCCCGTTACCTTTTATTTTGGCAACGAATCGCCGGAATATAAGTACAATCGCGTATTTGAAGGCGACAGCACGTTTATATGGGGCATTAAGGATAAAACTCTTACGGCGGCTTATTTAGTGGGAGCAAGCGGAACGACAGGCGACGCAGCGGCGTTTAATTATAACGGCAATGTAAATATTGTTATGAAAAACGGCGCAAAGATAAGCAGTATTAAGGTAAGCCCCGATGAAAGCAACTATTTAAGTCCTAAAATCTCAGGCGCTGTACAAATAGTTGCAAACGCAGGCTCCGAAATAAATACGGCTGATATTGCGGCAATAGCCAAGGTATATACCGATAATAGTATTTATGCAATAACAAACGGCAGCAGCGACATTACGCTTGATGTAACAAATACGGCTGGAATGTACAAGGTATCCGGTACAGGTATAGCATACATACTTGACGGCAATAAGATTTACTTCTCAAAGAACGGATATATTACCGTTCCCGAAACCGACAGTAAGCTTAAGCAATATACGGTTTTAAGTGCGGAGAGTCTTGATGAAATAAAAAGCTTCGGTTGGAAGCAGGATGCAACAGGCAGCTTTTTGATCCCTGAAAAGGATAACTATATGCTGCACATAAAGAACAAGAGTTATGAGGGTTGCGTCGGTTTGGAAATAAACAAGGATAAGCTTAAGGCTGATACTGTGTACACGGTATCCTTTAAATACAAATCGGAAAATGCAGATGTATTTGCGGGCGATATTTTGCGTACAAGAATAATGGCAAGCGATACCGATAAAATATCTTATGAAAATGTGTCGAAGGTACTTAAACAAACAACTTATGACACTTCAATATTAAATGGTACATTTAATGATTTACAAAATGAAAAATCCAATAATAACGGAACAATGCTGCTTACATTTACATTGACCGAAGAAGAGCTTGGCGCGGAAAGATACAGCTTATGCTTTAGCTTTATTCCGCGCAGCGGTTGGAAAACGGTTGACTGTTATATTAGCGACCTTAAGCTGTGCGAATACGGCAGCGAAGAAAATATTTTGACAAATGACGGTTCAAATTCGGCGCTTGCCGGCTGGCACGGGCTTGAAACCTCTAACTTTGCAAAGGGGTTAAGCCATAACGCTACCTTTACAAGAGACAGTAATTCGTGCTACGTTGAATACATTGATTATAATGACGCCAATGCCGACAGGCAGTATAATATTTGCGATCTTGTTGCCGTGAATAAGGCAAAGGATTATTTCTATTCCGATGAAAGTCTTAATACTGCAAGGCAGATGCTTTTAGCGCAGTAGCTTTTTTACTCGACAGTCCCCGGAAATATTCCGGGGACTGCCGCGGCATAAATTTATTTGAATATTAAGCCCGGCAGAGATAAAGCTTTAAAATTTTTACCGGGGCTGCTGTCTCTTTCGGGCTTAGTGTTTAAAAAAAGGGGATAAGATTATGAAGCTTAATTATGAAATATACCGCCGTAAGGTCAGGGCTTGCTTTGTGGGAAAATCTGTGGGCGGAACTCTCGGTATGCCGTATGAGGGACCGGTTCAGGTAAATAATGTTACATATTATGATCCTGTTCCGAACGAAATGGTGCCTAACGACGATCTTGATTTACAAGTCACCTTTTTGGAAATACTTATGCGCGAGGGTCTTCCTGTCAGCAGGCTGAAATTAGGGGATCTGTGGAATTTATATAACAGCGGTTCTCTTCCCGATGAATACGGCGTGGCAAATGCAAATTACCGTAAAATGATATATGCGCCGCTTTCGGGCGTATATAATAACGCCTTTCACAGCGGCATGGGAGCGGCTATAAGAAGCGAGCTGTGGGCTTGCCTTGCACCGGGCGATCCGGAGCTTGCGGTTCGCATTGCAACGGAGGATGCCTGTGTTGACCATTCCGGAGACGGGATATCCGCCATACGCTTTTTGGCGGCGATTGAAAGCGCGGCGTTTGCCGAAAACGATTTGAATAAGCTTATTGAAACAGGTATGCGCTATTTGCCGGAGGGCGAGCGTATGAAAAACGCATTTAAGGATACGATTGCCTGGTGGAACGAAACCGAGGATTACATAAGAGTCCGCGAAAAAATACTTGAAAAGTATTCCGTTGAAAACTGGACTGATGTTACAATTAACCTTTCGTTTATACTGTTAGCATTGTTAAGCTGCGAAAACAGCTTTGATAAGGCAATATGCCACGCGGTTAATATGGGACACGACGCAGACTGTACCGGCGCTACGGTAGGCGCGCTTTTCGGTATTATAAATCCGGACGGCATAGGCGAGCGCTGGACAAGGCCGATAGGAAATTCGCTTGTGCTTTCCTGCAATATGACAAATATGACCGCCGCGGCTTCAATAGATGATTTTTGCGATGAAATAGCATTTTGCTGTGAAAAAATACAGGAGTATTATCATTCGGCGGTTTCCTTTGAGGGTCTTCCCGCAGACAGAAAGCAATATGCCATGCCGGAGCCGCGCGCTGCCGCGTCTGACGATATTCCGTATGAGCAAAGCGAGGCGCTTATTACAGACGAGCCGCTTGAGGTGCGCGTTATTTATCCCGAAGCAGTGGCATACATGCCGGGCGGCGAAAACAAATTTACGGTTCATCTTATAAATAACGGCGATAAGCCTATGTCCGGCAGCTTTAGTATAGGAACGTCGCAAAACGTTATATGTGAACCGCGGGGCTTTAGTTATAGCTTAAAGCCGTATGAAGAAGAGAAATTTACATTCAGTGTTGAAAAGCCGCTGTGCAGGGTGCGTATAAACGTTAATAAGGTAGTGCTTGCTTTTATTACAAACGGATTGAAATGGTCCTGCTCGTTCGGCTTTCCGGACGCGCGCGTATACCACGTTGAAAACCTTGATACAGGTGAAAAATATGATGTAAACGTACCGGGCAGCGCCTTTACCGTTCCGGCGGGGCGTTATCGCTATACGCTTAATTTCAAGCTTGCGGCTATGCGTGAAATACGGCTTTCACATAACGGCAAAGCGCGTATGACCGTATATTTAAACGGCGAAAGGATAACGGAACGCGAAGCGGATATGAAGTATGTGCCGGCATTCCACCGCGGCAGCGTAACAAAGGTTACGCCGAAAAGGGAGCATAATGTTCTTGAAATAGAATTTAACAACGACCGCGAGCGCGAGGCGTTTATAGAATTCGGCAGCGTTGGCGACTGCGGCATATGGCTTACCGATGTTGAATGTGAAAAATAGCGGGTTGGGTTTTAGATATTTCGTTACAGAAAAGAACAAAAATTATTGTTTGCGGGCGTGACGGTTAAGGAGATATACGGTTATGCAGAAAAAGAAAATAGGGAATTTGGAAATTTCAAACGTATTGTTGGGCGGTGAGCTTCTTGGAACAGCAATAGACGAAAAAACAAGCTTTGGGCTTATGGATCGTTACTATGAGCTCGGCGGCAACTGTGTAGATACGGCGCGCCTTTACGGTAACGGAAAATCCGAGGAAACGATAGGCAAATGGATAGGAGCCGCCAGAAGGAGCGGCAGAGAGGTATACGTTTCTACCAAGGGCGGGCATCCGCGCCTTGAAAGTATGAACGTTTCACGCGTAAGCAAGAAAGAGATCGAAGACGATATAAACGAAAGTCTTGCGGCGCTAAAAACCGATACTATCGATATGTATTGGCTGCACCGCGATAACCTTTCAAAAGAGCCGGAGGAAATTCTTGAATTTATGAATTGCTTTATAAAGGAAGGCAAAATAAGAAACTTCGGCGTTTCAAACTGGCATGCTGACAGAATTATTGCCGCCGACGAATATGCAAAGAAGCATTCGCTTTGCCCGATAGTCGCCTCGCAGATAAAGTGGAGTCTTGCCGTTCCGAATGCCGGAACAGGCGATCCTACGCTTGTTGAAATGAACGACGCCGAGTATGAGCTGTATAAAGGCTCCGATTTGCCGGTTGTTGCGTATTCCTCTCAGGGCAAGGGAATATTCTCACTGCTGCAAAGCGGCGGAGTTGAGGCGCTTACAGACGGTATTCGCACCGATTATTTAAACGAAACCAATTTAAGGCGCTTTAAAGCGGCAGACGCGCTTGCAAAGGAATACGGCGTTTCAATTTCATCAATTGTGCTGGCTTACATATATTCAAATCCGGATATATCCGCGCATGTGCTTATAGGACCTGTCAACATAGCCCAGCTTGAGGACAGCTTAAGCAGCTGTGAAATGCTGCTTACAGGTAAAGACATACGTAGCCTTTCTGTTAAAAAGTAAAGAATAAAGGTAAATTATGATAGCTTTTAAAAATAATTGTTTTTATCTTAACACGGCAAATACCTGTTATTGTATAGAGATCGGTGAAAACGGCGCGCTGCTGCACCGCTATTACGGGAAAAGGATTGCCGCTCAAAGCCTTGATTATTTCCAAAACGGCGTTCACCGTCCTTCCTGCTTTCCGGTGTGCATAAACGGCCGCGTTACAACATACAGTGAGCTGCCGTATGAATACGGAGCCTTCGGAAGAGGCGATACCAGGTTCCCCTCTTTTAAAATTGAAGACGATAACGGGCGGGTTGTAAGCGAACTTAAATATGTTTCGCACAAAATCGCCTGCGGAAAACCGCCGTTAGAGGGGCTTCCTCAGCTTGATGCGGACGCAAACGACGCACAGACGCTTGAAATAACCGCCGACGATATAGTGAGCGGCATACGCATAAAGCTTTATTATTCGGTGTTTGAGGAAACGGATATAATCTCAAGGCATACAAGAGCCGTAAACAATACCGAAAAAACCGTTTATATAAAACAGCTTGACAGCCTTGCTATGGATTTTCCGCCTGATAAATACGAGCTTATAACGCTTTACGGATCTTGGGCAAGGGAACGCTGGATAGAACGGTATCCCCTGCACCACGGAATTTCAAGCGTGGGAAGCACAGCGGGAATTACGGGTCACGGTCAAAATCCGTTTGCCGCGCTGGTTACGCCGCAAACCACGGAAAACAGCGGAGACGTATACGGCTTTGCGCTTATATACAGCGGAGACTTTCGCTTTCAGGCACAGATAGGTCAGTTTGAAACAACACGAGTTTCCTTAGGTATAAATTCGGAAAACTTTATATGGGAGCTAAAGCCGCATAAGGAATTTTGTTCGCCGGAGGCGGTAATGACATACAGCTCGGACGGACTTAACGGAATGTCGCAGAGCTTTCACAAAATGTGCAGAAAATACCTCGGAGCCTGTTCTGCGAAGAATATTAAACGCCCGATTGTTTTAAACCTTTGGGAAGCTATGTATTTTGACTCCGACGAAGAAAAAATACTTAAAATGATAGAGCTGTGCCGAGATACCGGAATAGATACCGTTGTGCTTGACGACGGCTGGTACGGCAGGCGAAAGGACGAAAACGGTTCTCTCGGAGACTGGTATGTAAACAGGGAAAAGTTTCCGCAGGGCTTTAAAAAAATACTTTCCGCATGTAAGAAAAACAATATGGGGCTCGGTGTATGGATAGAGCCGGAAGCGGTGAACCGCGACAGCGAGCTTTACCGCGCGCACCCCGACTGGTGCATTTCACTGCCGAATGTAAAGCCGCTTGAAAGCCGAAATGAGCTGGTGCTGGATTACGGCCGCACTGAGGTTGTAGACGGAATGTATAATATTCTTTATGAGCTGTTACACGAGAATGATATTAAATATGTAAAATGGGATATGAACCGAAGCATATCGGACAACGGCTCGGTTTTTCTTGAAAAACACCGTCAGGGCGAACAAAACCACCGCTTTATACTCGGCGTATATGAGCTTATGGCAAGGCTTACAAAAAGCTTTCCCGATGTGTTTTTTGAAGGCTGTTCAAGCGGCGGCGCGCGCTTTGATCTCGGTATTTTATACTATATGCCGCAGATATGGACGAGCGACGATACCGACGCATACGAGCGTTCGAAAATTCAGTACGGTACAAGTCTTTTATATCCGCCGGAGACTATGTCTGCACATATTACAATCTGCCCCAATCATCAAACAGGACGTACCGTTTCATTTAACGCGCGGGAGGCAGTGGCTGCTCTTTTCAGCTTCGGGTACGAGCTTAATCTTAACAATATAAGCGAGGACGAAATGCGGCAGATCCCGTTACAGACAAAACGCCGCAAATTTTTAGAGTCTAACCTTGCAAACGCGGCATTTTACCGCCTTTGCAGTCCGTTTGAGGGGGATTGCGCCGCATGGCAGGCGGTATCGGAAAACGGCGAATTCAGTGCCGCTGTATACTTAAGCTCTTTAAATATTCCGAACGGCAGTCAGCGCAGCCTAAAGCTTACCGGACTTAAATCGGAAACCGTTTATGAGGTCCGGCCGTGCGGAATCAGACTCAGCGGATCGCTGCTTATGAATATGGGTCTTCCTATACCTGCGGCAAGCTCGGATTTTGAGGCTCATATATTTATACTTAAAGCATTAAAGAATTAAATTCGGGAGGTAAATAAAAATGATAAAAAGCACACCGCCTATGGGCTGGAATTCATGGAATACATTCGGTACGGATATAAACGAGCAGTTAATAAGGGATACCGCGGATAAAATGGTTGATACGGGGCTCCTGAACGCCGGGTATGAGTATCTTGTTATAGACGATT
>ERZ833963.772-NODE-772-length-45034-cov-3.544676_pt1 | contig 45034 bp, 36 predicted proteins | sample MGYA00519693_ERZ833963 | MGnify/ENA primary metagenome ERZ833963 (study PRJEB31850, sample SAMEA3708748) | human gut metagenome | biome: human gut; feature: human-associated habitat; material: faeces | place: China | collected 2014 ...
ACGATGTTGCCACGGCTCTTCCAAGCATCGACGATGCGGGCCTTGTGCTCGGGCTGGACGCGAGCGTAGACGGAGAACTCGGTGACCCTCTCCTTGAAGTCCTCATCGGAGATCTTGTCGAGCTGGGCGCCGGTGATGGCCTGAGAGGCGTCCGCGATGATGCCCAAGTCCTTAGCGATGGCGACTGCGGTGTCGATGTGGTCGCCGGTGATCATGACAGCACGGATACCGGCCTCCTTGGCCTCCGCGATAGCAGCGGTGACCTCGGGACGGACCGGATCGATCATGCCGGACAGGCCGCAGAACACCAGATCATGCTCAAGGGCTGCAGGGCTGCAGTCGGAAGGCTTCTCGGTATAGGTGCGGCTGGACAGGGCCAGAACGCGCAGGGCCTGGTCCGCCATGGCCTTGTTGGCCGCAAGGATCTCCTCGCGACGGGCATCGGTCATGGGGACGATCTCGCCGTTCTCGTACACATGGGTGCAGCGGGACAGAACAACGTCCGGGCCACCCTTGGTGTACTGCTCAAAGGTGCCGTCGGCCTCCTCGACCACAACGGACATCATCTTGCGGCCGGAGTCGAACGGAGCCTCGCCCACACGCGGGTGCTCGACGTCGAGACCCTGCATGCCGGCCTTGGCGGCGTCGTTAACAAGAGCGCACTCGGTGGGCTCGCCAACGGCCTCGCCCTTCTCCTCGTCCCACTTAGCATCGGAGCACAGGGCCATACCGGCAAGGAACTTCTCCTCGGAGCAGGCGAGCTCGTGTTTGACGACGGTCATCTTGTTCTGGGTAAGGGTACCGGTCTTATCGGAGCAGATGATCTGGGTGCAACCAAGGGTCTCGACAGCGGTCATCTTGCGAATGATCGCCTGGCGCTTGGACATCTTGGTGACGCCCATGGACAGCACGATGGTGACGACAGCAACCAGGCCCTCGGGAATAGCGGCAACGGCCAGGGACACGGCGACCATGAAGGTGTCGAGCAGCATGGCGGGGTTGGAACCGAGATCGCCGAAGTGGCGGAAGATGTCGACGGCGAAGATGATCACGCAGATAGCGAGAACGAGCTTGGTAAGGATGCCGGAAAGCTCGTTGAGCTTCATCTGAAGCGGGGTAAGCTCCTTCTTGGCCTGGGTAAGGGCGGTGGCGATCTTGCCCATCTCGGTCTTCATGCCGGTGCCAACAACAACGGCGCGACCGCGGCCGTACACCACGGTGGAACCCATGTAGCACATGTTCTTGCGGTCGCCCAGCGGCACGTCATCGGTATCGGCGGCAAGGGCGATCTGATCGGCGTGCTTCTCCACCGGGACGGACTCGCCGGTAAGGGCGGCCTCCTCGATCTTCATGGAAGCGCTCTCGAGAACGCGGCAGTCTGCCGGCACGGAGTCGCCCGCTTCAAGCAGGACGATATCACCGGGAACCAGCTCAGAGCTGGGCATGTGGACGAGCTTGCCGTCGCGCATAACCTTGGACTGGGCGGCGCTCATCTCCTGCAGGGCCTCAAGGGCCTGCTCGGACTTAGCCTCCTGGACCACGCCCAGAACCGAGTTCAAGATAACGACGGACAGAATGATCGCAGCGTCCGCCCACTCGGGCTCGCCCTGGATGAAGCCTGTGATCACCGAAATGGCGGCAGCAACGAGCAGCATGATGACCATGGGGTCTGCCATCTGCTCGAAGAAGCGCTTCCACATGGGTGTCTTCTCTTCTTCGTCCAGCTTGTTAGGGCCAACGCTCGCAAGACGCGAGGCGGCCTCAGCCGCGGACAGGCCTGTCTCGGCGTTAGAGGACTGTGCAGCGAGCACATCCTCGGCCGAAGCCAGGTACTCCTTCTCCATAAAATCCCTCCTGGAACTTTCTCTTGGGATGCGGTGCGTCCGCACCCCACTCCAACAGTCTGACACCCGATTATAATTCCCCCAGGAGGGGCAAGGGCTTGTCATAGGTCGATATGGTACCCAACCCTTACCGTCCTAGTATAGAAACCAACAGAGGTTCCAGATTTGGTACCAGCTCGCCACAACTGATGATAATTTATTCTTATTACGCGGTGCAAGGCCATTCCGCTATAAAGAATGCAGGACCCGCGATGCCGCATAAACCAGCAGCGCGCACGGGGCAAACACCAGGCACGGCCAAAACAGCATGGACGGGCCAAACAACCCATACAGCCAACCGCCCAACGTGGGACCCAGCGCCATGCCAATGTCGATCCCCATGTAGTACGTGCTGTTTGCCATTCCCGTGCCGTCCGGTCCCACCACACGCACGGCGGCGCCCTGGCACACGGAGCACATCACCCCGTAGCCGCCCGCCATACACGCCGCGGCGGCAAACATGACGATGTCGCCGCGCATGATTGAAAGCAGGCAAAACGCCGCCGCGGCGCATATACTCGACCCAAAAAGGAACGTTCTAAAGCGCCAACTATCAAACGCCCGCTTAAGGCCGTAGCGAAGCGCGAGCAAAACAAGCGCATACACAGGAAAGAACAAGCCTACCCGCACGTTGATTTGCAGATCCTCAACATAGCTTGCCAAGAAGGACTGCGTCACCATGTAAGGCACGGTGAACAGCCCCACAATCACAGCAGCGGGAACGGCGTCAGGAGCTACCAGTGATTTTGCTTTGTCCTGAACGCGGACCCCGGGAACCGCACGGCCCGGATTCTGTACAAATTGGACGAGAATGGCCGTGAGCGCCGCAAGGGCGCCGGCAAGAACCAACGCGGCTCTATACCCAAATGCCTGATACACCTGAAAGCCCACCGCGGGACCCACGGCCATGCCAAGAGCGTTCATCATCCCAAACATGCCCATACCCGATCCCATGCGGTCGCGCGGAAGCAAGGATGCGAACCATGACGCCATGCATACGGAGCAAAACGAATAGCCCGCCCCGCTCATTAGGCGGAGAGCAGCGACTTGCCAGGCGCTTTGGGCGACGCCGTATAGCAGGGTACTGACGCTCATAACAATGGCTCCGGCCGTTGCCAGGTGACGCTTGGTAAACAAATCAGCCAAGTTGCCGGCAACGGGCCGGATAAAGAGCGAGCAAAACCCCATGAGGCCCCCGACAAGCCCCACAAAGCTCGCGCTCGCTCCAAACGTGCCGGTGAACCCGGCGATAAGGGGATTCACCATCATGGTACTCGCTAGATAGAAAAAGCTCGCCACAAGCAGCATGCGCTCGTCTTGCGACAGCCCCTCCTTCTTAGCTACCACGTGAAACCCCCTTGATCTTTATGACGCGACGACTAGACCTCGTCCCAATACTGATCGCCCACAACCTTAAAGCAAATCTTCTTGATAGGACCAACTTCTTGGCCGGGGACCACCAGGTTGGGCATATGGGGCTCGCCGATCATAAACACTGCAAAGCGACCACCCTCGAGGGTGCCATCCAGCAAGTCGTCGTTGCCGGGAGCCTCATGGCAGTAGCCCTTATCGCCCTCAACATCGAACTCTCCCGCGGGCACGGTCTCCCCCGGCGTGGTCTTGAAGCATTCAGCCCCCTCGAGATCGATCTGTACATCCATATACTTGCGATGGGTCTCAAATCGAGCGTCCTCGAAGGTGCGGGTCTTGGCATTCATGACGTTGGCGTAAACGCGCTCGCCATCAATCTGGGTCTTGCCCAGGGGCAGCTCAGCCGGATCGTTTTGCTCCAGCCAGTCAATCAGCACATCGAGACCGCGGGAAAGGCCGCGATACAGTCCGATTGCACCCAAATCGTCGTAAATCATAGTAATCCTCTCCTTTTATAGACCGATATTTGCAGCGCGCCGACATGCCCGGCGCTTCAGCCAAGCCCCTGCGGCGCTACGAAACCAAACTTGATGGCTAGCGGCACCCCTCGCCAGACGTGGGGTTATAGGTACCCTCGCCGCGAACCTTGCCCATGACGTCTTCTTCGGAAAGCATCACCCATTTGACGCCGCGCCTTGTCTGGTACGCATAGGCAACGTGAATCATGCCGTCATCCGTCTGCATCATGCAGGGATACTCATACTGGCGGTTGTTATAGCGATTCTCCTCGCCGGCATATCCTTCTCCGCGCTCGATGTTGCGGATAAGGGGAAATGTGAGGCCACCGTCCTCGGACAAGGCAATAGATACGGGGTTGCGCAGCGCAGGCCACGCTCCCGTCTTGCCATACGTGGCAGGGGCGGAGTTGTGGTTGTACGCAATCGCAACACGTCCGCTTGCGAGCTTAAGCGCCGCAATGCCCGAGTTGTTGTTGGGCAACGGCGTGGGAACGGGCACGTTCCAGGTATCGCCGTAATCACTCGACTCGCTACGGTAAATGAAGTCAGCCTCACGCGAGCGCATAAACGCAGCAAGGTGACCGTCCTCCAATTCGACAACGCTGGGGTGAACGCGACCGGCAGAGCCGGGCATATCAACGCGCTTCCACGTCGTCCCCTGGTCATCGGAAACCATAAAAGCGCTAGGATCGCCAGCAAGGCCGGAAGCGCTGTCGCTGCAAAGCCACAAACCATAGATCCAACGTCCGTTGGAGAGCACCTGAATGGGCTGGCGCGCAAACGTGCCCTCGTCTGCAAACATCACTTCCGGCTTAGACCACGTCTTGCCGTCATCAAAGCTAATCTGGCGCTTGATAACACTGGTGTACTGCATATTGTTCTTGCCGGGCTGGCGACCAAGCTGCGAGGTATACATCGCCCAAATCTCCCCGCCAGGAGTCAGAAAGAGCGAGGGATTTTGATCGCTTCGGTCGTTGTTATGCGAGATATACGTGGGTTCGCTCCACGCGTCAGCACCCTTTTCGAGACGGGAGACAACGATGTTAATGTCGGTATCCCCCTCAAACGTCCCCGCGAACCAGCAGCAAAGCAGCGTGCCAGCAGGGGTCTTGAGAAGACCCGGGCCGTGCGCCGTCGCCCACGGTCCGGGAGGCAGCATGGCCTCGGTGACCTGCATGTCATGGTCGAAGTAAATCTGTCCGTCGGGGGTAAGTCCGGGTAGGTCCTTGATGGCCATATCGCGAACCGTCCTCTCTTTTATCAAAACGTCTTTCGTAACGCAGCCCTCCCGCACCGTCCGAGCAATGAAATACCCGGATTCGGAGCGGCCGCGGGCCGTAGAGGCGACCCGCGGCCAGGAAGGGGGACTACATGGGGAACACTATCAAGGCACCGGCGCACAGGAACAGCAGGCGGACGAAGTACTGCGGGATGGTAAACTTCCAAAATTCAACCATGGTGTACTTACCCATACCAAACGCCATAGCAGGCAAGCCGTCGATGGGCATGTAATGGCCGCACCAACCAGACAGGGTAACGGCGACGGCCATGGCCATGGGGTTGTAGCCCAGACCCTGGACCACGGCGATGCCGAGCGGGGCAAACATCATGATGGTGCCAATGGTGGAACCGGTGAAGCAGGCAACGGTGGAGCACATGATGGTGAACACCAGCAGAATCAAGAACGGAGGAACGGCGGTTCCGATGGCGGTCGCGACGGCATTGCCAACGAGGGTGGTAAGACCGGAATCCGCCAGGCAGTTGGCAACGGGGATAACGCCCGCAGTCATGAGAATAATGGGAGAGAACAGGTTGTCGCGAGTCTCGTTGAAGTCCAGGACCTTGATGAAAAGCATCACGAACGCGGCGACGCCGGGGACCATGTAGGCGACATCGCCCAGCTGATCAACAAGCAGCATAGCGGCAATGGAGACCACGAAAGCAAGGATGGTAATCCATTCTTTCCAGGCAGGCATAGCCTCTACGTCATCGCTGGCAAGAGCGGCGGCGTTTTCAACGGTGGGCTCCGCTACGGGGTGGCTGGGAAGGAACTTGTATCCGATGATGGCCCAAACCAGAAAGCCAAGGGACAAGAAAACGGACACGATGGCGAACTGAAGCATAGTAACGCTCTCGCTGATGCCGGCGGTCGCCAGAACGGAAACCGCGACGCCGTACTGAAGCGCGACGTTGATGGGGATCAACGGGTGGTTAGATGCGATACCCAAGGGGAGAACGAGCTTGGAACCCGGAAGCTTCTCGTTATAGGGCATGGTAACAACAAGCGAAAAAATCAAAACGTAAAACGCAGTGGACCCCATACCAACGATAGATGCGCCCAGCATAACGACGAGCAGCAGAGCCACGTAGCTTTTGAAGCCGCCTTTCTCGACCAACTTGGTCATAGCGTTTTTGACCTTAACGATCATCGACGTCTTTTGGATGGCGGCAAGGATGACCATGAAGAACGCCAGCATCCACACTGTGGAATTAGTGAAGCCAGCAAAGGCATAGCTCACATCCCCCAAGCCAAACAGGACGATCAGCACGCACGCTGCAATAGGCGGCATGCCAAACGGCAAGACGTCAAACATGATCATCGCGACCATGGCGACCAGAACGACAAGCGAGAGTATCATCGCAGTAGTCACTCTGAATCACTCCTTCCAATTACATTCGCTAGGCAATTTTTGCATAGCGGTCCCCTACGACCGGGTACGGACCCCAGCCGTTTTCTTTGGGGCGGCGATTCCACCGCCCCGGTATTCCATTAGAGAAATAGACGCTGGTACGGGCTAACGATCAGACGCCAGACGAGCCGCGTAATCGATGGCGTTCAACAGGCTCAACTCGTTCGACGTGCCCTTACCCGCCTGGTCAAAACCAGTTCCATGGTCAACGGACGTGCGGACGATGGGAAGACCCAGCGAAACGTTAACGCCCTCGACCGCCTGCCATGCCCGGGCCTCGCGATCGTAAACAAAGCCAACGGTCTTAAGCGGAATATGGCCCTGATCGTGATACATGACCACAACGATGTCGTACCAGCCACCTAGAGCCTTACTGAAAAGGCTGTCGGAGGGCAGCGGGCCCTCGACGTCGATGCCCTCGGCGCGGGCCGCCTCAATCGCCGGCGCGATTTCCTCGATCTCCTCGGTGCCAAACAGGCCGTTCTCGCCCGCATGGGGATTAAGGCCCGCCACGGCGACGCGGGGGTGCTCGATTCCCAGGCGAAGACATGCATCGTTGCCCAGCTTAATGACTTCGAGCACGCGATCCTTCTTGACGCGGTCGCATGCCTCGCGCAGGGCACAATGGGTAGAAACGTGAACGACTCGCAGGTCGTGGTGGGCGAGCATCATCGCGTAAGACGAGGTGCCCGTATACGTGGCGTAAATCTCCGTATGCCCGTCAAAGTGACGCCCCTCGGGCTCGAGCGCGAGGTTCATCGCCTCCTTATTGAGCGCGTTGGTGCAGGTGGCGTCGACCTCGCCGGCCATCGCAAGCTCGATGGCCTTGACAACGCTCTTGAAAGCCGCCATACCGCACATGGCAGAGACCTTGCCGAATTCGAACTTATCCGGGTCGATCAGATCCATGTGGTACACATCGATGGTTCCAGGCTCGAATTTTGCCTCGTCAACAGACTCGACGCGGTGAACGGTCATATCAGGATGGCCTGCAATACCCAGGACCTTCTCAATCATCGAGGCATCGCCCACCACTAAGGGCTTCACGCGATCGAACACATCGGCATGGGCCAGCGCCTTGACCGTGATCTCGGGGCCATTACCAGCCGGATCACCCATGGTGATAGCGACGATTGGTTTCTTCTCAGCCATGGTTAGCACATTCCCTTTGCCTTATCGGCCTCAAGCGCGGACTTGAGCTCCTCAACACCCTCTTCGCAGAGGTAATTGAACGGCGCACGGCACTTGCCAACCGGATATCCAAGCAGATTCACAGCCGTCTTCACCACGGTGTTGGGGTTGCCATACTTGAAGCAAGCGCGCAGCGGAGCAACAGCGGCCTGGCAAGCCTCCGCAGCCTCCATGTCGCCGGCAGCCCAATTCTCGTAGATGCCCACCATGTTCTTGGGATAGACGTTGGCGCAACCGGCGATGGCACCCTTGGCGCCAGCCTGAAGGGCCTTCAGAATCAGCGCATCATTGCCGGAGAGCACGCCAAAGTCCATATCCTTCGTAAGCTCGATATAAGCAGACAAGTTATCCCAGTCGCCGGAAGAATCCTTGGCGCCAATGATGTTGTCGATCTTCGCAAGCTCGACTACGGTCTGGGGCTCAAGAGCATTGCCGGTGCGCATGGGAATGTTGTAAAGCACGATGGGCATGTTGGGTACAGCCTCGGCGACACGTGTGTAATGAACGATGAGCTCGTGCTGGCTGGCTTTTGCAAAAGACGGAGTGATGACGGAGAGGATGTCGGCGCCCGCCGCCTCAGCCATCTTGCACTGCTCGATGGTCTCCTTGGTAGAGATGCAACCGGTGCCGGCGTACACGGGAACGCGCCCGGCAACCTGGTCGATAACCGTCTCGAGAACGAGCTTCTTCTCCTCGCCGTTGAGAATATAGCCCTCGCCGTTGGTGCCAAAGGGGAAGATGCCGTGGATACCGGCTTCAATCTGGCGGTCGACCTGGCGGCGAAGCTCCTCGAGGTTGATGCTCTCGTCCTCATTCATGGGGGTAACGATGGGTACGACGATTCCCTTGAGTTCAGTCATTGCTCTTGTCCTTTCTTATGGTGAACCCAGCCTTTCGAGCGAAATAAAGCGTCGCTCGCACGCAAATTGCTCTTAGATAATCTGCTCGTAGATCGCCTTAGCGGCCTCGGGAGTCACCTCGCGCATGTTGTTCACCAGCAAGCGCGTGACCTCCATACCGCTGGCAACCAAAGAGTCGATGTCGACGTCCTCGACCCCAAGCGCAGCAAGGTTCTCGGGCATATCGAGATGCTTCACGATCTCGTCCATACGCTCGAGAAGAGCGGCGCTCTTCTCCTCGACGGTCGCCGCGTCACCGGGCATGCAACGGTCATACGCCTTGGCGAACAGCTCGCGGCAGGCGGGCTCGTTGTAATGCATGACGGGCATGAGAAGGATCGCGTTAGATACGCCATGGGCAACATGGAAGCGACCGCCCAACGGGTAGGAAAGGGCGTGGACCGCAGTGGTGCCGGAAGCGGTGATGGCGATGCCGGCGTAGAAGCTCGCGAGCTGCATGGCGCGCTTGGCATCCATGGCCTCGGGATCATCGCAGGCGCGCTCAATGTTGTTGAGGATGAGATCGAGCGCCTCGAGCGCAAAGGTATCGCTCATGGGATTGGCCTTGTTGCTGGTAAAGCACTCGATGGCATGGCAGAGGGCATCAAGACCGGTAGCGGCGGCAATTGAACGCGGCAAGTTCTTGATCATATCCGCCTCGAGAATGACCACGTCGGCAACCATCTCGTCAGAAACAATGCCCACCTTGAGCTCGTCCTCGGGAACGGCAACAATCGCGTTGGGGGTTGCCTCCGCGCCGGTACCGGCGGTGGTGGGGACCATAACCGTCTTCACCTGCTTGCGAGCAAGGGACGGATCGCCCAGCAAATCATGGACGCTGTACTCAGACGTGGCAAGAACGCTCACCAGCTTGGAAGCATCCATGACAGAGCCGCCGCCAATTGCCAAGATGAAGTCGCAACCGCTTTCACAGAACCAGTCGACCGTCTTCTGGACCTCTGCGTACGTGGGCTCGATGGCCAGATCGGAACATACTTCCACGCCCAGGCCCAGGCTCTTGATGATCTCGACGGCACCATCGGCCAAACCCAGCTCATAGATGCTCTTATCGGTAAAGAGGGCAACTTTGGTCGCGCCCGCCTCCTTCAGCACGCCCTCGAGCTTGGACATCGCGCCCTTGCCCGCATAGACCGCCTTGGGAAGCTTCAACGTATAGGACTCCAGCATCTAAACCAACACTCCTTTTCCTGCTTGCTTTGCCAGCTTTTCCTGTAGAGAGATAAAGAGGTCTGGCGAACCGAAACCTCCGGATTTGGAAATCACGCGCACAACCGCACCATTCGATGTGAATTCGCTCATTACCACACCGGTCAAGGGCTCTCCGATAATCGAGAGCTCGACGATCCCCATGTGCATAAGAAAGGTCTGGAGGATGTCTCCGCCCATCACCAGCACCGTGCAATTGCCCTTGGCTCGCACAAGGCGTGCCGTCACGCTGCCAAGGCACGATGCAACCGCCGACCTAATCGCCTCTACATCCCAGACTCGCCCGGACCCCTCTATCAGCTCGCGTGTAAAACGTTCGCTGTTATCAAGAACCGTTACGGGCGAGGAGCTCCAGGTTTGCACCGTCTGCTCGATAAAAGACGCCGCCTCTTCCGTATCCACCCAGCCGGGATGGAGTTTGGCGTCCAGCGGAAGCTCCGGAGCGGGGGCTCCATGTTCGCAAGCGTACGCGCACTGGTCCGCAGATACGCGGTTGACGCTTCCGCACATCACCAACATGTTGGGGTCAAAGCTCTCCAGCTGGACATCCAACGTGGCAGGACCAGTACCGGCTTCGAAGAGAATCTGGGCCAGGGCGCTCGACAGACCCGCGCACCCCGCAAGAAGCGCACAGTGGGAGTGCTTGAGTACGGCATCGCAACGCAGTCGCACATCGTCCTCGCTTAACGCGTCGTAGACCGCAATGCCTTCAGACCCAATACGCTCCACATCGTCCAGTCCAACTTCAAAGATGTCGACCGCAGAGGCTTGGCTGGAAACGATGGTGCTTACGCGCGACTCGGTCACCGGCTCAAAGGGATCGTCTCCAAACACCGTCTGCGCTACCGGAACACCATCAACGTACTGGACGCCGTCCCGGGTGACCCTACCCATCCTTGGAAACGCGGGGATAAAATGCACGCACCCTCCGCCAGCGCCCTGAATCATCCCCTCGAGCTCGGCTCCGATATTGCCCCTCAGCGCGGAATCGGTCTTCTTTACAACCACGCGGGCACCGTGCTCGATGCCCCATTTCACAATCTCCCTTACGCGGCGCGCCGACTCCTCCATATCCAGGTGGCGGGTTTCCGCATTGACCGCGAGAACGGGTGCTTCCGGTTCGAGCCCGCAGAGGTCTTCACCCCCGCGGCAACGCGTCAGCACGTGCACTCCATACGGGGCGAATGGAACGGCGCCGTCAAACGTACCGGTCAGGTCATCGGCAACTAGCAGAACGTTCACTACTCCCCCTCTCATCTCTCTTCCCTTAGGCTCTCGCCCTTTTAACTGTTTTCAGTATCCAAAATGCCGCTGTCGAGCTATAGTTCTCATCGGCTCATTTTTTGTTCAGATATTGAACATTTCGAATTACCCATTGTTCATAATCTGAACAATGGATGATCTTTAGGAAGGCAACAGCCATGCACGTCGCCAACATCTTGGTTATCGCCCCGTATCCCGAAATGCTCCCCGAACTGCAGGAAGTTGCCAGTGAATTCCCCGACGCCTCATTCTCTTTTGAAACCGGCGACCTTGCGCACGGCCTTGCCTCCGCACTCAAGATGTTCCATCTCGACTTCGACGTGGTCATCTCACGCGGCGGCACCGCCCAGATTCTTGAGGACGAGCTCTCTATTCCCGTGGTGGAAATGGGCATTACGGCACCAGACCTTGTAGCGTCTTTTTCCAACCTGCCCAAAAACACAACCTGCATTGCCGCCGTGGGCTTTAGGAACGTACTGCAAAACATCAAGCCGCTCACGAGCCTGCTGCCCTTTGAAGTTGACTTCTATGCCATCGATTTTGAGGACGAGCTTGAGGAGGCGCTTCGAGATGCCCTTGATAACGAGTACGACGCCATTGTCTGCGATACCAAGGCCTTCAACCAGGCACGCCTGATGGGCGCGGAAGCCCATCTGCTTGTTTCCGGAAAGGACAGCATTCGCGCAGCGTTCTCCCATGCCGTACAGATTTGCGAGCTCAACGGAGCACTTGAAGAACGCACCCGTTTTCTTCAGGAGATGTTAAGATCCTGCGGCATCGACCTTGTGGTGTACACCCCCGATGGGAGGCTGGTCTATTCCGGGCTATCCGAACGCGACCGGTCCCTCCTCGACGACCTCAAGCGCTACATACAATCGGGCAACGGCCACCGATTTGTCATACGCCGAAACGGTCGCATCTACACCGTCCGCCTTAAGACCACCGTCTTCGAGGAGACCAGGCTCGTCACCTTCACCGTCTCATCTGCCAACGCGCCAAATCCCGACCGCTTTATGGGAATCGAACACTTTAACGCTGACGACGTACAAATAGACCTCGATCACAGCGTAATGCACATCATTCAGGGAGAACAGGCGCTTGCCCCTCTCGCCGACACAGCGCAACGGACTGGGCAGCCCATCATGCTTGTAGGGGAGCCCCGCTGCGGAAAAACGCAACTCGCCCAGATCATCTATCTATCAAGCGAATTCAAGGACCGACCCCTGGTCCGCGTCGAGTGTCGACTCCTGAATGAGAAAAGTTGGAACTACCTAATCGATAGCTACCATTCGCCTTTGTACGAAGCGGACTGCACGATTTTCTTCCACGAAGTCGACCAGCTTGAAGACGAGCGGTGGAAGGCCCTTCTCGCAGCGATTAAGGAAACTCGCTTACCGGAGCGAAGCAAGCTCATCTTCTCGAGCGACCACGCAGACGCCGCCGACGTATCCCGGGGATCCGCCATCATCGCCGAGCAGCTTCGCTGCATAACGCTCACGGTTCCACCGCTGCGCGCGTGGAAGACCCTCGAGGGGGCTGCCGACAAATATCTACAGCATCTCGCTGAGGAGAAGAACGCCGACGCCCCCCTCCTCGATCCTGGAGCAGCGGCGCTGCTCGTCCAAAATCCCTGGAAGGGAAACTTGGCCCAATTCCGATCGGTTCTCAACTGGCTCGATATGGCGCACGACGGACCGAGCATCACCGCGCATGATGTCCTAGACGCACTCGAGCGTAGGGAAATCTCCGGGATGACGGAGCAGAGCGCAGAACGGGAAACCGAAAGCCTCGACCTTATTCGTCCCCTCATCGAGATCAACCGAGACGCCGCGGCGGCGGCGCTGGCGCATTGCCATGGTAATAAATCGGAAGCGGCGGGCATTCTGGGCGTATCGCGCACCACGCTCTACAAACTTCTCGAACAGTCCCAAACATAAGACGCGCGAAAGCAAACATGAAAGCAAACATAATTGTGGAACTACGTAGAAATTTACCGCCACTGAGAAATCTTTTGTCCAAACACGCGCATTATGAAATCGATTACGCCCAACGGGTTTAACCACCCGTTCGCGTAGTAGAGGGTTGACATGGATGCGGTAAAAGTAATATCCGAGCCGCCTTCATTCCCCTATAATGCTTATCGGTTGTATTAGCGCTAAAAGCCACGTCAGATGGAGGTCTGAATGTTCAAGCGCACCAAGATTGTATGCACGATGGGTCCCGCCTGCGATAACGATGATATCCTGCGCGAGATGATCAAGGCGGGCATGAACGTGGCCCGCTTCAACTTCTCCCATGGCTCCTATGAGGAGCACCACGGCCGCATCGAGCGCGTCCGTCGCATCGCCGCCGAGCTTGGCCAGCCCATTGGCATCCTGCTCGACACCAAGGGCCCCGAGGTCCGCACCGGCCTGCTCGAGGGCCACAAGAAGGTCTCCGTCACCGCCGGCGATTCCATCATCGTCACCGCTGAGCCCACTACCGAGGAGAACCTTGGCAACTCCAGCCACATCTCCCTTGACTACCTCAACCTCCCCAACGAGGTTAAGCCCGGCTCCCACATCCTGATCGACGACGGCCTGATCGACCTCAAGGTCGACCACGTCGAGGGCGCCGACATGCACTGCATCGTCATGAACAACGGCGAGATTGGCGAGCGCAAGGGCGTCAACATCCCCAACGTCGACCTGAGCCTGCCCGCCATCACCGAGCGCGACCGTCAGGACATCCTGTTCGGCATCTCCGAGAACGTCAACTACGTCGCCGCCTCCTTCATCCGCAATGGCAAGGCCGTCCGCGAGATCCGCGAGCTGCTCGACAGCAACGGCGGCGAGCACATCTCCATCTTCCCCAAGATCGAGAGCTCCCTGGGCGTCGACAACTTCGACGAGATCCTCGAGGAGTCCGACGGCATCATGGTCGCCCGCGGCGACCTGGGCATCGAGATCGCTCCGCAGCTGGTCCCCTTCATCCAGAAGGAGATCATCGCCAAGTGCAACGCCGCTTACAAGCCGGTCATCACCGCTACCCAGATGCTCGACTCCATGCAACGTAACCCCCGCCCCACCCGCGCAGAGGTTGCCGACGTCGCCAACGCCATCTATGACGGCACCGACGCCGTCATGCTCTCCGGCGAGTCCGCCGCCGGCCAGTACCCGGTTGAGGCCGTTAAGATGCAGGCCAGCATCGCCATGGAGACCGAGCGCCACCTGCCCGCCCACCGCGAGCTCAAGGTTCCCGAGGGCGCCAAGGGTACCCGCGTGATCAACAACGTTGTGGGCCTCTCCGCTGTGAACATGGCCACCACCGTCAAGGCCAAGTGCATCACCGTCCCCACCACCACCGGCCGCTCCGCTCGCCTGGTGTCCCACTTCCGTCCCAACATGCCCATCGTCGCCTTCACCCGCAATGACTGGGCTGTTGCCAAGATGCTCATGTACTGGGGCGTTGTTCCCTTCCATGTTGAGACCGAGGGCGAGGATGTCAGCCTGACCGCTGCTCACGCCATCGACGCCGCACGTGATCGCGGATTCCTCAAGAAGGGCGACATCACCGTTGTTACCGCCGGCGATCCCGCTACCTCCGTCACCCTGGAGGACAAGATCACCTCGACCAACGTCTGCTGCGTGGCCCAGGTCCGCTAAGGTTTAACACCAACCGTGCAAACAAAGCCCCCGCTGGATTGAGAAGGTCCAGCGGGGGCTTCTTTTTTAACGCTGTTTGAGAGGGGCCTTGTATAAAACCCCCGCGAGCTTGTTTAAGCGCGCTCCTCAAACAAGCTTATGGTCTGCTCGACCACCTCTGCAAACGTCTGTGCAAAGAACTCGTCCGAAAGGAGCTGGTAAGGCGGGTGTTGATCGGTCCCCTCGTTCACTCGTACCGTCTCATGAGCTACGCCGGCCGTGGCGATAACCAGGTCCCTTTCAATGGGGTATTGGGCAAATCGCGCCGCCGCCTCGATAAGACGCGCAGATGCAACGGGAATGAGGCGCAGGGGACGAGAACGGCCAAACCAATCGAAATCACTCTGCTTTTTGATGCGGAAGGAGTCGCTGGGGCGCCCGCCATGCGCTTCAAGATACTCGTTCACGCGGGTGTTCCAAATGTTGTCCGCCAACAAATGGGCCCACGTGCCAAGCGTCAAATCTACGCACGATGCCTCCACGTCAGCCACTGCGGTGGAATTCGCCGCAGCCACCTGCCGGGGGTCCTCCTTTAGCGCAGGCTCGTTCTCATAACGAGCCGGGTAGTGAATACGGTTGATGCGATCTCGCTCCGCCTCGATACTGAGGGCGACAACGCGCGAACCATCCAAGCCGTGCAGGACGGGCGCAACGTAGGTACGCCAAAACTCGTCCTCACGCGGCTTAGGGATAGGCTCCGGCTTGGCAAAATGGGTGATGCGATAAGGAATGGGAGCGGCTATCCCCGGCACCATGTAGCCAACACGAATATCCGGCACAAGATTGCCAAACAAAAAGGCATTTTGGTCGCGAACCGCGCGCGTGAGCGAGCAATCGCGCGCCAGCACCTCTTGAGTCTGGGCAATATGGATGTTCCAACTTGGCATGAACGCACCCCTTAGATTCGCATTCATATCAGCGCGGCGCCCGGCACGGGCATCCTCTTACAAAAGGCTCCGGCACGCCGCTGCGCGCACCGGAGCATTATACGACTACCGCATCAACGGCATGTATGTGGACGATTAGCTGCGGACCTCGCCGCCAACGGCCTTGCACACCTTGGTGACCAGCTTCTGATGGGTCTTCTCGACCTCTTCGGACGTCAACGTGTGGTCGTCGGAGCGATAGGTCAGCGCGAACGCCATGGACTTCTTGCCCTCGCCCACGCGCTTCTTGTCGCGGTAGACGTCGAACAAGCGCACGCCAACCAACAGCTTGCCGCCGGCGCTGCGCAGACGACGCTCGAGGTCCTCGCAGGTAACGCTGTCGTCCACAACGATGGCCAGGTCATGCTCGACGCTGGGGAACTGCGAGAACTCGTGGTAGGCCTCCTGGGAGCCGGCAACGCTCAGCAGCGCGTCCAGATTGAGCTCGAAGGCGACCACGGGAATATCGATACCGTAGACGTCGCGCGCATCCGGATGAATCTCTCCAACCCAGCCGAGCACTACGCCGCCGGACAGGACCTCGGCGCAGCGGCCGGGCTGCAGGAAGGCATAGCCCTCGCCCTCGGCGGGACGGAAACGTACCTTGGGCACGCGCATCTGGTCAAGCAGCTCCTCGACCACGCCCTTGCCGTCGAAGAAGCGAAGCGGCATGGGCTTTTTGATCCAGGAGATGTCGCCCATAGCACCAGACATGACGCCGGCGACGTTCTCGCGCTCCTTGGGGGCGCTGGCGTTTTCGCGGCCGATGAAGACGGTGCCGGTCTCGTAGAGCTGCACGTTGGCGGTGCTGTGGGAGATGTTGTACTCCACGGCCTGCAGCAGCGCGGGGATGAGGGAGCGACGCATCTCGGTCTGCTCGGCCACCAGCGGGTTCATAAGGACCACGGGGCAGCCCAGACCCTCCTCGCCCATGCCGATGCGCTCAAGGTCGCCCGGAGCAGCGAATGAGAAATTCATGGTCTCGTTGAGGCCGCAGGAGCGCAGCACGCGGCCGACCTTGCGAATCTGCTGCTGGCGATGGGTGAGGCCGCCGATGTGGTTCTTGGCAGCGGGGATGGTCGCCTCGACGCGGCCCATGCCCCACAGGCGCAGGACCTCCTCGATGAGGTCGATCTCGCGCGGCAGGTCGGGACGGAAGGTGGGCGGCGTCACGGTGAAGACGGTCTCGCGACCCTCGCCCGCGGCCTCGACGGCGCAGCCAAGACGGGTCAGGGAGCGCTGGATGAAGTCGATCTCGATGGGGGCGCCGCACAAGTCGAGCACGCGGGCGTAGCGCAACTCGATGGACTCGATGGTCTTGGGCGCGGGGTAGACGTCCACGTAGCCCGGAGCGACCTCGCCGCCGGCAAGCTCCTCGATAAGGGCGCAGGTGACGTTGGCGACGTCCACGCAGCCGGTCTCGTCCACCTGACGCTCGAAGCGAATGGAGGCATCGGAGATAAGCGAGAGGTCGCGGCTGGTGTGCGAGGTACGGCCGGCGTTGAAGCAGGCGCTCTCAACCAGCACGTCGACGGTATCGTCCTCGATCTCGGAATCCATGCCGCCCATGACGCCGGCAAGGGCGTGCGCGCGCTCGCCGTCAGTGATCAGCGCCATGCCCTCGGCCAGGGTGCGCTCCACATCGTCCAGGGTGCGGAAGGTCTCGCCCTCGTGCGCGGCGCGAACCACTACGGAACGCTTGCCGTCGCGCTCGGCGAAGGTGGACAGATCGAATGCGTGTAGCGGCTGGCCGGTAAGCATCATCACATAGTTGGTGATGTCGACGATGTTGTTGTGGGGACGGATGCCGCAGGCGTTCAGGCGCTCCACCAGCCACTCGGGCGAAGGGCCAACCTTCACGTTGCGGACGATGCGGGCCACGTAACGGCTGCAGAGGTTCTCGTCCGCAAGTTCAACCGTGACCTCATCGGCGGTAGCGCGGCCGACCTCGGCCTTGATAGCGGGCAGCTCAACATGGAAGTCGCGGTCGTAGATGGCGCCGACCTCGCGGGCGATGCCGATCATAGAAAGGCAGTCGGCGCGGTTGGGCGTGATCTCGCAGTCGAGCACGGTATCAGACGTGCCGTGGTACTGGGAGAACGGCATACCAACGGGAGCGTCCTGGGGCAGGATCATAATGCCCGCGTGATCGCTGGAAAGCCCCAGCTCGCGAGCGGAGCAGTTCATGCCCATGGAGACCACGCCGCGCAGCTTGCTCTTCTTGATCTTGATGTCGCCCGGCAGCTCGGCGCCGATCATGGCGGTCACAATGTGGTCGCCTTCGTTGAAGTTCTGAGCACCGCAGACAATCTGCAGGGGCTCGGGATTGCCGTCGGCATCCACGTTGCAGGCACCCACGTCAACCTTGGTGACCCACATATGATCGGAGTCCGGGTGTGGCTCCTTGGAAAGCACCTTGGCAGTCACAATGTGGTCAAAGGACTCGCCCACGGTCTCGATAGCCTCGACCTCGGTACCGGTGCGAATGAATTCGGTCGCGAGCTCGGAAGGATCCTCCGGAACCTCGACCATGCTGGAAAGCCAGTCGTATGAAACCTTCATCTATGTACTCCTTTGAAATGAAATCAGCGTTTGGATTGGGCGTGTTTAGAACTGCTCGAGGAAGCGCATGTCGCCCGTAACCAGGGCGCGCAGGTCGGGCAGGTCGTAGCGAAGCGCGGCGATGCGCTCCACGCCGGCGCCAAAGGCGAAACCGGAGTACACGTCGGGGTCGATGCCGCAGTTGATAAGGACGTTAGGGTCGACCATGCCGCAGCCCAGGATCTCGATCCAACCGGAGTGCTTGCAGAAGGGGCAGCCCTTGCCGCCGCACACGCCGCAGGAGACGTCGACCTCGCAAGAGGGCTCGGTGAACGGGAAGAAGTGCGGACGATAGCGCGTGGCGCGATCCTCGCCAAACATGCACTTAACAAAGTAGTCGAGCGTGCCCTTGAGGTCGCCAAAGGTGATTCCCTTGTCAACGACCAGACCCTCTACCTGATGGAACTGCGGCAGGTGGCAGGCGTCTGCCGTATCGGGACGGTACACGCGGCCGGGAGCGATCATGTAGATAGGAGGCTTCTGGGACTCCATGGTGTGGATCTGCACGCCGGAGGTCTGGGTGCGCAGCAGCACGTCGGACTCGCCATGGGCATGCTGCTCGGGATGGGCGGCGGTGCCAGGAGCGTTGTCCTTCACGTAGAAGGTGTCGCGGGCAGAGCGGCTAGGATGGTCCAATGGGGCGTTCAGCGCGGTGAAGTTGTACCAGCTGCTCTCAACCTGCGGGCCGGTCTCCACGGTGTAGCCGATGCCGCAGAAGACATCCTCGATCTCCTCGATGATCTGGTTGATGAGGTGCTGGTGACCGATCTTAGGACGAGCGCCCGGCAGGGTGATGTCCACGGCCTCGGTTGCCATGAGCTCGCTAATGGCGGCGCGCTTGAGCTGCTGGGTACGGTTATCCAGCAGCGTCTCGGCCATGCGGCGCATCTCGTTGGCTCGCTTGCCCAAAACGGGGCGCTCCTCGGGGGAGATCTTGCCCATCATGCGCATCAGGCCGGTGATCTCGCCCTTGCGACCAAGAAGCGCCACGCGCGCGGCCTCGAGCTTGTCGCTCGTCTCCGCACCCTCGATCAGCTCCTTCGCTCGCTGTTCGAGCTCCTCAAGTTCATCGATCAAACTCATCTGTTCCCTCTCTTTCCAAGCGGCGCCGCATCACGGCACCAACCTGTTCCATAGAAAAATCCGCCCTTGGAATCATGTGATCGCTCACACTCCAAGGACGGATCAGATTTCCGCGGTACCACCTTGATTGGCCGCCGGTTGTCCTCCCGGCGAACCCTCTTTTGCCCGATGTCGCTCAGGCGGGCGGCTTCCCTACTCAGTACGAACACGCGGAAACGAGCGCAAATATCGTCTTACACGCCCGTATCGCGGAACCACCGTTCAAGTCGCAGCTCGGGAGTGAACTCGGGCTTCTATCGTTGCAGGCGGGCTTGCAGCCGGCGACCCTCCCTCTCTTGGCAACGATGCGGCGAGGCCCAACCTCTCCGTCAACGCAATTGGCAGAAGGATAACACAACGCAATCAGACAAAAAGAGTGCATCACCCTTTAAGCTGACAGAACTTGCAGAACTTGCAAACAAGTCGCAAAAAGCCTCGTCCCTCTCCATCTATAGCTCAACCCCATACCTCGCAAGCAAGCTCCTGCGATTTTGAACAAGATACTCGCGCATAAACGGAATCGAAAATGTCACATACCCACGCGCCGTGGGCTCGATAATCTGGCGCGACACCAGAAGCTTACGCGTGGACGTAAGCGAAGACGCCCCGACTCCCAAGCGCGCAGCGATTTCGCCCGTCGACGAAGCGCCATGGTCTTCCGTCATTGCAAGCAGATACTCCATGGCGGTCTTTGGAAGATGCCCGATAGCCGCCTCGAGCACACAGCGATCAAAATCGTCCCGAGCCATGCGAATCCCGCGCTGCACGTCCTCCGCCAAGATGCTGCCCTCATCGCCTTCCCGGCGAATCTGCGCGCAACGCCATATGTTGTAGCCGACTAGTTGGATAAGGTAAGCATAGCCAGCAGTTGCGTCCGCCGCCGCAGCCAGGGCCGCGTCGTCGATGGCCATGCCGTTTTTTTCGATGGTGCTCCGCAATGCAGCCGCCACCTCATCCGTTGGGATGGTGCCCAGCTCCTCGGGATAAGCCCTGCGCAGAAACGTCGGTCCGTCCTCGCCCAAAAGATCCATGACGCCCGAGGTCAGCCCGGCAAAAATAAACGCGATATTCTGCTTTTCCCTAATGAGGTGTTGAATTGCAACGGCAATCTCACGAACCTCTCCAATACTCGCGTCTTGGATTTCATCGATAGTGACAAGGAGGCCCTTTCCATGCTTGGTCAGCGCGCGGGCAACTCGCCCCAGCGCTTCGTAAACGTCGTCAGCGGACTCGCCCTTATCGCCCAATCGCGCAGACGCCTTAACAACCATGAGGTCGATCCCAAGCTCATATTCAGCATCGGAAGATCTCTCTAGCCTGCGGCAAATCAGCTCGGGCACCCGCTCCGCCGCCGTTACGTCCAGCACGCGCCATCCACGTCGACGGGCGATATCGCCAAGCTCTGTCAGCAGGACCGTCTTGCCCGAACCCCTTGGCCCCGTGATGCGCATGAGCCTGCCGGGGGCTCCCACCCCTTCCTCGAGGCCCATCTCAAAATCGTACAAGATGCCATCGCGACCAGCCAAAACAGGCGGCTCGGCGCCGGCGGTAGGCTTGAACGGATTCATCCTCATCATCAGCACCTCATTTTCCCACAAGCACGTCCTGTGATCATATTCGTTATTATAGCAATTATAGTTTTTATCGTTTTTATAGTGAGAATAGTTTTAATCGCAAGAAAAGATATCCAAACCGCCTTTCGCCCATACGAAGCGACCTTGTTATCTCTTGATGCGACGACCCTACCAAGAAGGGCTTCATCGCCAAACGCAACGATGCGCGTTACGAAGCGCCCACACAAGGCGACCAAGTCACCGACAATTGCGCAGCATCTCGAATACACTTTCTACAATGCGCAAAGACCGTGAACGCCGATCTAATTGCCACAGCAAAAACCGCCCTACCTCGCGAGCAGGACGGCCTGTGACCCACCTTGTATCCTTCCTCGAAGGCATCATCACCTTCATCTCGTCCCCTATGCTCGGCATAGTCTTCTCGCTGGGTGGACCCCGTGCGTGGGGGCGTTTTTGAGGTCGGCCCTCATACTCGCCGGTCAGAAGGGCCACGCCCTAGAGGACATGCTCATGCTGCTCGCGTACTCCGCCGGCCTGGGGATCCCCTTCCCCATCAGTGCACTTCTCATCGACCAGCTTGCGATTTCGCCCCCGAGTTCGCCCGCCTCAACGACGACATCCTCTTTGGCGAGGTGTGGAACCGGGAGGCCCTGCTCCCACTCAAGCTGCGCTCGATCGCCACCGTCAGCGCGCTGATCGGCAAGGGCATCGTAGACGGCTCGCTCGCCTACCACCTCCACAGCGCGCGCAACAACGGCGTCACCAAGCATGAGATGGCAGAGATCCTCACCCACATCGCCTTCTACGCCGGCTGGCCAAACGCATGGGCAGCCTTCAAGATGGCCAAGGAGGCCTAGGGTCGCCCGCGGCTGCCGGCTCCCTTGTCTCCGAATTCAGACGGGCGGCGCGCCCCACTTGCTCCTTCCCGGAGTCAGAGCCCCTTTGCCGCGACCCGTATCTAAGCTCGCGCGGCTACCGCTCGTTTCAGGCGAAGGGCCATATCGCACTCTACCTGTACTCCGATGGCATCGTTTACGTGGACCGCGTCTTTCATCGGTCACAGGACTACACAGCCTTCGTCGTGGAGAATGCCGAGTGATTTGTGGCTCCTTGCGAATTCTGCAATGGTCGTTGCATAATTCAAGACCCAACCCCACGGATGAATATCGCCATATAACACAAGCTGCACCAGCCCGTTCCCTAGAGGCGGGGCAGGGATGCGGGGTGCGTTGGCTCGGCGTGGATTGTGGAGCCCCTTCCTGCTCGCCCTACCTGAAATAAACGTCGAGCTCTAGCTCGTGGATCCTCGCGCATTCGTTATAGGCGTCCATCGTGCGATGGCGGGCGCTCGCCACCTCGGCCCAGACGTCGCGACCCTCGTTGATGCGCTCGACTATGAGCGAGACGGCGGACTCCTCCTCGGGAGTAGCGCGCCAAGGGATGTCCGCCAGCTCGACGCCGTCCCTGACGATCGCCAGGAAGGGCACGTCCCTGGGCAGGCTGGGCTCTTGCTCGAACCTAAGGACGTCGCCGGCGGCAAGCGACTCGCGCAGCTTCTCCGCCGCGTCCATAGGTCCGACGGACTCCTCCCCCAGCTCCATGGGCCAGAGATGGCCGTACCCGATGGTGCTGAGGCTCACCACATAACCGCCCAGCGGCGGGGCGGCCGCGGCGAGGTTGGGCTTCAGGAAGAATGCGGTCGCGGCGGACACCGCCAGCACCACGAAGCCCCTGCGCGTGAGCTCGGCCTCTATGGCTCCCTCATCTCTCATCGGTCCTCCCCCTATCAGTCGCCACAATAATGACCCCTTAAGCATAGCGGAAGCCTGGGGCAGGCACCTGTTCTATAACTGAGATCCACCACTGCACGTTTTACGATCAGGCCAATGCGATAATGATATCGCCGCAAAGGAATGGCGGCGCGAGACTATGGAGACACGCGGGGTCGCCGTCGCTCAAAGGCGCAGCACCTACAAACGGCCAGCGTAGATAATGGAGGCGGTTTAGCATGATATCAGCGGGATCGCTCGCAAGGGACAAGCAAAGCGGCCAACTCATCTACGTGTGCAATGACGAGGGTGCCCCCAGCAAAGGACGTGATGACCCGTCCCGGATCCTTGGCATCGAGACAATCGACCCGAAAATGCCTTGCAAAGAGCCGCAGCTCTCGGAGTGCTTCGAGGCCGATCTTGCCGAAGTCACCGAGACGCACGGCACCGAAAGGCAGACGGTGTGCGCTCATTACGACTGTATGGTAATTGAAAACCACTGGACGGAAGACACACCGATGGAACGGTGTTACCGCATCTGGACACTCAGGGAGAGCGACCGCGCCTCCATATGGCTGCAGCGGGGCTATTTCAGCAGATTCGAATTGCTGCGAGGGCTTTCGGCAACAAACACCGTCGTGCTCGCCCATGCGATCCAGGAATCACGCCTGTTCGAGTGGGGCCAAAAGTACGAAAACAAGAACGACCAAGGATGGACGATCGGTGGAAACGCATGGAGCATAACGCTCATAGCGGGCAATTTGAAAGTCAGCACCGAGGGATTGGACGCGTTCCCTCCCATGCTGGCAGGTCTTTACAGGAACCTGAGAAAACTAGGTGTACCAGTGAGGTTCCGGGAAAACAGGGGTCTTGAGTATGCACCGATACGAAAGCAAGGATGAAGTCGCTGCCGCGCTCGCGGACACCGAGGGCCGCGGCGGCCTCGTCGTATGTGAGGGGGATCACGCAGGTGCACATGGCGCGGGCGTATCCTCGCCCGTCGGCGTCGTCGGTTTCTAGCACCCAGTACCGAGTTGAAATGCCATCGGCGGCGTCGCGGTCGTCGAACACCGCTTGGAACCCGTCGCCGATCTACAGTTTGATGGCCATACGACCCGAATCTCCTATGTGGCTGAACCCGAAACGGGCATAGAACGCCGCCGCCGAATCGTCCACGGGATCGACCACGAGCGCCCGTGCGCCGGCGATCGCCGCGACCTTGGCGGCGTTGATGATCGCATCGCGCAGCAGGGCGGCGCCAAGCCCTATTCCTTTAAAATCGTCGTCCACGCCCAACATCCCCAGAAGCACGGCGGAGACCTGGGAGGGGGCGTTGCGGGCGAGCCATCCCCCGCCGATGTCGGACCGCACAATGGAATGCGTGCTCAGCGTATAGAAGCCCGCCACGCGCCCGGCGCAGCGCGACACGTAGACCACGGCCATTCCCCGCACGCGAGCGGTTGCGGCATGGCGCGCGGCCCACGAATCAACGATTTCGACGCCGCAACGGAAGCCCTCTATACCCTCCCCCGCCGCAAGCTGGACGGGCCGGGAGAACCCAGCCGTCATACCCAGATCTCCTCACGGGCTAGGAGCTCGCGGGTCGACTCCGGCAGCGGGGCGTCGAGCATCGAGCAGAACTCCTCGAACGCGGGCCCCGTGAGCCGCGTAAGGCGCGCCGCCTCTATATCTGCTGCCGCCGCCTCATCGAGCTTGGAGGTCGACCACTGCGTGAGCGTCTGGCCCCTGAGCGCCGCTGCCTCCTCGTAGCTGGCTCGCTGGGAGCTGGTGAGTCTCAAGTCCATCCTGCAGGGCTTTTCCAAAGCAGGCGTTGCCATGTCGTCCTCCTCTTTAAGCGCGACATCTGTACGGAATTACTACGTACGATTGTAGCGCTGAGGAACCAGCGCGTCTATATGGCGTTGCAGCGAGCACCACATACGGCATGGAGCCGAGCATTCTGGATCGAACGCCTGCCCGCTGGAATTCGATACCTTCGTCGCCGGCATTGCAAGCATCCTCAGACTGCGGGATTTGTAGCGAGCGCACGGGAGCAAGGTGCGCCCCATTGGATCGGCGCCCTTTCTCGGACCATTGCCATGAAGCATCAGTTCGCTTACGCAACAAGCGTCAAGCGCGGCATACGCAGGCTAGCCAAGCGAGATAGAAAAGCGCTTCTCAAGATCCGCGATGTCCCATTCATTGGGCAGCACCCATGTGCTGTCGACGATGACCACCTCAAACTCGTCCCAGTCGCGCGCGAGGCGGATACCATCGGGCAGATCAGCGGCGATGAGGTCCCCAAAAAGACGGAAACGAAACCCAGGCGTGCTCGTCATTCCCATCGGCCTGGAATATGGCACAATCCTCATCCTTGATAACCATGTAGCCATGGGGCCGCTCGCAAAAAACTCAAGCTCGATCTCGTCGCTGCCGGGGAGCGCGTCATAAAGCGCTATGAATGCATCTATGGGGATCATGAGCCGCCTCCATACTCTGAACGCCTGGATGTCGATGCCATTGGGATCGCAATGCGTCGCGTTCGAGCAGTTGCGTTCTCGACCATCTGCTGCTCAATCTCATGCTCCCGGTGGCCCCGCCTGGTAGTGATGAAGTCGAACACGTACGGGTCTTTGAGCGCCTGCTGGGCGAGTTCGCTCTCCGGCGCGGGCAGGGTACGAGAGAAGTTGGTCACCTTGCTAGCGAGCTGTTGGCGCTCGTAGAGCCTCAAATCGATCTGATGGTCAAGGACCACACGCGACCAGCCATTTTCGATAGTCGCGTTCAGGTACCACAATCGCTCTTTCCCGGGCTCGGTCTTGTCGAGGAGCAGCATCATGTGACCCCATGGAATTGTGCAGCAACTGCTGCACAATTCAGAATCCACCTCACGAGCGAACTTTGCCATGTACTTGAGACTACGGACCGAGAATCCCCTGATGCCGGGGAATGCAGCCCTAATGTCCTTCGACAGAGTTTCGATGTATTTGTTGCCCAACTCCGAACTCGCCACAAGCTCGTTGCCTATAAGCCAGTACATGCGAATCATCTCTGCAGAAGCCTTCTGCGCCGCATTCGACCGCGCGGAAGAGATGACCTTGACCACACGACCGAAAGACTCTTTGTATTCACCCGTGTTCAGCAACACGGCAGCTCATCCAGTTTACAGACTGCACAACGGATGGCACACAATGTGACACCCTGCTCAAGCGAGCATAGAACGCCGACCAGACATAACGTCGCACCTCAATCTCACCGAAAATGAGCTTGGGAAGCGAGCGCTTAGGAGCGTTTACCTCCAGATGCGACGATGCGTTCCCTCTGCCCCGCTTACCCCTGATACGCAAATCCGCTTAGCAAGCGACATCACCCGCGCCCGTGATAGCCACTTTCCGCCTATGCTACGGCAATATCGGACTATTGAGATCAGCCCTGCACTCGGGGTGGCGCCACTACAACCATTAGAACGACTTCGGGGGGGGTAATAAGGATGCCGTGCGAGGACAGCGCCCGCAAGCGCAGCAAGACGATGGCATTCCGCTGTACGCCCGAGGAGCATAAGCTCATATGCGAGATGGCCGGCTGAAGCGGCATGAACAGGCAGGATTACATCATCGCCAAGCTCACCGATGCCGAAGTCGAGGCGAAGCCCTCCATGAGCGTGCAGAAGGCGCTGAAGGGCTCGATAGCAGAGCTTACCAAAGAAGTGCGTCCGGCGGCCTCCTACGGCGAGTTGAGCGAATCCCTGCAAGCAGAGAGCCGAATCGTGATGAGGGTCCTTCTGGCGCTCGGTAAGCCCGTTGACGCGCCAGCGGAAGAGGCTTCGCCACGAACAACGCTTTTGGAAGAGCCGGCGCCATCCGTTATGGATGCAGGCTCCAGCACCGCAAGCATCTTTGAAATGGGACGCGGGCAGGGCTTAACGCCAGACCTCCAGCGCCTTGTCCGCAAGCCATTCGGCGCGGTCGGCGATGTCGTCCTCGTCCCAAGACTCCTTCTCCAGGGCGCCCTCCATCGTCGCAAGGCCGGCGGCACAAAGGGCCAGGCCGTCCTTGTATCCCTTTCCCTGCTTCTTGGTGGTCCAGTCGGCATCGCGGATGGAGGCGTTGAGCGAATGCGTGATGATGGCGAGGTTGCCGAGCGTGAGGAGCTTCCTGTCCCTTTGCGCGGCGACCTCGTCGTCGAGGGCTCCCCATTTGTTGCGCCACTTCTTGGGCATCATGTGCTCGAGGGTGTACTGGTTGAACCCAAGCAAAGCTGTGCTGCTCATGCCAGGCCGAATGGCGCTTTCCAGAAGATAAAGGACGCCCTTGGACTGAAGGTTGTACAGGCACGACTTCTCGAACGCGGTTCGGACCTCGGCGTCGCCGGGCATGTACGTCGTCGCCTCCTCGTTGGCTTCGAGCGCCTTCCTCAGGGTCTCCGCGTCCTTCACCTCGTTCAGGATCAGCGAGGTGAACAGCCTGTTGTAGTTCTTCGTGGTCGCCTGGACCAGCATCCGGCGGACGATGTAGCTCTCGAGCAGGGCGTAGACCCCGGATATCTCGCCTGCAGGCTCCGCGTTCTTGCGAACGTAGAGCACATACGGGATGAGCGTCGAGTTCTTGAGGCCGAATATCAGCACGTTCAGTCGCTCGACGCCGGGGGCGGATGGGATGTCCGCGTCGCAGCAGCCTGGGTCGAACGTGGACTCGAACACCTCGGCATAGTCCTTCATGCTGTCGAGGATCTCGTCCTTATCGCCGTTGCAGTACCTGGCGATGAAGTCCTTGTAGGACTGGAAGAGGCTTGACGTGCGCGAATAGTAGAGCTTGTCCTCCGTTGTGACGCCGCGCTTCTTGTCCTGAACCAGGATCTGGAGGAATGCGTCGAAGAAGAGGTCGACGAGCGTGCGCTTGATGCGCCCGGTGACGATCTCCTGCTCCCAATACTCCCTCTTCTCCGCCGTGGGCTCGAAGACGTCCTCCCAGCACTCCTTGAACGCCTGCTCGTTCTCGCGGTTGAAGAAGTAGTTCTTGAGGAGCTCCGCCGTCGTCAGGCGCACCCCGAGCGAGTTGATGGTGTCGAATATCTGCTGCTCGTCCTCACCCTCGGTAAGGTCGATGCAGACGAACTGGACGTTCGACTTGATCGTGTTCCTGTCGATCTTCTCCGGGTCGATGTTCTTGAGGAAGTAATTGTAAGCATGAATGATGGCAGAGGAGCCTTCAACGGGCTCGCAACCTGTGGCGTTGACGACCTTCTCGAAATCTTCTCGGTCATACTTGCCATGTCTTAAGGCAACATCGCCAGTTTCAAGAATAAAATCCCGCTCAAACAGCCTGTCGGCGTCGATTTTCGCACAAAGTGCCTTTAGGAAGAGAACCATGGTAGTAAGGCGCTGCTGTCCGTCGATGACTGTACGAACCTCGGAAACCTCGGACCATGTATTGCCGGAGGAAACCTGCTTCAGGATGATGGAACCCAGGAAATAGGGTCGCTTTGAAGCCGTGACGAACTCCATGTCGCCGAGGAAGCGCTCCCATTGCTCTTCTCCCCAGACGTACGCCCTTTGGTAGAAGGGTATTTCGAGCAGGCGCGATCCATTGAACACGCCGCTTATCGTAGATTTTCCTGCATCCATCCTTGTGTACCTGTCTATCCTTCGCGGTTATTGCCGGTGTGTCAATTTCGCTGATGCGACATAAGTGCTCTATGCCGACTATTCTATTTCCGCCTTCGGCCGTGATGAGAATATCGGGCCTGTCGAATGAGCGGATGTCGCCCGACAGTCGGGCGACGTTCCTTCTCGCTTCTCCGCCTTTTGCCCTCGCGGCTTTCAGCGATTGCTCATAAATGGAAAGTTCTGCCTTTTCCTGGTTCTCCTTATGACCCATAAGCGTTGCCTAGCTCATCCTGCCCATTACCTCGAGCAGGTCCTCGTACGTCGCCACGTTGTGGTAGCGCACGTCGCTGGTGCTCATCTCGTTGAAGAGCTTCTTGGCGCAGGCGATCTTGGCGTTTTCCACACCGGAGAGTTCCATCGTGTCCATGGTGCCTTTTGTCTCGGCGATAAAGAACACGTGGCGCACGCTGCCCTCCTTGAAGGCGATAGCCCAGTCGGGGGCATAGTTGCCTACCGGCGTGGGAATCTGGAATGTGCGAGGCAGCTTGGCGTAGACCACCACCTCTGAAGCGGCGTCCATGTCCTCGGCGAACCTGCGCTCGCCGTCGGAGTCGGGGAACACGAAGCGCTGGATGTTCTTCTTCGCCTCATATGCTTTGCTCGCGTTGTCGGGCATGCGCTCGGTGAAAATCGCCTCGTCGTAGGCGTCGTCTATCTCGTGGTAGCTGATGTGCTCCACAACCATCGTCGCCTTCTCCGACACGATGAGCGCAGCGGCCTTCTTGATGAACTCCTCGGGGTTCACGCGGTAGAGCCCGAACACGTTGGCGTCGATGCCGGCGAGGATTGCCGCGGCGCTTCTGCGCGTGATGGCGGCGGCTTGCGCCACCTCGCCCACGAGGTCGTAGGTCACGCCCACGGACGCAGTGCCAGCGTCGACGTCGCGAGTCTCGGTCTGCGTACGGCCGAACGACGAGCCGCCCTGCACCTCGTCGCGCGTGGCCTGTGACTTCTGCCCGCCGACCGTCAGGGTGTACTGCAGCCTGTTCACGCGCAAATCGCTGTTGATGCGCTCTATCGACTTGCTCCTCAGCTCGTCGTCCGAGAAGCTCACCGTGTAGGCATGCTTGCGGTTGATACGCGCCCACAGCTCCTTGAACTCGCGCTTGGCGAAGTTGTCGGTCAACGTGTTCTCGGAAATCTTCTCCTGAGCACGCCCGATCATGCCGTCGAGAGCATGCGCGTCATAGACGCTTCTCACCAGCGCCTCGACTGCCTTGGCGTGTGCGGCGTCGGCGATTTTCTCGGGCAGCTTCACGACGAAGTACTCCGCGAAGGTGCCGTCCTCGACGGCCTTGCGGAACTCGGCGGTCGGCTTGTCGTCGTCGTCGATGAGGTCGCACTTGTAAAGAGCCTTGTAAATGCGCTTCGACTCCTCCTCGGTGAAGGAGACCGTCTCGCCGTCGAGCACGACGTCGCGCCCGCTGAACAGGTTCATCTCCACCTTCTTCGGGCGCTCGCGCAAGCTCTTGCTTATATCGGTCTGCAAATCCCTCACGAACGTCTCGTAGCTCTCCGACGCGATCACGGTGAGCAGGTTCACGCGGTGCACCTCGTCGGGTCCCAGCAGCGCCGTGTCCTGGCGGTTGCCGTCCTGGTCGACCGCCAGGCGCATGCCGCGGCCGACCTCCTGGCGCTTGCTCGTCTCGGAGCCGGACTCCTTGAGCGTGCAGATCTGGAAGATGTTCGGGTTGTCCCAGCCCTCGCGCAGCGCCGAGTGGCTGAAGATGAAGCGCACGGGCTCATCGAACGAAAGCAGGCGCTCCTTATCTCGCAGGATCAGGTCGTATCCGCGCTTCGCATCGTCGTCGTTGATGCCGATGCCGTCTTCGCGCTCCGCCTTCTTCTCGGCCTTCGACTCGACGGCGTTGCCCTTCTTGTCCACAGAGAAGTAGCCGGAGTGCACCGAGTGCGCCTCGAATCGCCCGAGGTACTGCGCGTAGGAGGGGTCGAGGATGTCGTCCTGCGTCGGGTGCTTCAATCTGTCGGAGACGATGGCCTCGTACTCCTCCTCGAAGATCTTGCCGTAGCCCACGGTCTCGCCGTTGCCGGAGAGGTCGCGGTACTTCGCCACCTGGTCGATGAAGAAAAGGCTCAGGCACTTGATGCCGCGGCGGAACAGAGCCTCCTCCTTTTGCAGGTGGCTCAGGATCGTCTCGCGAATCTGTATGCGCTGCATGTCGTCGGCGGCGGAGTCGCCGTAGACCTCGCCGATGTAGATGCGCCCGTCGTCGCCGATAGAGCCGTCCAGGAAGCGCACGTAGCCCGCGCGTCCGTCCTGGGGCGGGACCACGCCGTCGTTGCCGCTCGCGATGGTGTAGCCGCGGTACGCCTCGAGCTTCGTCGAACCGCCGGCGTCGTAGATGCTGTCGCCCTCGCCGAAGCGCGCGGTCCTCTTGCGCACCTTGCCGCCAGACCCCATGTACTTGAACTCGATAACGGCCTCAGGTGCACGATTCTTGCTCACCACGATGTCGCGCAGGTACAGGTAGCCGTCGGTTCCGCGCATGTTCTTTAGGGCGAAGCCCTTCACCTCGATGCGCTTGACGAGTTTCTGGTTGTAGGCGTCCAGGGCGTCCAGGGCATACACCAGGTCGTGCTTCTCCTTGTGAGTTGCCGAATAGTTCAGCACGAACAGCGGGTTGAAGCGGGCGATGCCCTTCTGGGTCGCGCCTCCCTTCTTTCCCATCTTCTGGGGCTCGTCGCAGATGACGATGGGGCGGTTCGCAGCGATGACGTCGATGGGCCTGCGGCTGCTGAACTCGTCGCGCTCGTCGAAGATGATGCGCGCCGCCTTGTTCTTGGCGCCCTCCTTCATCGATGCGTTGAACGCCTGCATGTTGATGACCATGCAGTTTACGTCGCTCGACTGGGAGTACGAATCCAGCTCGGTCAGGTTGTCCGAGTCGTATATGAAGAACCTGATCTTCTTGTGGTATTGGGAGAAGAAGTGCTCCTGCGTGTTCTCCAGGCTCTTGGCCACGCCCTCGCGGATGGCGACCGATGGCACCACCACGATGAACTTGCACCAGCCGTACAGGCGGTTGAGCTCGAGCATCGTCTTGGTGTAGACGTAGGTCTTGCCAGTGCCCGTCTCCATCTCGACGTCCAACTGGCAGGCTCCCATGCCGCAGAAAAGCTCCTCCGACTCGGGGATCTGGTTGCGTCGCTGCACCTCTCGCACGTTGGCAAGAATGCCTGAGGCCGAAAGCGCGACGGGCGCATTGGCATAGCCCTCGGTGCTCTCGTCGCCGAAGTCGATTTCGCCCTGCGCGCGCTTGGACTTGCGGCCCAGATCGCGCAGGTAGACTGAGGCGCCCTGGTTAGGCTGCCCTTCGAAGACCGAGGTCACCGCGTCTGCGGCGTCGGTTTGATACTGTTGTACTTTGAACTTGAACTTCATGCCGACGCCTTAAATCACTTGGGGAACGGTGTCGGGGCTGTAGGTGCGGAACAGCTCCTCGTAGTTGGCATGCGTGGCGTCATCGGCCATGGACGAATCGCGGATGACGGCGTACCAGGGCTTTTCCTTCGCCATCTCCTCGATAGTGTCGGAGCCGACGTTCGCGTCGAAGCATGCCGCCAGCTTGTCGCCGTCCACGAAGAAGACCTTCTTGCCGGCGAGCATACGCTCCTCGATCTTCGCGGAGTACGGGATGCCGAGTTTGGGTAGCACCTCGAAGAGCAAATCAAGGTCGGAGCGCCCCTCCTTCACGTTATCGGCGAAATCGAAGAGGCTCTCCTGGGCGGTCTCGCCAGGCGTGAGGTAGAAGTCCTTGAAGTTCGAGGAGTCGATGCGCAGCACGCGGAAGCCCAAATCGGGATAGGGTTTGGGCTCGGCACCGAGCTCGAGCTGCTCGTTTTCCTTATCGATGTCGGCAGCGATTCTGGCTCCCGCGCGGCGGATGCGTTCTTCACCGATTTCGCAAATGGTATTGAATCCCATCTGTTTAGCAACGGTTCCGTCTTCGCAGGGCTCATCAAGCTGAACCATTATGAATTTGCGTTTTGCTCCATCCTCGGCAGAAAGCCTTATAGCCGCCTCTGCTGTTCCTGCTGCGCCAGAGAAGACATCAAGAATGACTTCATCGTCTTCTGACGCATACAAGCCTACTATCCATTCAAGTAACTTAACTGGTTTGGGTGTTTCAAAAGGCTTTTTCCCGTGGAACAGGTTTTTCAAATCGGAAGTCCCATCGGCGTTGGTTCCGAAGCCATCGAGCCAAGTATTCCAGCCAAATTCATGCGATGATGAGCGTATTTTCTCAAAAGGAACCCATCTTTCGGTTTGCCCATCAACAGTGATTCCCGAGTCATAGGGGCATAAATCCCAATGCGCCGCTTCAGGATTGCTCAAAAGGGCTTTCATTCCCTCGTTATCTTTTCCCCATCTCCAATAACCTTCGGTACCATCATTTTTGTATGGAAACACGACTTCTCCGTTAGGCGCTTTTATACCAAACCACATATTTGGCCTGTCGGCTCTATCCGAGGTGGCACCCCACTTTCGCAACTCGCGGCCCTTTCTGTAGGGGCCATAACTGTCTTCAAGATTCAACTCCCCGTCCGAAATAGTCTGAAGTCGTAGACTAGGCGCATTCTTGCTGTAGAACATGATGTATTCATGGCCTGTCCTCAGTGCCGTTTTGTCTTTCCCGCCGCTCGGTTCTGACCTCCACGGCGCGCACGCCAATCGATTCGACGATCCAAAGACTTCATCCATCAGCTTTCCTAAATTAATGAGCTCGGCGTCATTGATGGACACTGCGATTAATCCATCGGCGGCCATAAGGTCTCGTAAGAGGAGGAGCCTCTGGTAAAGCATAGAGCACCAACAGGAATGAAATCTGCCATTTGATTCTTTGTTTTCGACAAGCCTATTCCCCAAATTGTCAATTTCTCCGTCGCTCTCTGCATAGCTCTGAGCGCTTTGACGATAGCTGTCGGGGTATACAAATTTATCCGACCCCGTGTTATAAGGCGGGTCGATATAGATGAGCTTCACCTTGCCGGCGTAGGTTTCCTTCAGGATCTTGAGCGCATCAAGGTTGTCGCCCTCGATGTAGAGGTTCTCAGTCGTGTCCCAATCCTTGGACTTGCCTGGCTCGGGGATCATCGTCTTGTAGATGGGGCGGCGCGCCTCGGCCTTAGCCTCGCGCTTGCCTGGCCAAGTGAACTAGTAGCGCTCGCGTTGCCCTTCGGCAACGTCGCCCAAAAGGTCGCGCAGGGCGTCAAAGTCGACGACGCGCTCAAGCTCTCCTTCGGCGTTTTTCGTCTCCGTCATTACTTGAGGGAATAGCTCGGCGATCTTTTCTATGTTCTCCGTGGCGCCATCGGCGGTTCCCAATTCGATCTTTTCCATCTAAACGCACCTCTTTCTAAAAGGGATAGTCATCGTAGGCCCATTCAGGTTCCGGGGCGGGCATATCCAAGAGGACGGAATCGGCTTCACCTGGCATGGAATCCAGCCTCTTGGCAAGCTTGCAAATCCAATCGGGGACGCTTGCTTTACCTCCCTCGATCTCGTTCTTGTATTTGACGAACAGGCGAAGCCCCTTCGTTTTGGCACCAACGGGACCGATGCCGAGGTTGTCTTCCAGCAGAGTACTGAACCCCAAATACGAATCGTGAAGCTCGCCGTCGGGGTAATCGTCGTTGCAACCAAAGAGGGACAGAATCGCTTTGTTGGCCCCAACCGTATGCTTCTCGTCTTCGGTGCCCTTGTTTTGCGAATCCCCATCGAATATCACAAAGCAGGGGATTCCGAATTCGCTGTAGAGGCGATAGAAGCGGTCGAGCTCATTCTTGCCGCCGCAACGCACTATCGAGATGCCTTTGCCATCGTAGTCGTATTCGATCTTGTCGAACGAGTAAGGCAAGATCAGCGACTCGCTCTCACCCTCAACGAGCACGACCTTCGAAGCGAAGAGGCCCTCTGCAGCTTTCTGCGAGTCGCCCGTGTTCTCGAACGCGTTACGATACTCGAGCATGAGACGTTCTTCGTCGGTCTGTATCCCGAGACGCATTTGCAGGTCATCCATAAAACGTTGTGGTCTCGCCGTTCTGACGTACGTCCCCCGCTCCGCGCTTTTCCGAACCAGAAATAGCTGGTCAAAATGCCCAAGGTCGACGAACTCGGTCGAGTGGGTGGTAAGGAATATCTGCGTGCCCGAGTCCGCGAGCTCTTCGATAACCCGATAAAACTTGCGCCTTGCCTGGGGGTGAAGGTAAAGCTCGGGCTCGTCGATGAACAGGGGCGTATGGTTCTTAAGCTTCAGCCTAGAGTAGGCGCGAAGTATGGCGATGGTGAGGCTCGCCTGAACGCCCATTCCCATGTCCGACGCACGCATTTGAACGCCGGTCTCGCGTTCTGTCACGAAGATCTGGAGCGTCTTGTAGAGATTCCACGGGTCGTAGGCATTCAGGTCGACAGTCAAATCGTTCGGCGAGCAATTGAGCTGATGGGCCGTCTCCTCTTGCATGATCCTGCTGAGTTCGCCCATGAGATTGGTTCCGTCCTCATCTTCGATAGAGAAGAGGATTTGATCGCGAATCTCTTCCATTCGCCGCTTGAAAGCGGCCGCCTTGCTGACTTCCTCCCCGTCGGGAGTAGGAATGGTTTCCTCATTGAGGCGCTCATTGAATTCCTTGAGCATCCTCCCCAATAAGCTCCACTGGCGAGACGCTGGGTTGTCGAGAATGCGCCTATCTGGGCCAATTGAGGCTGAGACATAACAGCTGCGCGTCTCGTCGGTAATATATCCGCCGTTATAGTTCAGCCCATGCTTTTCATTCCCACGATAGTCGTGCCATGTCGAATCGAATGACAGACAATTGCCGTCGTCAAAACGTAGCTCTATACCCAGAGGCAGCTCTTCGTCGCCCTTATAGAAATCCCAACGCTCAAGGCGATTGGCGGTCGGAAAGGACGGACCGAGTAGGAACTCCATCGAGGCCAGGATGTTGCTCTTGCCAACGTTGTTGGCGCCGATGAACACGTTGATTCGCGGAGACAACTCGAGCTCAAGATGTTTGACGCTTCGATAGTTGTTTACCGTCAGTTTGCTGATCTTCACTCTGCAGCTCACCTGCCATTCTCGATGTCGACAATCTGCCTCTTGAGTTCCTTCGCCTGTTCGAAAAGCGCGTTCTTCCGAGCAAATTGCCTTTCCTTGCGGCCACGGGCTTCCACCTTGGCAAGCTCCGCATGAAGAGCCTCGAGCCTCGCATCGGCCTCGAATCGCTCCTCGACGGTCTCGGATTCGTTGCCGGAATCGCCGTAGGCAATCTGCGAGGCCAGAGAGTCCCAGACCTCGTCCATGTCCGTCGCGTTCACGTCAAGCCTGAGGGCAGAGGCGTCTTGCCATGCGTCGACCACAAGGGACTTGAGCATAACCGCCATGCACGCCTCGGTGCCATAGGTGCACACAAACAGGAGCTTGTGCGGGTTCGCATTGGCCACGCAGGCGAGCACGTCCTCGGGCACGCGGTGAGCCTTCAGAGCAACCTCGAGCACCAGCACCTCATCGACACGCTCTCCTGATGCGATGCCCGTTGTGGCGGTCTTAACTGAGTTCGCAACGGTGAAGCGCTCCACGTCATCCACGAACGACTGGCGCAGGGCGGGGCCAACCTTAAGGTGACCGTAGAAAGCCTCCTTGGGGATACGCCTTCCCACCTCGGTCGTGCTCGGAAGCCCTAGCATCTGGGCCTCACCACCAAAAAGCACACGAGCTCGAAGTCATCGAGTCCCTCGATGTCGTTCTCCAGAAAGCCCGTCGTGCCGTCGGTGAAGAAGCTGTCGACGTCGGACCCCTGCTTGGAGTCCACGATCGACGCCACCGCGTCGCGCAAGAGCCCAGCCTCGCGGCGCATGTCACGGCCGTTCTTGGTCTCGCGGTTGTAGGTGCGGCAAAGCGCCATGTCGGGCTCGGACTTGCCGCGGCACAAAAGGCGCATGTCGTCGAGCACCGCCTTGGGCTCCAGGTGTCCGCGAACAACGGATCCGTCGGATCCCATGCGAACCACATAGAACGGGTGCAGGTGGTTTCTGCCGTCGCGGTCAACCTTAGTGTTCACGTTCCTCAGCACAAAGATGACGCCAGGCTCATCACCCTCCACGACGGCGTTGATGCCCGAGGGAAGCCGATCGATACTGGGGTTATCGCGGTAGTAGCCCACGAGGTCCATACGGAACTCATTGAGTCCCAGGTCGGTGATGGACACGCCACCCGAAACGTCCTCCAGGTCAATGACCTCGTTATGCATCTGCTCGAGCTGCTGACGACGGTACTCAAGGTCTCCTGTCTCCTCGGCGTTGATGTAGTCATCGTCACCCGTGGAGGTCATCACGGTTATGCGCATGCGCTCCTCAACACGCGCCTTGAGCTTTATGTACTCGTCCAGCTCAACGTCCGGCCAGTAGTTCACGAGTTGGATGCAAGCGTTCTTGGAGCCGATGCGGTCCACGCGGCCAAAGCGCTGCACGATGCGCACGGGGTTCCAGTGGATGTCATAGTTCACAAGGTAGTCGCAGTCCTGGAGGTTCTGTCCCTCGGAGATGCAGTCGGTGGCGATCACGATGTCCACGTCGCAGCCGCAGAGCTGCGGAGCTACCACGTCTCGCTCCTTGGACACGGGCGAGAAGCAGGCAAGAATCTCTGGCATACGAGGCGGCACGACGTCGATGGTGCAGGCGCAGCCGTCTCCAGTAACCTTTGCGCACGCAAGGCCGAGCTCGCGCGCCGCAAATTCAGAGACGTTCTCATAGAGGTAGTCGGCGGTGTCCGAGAACGCGGTGAACACGAGCACCTTACGATTGCCTGGGTTGATGGGGCTCTTTACCTTCTCGCGAATCTGCTCGCACAGTTCGATGAGCTTGGCATCGTGGGCAGGGTCGATGTCGCGGACCATGGCAATGAGGACCTCAATGACGTCCACGTCCGCCTTGATATCGCGCTTCCAGCTCATCCAGTCCATATCCTCGATGAGGATCTTCGTGGCGCCGCCCACCTCGAAGCCGCTCTCGTCATCGGGGTCGAAGTCGAACCCGCCCGGCAGGTCGCCGTCGGCCACACTGGCCCCAGTCGCTAGACCGCTGCGGTAGTCGTCTATGGTCTCGAGGACGGCGTTCATGGCGGCGAGCACGCGCTCGAGCGTCAGGTGGAACGAGCACACCGAGCTCTCCAGGCGCTTGAGCAGGTTCGTCGTCATGAGTCGGCGCACGCCCGTCTCGCGGCCGCCCAGAGTCAGGTTGCCGCCGCCGCCCATCTTCGCGTACTTCTCCATCTTGCTGGGGTGCAAGTACGAGCTCGGCATGTACACGGCGAGCAAGAGGGAGTCCAGCTCCTCGTATATCTCGCGGTAGTTGATCGCGTTCGCCAGCGTCGAGAGCTTGGGGCGCTTCGATATCGGCGGCAGGCGCTTCGGGAAGGGCCCGATGGCACTCATGTCGTAGTAGCGCTGGATGTGCTTGCGGCTGCGCGCCACTGTCACCTGGTCGAGCACCTCGAAGAAGTCGTAGTCGAGCATGTCGGTGAGGGCGTGGGTCGTCCGCTGCTCGCCGGGCAGCTTCGACCAGCGGGCGTAGACGGCCTGCGCGTTGCGGAACACCGTCTCGATGTCGTTCTCAAGGCGCAGCTTCTCCGACCAGCCGGTGGGGTCGCCCCAGTATGCCAGGGCGAGTTGGTTGCGCAGGTCGCGGAAGCGGTTGTTCACGGGCGTGGCGGACAACATCAGCACCTTAGTCTTCACACCCTGCTTGATGACCTTCTCCATGAGCAGCTGGTAGCGGTTCATCCTGTCTTCCGACGCCGAGTCGCCGCCGTTTCGAAAGTTGTGGCTCTCGTCGATGACCACCAGACCGTACGCTCCCCAGTTCAGGCGGTCGAGCGGCAGGCCCGTCTCAGACGTGCCACGCACGCGGGAGAGGTCGGTGTGGTAGAGGACGTCGTATTGCAGGCGGTCGCCCGCAATGGGGTTGTTCACCACGTTGGAGTTGTAGGTAATCCAGTTGTCGCGCAGCTTCTTGGGGCACAGCACGAGCACGTCCTTGTTGCGGCTCTCGTAGTACTTGATCACGGCGAGAGCGGTGAACGTCTTGCCCAGGCCCACGGAGTCTGCCAGGATGCAGCCGTTGTAGGTCTCGAGCTTGTTGATGATGGCGAGCGCCGCGTCCTTCTGGAAGTCGTAGAGCTTGTTCCAGATAAGGCTTTCGCGGAAGCCCAGCCCCTCGTTGGGCAGCACGTCCTCCGAGACGTCGTCCAAGAACTCGCTGAATATTCGGTAGAGTGCCATGTAGTAGATGAGCTCGGGCGCGTTTTCCTGGTACATGGCCGTGATGCCGTCGATGACGGCGTCGGTGACGTCGTGGAGCTCGCCCGAGCCCCAGGCGTCGTCGAACTGCTTGAGCAGGGCGCGCGACTGGGAGGCGTCCAGGCGCATGGTCACGTCGGGGACGTCCGTGGAATTGTCGCAGCCGAGTTTGCGCGTGGTGAAGCCGTCGAAGGGCATGTAGGCAACGTTGTCTTCCGCCTTGTCCACGTCCAGAAAGCCGCTCATGCGCCCCTCGCCCTCAAAGGAGCGGAAGCGCGCCTTGCGGCGGATCCAGTCGGCGCACTCGGTGGCCACAGCTTTCTGCGTGAGCTCGTTGCGCAGCTTGATCTCGAAGTCGGTGCCGCAAAGGCCCTGCTCGCGGGAAAGGCGCGGGATGTAGAATTCGCGCTTCTCGCGCGCGGGGCGTTGCTTGGTGAACGCCTGCGACGTGAAGATGAAGCGCAACTCGTCGATGCCTTCGAGCTGCTCGGCGAGTTCCTGATAGGCGTACATAGAGAAGACCGAGGCGGCTATCGCCACGCGGTCGCCGCCGGCAATATTGGCGACGAGGTCATCCTTGACGATGCGCGCCCTGTTGTCGAAGAAGTCGGGTTGCATGGGTTTTTATGCCCCCTTCTTCGCGAGCTCTTCGATCATGCACGTGCGCACGAATGCGGAGAAGCCCATGCCCCGTAGGGCCGCCTCCTCCTTCGCCGCGTCGCGCAGTGTGTCGGGGATGCGCAGGGTCACGGAGACCTGGTCGCCGTTCACCAGGAAGCTCCTGATCTCGGTCTCGTCGGGATTACCCTTGATGAGTTCTTTGTAGCTTTCAGGCATCTGCACTCCCATCACTCGAAATGCAATACAAATGCGTTTGCAGCATTATATCGCGGAGGCATGGGGCGACACTGGGAAGGGAGGCCAGCGGTCATGATCGCCCGAACACAAAGCAACAGCCCGTGCCGGCGGCAAAGTTGAAACTCCTATGAGCAATAAGAAGCTCCTGGCGATCGGAACGCTCGCCCTTACTGTCCTTATCGCCGGGGCAGCTGCGCTCTACAGCTCCTTCAGCGGGATGGGCCACTCCCCCGTCCCCGCCTCGGCAAACGCATCGAGCGGCCAGTCGCAGGGATCCACGGGTGACGATCTGCAGCCCGCGCCCGACTTCGCCGTACTCGACCGCGACGGCAACCAAGTCAAACTCTCGGACCTGCGCGGCAAGCCGGTTGTCCTTAGCTTTTGGGCAAGCTGGTGCGGCATCTGCAAAACCGGCATGCCGGACTTTGAAGAGGTGTACGCAGACACGGGCGAGGAGGTCCACTTCATGATGATCAACCTCACCACCGGCAGCGAAACCGAGGAAGTTGCCACCAGCTATATCGATGAGAACGGCTATACGTTCCCCATCTACCTGGACACGGGGATGGAAACCGCCAGCGCTTTTGGCGTAACCGGAGTACCCGTCACCTACTTTGTCGACAAAGAGGGCAACCTGGCGGCCTACGGACAGGGCCGGCTGGGCGTCGAAGGCATACGCCAAGGCATCGAGATGGCGAGCTAGCCACCCTTTCATAGACAGTTTCCCCCGCCCGCTGGGTACACTCTCAATCGTCAAACAAACCCCCACGTACGCGCCAGGAGGCACCATGGGTAAACACAAAGATGACTGCACCTGCAAACACGACCACAAGCATGAGCACAAGCACGGCGAATGCTGCGGCAAGCACGAGCATGACCATAAACATGAACACGGAGGCGGCGAGTGCTGCTGCCACGGCCACGAAGAAGGCCATGTCTGCCAGGCGCCCAAGCGCGCCGAGGAGTTCCGCGCCCTGCAGCGTGAGCTGTGGACCCGCTCCTACCTGCTAAAGATCACCGAGTTCGACGGCGCCACGGTTGCACCGGAGAACGCCGCCCCCGCCCGTGGCGAGGCCATGGCAGCCCTTGCCGGCGAGCACCACCGGATCCTCACCAGCGAGCGCGCGCAAAAGCTGGTCCACAAACTCAACAAGGCGATCTCCAAGGGCAAGCTCGACGACGCCCAGCTCGCCGACGAGGCCCGCGTCTTCGAGCGCGACCAGCGCGAAGCCATGGCGTTCCCCCAGGAGGAGGTCGAGGCCTGGAGCCGCCTCACCTGCGAGGCGGACGCCGTGTGGCACAAGGCCAAGCTCGCCAACGACTGGGATTCCTTCGAGCCCTATATCGACCGCATGGTCGAGGCTCTCAAGCGCCAGGCCGGCTACCTCGATAGCACCCGCGATCCCTACGACGTCTGGCTCGACCAGTACGAGCGCGGCATGGACGCGGCGGCCTACGACAAGTTCTTCTCGCAGGTCCGCGAGACCGTGGTTCCGCTGGTCCGCGACATCACGGAGCGCGGCGAGCAGCCCCAGGCGGACTTCCTCACCGCCCGCGTGCCGGAAAGCGTCCAGCGCGACCTGTCCTTCGACCTTATGAAGCTGGTGGGCCTGGACATGGCCTCCACCACCCTGGCCTTCACCGAGCACCCGTTCTCGGAGGGCTTCAGCGTGGGCGACGCGCGCGTGGCGACGCACATCTACGAGGACAACCTCATGAGCAACGTCTACTCCGTCATCCATGAGGCCGGCCACGCCATCTACGAGCTGGGCGTCGACCCCGCCTACGCCTTCACCTGCCTTGAGGGCGGCACCTCCATGGGCATCCACGAGAGCCAGAGCCGCTTCTTCGAGAACACCATCGGCCGCTCCCGCGCCTTTATGGGCCCCTTGCTCGCGTTGCTGCGCAAGCACGCGCCGGAAGTCTACAACAACGTGGACGAAGATGCGCTCTACCGAGCCGTCAACATCGCGCAGCCCTCGCTCATCCGCACCGAGGCCGACGAGCTCACCTACCCGCTGCACATCATGATTCGCTACGAAATCGAGCGCATGCTCTTCTCCGGTGAGGCAACGGCCAAGGACGTTCCCGCCCTGTGGGCTCAAAAGACCAAGCAGTACCTGGGGCTGGACGTCCCCACCCACACCGAGGGCGCCCTGCAGGACACCCACTGGTCCGGCGGCGCGTTTGGCTACTTCCCCAGCTACGCCCTGGGCAGCGCCTACGACGCGCAGTACGTTCCCGCCATGCGCGCGGCGGGCATCGACCTGGAAGCAGCCTGCGCCGCAGGCGACCTGGCTCCGGTACGCACCTGGCTGGGCGACAACATCTGGCGCTTCGGCCGCGGCAAGGACGCCCCCGAGCTCATCGCCGGCGCTTGCGGCGCCCCCTTTGACGCCACGTTCTTCTGCGATTACCTCTCCACCAAGTTCCGCGACCTGTACAAGCTCTAAGGAGTCGGCGGCGCGGCGCAACCGTTTTTTCGCCGCGTCAAGTTGCGTCTTTGGACGAGGATCATCCCGGGCGGCCCCATGTGGGTCGCCCTTTCTATGCCGGGGCAGCTGTTCCGTCAAAGCGGCGAGCGGTTACGTGGGGCGGCGAGCGGCGGATGGCATTTCTCACCCCGTAAATGGGTATCCTGTTGCCTAACGTATCCCGTTTCTGGAACCGGAGCGCTTCCCTATCGTGCCGCAGGCTGCATTCGGCGACGCCCGGGTTATGTCCGCTCGTCCAGAACCCGTTCGAAGGAGCACCCATGCTCTACGCAATCTTCAACCTCTTTGGCGGCCTTATAGGCCTCGTCCTCATCCTGCTTGTGATCGCAGCGCTCACCGGCAACGTCTTCTTTGTGGTCAAGCAGCAGCACGCCGTCATCATCGAGCGCCTGGGCAAGTTCCACCGCATCGTCGGCGCGGGGTTCCACGCCAAGATCCCCTTCATCGACCGCAAGGCCGCCACGGTAAGCCTTCGCACCATGAAGAACGGATTCGATATCGACGTGAAGACCGAGGACAACGTCACCATCGGCCTGGAAGTCTCCGCCCAGTACCACGTCAGCTATGACATGGGCTCCGGCCCCGCGGATTCCGGCGTGTACAAGAGCTACTACATGCTGCAGCAGCCCGTCGCCCAGATGCGCGACTTCATCACGGACGCCCTGCGCTCCTCCATCCCCGTCTACACGTTGGACGAGGTCTTTGCCAAGAAGGACGACATCGCCAAGGACGTCAACGCCACCGTCTCCGAGCAGATGGACGCCTACGGCTTCACCCTGGTCTCCACGCTGATCACCAAGATCGCGCTGCCGGCAGAGGTCGAGGACTCCATGAACCAGATCAACGCCGCCCAGCGCACCAAGGCCGCCGCGCAGGACCTGGCCGAGGCGGACCGCATCCGCCGCGTCACCGAGGCCAAGGCTGAGGCGGAGGCCATGGAGAAGGCCGGCGAGGGCATCGCCAACCAGCGCAAAGCCATCGCCCTGGGCATCAAGGACTCCCTGGAAACCATTCAGGAGACCGGTGTGGGCAACGACGAGGCCAACCAGCTGTTCATGTTCACCCAATGGACCGAGATGATGAGCGAGTTCGCCAAGAGCGGCAAGGCCGCAACGGTGGTGCTGCCCACGGACTTCCGCGACTCCACCAGCATGTTCGAGCAGATCATCACCGCAGACCAAGCCGGCGAGGGCATCAAGGTCCCCGCCGTGGACCCAGTCGAGTAGTACCTCGTCCCGTCCGGCTCGCGTAAGGTAACTCCCGGCGTCAAGCACGCCAAACGGCAACGGCCCCGATCTCGCAATGGAGGTCGGGGCCGTCTTTTGCACAAACGCCTATTTAGACGAGGATTCGCCAGCACGCTCCTACGCCGTCAAGAACACCATGAAGATGATGAAGGCGAAACCGATAATGTCCGTGGGAGCAAAGAAGGTACCCAGGAACAAGGCGCTGGTCACCGTGGCAGAAACGGGCTCCACCGTACCCAGCAGGCTGGCGCGCACAGAGCCAATGTCCTTCACGCCCTGTAGGTACAGCGCGTACGCCAAACAAGATCCCACAAAGATCAGCACCAGCAACGCGCCCCAGCCCACGCCGTCCAAAGCGGGCACGTTGTTCCACGGCTGGATAAAAATCGAGCTCACAATACCCGAGATAAACATCGCCGTACCCGTAACGATCGACGAGCCATAGATGGGCAGGATGCCGGTGGGGATGATGGACATGCACGCGGCGCCCACCGCGGCGATAAGTCCAACCGCCAGGCCCTCGGGCGGAATCGCGAGCTGGGTGGGGTCGCCGCCCGTAGCGATAAGGTACGTGCCGCCAAATGCCAAAAGCAAGCCGGCGAGCTCGCGGCGACGCGGCAGGCGTCGAACGGTCACGCACGTATACGCCATGATCAGCACCAGTTGCAGGCATTGCAGCACCGTGGCCGTTCCGGCGTTGGTAAGGCGCACCGCCAACAGGTAGAAGAACTGATTGAAGAACACGCCGAACGCGGCGAGCATCAGCAACGTCTTAAGATGCTTGGGCGTGGTGAGTAACGTGAACAGACGTTTACGGTCGAGCATCAGCACCACAACCAAAAATGTGGCGCCCGCAAGAATCTGGCGCATGCAGGTGAGCCACATGGTGTCGATGTCGTAATTCTCAAATAAAAAGCTGGCGCACGTGCCCGAGAATCCCCAGAACGTACCGCCGGCGAGCGTCGCGACAACGCCCACCAGCGCTTGGCGGGCCGCCCTATCATTCAGACGTTCACGCCATGCCTTACGCTGAGCACGCGACATGGCGTCGCGACCGTCAGACGGCACGCGCTCCTCGTCCGCCGCTTCCTCGGCAATAGCCTCCGCGGCATGCGCCCCTGTCTGATTCTCCGGCCCGGCGAGCTTGCTTGTCATGCGATTCTTCTCCCGTCATTCGTCCCCATAGGCGTCCACCATATCGCACAACCACGCGCTGCAACAACACCAAAAAACAAGGTCACGGCAAGTTTTTTATAGCGCCACCCAAAACGATGCACCACGCTAAAGCATATACTGGGACAAGAAGGGCGCGAGTTCGGCGCCCGCCTAGATCGAACACCGCCAATCGGCAGACGGAGGACGCCATGGACCGCACCATGCAAGAGGCCATCGATATCATCGCAAGCAATTCCGCCATCGGCGAGATTGTAGACGAGCGCCTGGCGCAGGCGAGCGCCTATCCCCGCGAAGCACTCGTCTCCCTCAAGAAACAAGAGGTCTCATCCGCGCTCCGGCTCAGCGTCTCCCCCAACAGCTGGCTTGTCGGCGCCCTCAAGACGCTCACCCAGCAAGACGGCAGCTTCGCCTACCCTCCCGCGGTCCTCGCCTCCGCTCTGGGCTGCAGCGAAGACCTCGTCCAAGCGGCGCTCGACAACGTGGACGAGGTGCCGCTCGAAGAGCGCTACCCGCTCGCCGCATCCGTCGCCCGGCTCATGCTTATCCTGAGTCGCTGACGCCG
>ERZ833963.778-NODE-778-length-44663-cov-7.694293_pt1 | contig 44663 bp, 48 predicted proteins | sample MGYA00519693_ERZ833963 | MGnify/ENA primary metagenome ERZ833963 (study PRJEB31850, sample SAMEA3708748) | human gut metagenome | biome: human gut; feature: human-associated habitat; material: faeces | place: China | collected 2014 ...
TTCGAGCGAACGGCATTCCCGTAGGGGAGCGTGTCGACTTTTTCGACACGCTCAAGTGCGGATTTTCCGCACTTTTTTACTTATAGTTTTATGTTTTTATGCTAAAGCGGCGCCCAATGCCTTGCAGGCATTTATAGCGTCGTCGTCGGGTGCGTCGTTACAAATAACGCTGTCAATAACCAGATTTGCACCGTCTGCACGGCATACGTCTTCCCAGTTTCTCATCCATTCGCCGTCGCCCCAGCCGTACGAGCCGAAAAGGGCAATCTTTTTATCCTTAAGCTTGCTTTCAACCGAATTAAACATCGGCTCAAACTCGGTCTCTTCAAGCACCTCAGCCCCCATTGCCGGGCAGCCGAAAGCAATACCGTCAAAGCTGTCTGCCATATCTGCGCTGAATTCAGCCGCAGTAAGAACGGAAACCTCGGCGCCCTTGCTTTTTGCGCCTTCGCTTACCGCCGCCGCCATAGCCTCGGTATTCCCCGTACCGCTCCAATAAACCACTGCAATTTTACTCATAAAAAATTCCTTCTTTCTTTTATTAACAGCTTACTATAAGCTTATTAAATGAATTGTGTCTGCTGTACGCCTTTTTATATAAGCCCGTACATTTATTATAAAGCGCAAATTTTTTCTTTGCGGTTTCGCAGTCGCCGTAAACGCGCCATACGCCGTTGTACTTTGCGTTTTTTGCGCCGTACTTAATAAAGCCGTTTACATCCTCTGCGGGATAGCCCAAAAACAAACCCACCTCATGCGGAAAATCCTCGCCGGACTTAAGCCGCTTTATAAGCTCCGCCACACAGCGGTCGGCGTTATCCGTGGGGTAATTTTTTTGCAAAAGTATATTTTCGGCAAGCGAATTTTCAAGATCGCGTTTAAGTCTATTTGGCCGGTAAAGATAAATCAACACACGGTTTTTAAGCTGCTTTACGGGTATAAGGCGAAGTCCGCGCGGAACCAGCACGCTGTTTAACCGTTTAATATTTTCCTTAAATTCCTTTTTATCCTCGTTCGGCACCGAAAAAAGACTGCCGGTTTTTATGCCCGCAAGCGTAGGCGAGCATTGTTCTATTATCAGCTCATAGGACATTGAGTTTCCTCCCTTGCATGTATATCAAGCACATTTTTAAGTGCCGACATACTGCTTGTATGGCAATGCGCCACCTTTATATTCTGCCCCTTTGTTTCACTTATAACCGAACGCAGCATTTTATGCGACATCGTGCTTGTAAAAAGTACTAACAGATCCGGAGTTCCGATATTTTTCATACTGCCGTTCATTTTTGTGTATACCTTGGCTTTGCAGGAATATTCACGGCAAAGTTCCTTATATCTTCTTTCCATACATTCGTTACCGCCTACTATTACAACACTCACGGCAAGCTCCCTTTCTTTTAGTTAGCATATGCTAACTAAATTTCAAAAGTTAAATGCCCTAAGGCATTTCCAACTATATATTAGCAAATAAAATAAGCCTTTTCCGCTCCGAACGGAAAGGAAAAGGCTCCGAAAAGACCGAATTACAGCAAATTCGTCATACTTTTAAGGCTGATTGCAAGCGTAGACGTATTATGCAGCAATGCCGAAGTTGAGGCTGGCAAAACGCCCGCAACGCCCAAAACTATAAGCGCCGTATTGAACGACATTATAAATCGGTAATTTCCGTGTATACGCCGCATAAGGTTATCGGCAAGGCGTTTCATAGTAATAAGAGAGTAAAGATCATCGCCCGTTACGGTAATATCGGCAATTTCTTTAGTTATCGCGGCGCCCGAATTTACCGCAACACCTGCGTCCGCCTCGGAAAGAGCGGGCGCGTCGTTAACGCCGTCCCCTATCATTACAACACGGCTGCCGTTTTTATGAGCCTGTTTTACAAACGCCGCCTTATCTTCGGGCAAAACCTCGGAATAATATTCTTTAATGCCGAGCTTATCGGCAACCGACCTTGCGGTGCGTTCGCTGTCGCCCGTCATCATAACAATATGCTTAAAGCCTTCGTTATAAAGCGCTTTTATAACTTCGGGGGCTTCCTCCCTTATCGGGTCTTCAATGCATATAACCGCCGCCAGCGAGCCGCCTATACCCATATACAGGTGGGAATATTCGTCCGGCAGCGAATTGAAAAGCTCTTTATCTGGTACGGTACAGCCCTCGTCTTCAAACACAAAATGATGACTGCCTATAACCACGCGTTCACCGTCTACAATGCCTATAATGCCGTGCGCAACAACATATTCAACCTTTGAATGGCATTCCTCGTGGCTTATTCCCCTATCACTTGCCTCTTTCACAACAGCGTTTGCAATAGAGTGCGGATAGTGCTCCTCAAGACAGGCGGCTATGCGCAAAACAGAGGTCTCGTCCCCTCCGCCGAAGGTAACAATGCGTGCAACGCGCGGCGTAGCCTTTGTAAGCGTGCCCGTTTTATCGAAAACTATTGTATCCGCTTCGGCAACGGCTTCAATAAATTTACCGCCCTTAAACGAAATGTTAAGGCTGCTGCCCTCTTTCATAGCCGAAAGCACCGCAACCGGCATAGAAAGCTTTAAAGCGCAGGAAAAATCCACCATTAAAATTGCAAGCGCTTTTAAGGGATTTTTAGTTATTAAATATGTAAGAGCGGTAGCGCCGAGGCTCAGCGGAACCAATTTATCCGCAAGGTGAGAAGCCTTATCCTCGGTATCGGATTTAAGCTTTTCGGATTCCTCTATCATTTTAACAATACGGTCGTACCTGCCGCCGCCTGCGCCCTTCTCAACACGTATAACGCACTCGCCGTCCTCTACAACCGTTCCGGCATACACAATACCGCCCTGTTTTTTCGGCACGGCGGCGGATTCGCCGGTCATTGAGGCCTGATTAACCGTCATTTCCCCGGAAATAACCCTGCCGTCAAGCGGAATCATATTGCCTGTTCTTACAACTATTTCGTCGCCCACGGCAATTTCCTTTACGGGTACAAGTATTTCCTGTTCCCCGTTTTTAATCCATACCTTATCTACGCCGAGGGACATTGTACGCGCTAAATCGTCAACCGATTTGCGGTGGGTCCAATCGTCAAGTATTTCGCCCAATTTAAGCATAAACATAATTGAAGACGCGGTTTTAAAATCGCCGCGCAAAAGCGAGACCGAAATTGCCGTTGCGTCAAGCACGGGAACCTCGATTTTTCCCCTTATAAGGCATTTAATGCCGTGTTTAATATATTTTGCGGCATAAAATACCGCAAGAATACTTCGCACCGGCATAGGCAAAAACAGCGATTTTAAAGCTCTGCCAACCGCGGTAAAAAACAGCTTATCCTCAAATTCACGGTTAAGCTGCCTGCCCGTATGCTCGGGAACCAACGATTCGGCAGCCGTATCGCTGAACGAAAAGCGTGCAAGCGCCGTTATAACGCTTTCCCTGCCGCTTTCAAATACAATTACCGTGTCGCAGGTACGGTCGTATACCTTAACCTCGTTAACTCCGTTTACCGCGCGCAGATAATATTCAAGTATATCGGCTTCGTTAAGCGTCATTCTGCTTTTTTTAATATGAACGCGCATTCTGCCGCGCGTTTCGTGCATAATTACACATCTCATACAGCATACCTCGATTAAAAAACCGCCGGAAAAACTTCCGGCGGTTTTCTTTTCTATTCTTCCGAAGCTTTATCGGAACTATCCTCGATTTCCTCAGCGGCAACCGCACGGTCTTCGTTGATTTTTTTAGCGTCTGCAAGAATATCGTCGGCATTTTCTTTAATAGCAGTAGCAGCGGTCATTACACATTCCTTAGCGCGCAGAGCCGCGGCAGTAGTATGAGTATAAACCTTTTTAGCGTCCTTGCTTGACAGTATTTTAAGCCCTGCCGTTCCGAAAAGCACTCCGCCTGCAAACAAACCTAATTTACCCCATGACATATCGGTAATACCTCCGTACATTATTGTTTACTGATAATTATATGTTTACGGAATTGCATTTTCCGCTCCATTTAGACAAATTACCCGTTTTTTCGATATGCAAGCGGAGACATACCCACACAGTCGCGAAATGCCTTGGCAAATTTAGAACCGTTATCATAGCCGTAGCTGCCTGCAATTTCAAGCACGCTTTTATCGGTTGTTTTAAGCTCTTTTGCGGCGGAAAGCATTTTTTGTTTTCTGATATACGCATAAACCGATTCGCCGTAAACCGACTTAAAGGCGCATTTAATACCCGTACCCGAAACGTGAAAGCGCTCGGAGAGCATTTGTATAGTTATCCGGCTTTCCATATGCTCGGTTAAATAACGGCATATTTCGTGCGCTAATTTTTCATTTGTTTTACTTTTGTTTTCCATAGCTTTATTTTTTGTGAAAAAAACCGAAAAGACCTTTTTTCTCTTCTGCGGCGCTTGTAATCCCTTTAAGCTTGTATCCGGTTTCGCCTATAACCTTTTCTATCTGCGATTTATCAAGCTCTGATTCGGATAAAATTACCGTCTCGCCCTTGGTATGTGATGAAGAAACCTTTTTAACATTAAAATATTTACGAACGGCGTCGTTAATATGCGCTTCGCACATTGAACACATCATACCGTCAATTTTAAGTACAGTTTTTATCATAACAATTCTTCCCTTGTATTTTTTTAAAATGCAGGTGAATTATATATCTTGAAAGGAATGAAAACCGTGAAATATAATTCCCTGCACGATTTAATAAACGAAAGCGCAAGCACGCGAAAATACTTTTTATCGCTGCCCGCCGATATGCAGTCGCAGCTTCGCAAAATTGGCGACTGCATACATTCCGCGTCAGAGCTGCATATAACGGCAAGCCGACTTGAAAATCATATGAAGGCGGTGGCTCTTTCGAACGATCTCGACCGATATTTTTACTGATTATTCCGCGCCCTTAAGCGCTTCAACCATATCTATTTTTTTATTTTTGCGTGCAACCATAAGACTTACCAAAAGCGAAACCCCGAAGGTAAGGGCAATACTTACTATGTAAGTAACAGGGCCTATATACATTCGCATTTCATATTCGGAAGCCATTTTTTTAAGCAGATAATCAAGCGTAAACGCGCCGAGCGGCAGACCGGCAATAATGCCCAAAAGCGAAAGCCACATATTCTGCCCTATAAGCAATCTTCCGATCTTTCCGTCCTTAAAGCCCACAACCTTTAAGGTTGCCATTTCGCGGTAACGCTCGGTATAGCTCATAACGCCGAGGTTGTAAAGCACAACAATTCCGAGTACAAGCGCTCCGCCCACAAGAACAAAAATCATTGAATTCATTATTTCAAGAAACGAATCAAACGAATCCATAATAGCCTGCTTTGACTGCACGGTTTTAATTGCCGCGTCGGATCTAATATTCTTCTTTACGGTTTTAGTATATACAGAATCGGGCGTATAGTCAATATTAAGAGTATCGGCATATTCTTCGGTTATAACCACACATTCAGACGTGCTTCTTATAATTCCGTTAAGCTTTAGGGTGTATTTTTTATCCGTTCCGTAAGGACTTAATACAAACGTATCGCCTGTATCAAGCTCAAATTCTTCCGCAAGGCGTTCGCAAATATATGCTCCGTTATCCTTTAAATCGGTGTAGCCGCCTTTATCGGAGGGAAAACGCACCGTATTGTTTTTAAGCCCGTAAATATCAAGCGAAACTGTTTTGTCCTCTATCTGCACCCCAACGGTAGCGCTGCGGTCTCCGCCGTATTCCTCGCTTATTTTATCGCGCTGCTCGGCGGTTGCATCCTCTGAAAAATATATTCTTGAGGAGTACCTGAGCGCACCGTCGTAATACATACTTAAAAACTCCGCCATTGTATCGCGCATACCAAGCGAGCCTACCACCAATATCGTGCAGCCGATAATACCTACAAGGCTCATAGCCGTTCTTGATTTATGGCGCATAATATCGCGCATATTCCACCGCGTACCGAAGGAAAGCTTATGAAAAGCCTTTGTTTTTTCAATGGCAAGCGGTTTCATTTTTTTAGGAGTGTAAGGACGAAGTGCGTCCGCCGCGGTGCCCTTAAGCATCTGCTTTACCGAAAGGAAACCGATAAATGTAAGCAGCACTATTATAGCCGCCATTACAATTATACAAAAGCCCGGCATTTTAAGGCGCCAATACGGCATATCAAAATATGTGCCCATTGTACCGTTCGGATTCATTATAAAATATGCAACCGAATAGCCAAGACCTATACCTATTGCGGTGCCCAAAATACCGATCATAAAGGCGTAAGAGGTATAATGCCTTAATATGCGCCTGTTTTTAAAACCGAGCGCTTTAAGGGTTCCTATCTGAGTCTTTTCCTTTGCGGTAAGGCGGTGCATTGTGGTGACCATCGTAAGCACGGCTATAAGCAGGAACAGCACCGGCAAAACGGCTCCCATTGTTTTGCCCTCGTCCGCCTCGCCCTGTGCTAAGGAATACGAGCCGGACTCTTCCTTTGTTAAGATAAGCGTGGTTTTACCGAGAGCCTTTTCCGTTTTTTCGGTAAATTCTTTTTTATTCAAATCGGAAATAACGTTTATTTGCGGATAAAATTCCGCTCCGGCGCTCTTTTTATAAAGCGCAGGCGAAATATATGCAAAGCCGAACGTATCAAAATCGGGCATAAGCTGGCTTGAATCACGCACGCAGATAAGATATTCCGAAGCCTTTATAAGCCCCTTTATTTTACACTTAATTTCAAGATTTTTATATTTGAACGTAATGCTGTCGCCTAACTTAAAGCCGTTGGCGGCGGCATATTTATCAGAAAGCCATACGCCGTCGGTATCGTCCTTACTGTATTTTTCTCCCGAAATCAACATCATACCCGAAACATCGGCGTTTTCAGTTACGGTAAGCGCCGCTCCGTCGCCGATTTTTTCCTTAACGTCCGCGTTAACCGAAAGAAAGCGCGACGCATTTTCAACGCCCGAAATCTTTTTAATGCTTTCAATCTCTTCCTTTGAAAAGCCCTTTTCCGAGGAAATGCGGTAATCTGCAAAGCCTGTTTCCTTAAAAAAGCTTGATGTATTTTCGTCAATGCTTACCCATTCCATATTAAAGCCTACGAAAATACCCACGCCGAGCGCTATCATTATTATCATTGAAATAAACTGCGCTCTGTAAAGCCCCATTGTTCTGATAAGTTTTTTAAACAGCATTTAAACTACCGCCTTTACCAGTCAATGTCATCGGCAGAAACGGGATTTTCCTGCTCCTCGCACGATAATATTTTCCCGTTTTTAACACGCATTACCACATCAGCCATTTTTGCAATATTTTGGTTGTGGGTTACTATAACAATTGTTTTGCCGTAATCCCTTGCCATTTTTAAAAGCAATTTAAGCACCAATACGCCCGTTTGAGAATCAAGCGCGCCGGTAGGCTCGTCGCAAAGCAGAATTTTCGGATTTTTGGCAAGCGCACGCGCAATAGATACCCTTTGCTGCTCTCCGCCCGATAACTCAGACGGGAAATTTTTAAGGTGGTCCGAAAGTCCTACCTCCTCAAGCATTTTGGTTGCGGAAAGCGCGTCGGGTGCTATTTCCTTTACAAGCGCAACGTTTTCGTGCACGGTAAGCGTGGGCACAAGATTATAAAACTGAAATACAAATCCCACCTTAGCCGCACGGTATACCGCCAACTCATCGCCAGATAAATCCGAAATATCCTTACCGTCTACAATAATTTTACCGCTTGTGGGGCTGTCGAGACCGCCGAGCAGGTTTAAAAGCGTGCTTTTACCTGCGCCGCTGGGTCCCAAAATTACAATGAACTTACCCTCGTCAAGCGTCAGATTAACATTATCAAGCGCCTTTAATTCGTGGTCGCCGCTTGTATATACGCGGCTTACATTTCTAAATTCTACAATAGGCATTTTATACTCCCTCCGGTTAGCTGTTGCTTACTTCTGTTTAAAAGGCAAGGGAGACCGCAAAACGCGGTCTCCCTTTAATATTATTTCTTGTGGCAGGAGCCCGCCATAGCACAGTGAGCACAGTTGCAGCCGCAGGAGGATTTGCCTTTTTTCTTATTCTTAACTATCGACACAATAACCGCGGCAACCACGGCAATAAGTATCAGGCTTATAATTATGGTTGCTGCATTTGATTTTAACCACATCAGCATAAAGAGGACTCCTTTTCACAAAATTAGGGGGTAAATTAAACCTTAACCTTAGCGGTAAGCTTTGTAGCCTCTTTATAGGGGCGAACCAACATATAAACTATAAGCGCCAAAGCCGCAACTGCGAAGATAAGACCTATAACATTTACGTTTCCTGTGAACAGGCCGCCGAACTGGTTTATCATAAGAGCTATAAGGTAAGCAAAGCCGCACTGATAACCGATTGCAAACCATGTCCACTTCTGGCTGTTCATTTCACGCTTGATTGCGCCGATAGCCGCAAAGCAGGGCGCGCAAAGCAGGTTGAACACAAGGAACGAATAAGCTGTAATTCCCGTAAATGCAGCGGCGATATTGTGGTAAACGCTTGCGTCTCCGCCGCCGTAAAGTATACCGAGAGTACCAACAATGTTTTCCTTAGCAACAAGACCGGTGATTGAAGCAACAACCGCTTTCCAGTTGCCCCAGCCGAGAGGTTTGAATATCCAGGCAATAGCTCCGCCGATTTTAGCAAGGATAGAAGAGCTTATCTGATCCTCTTCTAACATTCCGAACGAGCCGTCTGCCCAGCCGAAGTATGTTGTGAACCAAACAAATATGGTTGAAAGAAGGATTATTGTTCCTGCCTTCTTTATGAAGGACCAGCCGCGCTCCCACATTGAGCGGAGAACGTTGCCGAGGGTCGGCCAGTGGTAAGCCGGCAGCTCCATAACGAACGGAGCGGGATCGCCTGAGAACATTTTTGTCTTTTTAAGCATAATGCCCGAAACGATTATTGCAGCCATACCGATAAAGTAAGCCGAGGTTGCAACAAGTGCGGAGCCGCCGAAGATAGCGCCTGCGATCATTGCAATAAACGGAACCTTAGCGCCACAGGGAATAAATGTTGTTGTCATAATAGTCATACGGCGGTCGCGTTCGTTTTCAATGGTACGCGAAGCCATAATTCCGGGAATACCGCAGCCTGTACCGATAAGCATAGGAATAAACGATTTACCCGAAAGACCGAACTTGCGGAAGATACGGTCAAGCACGAATGCAATACGCGACATATAGCCGCACGCTTCAAGGAAAGCCAACAGTAAGAACAGAACAAGCATTTGCGGTACAAAGCCCAAAACCGCGCCGACGCCGGCTACGATACCGTCGTTAATAAGACCGGAAAGCCAATCTGCGGCACCCGCCTTGTCAAGCCCGTCGCCTACAAGCACAGGTATACCGGGTACCCAAACACCGTAATCCGCCGGATCGGGTTCGTCAAAGCCGTTTTTCTCAAAATACTTAACGGCGTCTTTATAAGACATTGCAACGGTTTCTTCCTCCTCGTCCTTTGAAAGGTCTGAGGGAACCTCGGAGTAATAAGCCGTCATTGTATTTACAGCCAATGTCTCTTCGTCCTCTACGTCAACCGTAGCGGTTTTGGAATCGCCCTTAAAGCTCTTTATTTCGCTCAGAGCCTCATCGGCGTCAAAATCATCGGCAGTAACATCAATATCGGTAAACGCCTGAACAGCCTGTGCGGCGGCGGTGTAATCGTCCGCCTCGGCGCTGTAAGCCTTAGAGCCTATACCCAAAAGGTGCCAACCGTCTCCGAACAGACCGTCGTTAGCCCAATCGGTAGCGGCAGAGCCTACTGTTACCATTGAGATATAGTAAACAAGGAACATTACAAGAGCAAAAATAGGAAGACCGAGCCAACGGTTTGTAACAACTCTGTCTATTTTATCGGAAGAAGAAAGCTTGCCTACATTCTTTTTCTTGTAGCATGCCTTAATGATCGATGCTATGTAAATATAACGTTCGTTTGTGATAATGGATTCCGCGTCGTCGTCCATTTCCTTTTCGGCAGCGGTTATATCCTGATCGATATGAGCCAATGTAGCCGAATCTATGTTAAGCTGAGCCAAAACCTTATCGTCGCGCTCAAAGATCTTTATCGCATACCAGCGCTGCTGTTCTTCGGGCATATTGTGAACCGCGGCTTCCTCGATATGAGCGATAGCGTGTTCTACGCAACCCGAAAAGCTGTGCTGCGGAACGGTTTTTGTGTTCTTCGCGGCGTCTATTGCAGCTTCTGCAGCTTCCATAATGCCCGTGCCCTTAAGAGCGGAAATTTCCACTATTTTGCAGCCGAGCTGACGTGAAAGCTCCTCGGTATTTATTTTATCGCCGTTTTTGCGAACAACGTCCATCATATTTATGGCGATAACAACCGGTATACCAAGCTCAACGAGCTGTGTTGTTAAATAAAGGTTTCTTTCAAGGTTTGTACCGTCGATAATGTTAAGTATCGCGTCGGGACGCTCCGAAATAAGGTAGTTTCTTGCAACAACCTCTTCAAGCGTATACGGCGACAGCGAATATATACCAGGAAGGTCGGTGATTATAACGCCGTCGTGCTTTTTAAGCTTACCTTCCTTTTTTTCAACCGTAACGCCCGGCCAGTTACCGACAAACTGATTTGAACCCGTAAGCGCGTTAAAAAGTGTTGTTTTACCGCAGTTAGGGTTACCCGCAAGGGCAATTCTGATATCCATAGCTTTTATCCTCTCACTTTCTTAAATTAGCAATAACTAACTTTGTGCCGCAAAAAGGTTTACTCAACCTCGATCATATCGGCGTCTGCTTTTCTGAGCGAAAGCTCATATCCGCGAACGGTAACCTCCACCGGATCGCCGAGCGGCGCCACCTTGCGAACATAAACCTGTACGCCCTTGGTAATACCCATATCCATAATGCGGCGCTTTACTGCGCCCTCGCCGTGTAGCTTAACTACGGTGTAGGTATCTCCGATTTTGGCAGATTTAAGAGTTTTCATTTGCTTTATCCCCCTTTATATAATACGGTATGAATTTCATACCATTATTTTACGAGCCATTTCTTCGCTTATCGCAACTCTTGATTCCTTAACGTTTACTATAACGTTACCGCCCAAGGTATTAACGATCTTCACGCTTCCGCCCACAACAAAACCCAAATTTTCAAGGTGCTGTTTTACTTCCGGACTTCCGCCTATTTTTTTTATGGTGTTTTCTTCACCAATGCCTGCAAGACTCAGCGGCATCATAAAGATTACCTCTCTTTTAACGGATTAGCCAACGCTAACCTGTGTCCTTAAAAATCGATTAGCACTTGCTAACCATATGATATAATACTCCCGTTTTTCCGCTCTGTCAAGTAACTAAATTGATTTTTCGGCACATTTTTTCAATTTCGTCACCGTGAACAATCAGTTAGCGAAAACTAACTTCATAATTGTGCAGGTTAGCAATAAGTAACCAAAACAGTTAAACCTGTGTAAAATACCCGTCATTGGGGATTACGGATTCTTTCGCGCTATGCGCTCAGAATGACACGCCGTTTTGTCTTTCGAGCACCGTCAGGCGTGTGACAATCCGTTTCCAATCTCCCCCGTCATTGCGAGTGACGTTGCGAGCGCCTGCAGTGCAGGATAAAGCGAACAAAAGGAAGCGCTGCGGTCAAAAGTTGTTCGCGCTCCAAGCGAAAACAACTTTTGGGCACCGCAAGAGTGAGTAAGGTGCGCGGCAATCCGCTTTTCTTTTTTAGTGGATTACGGATTCTTTCGTGCTTCGCACTCAGAATGACACACCGTTTTGTCTTTGCGAGCACCGTTTGGTGCGCGGCAATCCGCTCCCCCTTTAAAAAGACTTGCGCACAAAGCAGCGGAATAACAAAGAGACGGCTTTACACTGCCGTCTCTTTCTGAAAAAAGCCTTAATTACATTTATATTTCAAATTTATGAAATACCTTTTTACCCTTTTTCATTATAACCTCGTTTTCAAACGCGGCTTTATCAAGCGCATACTGCGGGTCGGTTATTTTATCGCCGTTAATGCTTACGCCGCCTTGAATTACAAGTCTTCTGCCCTCGCCCTTAGAAACGGCAAGACCCGACTTTACCATCATATCAAGCACGCCTATTTTTCCGTCCTTAAAATCATCGTCGGAAAGCTTTGTTGACGGCATATTTTCGTGCGAACCGCCGCCCGCAAATATCGCACGTGCCGCCGCCTGCGCCTTTTGCGCCTCTTTTTCGCCGTGAACAAGCTTTGTAAGCTCAAAGGCTAAAATTTCTTTTGCGGTGTTAAGCTGACTGCCCTCCCACTCGTCCATTTTATCAATTTCCTCAAGCGGCAGGAACGTAAGCATTCTTATGCATTTTAAAACGTCGGCGTCCGCAACGTTGCGCCAATACTGATAAAACTCGTATGGCGAGGTCTTTTCGGGGTCAAGCCATACAGCGCCCGACGCGGTTTTACCCATTTTCTTACCTTCGGAATTAAGCAGCAGCGTTATCGTCATAGCATAAGCGTCTTTTCCGAGCTTTTTGCGTATAAGCTCGCTGCCGCCCAACATATTAGACCACTGATCGTCTCCGCCGAACTGCATATTGCACCCGTATTCCTTAAACAGGTGGTAAAAGTCGTAGCTTTGCATTATCATATAGTTAAATTCAAGAAAGCTTAAGCCCTTTTCCATTCTTTGCTTATAGCATTCCGCTCTTAACATATTGTTTACCGAAAAGCAAGCGCCCACATCGCGCAAAAGCTCGATATAGTTAAGCCCCAAAAGCCAGTCGGCATTGTTAACCATTTGCGCCTTGCCTTCGCCGAATTCTATAAAACGGCTCATCTGCTTTTTAAAGCAGTCGCAGTTGTGCTGTATCTGCTCCGGCGTCATCATAGACCGCATATCCGTTCTGCCCGAAGGGTCGCCTATATACCCCGTGCCGCCGCCGATAAGCGCGATAGGGCGGTTGCCTGCCATTTGCAGCCTTTTCATAAGGCAAAGCGCCATAAAATGCCCTACGTGCAGACTGTCCGCCGTTGGGTCAAAACCTATATAGAATGTTGCCTTGCCGTTATCAATCAGTTCGCGTATTTCTTCCTCGTCCGTTACCTGCGCTATAAGTCCGCGGGCTACAAGCTCATCATAAATTTTCATATTTGTTTACTCCTGTCTAATAATTCCTTTGCCGAGTTATATAAATTCTCGGTTATGTCCGCTCCCGACATAATACGGGCTATTTCCTTTATTCTTTCCTCGTTAGAAAGCGGCTCTACTCTTGTAAAGGTTCTGCCGCCCGACGAGGTCTTTTCAATAAGTAAATGGTTATCAGCCATAGCGGCTATCTGCGCCAAATGGGTAACGCATATAACCTGACGGTTGCCGGATACCCTTTTAAGCTGCGTTCCCACCTTGCCTGCCGTGTATCCGCTGATACCCGAATCAATTTCATCGAATATCATTGTGCCCACGTTGTCTTTATCAAGTAAAACGCTTTTTATTGCAAGCATAACGCGCGAAAGCTCGCCGCCCGAAGCAATTTTCGCAAGCGGCTTTACGCTCTCCCCCTTGTTTGCCGAAATCATAAATTCCGCGGTATCGCAGCCGCGTTTGGTATATCTGCCTTTTTCGGTTTTAACCGTAAAGCGCACGTCTGGCATATTAAGGTAAGAAAGTATCGAGCATACCTGCTTTTCAAATTCAGCCGCCGCCCTTTTACGCGCCGCAGTAAGCTCTTCGCCAAGCGCTACCAGACGCTCGGTCGATTTATCAAGCAAAGCGCCCAGCTCACGTTCGCACTCGTCTGAAAACCTAAGACTCTCAAGCTCTTCGCGCGCGTTTTGCAGATAATCGGTAAGCGCCTGCTCGCTGCCGCCGTATTTGAGCATCAGGCGGTCTAAAAGGTCAAGCCTTGCGTTAACGGCGTCGGGGTCTATTTCCGAATATTCGGGGTTTTCAAGAAAATCGGAAAGCTGTGCGGAAATATCACGAAGACCCTCGGCAATATTGCGAAGCTCCTCGGCTTTAGCGCTCCATTCGTCATTTTTAAGCGATAATAAAGCCTTACCGGCGTTTTCGGTCAGCGCAACGGCGCCTAAATTATCGTCTGCACCCTCAAGCGCGGCATACGCGACGGAAAGCGCCGCTGCGGTAGCCTGATAACCGCGCGCAATTTGAAGCTTTTTCTTTAAATCCTCATATTCGCCCAAGGTTATACCGGCCGTTTCAAGCTCGTTTATCTGATAATTTAAAAGGTCGGTTTTTTTCTGTTTTTCATCTTCGTCCGTCTCAAGGGCGGCAAGCTCTTTGCGTATGCGGTTAAGCTCTCTGAACTCCGCATAATATTTGCCCTTGATCGGGTCGTCGTCCGCTACGGCGTCTATATAATCAAGATGGCTATCCGGATCCAAAAGCGCCTGATTATCGTGCTGACCGTGTATATTAACAAGATACCTGCCTATTCCCTTAAGCTCGGTTGCGGTTACAGGGCGGTTATTAAGCTTTATAAGCCCCTTGCCGCTTGCGGAAAGCCGCCTGTTTATAACTATGTTGCCGTCTTCGTCGGGCGTAACGCCGCTTTCGGAAAGCAGACCGAGCGTTTTTTTGTCAAGACAGCCGAAAACCGCAGAAACCTCTGCCGTATCGCACCCCGCACGGATAAGCTCCTTAGACGTGCGCTCGCCCAAAACCGCGTTTATTGCGTCTATAACTATCGACTTACCTGCGCCCGTTTCACCCGTAAGCACGTTAAAGCCCTCGGTAAATTCTATATCGGAACGCTCGATAACCGCTATGTTCTCAATATGAAGAAATTTAAGCATTTCTTTTCCTCTGTTATTTTATAAGCTTTTTAAGCTCGCTTGTAAGCGCCGCAGACTGCGGCTCGCCGCCGGTAACTATTATTATTGTGTCTTCACCGGCAAGCGAACCTAACATCATATCCCCGAAAAGCTCGTCAAGCGCAACGCACGCGCTTGAAGCCATACCCGTATAGCACTTAATAACCACATTATTAAGCGAAAATGCCGCGGTTTTAACCGCACGGGAAAATATTTCCCTGTAATGCTCTACCGAGTGCTGGTTAGAAGCGGAATTTTCGTTTGTAATATAACGGTAATTTCCGTCTTCGTCGTGTCCTTTTACAATTCTCAGCTCCTTAATATCACGCGATACGGTAGATTGCGTTACATTAAAGCCAGAGGCTATAAGCTCGCTTTGCAGATCCTCCTGCGTTATAAAAATCTTTTCTTTTATAAGCTCAAGTATTTTTTGCTGTCTTTTGCTTTTCATATCCGCTACATACTCCTGCCGTCTTTAAATTTGCCCGAAAGCGTTTTATAAAACGATCTGTCGTTAAGTCTTATAAGCTTAACGGTCTGCTTTGATTTTTTAATATATATATCGGTATACGGCTTTACGCCGGCAACCTTTCTGCCGTCTACCGTAAGGTAAATATCGGTACGCTTTTTTGAATACGCCTTTAATTTTATCGTATTATCCGCCCCTAAAAGTATCGGCTTTGCCGAAAGCGAATGTGAACAGATAGGCGTTATACACATATTCTCGGTAAGCGGATCTATTATCGGTCCGCCGGCGGACATTGAATATGCGGTAGAGCCTGTGGGGGTTGAAATTATAAGCCCGTCTGCGCGGTAGCTTATTGAGTCGCGCCCCAAAAATACCGAGATATCAATTATTCTTGAAATAAATCCGCTTGTTATAACCGCGTCGTTAAGGGCGTTGTACTCCCCTATCGTTTTACCGTTTTCACAAACCGAAACGGAAAGCATCATACGTTTCTCAACAAAGTATTCGCCGCTTTTAAGCTTTGACAAAAGCGAAAGCTCGTTTTGCTCTATATTAGCAAGATAGCCTACCCTGCCTGCGTTTATGCCGAGCACCGGCTTGTTATCGTATGCGGCGCGCTTTGCATAGCGTATAATGGTACCGTCGCCGCCTATTGTAATTATAAGGTCGGCGGTTTTGTAAAGCTCGTTTTCGGGCAGACGTTTAAAATCACCTACGCTTATATTTTCGGGCAAAAACGCCTCTATGCCCTCATTTTTAAAAATATCGCTCAGCTTTTCAACAACCTCTGCCGAGCCTCGCTTATCAAGATTAGGCAGTATTCCTACTCTCATACCGTCACCCCTTCAGTGCCTCGTGCGACTCGTCTGCAACCTGCTTTGCCGTTTTTTCACATAAATTTTCGGCGTCATCGCTTTTTTCTATATAGCACAAGTATTCTATATTGCCTTCGGGACCCTTAATCGGCGAATAATCAAGCCCCAAAAGCGAAAAGTTATTTTCTTTAATTAAACCGATTATTTTTTCAATAACCGCAATATGCACGTTTTTATCCCTTACAACGCCTTTTTTACCCACGTTTTCCCTGCCCGCCTCAAACTGCGGCTTAATAAGGCATACCGCCCTGCCGCCGTTTTTCAAAAGAGTTCTTAAGGTCGGGAAAATATGATAAAGCGAAATAAACGAAACGTCTACCGAGGCAAAGTCGAGCGGATCGGGAATCTGCTCGATTGTAACATACCTGAAATTCGTTCGTTCAAGGTTTATAACGCGGCTGTCAGTGCGCAGCTTCCATGCAAGCTGACCGTAGCCTACATCTACCGAATAAACCTTAACGGCGCCGTTTTGCAGCATACAGTCGGTAAAGCCGCCGGTTGAAGCGCCTATATCGGCGCATACGGCTCCGTTAAGCGAAATATTAAAGCTTTTCATCGCCTTTTCAAGCTTTAAACCGCCGCGGCTTACATATTTTAAGCTTTCTCCGCGCACCTCAATAATATCATCGGGCTTTACGGTATTTCCGGCTTTATCTGATTTTTGGTTATTAACGTAAACTATGCCCGCCATTATAAGCGCCTTTGCCTTTTCGCGGCTTTCTGCATAGCCCTGCTCGAAAAGCGCGGCGTCAAGTCTCTTTTTTTCACTCATTTTTCACTCACCGCCGCAATCATACTCTCGGTATCAAGTCCGCACGCCTTTATAGCGCCCGTAACCGTAGCCGTGGGAACAAACCTATTTTCCACCGCGTGAATTTTATAAATTCCGCCGTAGCCCTCTTCAAGCAGGCGCGCCGCGCAAAGCTCCGCAATGCCGCCGCTTCGTATCCCCTCTTCAAAAAAGTGTATTTCGTTAAACTCTTTAAGCCGATCTGTCAGTTCCCGGCTTAACGGATATATTTTATTAAGCTTTACAATACTTATATCCTTACATACGGCTTTAGCCTCAAGCGCGTCCGAAAACAGCCTGCCGTATGTTACGATTGCTTTTTTACCGCCGTTTATAACGGTAAAATCACCCGAAAAGTCAAGGTCGGGCTCTTGCTTTTCGCAACCGCGCGGATAGCGTACCGCGCAAAAGCGGTCTTCCTTTGCGGCGCGCTTAATATCATTTTCAAGCTCGCTGTAATAGCAGGGAGAATAAACCGTCATATCGGGAACGGAAGCCAAAAACGAAACGTCAAAAAGCCCCTGATGGGTTTCGCCGTCCTCGCCTACTATTCCCGCGCGGTCTATAAGCAGTCTTACGGAAAAACCGCCTATTGCTATATCGTGTATGATCTGGTCAAAGCCGCGCTGTAAAAATGAAGAATACACCACAAAAAACGGCTTTAAGCCACGGCTTGCAAGCCCTGCCGCAAAGGTCACGGCGTGCTGCTCGGCAATGCCTACGTCAAAAAATCTGTTTTTAAACCTGCCTGCAAATTGCGTAAGTCCCGTTCCCGCGGTCATTGCCGCGGTTACGGCACAGATTTTATCGTCGTCCTCGGCAAGAGCGCAAAGCGTGTTTCCCGCAATATCGGAATATGTTGTTTTGCCGCTTATCTCTGCGCCCTTATCAATATCGAAGGGCGAAACGCCGTGATAATCCTTTGGGGAAGACTCTGCATACGAATAACCCTTTCCCTTTGTTGTTACAACGTGTATAAGCGAAGGTCTTGTATAGGTTTTGGCAATCGAAAACAGCTGTTCCATCGCCTTAATATTATGCCCGTCGACAGGGCCTAAATAATTAAAGCCCATTGCAGTAAAAATATTATTCTTATATATAATGCCTTTAACCGTTTCTTTTATTTGAAAAACCGCATTATTAAGCGATTTGCCTATAAACGGAACGGCGGCTAAAAAATGACTTAACGCAAATTTAAACTGATGATAATGCGGTTTATTACGCATTTTGGTAAGACTGCGCGCAAGCGCGCCCACATTTCTTGAAATAGACATTTTATTGTCGTTAAGCACAACAATAAAATTACTTCTGCCGCTGCCTGCGTTATTAAGCGCCTCATACGCCATACCGCCGGTCATAGCGCCGTCGCCTATAACCGCTATTGCGGTTCCGTTTTCGCCCTTTAAGCGCTTTGCGCGGTAAATGCCGTATGCCGCCGATATTGAATTACTGCTGTGCCCTGTTATAAACGGGTCGTGCTCGCTCTCGTCAGGGCGCATATAGCCCGAAATTCCGTTTTCGGTTCTAAGCCCCGAAAATGCTTCCGCTCGGCCTGTTAACAGCTTATGCGTATAGCACTGATGCCCTACGTCGAATATTATAGCGTCCTCAGGTGAAGAAAAGCTGCGGTGCAAAGCCACCGTAAGCTCCACCGCACCGAGGTTAGATGCTAAATGGCCGCCGTTTTTTGAAACGGTGGTTACTATTTTTTTTCTTATTTCCTCGCAAAGACGCGGCAGATCCTCTTCATTAAGCCGCTTTAAATCGTCGGGCGATTTAACAGTGCTTAAAAGCTTGTATTCCAATTATAATTACAGTCCTTTAATAATTTCTGTTAAGCAAATATTCGGTAAGTTCCTTTAAATAAGATGTATCGCCGGAAAAGCCGTTTAATATATCCTCAGCCTTTTTTGTAAGCAGCGCCGCCTTTTGCTTTGCGCCGTCAAGACCTAAAAGGGTAACAAACGTGGTCTTGCCGTTCTTTTTGTCGCTGCCTATCGGCTTGCCGAGCGTCTTTTCGTCAGCGGTACAGTCAAGTATATCGTCTGTTATTTGAAAGGCAAGCCCTAAATTTTCGGCGTATTCCTCTGTTTTTTTAACGGTTTCCTCATCAGCTCCCGCAAGCACAGCACCGCACATTGCCGCCGCCTCAAGCAGGCAGGAGGTTTTTTTAATATACATTGCGGTAAGCTCTTCGCCGTTTGCCCCGTTTTTTTCAAAATCAAGGTCCATAACCTGACCGCCCACCATACCGTATATACCCGCCTTTTGCGCTAAAACCGATATTGCGCGGCTTACCCTTTCGGGCGGTATATCCACAGCATTTGCCGCCGCAAAAAAAGCGTGGGTTAAAAGGGCGTCCCCCGCAAGCAGCGCCGTATCATAACCGAACGCCTTGTGGCACGAGGGTCTTCCGCGGCGCATATCGTCGTTATCCATACAGGGTAAATCGTCGTGAATAAGCGAATAGGTATGTATCATTTCGATAGCGGCGGCAAAATTAAGCGCGCCCTCAGCCCTGCCTCCGAAAAGGCTGTAAAATTCAAGCAATAATATCGGTCTTATGCGCTTTCCGCCCGATAACAGGCTGTATCGCATAGCGTTTACGGCTGAAGAATAGCGTTCGCCGCTTTCGGACAGCAATTCGTTAAGCTTATTTTCAATAACGGGTATATATCTTTCAAACGGTTTCATCAGGCTTTGCTTCCTTTTCCGCTTCCGTAAGCGTTATAATTTTTTGCTTTGCGGTTTCAAGCGCTTTTCTGCAATCGCCCGAAAGCTTCATACCGCGCTCAAACAGCGCCATTGATTCGTCAAGCGTAATATCTCCGCTCTCAAGCCTTGAAACAATTTCTTCGAGCTCTTTAAGCGATTTTTCAAAATCGGTGCCTTTGCTCAATTGAAACGCTCCCTTTCAGTTACTCTGCAAACGGCTTTACCGTCTGCAAGGGTTATATCTATTGTATCGTTTTCATTCAATTCTTCAACGCTTTTAACCGCCCTGCCGTCCTTTAAAACCGCCGCGTATCCGCGAGCCAAAACCTTAAGCGGGCTCAGCGCGTCAAGCTTTGCCGCGTTTTCGCAAAGCGCGGCGTTTTTTTGCTCTATATAGGCATTAGTTAAGCTTAATATTTTATCCGCCGCACGGTCTGACCGTTCAAGCCGCGGAAAAACAAGCGTATTTAAGGGATTTGCAAGATAAGGCGACGAAACGGCGGCAATAAGCCTTGCGTTGCGGCTTTCATATGCTGATTTAAGCGCCGTGCGCATATAAAGCCTAAATTTATTAAGCTTTGCTAAAACCTCTTCACTGTCCGGCACGGCAAGCTCCGCCGCCGCAGAAGGGGTAGGCGCGCGCATATCCGCAACAAAATCGCATATTGAAAAATCCGTTTCGTGTCCGACGGCGGAAATCACCGGCACGGGGGATTCGTATATCTTTCTTGCAAGCGTCTCGTCGTTAAATTCCCGAAGATCCTCTGCCGAGCCGCCGCCCCTGCCTATAATTATCACGTCGGCCGCATCCGAGTCATAAACCCTTTCAAGCGCAGAAAGCATTTCGGGCACGGCGGACTTGCCCTGAACCGAAACGGGGCACATTATAATTCGCGCCATAGGCCAGCGCCTGCCCGTAATATTAAGTATATCCTGCACGGCGGCGCCGGAGCCCGATGTTATAACCGCAATATTTTTCGGGAATTTCGGCAGCGGTCTTTTATTTTGAGCGTCAAACAGCCCTTCATTTTGAAGCCTGTTTTTAATTTCTTCAAATTTCAGCGCTTCGGCGCCCTCTCCCGCAGGAAAAAGCTGCTCGGCATAAAGCTGATAACTGCCGTCCTTTTCGTAAATTGATACCCTGCCTACGGCTATTACCTGCATACCGTCCGACGGCGTAAACCTAACGCCCGCGGCATTAAAGCGAAACATTACGCAGCGTATGGCGGCGTCGCTGTCTTTAAGCGTAAAATACCAGTGACCGCTTGCATAATGATTTTTAAAATTTGAAATTTCGCCGATAACGGCGGCGTTTTGCAGTCTTACCTGACCGTCGAGCAAAGACTTAACATAAAGGTTAAGCTGCCTTACGGAAATTACGCTGTCGTTCATTTTGCTTTTTTGGCTGCCGTTGACAAAATGCCGTTTATGAAAGAGGCGTCTTCATTTGTTGCATATTTTTTTGCAAGCTCCACCGCCTCGTTGATCGAAACCGAAACGGGAATTTCGTCTTCATAAAGCATTTCGTAAAGCGCAAGGCGAAGTATGCAAAGCGCGGTTTTTGAAATGCGGTTTATCGACCACCCGACAGAGTATTCGGATATAATGCCGTCAAGCTCTTCCCTATGCTCGTAAACGCCGGGAAAAACCTTTGTAATATACCCGTCCGGCTCAAGGTCGCGCGCTTCCGCCGCCGCCTCGAATATTTCTTCAACCGTGTTATCGTTAAATTCTTTTTCAAAAACAAGAATAAAAGCTTCTTCTCTTGCCTGCTTTCTTGTCATACCGCACCTGCTCCCATAATATATAAATAATATTATACACGATAATATGCAGTTTTTCAAGGCATAAATGCATATTTTTTAATGTATATTCTCAGGTGCTGCCGCTATTGACTTTAGATTTATTTTATAGTAAAATTTTCTTGTTTTATAAAAATAACGGAGGAAAAGCTATGGGAAATTTTTTAATGTACTTTTTGTTTGTTATCGGCATAATTTTTATTGTTAAAGGCGGAGACTGGTTTGTAGACGGCGCCGTTTGGGCAGCCGAGGTGACCGGGATACCGAAATTTATTGTGGGGGCTACCGTTGTAAGCATTGCCACAACGCTGCCCGAAATTATTGTTTCCACCATTGCCGCCGTTGGCGGGCATAAAATACTCGTATCACGCGTCGACGATTATATCGCGGCTTCGCAGGATAAGGTAGGTATGGCGATAGGCAACGGCATAGGCTCTGTTATATGCAACACCGCAATGATACTTGCCGTAAGCATTATCTTTTTACCGATACCGATAGAAAGAAAAAGCTTTGCCCCGAAGGCTATCCTGCTTTTAGCCGCCGTAACCGTGCTGTTTTTGTTTTCCTTAAGCGGTTCTTTATCGCTCATAGGCGCGTTTGCCTTAATTTTAGTGTTTGCGGTATATATTTACGAAAATATACGTTCGGCAAAAAGCGACGTTACCCAAAGCGACAGCGAACGGCCGGAGGTTAATAAAAAATCGGTTATCGATAATATTCTGCGCATTGTAGTGGGCGCCGCCGGAATTGTCGTAGGCTCGCAGCTGCTTGTAAACAACGGCAGCAGAATCGCCGCCTTCTTCGGTGTTTCGGAAGCGGTTATAGGCGTAACGATAGTTGCGGTAGGCACATCGCTGCCTGAGCTTGTTACGGCAATAACCGCAATTGTAAAAAAGCAGTCCTCAATGTCCGTAGGCAACGTTATCGGCGCAAACGTTATCGATACCACCCTTATTTTGGCGGTCTGTTCCTTTGTTTACGGCGGCAAGCTGCCTGTTTCGGCGCAAAATATTTATCTTGATTTTCCCGTTGCAATAATCGTTTCGCTTATAGCCGTTGTTCCGACCGTTATCCGCCGAAAATTCAGCCGCGTACAGGGCGTTGTAATGCTTGCGGTTTATATACTCTATCTTGTAATCGTTGTAGGCGGACTCGGCAGTTATTTATCCTTCTTCGGCATATCCGCATAAAAAACGTAAATGCGGCGTAAACGCCGCAAAAATAAAACTTGGGGTTTATCGAGAGACTGAAACAACCCCCGTTCGGCTGAACGAGGGTTGTTTTTTTGCAATAATTTAATTATATAAGCTGTTACTCATCATCTTCGGTTTCGTTTTTTTCGACCTGTTCGTTTACCTTAACGGAAATTTCGTGAGTCATAAACTCGTCTGCCTTTGTAACGGTAACCGTAAGATTTTTATGCTCAAAGCAGTAGCCCTCTTCGGGTATCTTGCCGGCAATCTCGGTAAGCCAGCCGTTAACGGTTGAAGCCTCGGTCTCCTCGTCCTCAAGCGAGAAAAATTCAAAGAAATCCTCAACAGAGGCGGTGCATAAAACGCGGTAAGTGTTTTTACCGGTTTCCAAAAATTCGGAAACCTCTTCGTCGCGTTCGTCCCAAATCTCGCCGACTATTTCTTCAAGTATATCCTCCATTGAAACTATACCCGAAGTCTCGCCGTACTCGTTTACCACGATTACAAGGTGATTGTGATCGGTCTGCATATCCTTAAACAGCATATCAAGATTAACGGTTTCAGGCACAAAGACCGGCTGGTGAAGTATCTTTTCAAGGCTGAAATCCTTTTCGCCGCGGTTCAAAAGATAATCCCTTGTGTGAAGTATGCCTATTATGTGGTCCTCTTCCTCATCGTAAACAGGTATGCGGGAATAGCCCTCCTGCTCGATTATATCTATAACCTCTTCGTCCGTTGAATTTACGGTAAGGCATATAACCGATTTCCACGGCGTCATAACGTCCTCGGCGGTCATTTTATCAAGCTTAAACACATTTTTTATGTATTCAATATCGTCCTGATCAAGCGAGCCCTCGTCCGCACCGGCGTCAAGCATTAAAACAATATCCTCTTCCGAAACGGGGTCTTCCTTTTCGTGCGGATCTATGCCTATAAGTCTTAAAACCGCATTGGTAGATACGGTTAAAAACCAAATTATAGGGCTTAAAACAGCCGCTAAAAAGGATATTACGCCGCATACGGCGTTTGCAAGCTTTTCCTTGTGCTTCATAGCGATTCTTTTCGGCACAAGCTCGCCTAAAATAAGTGTGAAATAAGATAAAATTATTGTTACGGCGACAACCGCAACGGTGTTCATTGTACCGGAGTATTTTGCCGGAACGTTAAACGTTTTTATAAAAAAGCCCGAAACCTTTTCGGCAAAGTTATCAGCCGCAAAAGCGGAGCCTAAAAACCCTGCAAGTGTAATGCCTATTTGTATTGTTGATAAAAACCTTGTAGGCTCTTCAATAATCTTAAGCATTTTCTTTGCTTTTTTATCGCCCTCCTCCGCAAGGGAGTGGACCTTTTTTTCGTTAAGCGAAATTACCGCTATTTCGGTTGCGGCAAAAAACGCATTGAGTGCAATAAGCACAAGCTGCAACAGCAGTTGCTTTAACATAATGAAACTAAACCTCCAAAATAAAATAAGAATTTAATGCGACTTATGCCTATCACCTGCGGTAAACCGAAAAAATGCGGTAGCCGCAAACAGTCACATAAACACGGTATTTATTTTGGATTTCGGGGGAATTTATGTGCCTGCTACTTCGGGGTAGCGGATCCACAAAACCAACTCCTTTTCAAGATATTTCTTCTATTATATTGCATATTATACAATAAATCAAGTATTAAATTACTCTTTTATATTCTCTCGCTTAACTTTTTTATTTATAAGCCTGATTTTATCCGGCAGTATATACGCCGCAGGATACGAAACGGCACAGACCGCAAGACCCGCTATAACGTCTATAATTGAATGCTGCTTTAAAAATACCGTTGATATGCTTATAAGCACCGTTAGCAGAATTATCCATATCTGGTCGCGCACATTTTTAAAGCGCCTACACTGCCATGTTGTAAACAGCACCGCAAACGAGCCTATAACATGGAGCGAGGGGCAAACGTTGGTATTAGTATCAAAGCCGTAAAGCATTTCAACTATATCAACAAAAATATTGTCCCGCGCAAACTCGGTGGGTCTCAGCTCCTGCTTATTCGGGTAAACAATATAAATAACAGTGGTTACAGTATAGGTTATAATTATAAAATACATCAGCTTTTTGAATGCAGGAACATCAAACAAAAGCGTGTAAATATGTATTCCCGCAAGAAAAACAAACCACAAATAATACGGAATTACAAAATATTCGCAAAACGGTATGCGGCTGTCGAACGACGACTCGATTGCGCGGTAATCAAGCGTTAAGCCGCGTTCCAAAAGCCAAAACGTAAGACCGTATATCGGCCAGTATATTAAAAGCAAAAGATGCCGAAATTCAGGCGTTCGTAAATTGTTCAACCGCAAATTTCTATAATCTACCATATAAACAGTCTACATCCTTACACACATAATTATATATATTTTCAGAAGCGCAGCCGCCGAATTCTTCCGTTATTTGCAGCGACATTTTCTTAAGCTTTTCGGGGTTTTCAAGATAATCGCATACCGCGTCGCACAGTTCAATATCGGTATCGCGCATATCCGCACAGCCGTTGTTTAAGAAAAATTCTATATTGCGCGTTTCGCAACCCGGAACTGCATTTATAAACAGCATAGGAAGCGCCTTGACCGCCGCCTCGGTAGTGCTTAATCCGCCCGGCTTTGTAAGAATCAGATCTGCGGCGTCCATATAAAGCGGCATTTTGCTTGTATAGCCTATTACGCGCGTATTTTCGGAAAGCTGTTTTTTGGTAATCGATTTAAAAAGCTTTATGTTACTGCCGCAAATAACAACAAGCAGCGCGTCCTGCGGCATTTGCTGCGGCAGATCCTCTGCAAGCGTTTTTATAGGTCCGCAGCCCATACTGCCGCACATAAGCAAAACTATTTTTTTGTTTTCGGGCAAGCCGAGCTCCTTTTTAGCACTTGCTTTATCGCATTCTTCATAAAAGGCGTCTTTAACCGGTATACCCGAAGGCACAAGCTTTGACGCCGGTATTCCGTTTTGGACAAATTCGGGTATAAGCCTTTTATGCGGTATGAAATATGCGTTTAAAAGGGTTTGATTTACGCCCGGCGAACAGGTATAATCGGTTGCAACAAAGTATGAGGGTATGTTTATTTTAGAGCGTTTTTTAAGCTCGGTTATCATCATTGCCGAAAAAACGTGAGTACAGATAACGGCGTTGTAATCGCTTTGCCCCAAAAACTCTGAAAGCCCCTCGCACCCTTTGGTAACAAGGTCGTATATTAAAGAATCGTCCCCGTCCTTCGGGGGATGATTTTCTTCAAAACGGTAGCTTACACCGAAAAGCTTCGGCATTTTACGGTATATAAAAACGTGACCTTTACTTATAAGCTTTGATTTTTCGGGCGACCAAAACGCCAAGGCGTCCTTAATATCGCATTGCCAGCCGCCGTTTACAAAACGTTCCTTTATAGCCTTTGCGGCGGAGTTATGCCCCTCGCCCGTGTTACACGACAGTATCAGTAAGCGCACCGTTTATCACGGCCTCCCTTTTAAGTAATCTTTTTTTAAGCGCCGCTAAATGCGGTCTGTTATAACGCTGTATTAAAACAAACGGTGTGTTGCAGAATAAAAATACCAGTATAAGTATTATACCGATATAGTTTTTCCATATAAAATATATTCCTAACGATAAAACGCTAAGACTGTTATGAATAAATTCCGCCACGCAGGTTTCCTTAATAAGCGTGCCGACGCTTTCGCTCGTTGCGTCAAACGTAACCTTTTTAGGAAGCATATCCCGCATTATGCGGCTCATATCGGGCAGCTTTGCCTTCCATTTTCTTATGCCGAGGCGTTCGTATATTTTGCCGTTTTTTTCAAAGGAAAACGGCTTATAAGGAAAGCCCTCCTCGTTAAACCATGCGCGCGGCAGCGACTCGCCCACATAATGGGCAAGTATTCCTATAACCGCCACATAGATAACGCTTATCAGAAATCTCATCAACTTCACCTATTCGGATTCAATATCCATATGATAACATAAAACTTCGGCAGTATCAACTGTTTTCTTTTTCCGTTATTGAAGTCTGTAAATTATAGTGTATAATAATAACGGTGATTGTTAATTATGAACTACGAATTTTTATCGTCAACAAAGCTTTTTTGCGGTATGCCGCCAGAAAAAATAAAAAACGCCCTTTCCTGCCTTAACTCTTCGGAAAAGGAATTTAAAAAGGGCGGAATAATATACCGCGCGGGCGATACCGTTACCGAAATCGGTCTTGTAGAAGAGGGCAGCGTAAATATCACCGTGAATTTTTACTGCGGCACAAGCAATATATTCGGCCACATAGCAAAGGGAGAGATTTTTGCTGAAACCTACGCCGCCATACCTAACAAAAAGCTGATTTGCGACGTAGTTGCCGCCGAAAACTCGAAAATACTTTTTCTTGATATAAACAAGCTTATAAACGGCACCTGCAGCTCGTGCGGCTGCCACGGCATTATAATCCACAATCTTCTGCAAATTTCTGCGGAAAAGAATTTAAAGCTTTCCTCGCGTATGATGCACACCGCGCCTAAAACGGTTCGCGGCAGGCTGCTGTCTTACCTTACGTGGCAAGCCGCAAAAAACGAAAGCCGCGAATTTCACATACCGTTTACGCGCCAGCAGCTTGCGGATTATTTGGGTGTAGACCGCAGCGTGCTTTCCACCGAGCTTTCCAAAATGCAAAGGGACGGGCTGATAAATTACCGAAAAAACGATATTAAATTAAACAATACGCTTAATTCGGAGGAGTGGCTTTAATGAGCGTGTCGAAAAAGCCGACACGCTCCCCTACGGGAATGCCGTTCGCTCGAAAATCAGAGATTTTAGGAATGCACTCTATCCCCGTGGGTACCACCCCAGTGTCCTTGAAAAACCGCTTACAAGGTGTTTTTCCGCCGCACCTGTCAGCGGAAAAACGAAAAAAGCGGCGTTACCGCAGCAAAAACAGAATCTGTAGTTCATCGACAAACTGATTTTAAAAGCGTATCGGCAGTTTTATTTTGCCGATACGCTTTTTTGTCTTAAAAACAATAAATTACAAATTACGCATAATTTACCTATAATAATATTTTTTTCACCGCGCACAATAGTAATGCAAACGCAAAGAGAAAATTTTTTATAGGAGAGAAAAAATCATGGCTAACAAGAGTGTAGTACCTGAGGCTAAGGAAGCCCTCAACCGTTTTAAGATGGAGGCTGCCAACGAGCTTGATGTTCCCCGCTGTTCTTAAAATGGTTTTAATTTACCGCTCTTATCGTATTTCGCTCATTTCGCCTACAAATTTGTAAAATATACGAACCGGCTGTTCAAACGCCGAGGTTTTGTGGGTTGCCCGTTTCTTGCCCGCCGGAAGAACCTTCGGTCCCACCTCTATTCTTTCAACAAAGGTTGCAAGCGTATTGCGGTCTAATTCCTCAATATGGCTGTACCGCTTTATAAGCTCAAAAAACATTTTGTAATTATCGCTTTTGTTTGTTTTTAAGGTCTCGCTGCCGATATCCGTAAGCTCCGCCTTTAAGACCTGCGTTTCCTTTTGCAGATCGGCGACCATTCGGCTTAGCCTATCGTCGTCAAGCCTGCCCTCGGCATTATCCGCATACAGCTTAGGAATTATTTTATCTATAACGGCAAGCCGGTCTTTAAGCCTTTCGCGGCGCAATTTATAAGCCGAAGCCGCATTTTGAGAGCCTTCCTCACGCATTACGCGCTTTACGATACCGTCTATCTGTTCGTCCGTAAGCGATATCAGCGAATTAAGATCATCGGTTACAAGGCTTACAAGGTCGGCGTACCTGATTCTTGTGCCGGTGCAGGGGCGGCTTATATCCTTACGCTTGTTTATGCAGGAAAGATACCAGTATTTGTTTCTTTCGCCCTTGTAAACCGTGCCGCAGGAGCACAGCGCATGACCGCACAGCGCACAATAGGCAATACCGGAAAAAATGCTTTTACGCACGTGGTCGTACCGCCTGAAATCACGCGTGCCCTTGCCTAAATTATCGCGCGCGGCGTTAAAAACCTCTTCGCTTACCAGCGCCTCGTGCGTATTTTCGGTTACCGCCCATTCGGAAATCGGAACAGGCACCTTCTTTTTTGATTTAACGCTTACCTTTTTTGTTTTTCCGAGAACGGTATGCCCCAAATATACCTCGTTTTTAAGAATACGCTTAACGGTGGTATAATTCCAGAAATCAGAAGCCCTTGCCGCTCCCTCCTCGCTGAACTCATCACGGTAAAGCACCCTGTATTTAAGCGGTGGAATAATCCCGTCGCGGTTAAGGCTTTCCGCAATCTTACGCGCGGAATCCCCGTTTGCGGCGGCTTCAAATATCCTCTGCACAACGGGCGCCGTAGCTTCGTCGGGTACAAGCTGATTTTTATTTCTCGGAGCTTTTTTATACCCATACGGCGGGCAGGCGCAGTAAAGCCCCTCGTTCCGTTTGGTTTTAAGCACGTCCTTAACCTTTCTTGAACCGTCGCGCAGATATACCTCGTTCATTGCAAACTGAAAGGGCGCCATAACGTTTTCGCTTTCGCTGTCGAAATTATCGGAAATGGCGATATACCTTATGCCGTGTTCGGGAAAGAATTGCTCGGCGTAATAGCTTGATTCGCGCATATCGCGCCCAAGACGGGACAGATCCTTTGTAATTACCGTGTTTGCCATACCGCGCTCAAGCTCATTCATCATTTGGCGAAAACCGGGGCGGTCGAAATTTCCGCCGGAATAACCGTCGTCAACAAATTCGCGCACAAGCCTTATGCCGTTTTGCCCGCAATACTTAGTTACTATCATTCGCTGATTGGTAATACTTGAGGACTCGCTTTTCTGCGCTTCCTCTCTTGAAAGCCGGAAATATGCAAAAGCAATTTTATTTTGTTCGATTCTCATAATACCTCCTCAGACCGAATCGAACCGCCTTTACTATTATATATTATATTACCCCCGCCCGTCAACGGCGGCAGCTTGCCTTTTTCTTCCAATATCCGCCGCTCTATAAGCGACTCGGTTGTGCTGCCGTTTGCAAAAACTCTGCTTATAATATATCTGGTGTTCTCAATATCCTTATAATTTTTCAATTATATTCCTCCCTTTTATATTTTTAACTTTAATTCCGAAATTAAACATTTTTACAAATTATAAAGGGAAAATTAAAATATAATACGGTCGCCGTTAAGGTTTTCCTTATACATATCAACCGCGTTTACATTAAAGCCGTTGTAGGTTTTATAATAATAAATACCCTTATCGGCGTTTATGCACGACGAATAAATTGTTATTTCATATTTTCCGCCGTCAAGTTGGCAGCAGCCGCGCTGCTGCTCTACCGATGAAAGTATATGAAAAAACTGGCTTACGCTGCCCGTCTCGTCGCTCTCGGATACCGAATTAGCCCTTACAAATGCCGCGCGTATAAACCGCGACTGCGAGGAAAGGTCGCCCGGAAGACCGATAGCCCCCATACCGCGGCTTATCGCTTTAAGCTCTAACTTATCGGAAAAATTATTTATAGGCGGTTTAGGCGACAGCTGCATATAGCTGTTAAGCGATGACATATGATAAGGAAACGGCGGATTGTTTGTAAGCACGCCCGCAGGGTTTTCGTATATTTTTATTCCGTCGCTCAACGGCTCAGCCGCGATACATTCATATTTATCCGCAATAAGCCAATGAAGGCTTGCAACGGGAAAGCTGCCGAAAGGCGTATCGGTTATATTGGTGTTTTCAAGCAGCTCTTTTACTTCGCGAACCGAGGAACAGCGCGCAAGCAGCCACGGAATAAACTCATATTGCGCAACGTTTTCTTTATCGCGGCGAGGCTTATTATAAACGGCATTACCCACAAAATTAAGCCCTGCCATACACAAGCCCGTTTCGTTTGCCGCGTCGTAATAAAGCGGATAGCCGCTATGCACGTGCGCCATACCGATTATGGCATAGTGCTTTTTAGGCATATCGGCGCAGTGTATTTTAAACTCATAATTACGCGGCGTAATAACAACGCTTTCGCCGAATGAGCAATCGTAATCAAGATTGCGCCCGAAATAGAAATCATCTGTTTTATAGGTTACTGCCGTACACATATTATACTCCGTTCCGCTGTTAAAGCATTATATATTAACAAAACTATTATGCGCATTTTTTCCGTATTAAAATAAAGCTATTGCCAACAAAAGCTAATTGTGTTATCATTTAAAAAGGCAGGTGATACCGTATGCAGGATTATTTTATTTTTAATCAGCCGGATATGATGTCGCATTACAGCAGCAGTCCCGTGCCGCGCCCTGAAAATTTTAAAATGCACACGCATGAATGGTGCGAGGTTTACTATTTTTCAGAGGGAAAGGGAACCTTTAAAATAGAGGGCAGCAGCTACCCCCTTGAAAGCGGGGACATTCTTTTAATGCGGCCGCTTGAATCGCATTATATAGACATTGACCCCTCGCACCGATATACGCGTTTTTCGGCGCATTTCGACCCCGCTATCCTAAAGGGGCTTGACCCCGACGGATACCTTATGCGCCCGTTTTATGACAGAGAGGCAGGCAAAAAAAATCTTTACAGGGCAAGCAGCTTTAAATCGGAAATATATAAATCCTATTTAAAAAACGCCGTGCGCGAAACCGAAAACCGAAGATTACAGATACTCAGCAATATTTTGCCGCTGCTTAATGAAATTTCCGCCGCGTTTTCAGCCGGCGTAAACGAAACCGCGAGCGAAACGCTTGATTACAAAATAGTAAATTATATAAATAACCGCCTGTCCGAAAATATTACGCTTGATGAGATATGCCGCGAATTTTACATAAGCAAGCCCCACCTGTGCCGTGTATTTAAAGAAATAACCGGCTCTACCGTGTGGGATTATATAACCGTAAAGCGCCTTTTAAACGCAAAAATGCTTATAGGCTCAGGCATAAAGCCCACAAAGGCGTGCGGAGAATGCGGCTTTAACGATTATTCAACATTTTACCGCGCCTATGTAAAAAAATTCGGTACCCCACCTTCAAAATCAGGCTGACGAAAATAGCAAAACAGTCAGGATAACAGATATGAACGATATATTTATAAGACCCGCCGAAAAAAACGACATACCCGCAATAGATAAGCTTTTATACGAGGTGCACAAGGTACACAGCGTCGCAAGACCCGATCTTTTTAAAGCGGGCGCTAAAAAGTACACCGACGGCGAGCTTGAAAAAATATTAGCCGATAAAAATACGCCGGTATTTGTCGCCGTAAAAAATAACGCCGTTGCAGGCTATGCATTTTGCATACATAAGCAGTTTTTAAACAACAATAATATGACCGACGTTAAGACACTTTATATAGACGATTTGTGCGTTGAAGAAAATTTAAGGGGCGAACATATCGGAAAACAGCTGTATGACTTTGTAATAAGCTACGCAAAGCAAAACGGATATTATAACGTAACGCTGAACGTATGGGCGGATAACACCGCGGCTGTTAAGTTTTACGAAAAAATAGGTATGCGCATACAAAAAATCGGAATGGAAACCATTTTGTAATTTTGTTATTTAAAAGCAATTCAAGCCGGAGACTTTTGTCTCCGGCTTGAAGCTTTTAAGGATCTGTCATTGCGAACGCCGTAAGGCTGTGCGCAATCCGTTTTCTTTTTAGGGTATTACGGATTCTTTCGCGCCCTGCGCTAAGAATGACAGGGAATAAGGCTCCGTAAGCCGTCATTGCGGCGGCAGCCCCGATATTTTACTGTATGTTCTGCTTTTTAATTCCGAAAATCACTCTTAAAATTCCGCTTAAAAATTTAGGACTTTTAAATAATACAACCTTCATAAACGTTCCCCCTGAAATAATAGTTAACACCTTGAAGAAAAGCCTAAAATGATGACCCAGATTGCAAGCACCGCAACCAGGCACCGCGGAGGACAAAAACAGCTTATAAGCAATCCGCAGGCAAAGGTAACAGCAGTTAAACCCCTATTCGGGCGGCACCGTCTTCGCATTTTCGTTCCCCCTTATATTCGGCTTACATTAACAGTATATAAGGGAATTTTAAAAATGTTACTTTTATTTGCGTTTTGCCGTATTCCAGGGCTTTAAATCCTTTAATTCGTTAAAAAGCGCCTTGTATGAGTCAAAACGGCTTTTTTCAATTTCACCGTTTTGCAGCGCCTTAATTACTCCGCAGCCGCCGTCGCCGGTATGCGTACAGGAGGTAAAGCGGCAATTATCCGCATACAGCTTTAAATCCCTGAAGCAATATATAAGGTTTTCTTTAAAAGCATAATCTGAGGAATCGTAATCAAACGAGGAAAAGCCCGGCGTATCGGCAACAAAGCCGCCGTCTCCCACGTAAAAAAGCTCGGTATGCCTTGTGGTGTGCTTTCCCCTGCCCAATTTTTCGCTTACATCGCCCGTTTTTAAAATATGGCCGCCGAACAGCGCGTTTAATATGCTTGATTTACCCACGCCGGAATTGCCCGTAAACGCGCTCACGCTGTTTTTAAGCTCTTCCTTAAGTGCGGCTAACCCCTCGCCTGTTTCGGCTGAAACGGTATACACCTTAAAGCCTGCGTGCCTGTAAACACGCTCCCAAGAGCCGAAATCACCGGTATCGCATTTATTAAAAACTATAATCGGCTCGATATCGGCATACTCAGCTATCGCAGTTATTTTATCTATAACATAGGCGTTAGGTTCCGGATTTTCATATGCCGAAACTATAAAAAGCTTATCTATATTTGCAACGGGCGGTCTTGAAAGCGCGTTTTTGCGCGGCAAAATTTCGGTTACAACGCCAGATGTGCCGACCGACAGCTCAAACTCAGCCTTATCGCCCACCAAGGGGGAGATTCCGCTTTTGCGAAAGCTCCCCCTTGCTCTGCATTCATAGATATTGCCGCCGCCGTTCAGGTAATAAAAACCCGAAAGCGCCTTAACAATTATTCCGTTCATCTGTTATTTGTGTTACTCTTATTTGTGTTGTTTCCGCCGGTTGTACCAGAAGATCCGCTTGAATCACTGCTTGTATCCTTATCGTTAAGCGCTTTATAATCGGTATATTCGCGACCTACTGTTACTCTTCCCGTTTTAAAGTTAACGGTAATTTGCGCAACGCGGTAATAATCCTTTTGGTCGGTAGAAATTTTAACCGTATAGGTTGCGGATTCCTGCTTGGAAGAAATACCCTGGAAGGTATACTCGCGCAAGCCGCTTGTATTAAGCTTTTTGCTTTCAGCAGTCATATTGGCGTTATTTTCCCAAAGCGATACATAATAATTTGAAACCTGGCAGTCACTCGGCAGATCAACCGTAATGTCAAGTGAAACACCCGAACTTACATAAATAGTAACCGTTGAGCCTTCGGGTATTTGGGCTGAGCCTGTATCGGGCTCCTGCTTTACAACATAACCAACGGGATAATACTTATCGTCTGCGGTTATAAGCTTTTCCTTAACAGAAGCAACAAGGTTTTTATCCTTAAGCTCTTTTTCGGCGTCCGCCTGTTTCATACCCACAACCGAGGGAACGCTTACGTTTTTAAGCGATTTACCGCTGCTTACATACACCTTAATATCAAGGTTATCGCCTACAACCTCGGTACGCTGGGGATCGGTCTTAATAACCTTGCCCGCCTCAACGTCGTCGCTGGGCATTTCTTCAACGGTGGGCTTAAAGCCCTCTGCCTTAAGCTTTGAAACGGCGGCAGATTCGGTTTGACCGTAAACGTCCGGCACCTTTTTGGTAGAAAGACCCTTACTTATATAAAGGGTTATGGTAGCACCCTTCTTAACCTTCTGTCCCTCAGCCTTGGACTGCTCGTAAACATAGCCGTATTCGTAATCGTTGTTAGACTGCCACTCGGTCTCGAACTTAAAGTTATCGGTATATTCCGTATTTGCCTTTATATCGTCGTATGCCTGACCTATAAACTTGGGGCACTCGATTTCGGAATTGGACTTTGAAAACAGCTTAGGCACGAAGATTGCGGCAAGAATTACAATGGCTACCACCAGCGTAACCGCAATACCCGCAAGTATCGGTATCATATTATTCTTTTCCTTAACCTCTTCGGTTTCCTCGCGGTCGGGAATCTGAACGCTGTCGTAATCAAAGGAATTGGGAACAAATTTTGTGGGCGAATCGTCTACAAAATAAGAATAGTCGAACGTGAGCGACGGATCCTTCCTGAAAGCGCCTAAATCGCACAGCATTTCCGAAGCGGACTGATAGCGGCGTTCGGGATTTTTTTGCATAGCGTGCATTGTTATCTGCTCAAGACCCAGCGGTATCGAACCGTTTATCTCGGTAGGGAGCTGCGGCTCGCGCTGCAGCTGCATAATAGCAACCGAAACCGCGTTTTCCGCTTGGAACGGCAGCTGGCCCGTAAGCATTTCGTAAAGAATAACGCCAACCGAATAAATATCGGTTTTTTCATCGGTGCGCTCGCCTCTTGCCTGTTCGGGGCTTATATAATGAACCGAGCCTATCGCCTTATCTGTAATGGTGCGCTGCTCGCTTCTTGCAAAGCGGGCTATGCCGAAATCGGTAACCTTTATGGTGCCGTCCGGCAGAACCATAATATTCTGCGGCTTAACGTCCCTGTGAACAATGCCCTTATCGTGCGCGTGCTGAAGACCCTTAAGTATCTGAATTGTAAAATGCACCGCGTCCTTCCACCTGAGACTGCCCTCGTGCTCTATATATTCCTTAAGGGTTATACCGTCGATATATTCCATAACGATATACTGAATCAGATCGCCGAAGCTTACGTCGTAAACCTTTACGATATTCGGGTGCGAAAGCATTGCGATCGCCTTGGATTCGTTTTTAAAGCGGCGCACAAACTCTTCGTTAGAAATAAACTCTTCCTTTAAGATCTTAACCGCAACAGTGCGGTTTTCCTGATTGTCGTAGGCCTTATAAACAACCGCCATACCGCCTACGCCGATTATCTCTTTAATCTCGTATCTGCCGTCAAGTCTTTTACCAACAAATTTATCCATAAATGTTTTCCTTTCTACCCGGTAATCATTACAACCGTTATGTTATCGCCGCCGCCGTTTCCGTTAGCCTTGTTTACAAGGCTTTCGGGTATTTCGGCGGGCGCGGTTTGCCTTACTGTGTTTAAAATCTCGCCGTCGTCAAGGTAGTTTGTAAGCCCGTCTGTGCAAAGCAGCAGGGTATCGCCTTCTGCAATATTAAGCACAGCCGTATCCACCGCCACGTTTTCCTCTGCTCCCAACGCTCTTGTTATTACGTTTTTGCGTGGGTGGACCTTTGCGTCCTCCGGCGTTATTTTTCCGCTTTCAATAAGCGACTGCACTACCGAATGGTCGCGGGTGAGCTGCTTTATACCGCTGTTTACAAGGTATATGCGGCTGTCTCCCACGTGGGCTATAACCGCCGTATTGCCGTAAACAAACGCTAAAACCGCCGTGGTTCCCATACCGTTAAGCGCCTTATCGCTTACAGACATATCGTAAAGCTCAATATTTGCGCTTATAACGGCGTTTTTAACCGTTTTTTCTATTTCTTCGTTTGTCATACCGTCCCTGTAAGAGCGTATTACAAATTCCGAAATACTTCTGACAGCGTTTTCGCTTGCAATATTGCCTGCGTTCGCGCCGCCCATTCCGTCGCACACAACCGCGAATACGGCGTTATCGCCTATTCTGCCGGCAAAATACGCGTCCTGATTGGCGCTTCTTACCTTGCCAATATCGGTTTTGCTGTAAATTTTCACGGGCTTTCTCCCTCCCTTACTTTTTTACGAAGCTGACCGCACGAAGCCTCTATATCCGCTCCGAGGGTTCTTCGCACTGTGGCGTTTATGCCGTAACCCGTAAGTAATTCCTTAAAGTGAATTATTTTATTTCTGTCCGGCTTTTTAAATGTGTTTTCCTTAACCGGATTTGCAGGTATTAAATTAACGTGGCACATTATGCCCTTTAAAATGCGTGCCAATTGCTCAGCGCAGCTGTCGCTGTCGTTCACGCCGTCTATCAGGGCGTATTCGAACGAAATTCGCCTTGTTGTTACCCTTTGGTACTCGCGACAGGCGGAAAGCAGCTCTTTAATATTCCATTTTTTATTCACACGCATTATCGAAGAGCGTATTTCATCGTTCGGTGCGTGAAGTGAAATTGACAGGGTTATCGGTAAATTATATTCCTTAAGCCTTTTTATGCCGTTTACCACGCCCGACGTTGAAAGCGAAATATGGCGAAGACCTATATTAAGCCCATTTTCATCGGACGCAAGCTTTAAAAACCTTACCGAATTTTCAAAATTATCAAGCGGCTCGCCCATACCCATCATAACAATGTTTGACACTCTTATGCCGTTATCACGCTCGGCGGCGGTTATCTGCGCCAAAATTTCGGAAGCTGTAAGATTTCTTGTAAGCCCGTTTATACCCGAAGCGCAAAAGCTGCACCCCATTCTGCACCCTACCTGAGTTGAAACGCACACCGTGTAGCCGTGCTCGTACTTCATCAGTACCGATTCTATATATTCGCCGTCGAAAAGCTCGTACACGTATTTTACGGTTTCGTCAAGCTGCGAGGCATAGCGCTTTACAATTTTCACATCGGCTATATATGCCGTTTCGCTCAGCTTATCGCGAAGTGACTTCGGTATATTCGTCATATCCGAAAAATCCGTAACGCCCGATTGCAGCCAACGGAATAATTGGTCTGCCCTGAAGCTCGGCTGACCGAGCGATTTAAGCATTTCCTTAAGCTCAGGCAAATACATCGATCTTATATCGGTTTTATCCAATCGCGGTATTATCCTCCTTTATAAGCAGCGCGCAATAAAACCCGTCTGTTTTATCAATATGCGGCATATAGGTGTGTTCATACGCTTTATGAACATCATTATACTCCATAATTACGGAATTTACAAGTTTTTCATTTTCCTCGTGCCTTAAAGTGCAGGTTGAGTATAAAAGCCTGCCGCCTTTTTTAAGATATAAAAGCGCGTTTTTAAGTATTTTTTTCTGTAACTCGGCAAGGGCGCTTAAGTCTTCGGGCTTGCGGTATTTAATATCGGGCTTTCGCCTTAAAACGCCCAGCCCCGAACACGGCACGTCGCACAGTATGCAGTCAAACTGCCCGAATTCGGGATTAAAAACAGAAGCGTCCGCACATACGGGCTTTATTATATCAAGCCCCAGCCGCTCAGCTCCCTTTTTAATAAGACCGACGCGCTGTTCGTATAGATCGCAGGCTGTAATTTCGCCTTTGTTTTCCATAATTTCAGCTAATGTAAAGCTTTTTCCGCCGGGGGCGGCGCACATATCAAGCACACGGTCGCCGCTTTTCGGAGCTAACACCGCCGCCGCTGTTTGCGATGCCGTATCCTGTATATGAAAAAGCCCCTCTTTGTAAGGCAGTAAAGCGGTGATATCGCCTGTTATACTTATTGTAAGCGCATTTTCCGTTTCGGTGCCGGCAGCTTTAACATTATTTTCTTCAAGTATTTTTATAAGCCTCTCCGGCGTGGTTCTTACGGTGTTTACCCTAACGGTTACGGGCGGCGTTTTAAGCGACTGTGAAAGCAATTCCACGGTGTTTTCCTCGCCGTAATCGTTTATAAAGGATTTTACTATCCATTCGGGGCAGGAATATCTGACGGACAGCGTTCTTACATCATTACCGTAAGGCAGATCCGTTCCCGTGCGTATTATGTTACGCACGACTGCGTTTACAAAAGCGGCGTTTCGCCTTTCGCCCGAAGCCTTTATAAGCTTTACTGCCTCGTTAACGGCGGCGCTTTCGGGTATTTTTTCCATAAACGCTATTTGGTAAACCGCGCACCTTAAAACCGTAAGAGTATACGGCGCAACCTTTTTAAGCGGTGTCTTAATATGCTTTGATAAAAGCCAGTCAATAGTAATCCTTCTGTCAAGCACGCCGTAAAATAAAGCTGAGGCAAGCGCCCTGTCGGCGTGCGAAATTTCCGAAGAATTTAAAGCCGAGTTAAGCACTATATTTGAATATCCGCCGTCTGCCTCAACCCGTAAAAGCGCCGCGGCGGCAAGCTTTCTTGCGTCAGCCATTGCTTTTACCCAAGACAGTGCCTGCCTTTATAGGTCTGCCGCACAGCATCTGCTTTGCGCTCATAGGCTTTGAACCTTCGGGCTGAACCTCGGTAAGGCGTATAAGCGTGCCGTTTTTGCAGGCTATTATAAGCTCGTTTTCACTTTCGGTTACAGTGCCGGCCTTAGCCGCGGTATTGCCGCCCAAAAGCGATTTTATAACCTTTATTCGCTTATTTTCAAGAAAGAAATATGCGCACGGCCATGAATAGTAGCCCCTTACGGCGTTGTGTATTTCTTCAGCAGTCATATTTTCAAAATCAAGCAGCGCCATTTCCTTTTTAATTATCGGGGCATAGGTAGCTTTTCCTTCGTCCTGCTTTTTCGGGGTTACAGTGCCGTTTTCAATTTTTTCAAGTGTTTCTACGGTAAGCTCGGCGCTGATATGAGAAAGCCTTTCAAACAGCTCCTCGGCTGTTTCTTCATCTCCTATTTTTGTTTTGGCTGTTTCAAGAATATCGCCCGTGTCCATTCCCGCGTCCATTTGCATAACCGTAACGCCGGTTACCCTTTCGCCGCAGACTATGCACCACTGTATAGGCGAGGCGCCGCGGTATTTAGGCAAAAGCGAGGCGTGACCGTTTATGCAGCCGTACCTTGGTATATTAAGTATTTCGGGCGGTAAAATTTTGCCGTATGCCACCACAACAATAATATCGGGCGCAATACCGCGTATAATTTCAGCCGCTTCCCCTGTTTTAAGCGTAGCCGGCTGATAGACCGGTATACCGCGGCTCTCGGCGTACGCCTTAACTGGCGGAGCCGTTAAAACGTGCTTTCTGCCAACGGGCTTATCGGGCTGTGCAAACACCGCCGCAACGTTATGACCCGCGTTTATAAGGCTTTCAAGCGTTTTTACCGAATAATCGGGCGTACCCATAAAAACAATCTTCATATATTACTGCTCTTTCTTGATTTTATCAATATAAAGTATGCCGTCAAGATGATCTATTTCGTGGCAGAGTGCGCGCGCCTTAAAGCCCTCCGCCGTAATTTTAAAGCTTTTGCCGTTTCTGTCCTGCGCGTGAACGGTAACCTTCATAGGGCGCTCAACGGTCTCGTAACGGTCGGGTATCGAAAGGCAGCCCTCTTCCCCGATCTGCGAACCGCTTTGCTTTTCTATAACGGGGTTTACAAGCTCTATAATTCCATCGCCCACGTCTACAATACAGTAACGGCGCAGAATACCCACCTGCGGCGCGGCAAGCCCCACGCCCTCGGCCTTATACATAGTATCAGCCATATCGTCAAGCACGGTTGCAAGCCTGTCGTCAAAGGTAAGCTGCGTGCGGCACACCTTTCTTAAAATATCGTCGCCTAATTTTACAATGTTTCTTATTGCCATAAATAACCCTTCTATATAACGGTTTCGGGGTTTATATCAACCGTAACCGTTACATCGCCCTTTTGTTTTATCTCTGTTGCTTTTTTAAGCATTTCCCTGAATCTTTTTCCGTTTTTGCATTTAATAATCATTCTGAAACGGTATTTATTGTTAACCCTCGGCACTGCGGCGGGCGCAGGACCTAAAATAATCGTTTTGATATCGCTGTATTCGCCCTGCAAAAGGCTTTTAATATTGGCAAACACCTCGTTAACGGCGTTTTGCGCCTCGCTCTTGGCAAACGAACGCGTGCTTACGGTGCATATATCGCAGTACGGCGGATATATCATAAGCTTTCTTGTCATAATTTCATCGTTATAAAAGCCCTCGTAATCCTGCCGCGCCGCAAGCTCTATTAACTCGCTGTCCGGATTAAGCGACTGTATAACGGCAGTGCCCGCGCTGTCTCCCCTGCCCGCCCTGCCTATAACCTGAGTAAGCAGTGAAAAGGTGCGTTCAAAGCCCCTGAAATCGTCGCTGTATGTGGCGCTGTCCGCTCCCAAAACGCCTACAAGCGTAACATTGGGAAAATCAAGTCCTTTAGCCACCATCTGGGTGCCTAAAAGTATATCGTATTCGCCGTTTGCAAATTCGTCAAGCCGTTTGGCATATGAATCTCTTGCTGCGGTGCTGTCTGCGTCCAGCCGCAGAACGCGCGCTTTCGGGAAAAGGGAATTAAGCTCCTCCTCAACCTTCTGCGTGCCCGCGCCCAAAAACTTTAAATGCTCGCCGCCGCAGTTTGGGCATTTGCCGCCCGAAGGCGCCGAATAACCGCAATAGTGGCACATCATTCTGTTATTGGCGGAATGATATGTAAGCGAGATACTGCAGTTAGGGCAGGAAAGCACATATCCGCACTGCGGACAGGATATATATGTATTTTTGCCGCGCCTGTTAAGCAGTATTATAGCCTGCTTTTTGCTTGAGAGCGTATCGCTTATCGCGCCGCACAGCTCGCGGCTTATATCAAGCGTGTTACCGCTTAATATTTCTTTCTTCATATCAACGGTGCGAACCTGCGGCAAAACCGCGCTGCCGTAACGGTTTTTAAGCACAAACAGGCTGTATTTACCGCTTTTGGCGGCGGTAAAGCTTTCTACCGACGGCGTAGCCGAAGCCAAAAGCAAAAGCCCCCCATGGTAAGCCGTGCGGAACCGCGCAATATCCCTTGCGTGAAAACGCGGCGACTGCTCGGACTTATAGGTATGCTCGTGCTCCTCGTCCATAATAATAAGTCCCAAATCAGAAAAAGGGGCGAAAACCGCGCTGCGCGTGCCTATTGCAATAAGCGCCTTGCCGTCCTTTACCCTTTGCCATTCGTCCATACGCTTGCCCATAGACATAGCGCTGTGGAACACCGCCACCTTATCGCCGTAACGCGACGTGAAAATTTCAAGCATCTGCGGCGTAAGGGCAATTTCGGGCACCATTACTATTACGCCCCTGTTTTGGGAAATAACCTTATCCGCAAGCTTTAAAAAGACCTGCGTTTTGCCAGAACCCGTGATACCGTAAAGCAGCGACACCGCGCCGCCTTTTTTTAAATATTCTTTTTCAAGCCCGCTATAAGCCGCCTGCTGTTCATCGGTTAACGCAATTTCCCTTTCAGCGGCGGACTTTGGCGCCTTAAGCGCCGTTCTGTAAAGCTTTTGTGTAAAGCTTACAAGCACGCCGTTTGCTATAAGCTTTTCTATAACGGGGGCGGTAACCCCCGTATAATACATAAGCTCCTTTACCGAAATATCGCCTGCGTCGCACACAAAGCGCGCTGTTTCCTTTTGGCGGGGCGTCAGCTTTATGCAGTCAAGCTCGTCCGCAGATACGGTAACGCGCACCCATTTTTCGGTAGCGTCGCCTATTTTACGCTTTGTATCGCGGTTTTTCAAAAGCGCCTGCTTTTCGCACATCTGCTCTAACAGCGTCACATCTGCGTCTAACTGTTTTTTTAGCGCCGCTTCGTCCTTTTCGCCCTTTGCGTTTAAAAAATCGTACACGGCCTTTTCACGCTCGTCAAGCAATGAAAAAACCGTAAATTCGGGGTTTGCGGAATAAAAATTCACAAGGCGGTAATTTAACCCTGCGGGTAATACCGCGTGTACCGCGTCGTAATACGTGCAAAAGCAGCTTTCGTGCATAAATTCGCACATTTTAAGCATTTCGGGGTTTAAAACCGGCTCTTTATCGATAACGGAAATTACCGCCTTAAGCCCCTTAAGCTCGGCGTTTAAAACGCAAAAAACCATTCCCTGCTTTTTTGTGTTGCCGCCGCCGAACGGTACCGTAACGCGGCAGCCTGTCTTAAGGCTTTTATGCATTTCGGGCGGAACGGCATAGGTATAAAGCTTATCAAAGGCAAAAGCCGCGCCGTCAAGCGCGATCTGTGCCGCAAGACCTACCATAACCCTTTCCTCCCGATTTCACGTTAAATCAGTTTTTAGCGTCTAACTGCGCCGCCAGCTTATCTATTGCAATGCTTACCGGCTTTTCGGTTGAAATTTCGCCGTTTTCCTCCATTTCGTGCGCTATCTGGCGCGCGGTATGGGCTACGTCGATAACAAGACGGTATCTGTTGGGTGAGTTCATTATAAGCTTTCCTATATTCGGGTTTAACATTCTTTAAGCACCTCGTTAATTATTTCTTTTTGCCTGTCGGTTTTAAAGCGGCTGCTTAAAATAACAGACATTATATCATCGGCTGCCGCCGTAATACTGTCGTTAACGATTATATAATCGTATTCGTTTGCGCGCTTTATTTCGCCAAGCGCGCTGTTAAGGCGTTTTTCAATTGCCGCGGCAGAGTCGGTTCCCCTGCCCACAAGTCTTCTTTTAAGCTCTGCAAAAGAAGGGGGCATTATAAATATGCTTACTGCGTCGGGCAGCTTTTTTCTTATCTGCGCCGCGCCGTTAACGTCTACCTCTATTATTATATCGTCGCCCGCCGCAACGGCTTTTTCAACCGGCTCGCGCGGAGTACCGTAATAATTGCCCACAAACTCGTTATGCTCAAGCAGGCGGTCGTTTTCTATCATTTCCTCAAATTCGTCTCTTGTGATAAAGTGATATTTCTCGCCCTCGCGCTCGCCCGCCCGCATATCGCGCGTTATAGATGAGATTGAAAATTTCAGATCCGGCTTATTTCTGAAAAGCTCCGCTAAAACCGTATCCTTTCCCGATCCGGAGGGACCCGAAATAATAAAAACTCCGCCCTTATTCATCTTCTTCCTCCTCGTCCTCAATAATCTCCTCGTCCTCGCTCATACGGTTTGCAACCGTCTCCGACTGTAAATAGGTGAGGATTATATGGTCGCTGTCGGTAATAATAACGGCCCTTGTACGCCTGCCGTGGGTTGCGTCTATAAGCGTTCCGCGCTCCTTTGCGTCTTGAATAATGCGCTTTATGGGGGCGGATTCGGGGCTTACGATCGCTATCATACGGTTAGCCGAAACCATATTGCCGAAACCGATGTTTACCAGCTTCAAAAAAATCACCCTTTAATTACTCTATATTTTGTATTTGCTCTCTTATTTTTTCAATTTCGGATTTCATATCCACAACCGCCCGCGTGATCTCGGCGTCCTGCGCCTTAGAGCCTATTGTATTTGTTTCCCTGTTCATTTCCTGAACGATAAAATCAAGCTTTCTGCCAACTGCGCCGCCAGCGTTAAGCAGATCGTTAAGCTGTGTAATATGGCTTTTAAGCCTTACGGTCTCCTCTGCAACGGCAACCTTATCCGCAAATATTGCCGTTTCGGTAAGCAGGCGCTGCTCGTCCACCGTTTTATCGGCCAAAAGCTCTTTTATCTTTTTTTCAAGCCTTTCGCGGTATGCCGCAACGGTTTTAGGTGAACGCTCGTCTATAAATTTAACCTGTTTCAGTATAAAATCGGTTCTGCCGTTAATATCGCCTTTAAGCCTTGCGCCCTCGGTTTCGCGCATTTCAACAAAGCCGCAAACAGCCTCTTCGGCTGCTTTTAAAACCGCCGCAGTTACCGTTTCTTCGGGCAGCGTGCGCTTTTTAACGTTTAAAAAATCCGGCAGCAAAATAAGGGAAGACATTTTAACGTCGTTTTCAATATGAAGCTCCTCTGCCGTTTTATTAAGCTTTGAAACAAGCGCCTCAGCATAGGCGGAATTTACCTCTACCTCGGTATTATCCTCGCCGCAATCGTCTATCATTACCGAAGCCTCAACCTTGCCGCGCGTTATATACTGCGCGCAAAAGCTTTTTAATTTTTCTTCAAGAAAATTACAGCCGCGCGGTAAGCGCGAGGTAAATTCAAAATACCTATGATTTACCGATTTTATTTCAACCGTAACGTCAAGCCCGTCAATTGTAAGCTTTGCTCTGCCGAAGCCGGTCATACTTCTGACCATCGGTTTTTCACTTCCAAAAAATAATATTTCATATTATTTTATCAAAAAACACCTGCCATTGTCAAGCATTTACGCAGTTTGTAACCTTTTTTAACAATTAAAAACAAAAAAACCGCCGTTTGGCGGCGGTTTAGAGGTGTTTAAAAGCTGTTGTCATTGCGGTGCGGGTGTCCGGCGGACACCTCTGCAAAGCAGAAGCACCGACC
>ERZ833963.787-NODE-787-length-44346-cov-33.990021_pt1 | contig 44346 bp, 43 predicted proteins | sample MGYA00519693_ERZ833963 | MGnify/ENA primary metagenome ERZ833963 (study PRJEB31850, sample SAMEA3708748) | human gut metagenome | biome: human gut; feature: human-associated habitat; material: faeces | place: China | collected 2014 ...
AAATGACCCTGAAAGAGGGCAAGAACCGCGAGATCCGCCGCATGTGCGAGGCCGTCGGTCTGGAAGTGGTGCGTCTGAAGCGCAACGCCGAAGGTGTGGTCAAGCTGGGCATGCTCAAGCCGGGCACCTACCGGGAGCTGACCAAGGCAGAGATCAACGGCCTGCGTTCGGCCGCCGCCAAGGGCCGCGCCCAGACCCGCAGCGCAGCATTGCAGTCCAAGGCAGCAGAACGCCGTCCCCGTGGTCCGGTGGGCAAGAGTGCCCCGAAAAAGCGGAAGTAAGCACGTTTGTAGGAGAAGGGACCCCTGTGCATGATTTTGCGCGGAGGTCCCTTTTTGCGGTTGAACGTACTGCAGCGCCTACAAGTGAAGAATCGTCATATCTTCATCTGAAAAATGAGCAAAATTGATTCAAGAAGATGCGACAATAAAAACACGCGCATCACCGTCGAAAGATGAACCCGGGGTTTTGCGGGAGGGGAACTGTGTGCCTGCCGGAAACAGGAGATGCTTTCGACAACAAAAGTTCATCCTCCTGAAGCAACCCTGTTCTTCGACGGAAATTGTGCTATAATACAAAAGCAACGCTTTGCCCGGCCCGGTGGGCCCGACCTGCAGAGCAGATTGGAAACAAGGAGTTTATGGAATCATGGAAAGAGAAACCCTGAAGTCCCGCCTGGGCTTCATCCTGCTTTCCGCGGGCTGTGCCATCGGCATCGGCAACGTGTGGAAGTTCCCCTATATTGCCGGTCAGGGCGGCGGCGGCGCATTCGTGCTGTTTTATCTGGTGTTCCTGGTCATCCTGGGCCTGCCCATCATGACCATGGAGTTTGCGGTGGGTCGCGCCTCCCGCAAGAGCCCGGTGCGGGCCTATCAGGCACTGGAAAAGCCGGGCCAGAAGTGGCACATCCACGGCTATCTCACCCTGATCGGTTGCTATCTGCTGATGATGTTCTACACCACGGTGGCCGGCTGGATGCTGCACTATTTCTACATGACCGCCATCGGTCAGCTGTCCGGCCTGAACGCCGAGCAGGTAGCCGGTAAGTTCACCGAGATGCTGGCCAGCCCCGGCGTGATGACCTTCTGGATGGTGTTCGTGGTGGTGCTGGGCATTCTGGTGTGCGCCAAGGGCCTGCAGAACGGTCTGGAGCGGGTGACCAAGGTCATGATGATCGCTCTGCTGGCCATCATGGTGGTGCTGGCGGTCAACAGCCTGTTCATGCCCGGCGCAAAAGAGGGCCTCAAGTTCTATCTGGTGCCCGATTTTGCCCGTATGCAGGAGGTGGGCGTGGTCAACACACTGGTGTCGGCCATGAACCAGGCCTTCTTCACCCTGAGCCTTGGCATCGGTGCCATGGCCATCTTCGGCAGTTACATCGGCAAGGAGCATTCCCTGCTGGGCGAGTCGGTCCGCATCGTGGTGCTGGACACCTTTGTGGCCATCACCGCCGGTCTGATCATCTTCCCGGCCTGCTTCACCTATGGTGTGGACCAGACCAGCGGCCCCAGCCTGATCTTCATCACTCTGCCCAACATCTTTGCCAATATGGCGCTGGGTCGTCTGTGGGGCACCCTGTTCTTCCTGTTCATGGCTTTTGCGGCCCTGTCCACGGTGCTGGCCGTGTTCGAGAACATCATCTGCTGCGGCATGGAGCTCACCGGCTGCAGCCGCAGAAAGTCCAGTCTGGTGAATCTGGTGCTCATCATTGCGCTGTCCATGCCCTGTGTGCTGGGCTATAACCTCTGGGCTTGGGACGGCTTTGCCGTGTTCGGCGGTGCCGTGCTGGACTTTGAAGACTTCCTGGTCAGCAACCTGTTCCTGCCGCTGGGCAGTCTGGTGTACCTGCTGTTCTGCGTCACCAAGTACGGCTGGGGCTGGGACAACTACAAAAAGGAAGTCAACATCGGCAAGGGCCTCAAGATGCACGACTGGATGCGCGGCTACCTGACCTACGTTCTGCCGGTCATCGTGCTGTTCATCTTTGCCTTTGGCATCTACGACAAATTCTTCGCATAAAACTGCGGCTCCTCTTATCTGGTTAAGAGGAGCCTTTTCTGACAGAAAGGAGTTCCGGATGCACATTCTTGTCTGCGACGACGATGCCGCCTTCAGCGCGAAGGTGGCGGAGTATGCGGCGACTTACTTTGAAGCGCACGAGATCCCGGTGCAGGCTACGGTCTGTTCCGACCCGGAGCAGGTGCTGGCGATCCCGGACCTGGAGCTGTACCGCATTGCATTTCTGGATGTGGACATGCCGCAGGTCAACGGCATTGCGCTGGGCGGCCAGCTCCGGCGCCGCAATCCGGACATCTGCCTGGTCTATGTATCGGCCTATCTGGCCTTTGCGCTGGATGGCTACAAGGTCAACGCCTACCGCTACATCCTCAAACGGGATGTCGCCAAACAGCTGCCCAGCTGTCTGGAGGACATCTATGCGTCCATGATGCAGGCCGGTACCAAGACCCTCACCGTGCACCACAACCGCGAGAACATTCGCATCCCGCTGGACCAGATCTATTATCTGGAGAGCGAGGGCCGGGTCATCAATGTGTATGGGGACATTGCGCGGGAACATTTCTGCACCTTTTACGGCAAGCTGAAGGAGCTGCCGCCCATTCTGGCCCGGAATGGTTTTTTGCAGGTGGGCCGCAGCGATGTGGTCAACCTGCAGCATGTGTGCGCCATCCGGAATTACCGGGTGCTGATGAAAAACGGCGTGGAGCTCAGCGTCAGCCGCAGCAAGTATGCGGCTGTCCGCGCGGCCTATCTGGAATGGAAGGGGCAGTTCGGTGATGAGTGACAGCCTTATCTGGACGCTGTTGGGGCATCTGGTGTGCATTGCGCAGTGGGCGGCGTTCATTCTGGTGGATTATGCCTATCTGGGCCGGGGCAGGCGGTTCCGTCACCCCTGTGTGTGGGCCGCGCTGCTGGCGCTGGCTGTGCTTGCGCTCTCGGTGCTGTGCGGTTTTGGCTTTTTCAATATCAAATCAGTGGTCAGCAATATCATCTACCTGCTGGTCATCGCGCTGCTGTTCGGCGGCACGGCAGTGGACCGGATGTCTGCCTGCATCATCAACGGCATTCTGTGCCTGCTTACCGAAAATACGGTCAGCTTTGTCTTTGCACGGCTCCACGGCATCTGCCCCGGTGAAGTCTGGCACTACAGGACCTGTCTGGCGGCACTGGTGATCTCAATTTTGCTGGTGGGCATTCTGGCAGCACGCTTTCTGTGCCGGTGGAACCACTGCAGTGCGCTGGACCCGCTGCAGGCATTGCTGATGAGCTTTTTCCCGGGCGTCGTGGTGCTGCTGAACATCTTCATCATGATCTCCTCCAACCGCCGCGTGCCCACTCTGCTGGACCTGATGCTGACGGTGGGCCTGACCATTGCGGTGCTGGTGCACCTGGCCATCGTGCAGATGTTCAACGATCAGGTGGTGCAGGGGCAGGCGTCGCACTTTCAGGCCGCGCTGGAACAGCAGCGCGCAGAAGCCCTCATGGAGTCCTACACGGCACAGCGCCGCCTGACCCATGAGTTCACCAACCACATTGCCGCACTGGATGCGCTGCTCCGGCAGGGCGACCTGACCGGCGCACAGGAATACCTTTCCAGCGTGAGCAAGGTGGTGGCCGCCGGAACCACCATTCTGGACACCCACAACCCACTGCTGGACTCCCTGCTCAGCCGCAAGTATGAGGAAGCTGCGCAGCAGGGAGTGGAGCTGTACTTCGACCTGTGTGACCTCAAGGACCTGCCCTTTTGCGGCACGGACCTGGTCATCGTCATCTCCAACCTGCTGGACAATGCCATCCGGGCGGCGGCGCAGGCCAAACCGCCGGAGGTGTACCTGCGGGCGCGCAGGAACGAGGAAGAATACCTCATCTCGGTGCGCAACCGCGTGCAGAAGGACCTGGAGCTGGTGGATGGGGAACTGCCGCGTTCCACCAAGGCAGAGCCGGGCCATGGCATGGGCCTTGTCAACGTGCGGGAGGTGCTGGACCGCTGCCGCTGCGAGTACACGCTCAGCTGCCGGGACCGCTGGTTCCGCTTTACCTGTGCGGTGCCTACCCGCAAGTTGTGACAGTTACCGATGCAGAATATGACATTTTCTCTGCAACAATAGCGTAACTCTGCTATACTGGACCCAGTAAAGGAACGCAAGGCAGTGCAGGCAGAGGTTGCGGCCGGGAGCTTTTCCGGGTTCTGCAGCATTGTGGCGTCAGGCTGCGGTGCGTGTGCAGCTGTGAAACCTTTGCTTTTGCGGGCTGTCCCGGTGGCGTGTGCCGGGCAGCAGAGCGTCTGACGGGGCTTGTCCGGCAGTTCATTTGGGGAATTGCATGATATAAGCTCATGGCAACTGCCGTACTTTGTGCGGTATCAGGGCCGGAAAGTTTCGTCAGACCATTCGGAACAAAACAGGCGGCTTCCCTCCGGGTAACCGGACAGGAAGCCGCCTGTTCTTTTTGTTTGTTTTTGCTGTTCCGGAGCGGGGAAAAGGGGCAGCGGAGGTTATTCCGGCTTGACCTGCAGCTCCTGCTCGCAGTAGAGACAGCGGTACTTGCCGTTGGAGCTCAGCTCAAAGATCTGGTCGCACTCTTCCTCAATGGAGGAGATGCAGCGGGGGTTGCGGCAGCGCACGATGTTCACCAGACGCTTGGGAGGCTTCGGCCGTTCCTTGCGCACAGGCTTGCCGTTCTCGATCACGGTCACGCTGATGTCCGGGTCAAGGTAGGCCAGCACATCCAGGTTCAGCCAGGAAGCATCGCCCTCCACCTTGATGATGTCCTTGCGGCCGGAAGCGGACTTGCGGCTGCGTGCGTTCTGGATCAGAGCCACGCTGGCGGTGCGGTTGTCCTTGATGCCCAGCAGGTCCATCAGACCAATGGCGGTGCCGGCCTTGATGTGGTCGATCACAAGGCCGTTCTGGATCTCGTCGATGTTCAGCATATCAGTTTTCCTCCTTTGCCTTGGGGTCGTGCAGGCCCAGCAGGGTCATGATCAGTGCCATGCGGACGTAAACGCCGTTCTGCACCTGCTCAAAGTAAGCAGCACGGGGGTCATCGTCCACATCCAGTGCAATCTCGTTCACGCGGGGCAGGGGATGCAGCACGGCCATGTCCGGCTTTGCCAGCCCCATCTTTTCCTTGGTCAGCACATAGCTGTTCTTCAGGCGGATGTAATCCTCTTCGTTGAAGAAGCGCTCCTTCTGCACACGGGTCATGTACAGGATGTCCAGTTCCGGCATGACCTCTTCCAGGCTGCGGGTCTCCTTGTATTCGATGCCGTTGGCCTCCAGCACATCGTTGATGATGTAATCCGGCACCCGCAGCTCTTCCGGGCTGATGAGCACAAAGCGGATGTTCTGGCAGCGGGCCATGGTCTTGATCAGGGAATGCACCGTGCGACCGAATTTCAGGTCACCGCACAGGCCGATGGTCAGATCGTCCAGCCGGCCCTTGCGGCGGCGGATGGTCATCAGGTCGGTCAGGGTCTGGGTGGGGTGCTGGTGGCCGCCGTCACCGGCGTTGATCACCGGGATGCGGGAGTAGCGGGAAGCACGCAGCGGTGCGCCCTCCTTGGGGTGGCGCATAGCCACGATGTCGGCATAGCAGGACACCACACGGATGGTGTCGGCCACGCTCTCGCCTTTGCTGGCGCTGGACACGTTCTCACTGGGAAAGCCCAGCACATGGCCGCCCAGGTTCAGCATGGCGGCCTCAAACGAAAGGCGGGTGCGGGTGGACGGCTCATAGAACAGGGTGGCCAGTTTTTTGTGGGTGGCCACATCCTGATAGGCGGCCGGATCGTCGTGGATGCGGTCGGCAAGGTCGAGCAGGGTGGTGATTTCCTGCTGGGTGAAATCCAACGGGTCGATCAGATGACGCATGGTTACGTTACCTCCGTTACATCAAAGCGGTTTAAAGCAGTTTGCGTAAAATGGAAAAATCAAAGAAGTTTGTGTAGTAGCTCAGTGAGCGCATCACCGGGCGGCACAAACGATTGAAACACACTTCGTCCAGCAGCAACATGGCCTCGCCGGGGGCAAGCCGCATGGCTGCACGGATGGACTCATCGCCGCAGCTGGCCTTCAGGTGGGCCACGTTCGAGGAGATCTGCTGGTGGCACTCCCGCTCCAGAATATCGAACACACCGCCGGTCAGGTCGATGCGGGTGTAGTCCCGGTTGCCGAACAGGCTGCGCGGCAGATAGTCGATGGAGTAGATCACCGGGGTGGTGTCGGCAAGGATGCGCTTTTTGATGCAGATCACCTCGTCGCCGGGTTCGATGTCCAGATTATGGGCCAGCTCATCCCCCGCCCGGATGGGAAACACCTGAATGCCGTCGGCATGGGGGTAGCTGCCAAAGCTGCGGATCAGCGGGTAATATTCCAGCTTCTGGTCCAGACGGCTGCGCAGGCCCAACACCGAACGGTTCACCACCGTGCCGATGCCGCGCACCCGCTCTACATAGCCTGCACGCTCCATTTCGCTCAGAGCGTCCCGGATCACGGTGCGGCTTACCCCCAGTTCGGCGGCAAGATCCACCTCCGCAGGCAGGCGGTCCGCATGGGCATAGCGCCCGGTGCGCAGTTCGTCCAGCAGGCTGGCGACCACCCGGTCGCTGATCACGACACCGCCCAGTCGGCTGGAGGCGGCAAGAGTAGATTCCTTCATTTCGGTTCCTCCGTTCACAGGCGGGCAGGCCGCCGGGACTTCAAAAGACCCTGCAGGCCGCATGATGCACTGCCCAAAAGCTCTTTGCTTCTATTATAACATAAATTGACATTTAGAAAAGCGGCATTTATACTGGAAACAAAGAAAAAGTACGATTTTATTTTGGAGGGCATTGCAATCATGGAACTCATTCTGCACAAAGTCTGCGGCCATCCGGCACAGCAGGCGGTCACCCTGCGGCGCTGCACACCGGACGAAGCCCCGGCGGTGTATGCGCTGCAAAACGAGGTGCACGCCGCCATGCCGCACCCGGAGTGGTTCGTTACCGACACGCTGGAACATATCACCGGTTATATCACCGACAGCCTGTGCATCGGGGTGTGGCAGGGCAGTCGGCTGGGCGCGTATCTGACCTTCCATTACTGCGGTCAGAGCCCGCACAACTATGCGGCTTTTCTGGGTGCGCCGCAGGCCGAGTGGCCCCATTGGGCCAATGTCGACAGCGCTGTGGTGCACCCGGACTGGCGGGGCAACGGCCTGCAGCGCCACATGCTGGAAGCTGCCCTGCCGCTTCTGCCGGAGAGCATCACGCACCTGGGAGCCACGGTCAGTCCGGCCAATCCCTACAGTCTGAGCAACGCCCTGGCTTGCGGGTTCACCATCCGTGCCCGCCGCGAAATGTACGGTGGGTTCGACCGCTACCTGCTGGCAAAGGAGCTGTAAAAAGAAAAGAGCTGCTGCACGATGAAATGCAGCAGCTCTTTGTGGTATACAATGCGGTCGGTGCGGGCTGGAAGCTGACCGCCGCGAGATAAGGCTCCCTCTCTGAGGGAGCTGGCATCGCACAGCGATGGCGGAGGGAGTATTATGCAGCCTGCAGGTTCTGCCCCTTTTTCTGCAGCTTGCGCCGTACCACCAGCAGGCAGATCAGATGCACCGAGGCGGTCAGAATCCAGCTGATGGGGTAGCTGATGTACAGCATGAACGGGGTGCGGTTCAGCTGGAAGATGGTGGCGATCCACACCAGACGCAGCAGGCAGCTGCCGATCAGGCTCACCACCATGGGCAGCACGCTGTAACCCAGGCCGCGCAGGCTGCTGGCCAGTGTGTCCATGATGCCGCACAGCAGGTAGGTGCCGCAGATGATCCACAGCCGCTCGTATCCGGCGGCGATCACGGCCTCGTCCGAGGAGTAGAAGTGCAGCAGCTGCCGACCAGCCAGTGCCGCACCGCCGCCCAAAAGAATGCCGGTGACCACGGCGCACAGCAGGCAGTTGCGCATCACGCGGTCCAGATTGTGATACTTGCGTGCACCCATGTTCTGGCTGGTAAAGGTCACGGCGGCCTGTGCAAAGGCGTTCATGGCCGTGTAGACGAAGCCTTCCAGATTGGACGATGCCGAGCTTCCGGCCACGACCGTGGAGCCGAAGGAATTGATGGCGGACTGGATCACCACATTGGACAGGCTGAACACGGTGCTCTGCAGGCCCGCCGGCAGGCCGATGAGCAAGATCTGCTTCAGGGTACCGGCGTGAAAGCCCAGCTTGTGCAGGTCCAGATGCAGCGCGCCCTTTTCCCGCACCAGCATGGCGGTGACCAGGCAGGCCGACACTGTCTCACTGATGATGGTGGCCAGCGCAACGCCCGCCACGCTCATGGAAAAGCCGATGACGAACACAAGGTTCAGCACCACATTGATGATACCGGCCGCCGCCAGACAGTACAGCGGGCGTTTGGTGTCGCCCACGGCCCGCAGCAGAGCGCTGCTGAAGTTGTACAGCATGTTCATGGGCATGCCGATGAAGTAGATCTTGAGGTACAAAGAAGAAAGGTCGATGACATCCTCCGGGCAGCTCATGAGCTCCAGCAGGCTGCGGGCGGCAAAAAAGCCCACCACGGCCAGCAGTACGCCGCTGGTAAGGCCCAGCGTCACGGCGGTGTGCACGGTGTCCTGTATGCCGTGCTCGTCCTTTGCGCCAAAGCAGCGGGCAGCTACGACGTTCGCGCCCAACGAGAGCCCAACGAACAGGTTCACCAGCAGGTTGATCAGGGAACCGTTGGAGCCGACTGCGGCCAGCGCAGTGCTGCCGGCAAAGCGGCCCACCACCACAACGTCTGCCGCGTTGAACAGCAGCTGCAAAATGCTGGATGCAGCCAGCGGAATGGAAAACAGAATGATCTTTTGCAGCATCGGGCCGCTGGTCAGGTCAGCGGAACGGTCTGCCCGGGTTTGCGTCATGGGGTCACACGCCTCCTTGAAATGTTTTTGATATCTGAATCGGTTGATTTTAGATCGTACCCGGAAAGCCGGGCACAAGTACCTATTATACGTCAGTATACGTCAGACGTCCGCAAAACGCAAGAGCCCCGGAACCGCAAACGTTCCGGGGCTGCTGTGAAAACTGGGTCAGTGAGAGGCGTCCAGCACGGTCCAGTGCCCGTCGTGTTCAGGATCCATCGTCTCGCCGTCATCGGTGTACATGCGGTACGCGGCATGGCCGTCGGCGTCCGGGCAGGCCAGCAGGGCAATGGGCTGCTCGTCCAGCGCGGCGGTGCAGGCAGCGGGCCTTGCCAGCGGCACGGCATGACCCGGCCGCACGAACAGCAGCACTTCGTTCAGGGCACAGTGCACATAGTGGTGGCCTGCAGGCAGGGCCTCGGTGTCGTAGTCCTCGGCGCTGCGCAGACGGTACAGCTGCATGGGCTCCGGCAGGTAGACATGCCGCCCGGCGGCGTTCTGAGTGTACACCGGAGCCAGCATGACGCCGTCGCCCAGCAGCAGCTGGTCCTGCACCTCCCGTGCTTCGGGGTCTGCAGGCCAGTCAAAGCCCAGCGGGCGGAAGTAGCCGGTGTTCTCCAGGGCGCTCTTCATGAACTCGCTGTACAGGTAGGGCAGCAGGGCATAGCGCAGGCGCAGCATCTCCCGCAGGGCGGGCAGCTGGTCGGCAAAGCGGAAATATTCCTGCTCGCGGGTCCCGGCAGCGGCGTGGTTGCGCATCAGCGGGGTGAACAGGCCAAACTCCAGCCAGCGCAGGGCCAGGTCCGGGGTGGTGTCGCCCGCGAAACCGCACAGGTCGGCACCGGTGTACAAAAAGCCGCACATCTGCACACTGGGCATCATCTGAATGTTGGCCAGCAGCTGTTCCCAGCTGGAATGGTTGTCGCCCAGCCAGATGCCGCCGTACCGGTGGCTGCCAATGATGCTGGAACGGCTGTACAGCAGGGTGCGCCTGCCGGGGCGCAGGTCGGCAAAGGCCTCCCCGGCAGCGCGGGTCATGCTGCCGCCGTACAGATTGTGCACCCGGTCGTGCCGCACCTGCTGCCCGGCCAGGTCGTGGTAGAAGCTGGCGTAGTCGGCAGGGCTGTTCATCAGGCCCATGGCACCGCCCACCACCTTGCCGAAGAACTCTTCCTGTTCGATGTTGTCCTGCCCGCGCAGCTGTGCCATGCTGTCCAGAAATGCCCGGAGCCGCTCCGGGGAGTAGAACAGCGCGGGTTCGTTCATGTCGTTCCAGAAGCCCTCAATACCGCAGTCGGTCAGCACCTTGTAGCGGTGGCCGAACCAATCCCGCACTTCCGGGCGTAGAAAATCGGCAAAATAGGCCTTGCCGGGCCACACGGCAGCCACAAAGGGGGTGCCGTCGGCTTTGGTGCAAAAATACCCCTTCTCCAGCCCCTCGGTGCAGGTGGGGTCCTCCGGGTTGATGCGCACGCCCGCGTCGATGATGGGCACCAGCCGGATGCCCTGCTGCTTCAGCTCGGCACTCAGCGCAGCCAGATCCGGGAAGCGCTCCTTGTTCACCGTAAAATCCGCGTACCCCTGCATATAGTCGATGTCCAGGCAGATCATGTCCAGAGGCAGCTCGTTCTCGCGGTACTGGCGGGCGATGGCGCGCACGTCCTCGGCAGTCTTGTAGCCCCAGCGGCTCTGAGCAAAACCAAAGGCCCATTTGGGCGGGATGTAGCTGTGGCCGATCAGCTTCCGGAATTCGGTGCAGACGGCGTTCGGGCTGTCGCCGGTCAGGATGTACAGGTCGTAGTCCGGCTCTTCGGTGCGGAAGGTCAGCCGGTCGTGCCGGGTGTAGCCGATATCGTAGAACACCTTTCCCGGGAAATCCACGAACACGCCAAAGACGCTGCGGCCCGCACCGCCGTCGATGAGCAGAAAATTGTGCGCCCCATAGTACGAAAGCCGGTTTTCTCCGTGGTGCGACTCGTCGGTGTTGTCGGTCACATAATGCCAGCCGCGCTTGTTGATGCCGCGGGGCATCTCGCCCAGGCCGTACACCACGGCATCCTCTGCCAAAGAGAAGCTCCAGCTCCCGTCTAGTTCTGCGGTGAGGTGCGGCACTGCGGCGGCGGCAGGCTCCACCGGCAGCACGACGCTCTCGGTGGGCAGCGGGCAGCCAAACGTAAAACGTTGGATCATGGTAAAAACTCCTTGTCCCCAAAAAATCAAAAGCCCTTTTATACCTTTATCTTACGGCAGGCCCTGCCGGAAAACAAGAGACAAAACCGGCACGTTTTTGCTACAAAACCGTCATGACGGCATAAAAATGAAAAAATTCCGTCCTTCCGGGCGGAATCGAATTGAAAAAGACAGCCCATGCTGGTATACTGAAGCGGTATTCAGGAAGCAAACAAGAACGGAGGGAACGTTTGTGTATCGCAACGGGATCAAACGCCTGCTGGCTGTGGTGCTGTCGCTGTGCGGCATGCTGTGCCTGTCCTGGCTGTTTCTGATTTTGGCCATTGCCATCAAGCTCGACTCACCCGGCCCCGTGTTTTTCAAACAGAAGCGGGTGGGCTGCGGCAAGCGGCATTTCTACATTTTGAAGTTCCGCACCATGCGCATCGACACGCCCCACGACATGCCCACGCACCTGCTCCATGACCCGGACCAGTATATCACCCGCATGGGGCATTTCCTGCGCAAGACCAGCCTGGACGAGCTGCCCCAGCTGTGGAACATCTTTGTGGGGGATATGGCGGTCATCGGTCCGCGTCCCGCGCTGTGGAACCAGTACGATCTGCTGGCGGAGCGCGACAAATACGGGGCCAACGATGTGCGCCCCGGCCTGACCGGCTGGGCCCAGATCCACGGCCGCGATGAGCTGGAGATCGCCGAAAAGGCAAAGCTGGACGGCTGGTATGTGGAGCACTTGAGCTTCGGGTTGGACGTGAAGTGCTTCTTTGGCACCATTGCCGCCGTGCTGAAACACGACGGTGTGGTGGAGGGCGGCACCGGCACCCTGCATGAGAACAATAAAAAATCTTGATTTATCCCCGGAAAAGCGTATAATAAAGCAGTACAAGACTTTAAAGGAGGATTCCTATGGAACGCACCTATATCAATGAGGTCCAGAAGGAAATCGGCAGCACGGTCAAGGTGCAGGGCTTTATCGAGAACCTGCGCAACAGCAAATACATGGCCTTCATCGTGCTGAAGGATATTACCGGCAAACTGCAGATCACGGTCGAAAAGGCCGATCACCCCGATCTGGTGGATACCATCGACAAGCTCACCCCGGACTCCGTCCTCACCGTCACCGGCAAGGTGATGGAAAATGACTACGTCAAGATGGGCGGCATCGAGATGATCCCCGAGTCCATTGAGATCGAGAGCATTGCCGACCCGCTGCCCATCGTGCGCAAGGAGATCGCAGCCACCAAGAAGAAGAAGGCTGTGGAGCGCTCCAGCATCGACCAGCGCATCGACTACCGCTGGATCGACCTGCGCACCGACGAGAACCAGCTGATGTTCAAGGCACAGAGCTGCTTTGTCAACGCCATGCGTCAGTTCCTGCTGGAACGCAACTTCATCGAGATCCACACCCCCAAGCTGATCGCTGCAGCCAGCGAGAGCGGCTCTGAGGTGTTCAAGGTGGATTACTTCGACCGCAACGCGTATCTGGCCCAGAGCCCGCAGTTCTACAAGCAGATGGCCATGGCTGCCGGTTTTGAGCGTATCTTCGAGACCGGCCCTGTGTTCCGTGCCGAGAAGAGCTATACCAACAAGCACTCCACTGAGTTCTCCGGCTTTGATCTGGAGTTCAGCTATATCACTTCCTTCAAGGATGTCATGAAGATGGAGGAGGAGTTGCTGACCGCCGGCCTGAAGGCCGTCAAGGAGAATTACGGCGACCAGATCAAGGAGCTGTTCGGTCAGGAAGTCATCGTGCCCACCACTCCGTTCCCGGTGGTCAAGCTGGCCGACCTGTACAAGGGTCTGGAAGAAGAGTTCGGCTACAAGGTCGATGAGTCCGAGAAGGGCGACCTGACTACCGAGGCCGAGCGTCTGAGCTATGAGTGGGTCAAGAAGCACTACGGCCACGAGTTCCTGTTCATCACCGACTACTCCGCCGAGAAGCGTGCGTTCTATCACATGCGCGACGAGAACGGTGTGCCCCAGGGCTACGACCTGATCTGGCGCGGTGTCGAGATCACCACCGGTGCCCAGCGTGAGCACCGCTATGAGGTGCTGAAGAAGCAGGCTGAGGAGAAGGGTCTGGCCGAGGATGTCAAGTTCTATCTGGAGTTCTTCCAGTATGGCTGCCCGCCCCACGGCGGCTTCGGTCTGGGCATCGACCGCCTGACCATGCTGCTGTGCGGCCTGAGCATCAAGGACGCAGAGTTCCTGTTCCGCGGCCCCAACCGTCTGACCCCGTGATTTATCCCATCTGAAGCTGCAAGCCGGAACGATCTGCGGATCGTTCCGGCTTTTTTGGCCCCGAAAAAGGAGGAAAACGATGAAGCGTCTGATCGCAGACATCCACATGCACACCCTTGCCAGCGGCCATGCCTATGGCACCATCCGGGAGATGGCAGCGGCCGCAAAGGAACAACAGCTGCAGCTCATCGGCATCAGTGAGCATGCCCCGGGCATCCCCGGAACGGTGGACCCGTTCTATTACGGGAACCTGCGCGTGATCCCCCGCGTGATCGACGGTGTGGAGATCCTGCACGGGTGCGAGATCAATGTGCTCAACGGCGGCAGGCTCTCGCTGGAACAGAAGTATATCGACCGCTTGGACTATGCCATTGTGGGCATCCATGGGCTGTGCTACCAGAACGAAGGCACTGACGGCAACACCACGAACCTTATCGAGTGCATGAAAAACCCGAAGGTGAAGCTGGTGTCCCACCCGGACGACGACCACACCCCGCTGGATTACCCCCGGCTGGTGCAGGCTGCCCTTCAGTACCATGTGGCGCTGGAGGTCAACAACAGCTCTCTGGTCAAAAAGGACCAGCGGCTCAACTGCTACCAGAACTACCGCACCATGCTGGCCCTGTGCCAGCAATACCGGGTGCCTATTGTTGTGGACTCGGACGCGCACGACCCCAGCTGGGTGGGCCGGCAGGACCTGGCCTGTGCGCTGCTGGAGAGCGTGGGCTTTGACGAAGAGCTGGTCCTGAACGCGGACCTTGCCCGCCTGAAGAGCTTCCTCGGCGTGGAATAAGAACGCCGCCCCTTTCATACGATACAACGAGCGGACCGGCACAACGTCCGGTGCACGGCGCAAACGGGAAGGGGAGAGCAGGTTTGGACAAACAGGAGCAACAGGGCATCTGCCGCGAGATCGGCGCACGCACCGGCGGAGACATCTACATCGGGGTGGTGGGTCCGGTGCGCAGCGGCAAGTCCACCTTTATCAAGCGCTTTATGGAGCAGCTGGTGCTGCCCGCCATGGGCACCGAGGCGGCCCGTCTGCGGGCACGGGATGAGCTGCCGCAGTCGGCGGCAGGGCGCACCATCATGACCACGGAACCAAAGTTCATTCCGGAAACGGCGGTGCCGCTGCAATTAGAAGGCGGTGGTGTCTGTCGGGTACGGCTCATCGACTGTGTGGGCTATATGGTGGAGGGGGCCATGGGCCACGAGGAAAACGAAAAGCCTCGCATGGTCAAAAGTCCGTGGTTCGACGAGGAAGTACCCTTTGACCTTGCCGCTGAGACCGGCACCCGCCGGGTGATCCGGGAGCACTCCACCATCGGCATCGTTATCACCACCGACGGCACCGTCAGCGACATCCCGCGTGCGGGGTACGCCAAAACCGAAAAGCGGGTCATTGAAGAGCTGGATGCACTGGGCAAACCCTACGTCATCCTGCTCAACAGCACCCGCCCGGACGCCCCGGAAACAAAGCAGCTGGCCGAGGGCATGGCACGGGACTACCACCATGCCGTTTTGCCGGTGAGCTGCGTGGATCTGGACGCCGCCGCGCTGGGGGATATTTTGCGGCAGGTGCTGTACGAATTCCCGGTGCGGGAGCTGGATCTGGCCCTGCCCCGGTGGGTCAACCGGCTGGAGAACGGCCACTGGCTGCAGGCACAGGTATATACTGCCGCGATGCAGCTGGCAGAGAACATCGCCCGCATGAAGGACGTCCCGTCCGGCACAGATGGGCCGCTGCTGGACTGTGATGCCGTGCAGCGCTCCGCCGTGAGCGGCATGGATCTGGCACAGGGCAGTGTGCGGGTGGTTGTGGAGCTGAAGCCGGAGATCTTCTATCAGGTGCTCAGCGAACAGACCGGGCTGGAGATCGGCGACGAAGCGGGCCTGATGCCCTGCATTCTGGAACTGGCTCATGCCAAACGGGAGTACGAAAAGGTGCGCAGTGCGCTGGAACAGGTGGAAGCCACCGGCTACGGCATCGTGATGCCCTCCATCGGGGAGCTTCAGCTGGAGCAGCCGGAGATCGTGCAGCAGGGCGGGCGCTACGGCGTCCGGATGGAAGCCTGTGCGCCGTCCATCCACATGATGAAGGCCACCATCCACACCGAGATCAGCCCCATTGTGGGCACCGAGAAGCAGAGCGAAGATCTGGTGCGCAGCCTGCTGGCAGATTTTGCGGATGACCCGGTCAAGCTGTGGCAGTCCAACATCTTTGGCAAAAGCCTGCATGAGTTGGTGAACGACGGGCTGCAGAACAAGCTGCTGCACATTCCGCAGGAGGCCCGCACCCAGCTGCAGGGCACGCTGGAACGGGTCATCAACGAAGGCTGTACCGGGCTCATCTGCATTCTGATCTGAACACAAAAAAGGCCGCCTGCCGGACAAAATTTCCAGCAGGCGGCTTCTGTATGCTTATGCGTTTTCTTCGGTCAGTTTGTTGACCAGAAGCTGATAGATCTCGTTGCCTTTCAGGATGAACTGCTTTTTCACCAGTTCAGCCGACAGCCGGTCCGGGGTGCCCAGATCCAGGCAGAACAGCGCCTCATCCAGGCCCTTTACGGTGCAGCGGACGCTGCAATGGCCGTCCGGCTTTTCGGTGATGCTGGCGCTGTACTTGGCCTCTTTGCGGGCCCAGGTCTGGCAGCGCAGCACAGCGGCCACCGCACGTTCCCGCACGCTGCGGGGCAGGTCGTAGGCCAGCTCCTGCGCCACTTTGCGGCCCTTGTCGGTAATGGAATACACATTGTCCTGCACGGTCACGAGCTGCTGCCGCGTGATGTCGTCCAGGCAGGAACCGATCTCAAAGTAGTTGACCAGTGCCTCTTCCATCAGGGCGTTCTCGATCTCCTGCCGGGCAATGGGTCCGGCATTTTTTACCAGATAGCACAGCAGCAGCCGGATCTCGGTGCTGCTGGTCAGTCCGCCGGGGCGTACACCGGCAGTAAAAGCATCGTTGGCGGGCATCGTTCATCCATCCCCTTTGCATTTTCACATTCTCAAACGACAGGTTCCCTTATAGTATAAAGGGTTTCACGCCGGATTGCAAGCCGCTGCGGCAAAATCCGTCTCAATGCGCTTGCTGCTGCCGGGCGTGGAGTAGACCCACCGATCCAGATGTCCCTCCGTGATGAAGTACCGCAGCTCGAACCGGTGGCGCTGGTTCAGGCTGTGGTTCACGATCACCAGCTTGATCTTCATCTTTTCCGGCAGGATGTTCTTGATGTAGACGCTCACGGCCTGCCCGGGGGCAAGGTCGGTGCAGCTTTCGGCAAGACCGGCCAGGTTGGGCGCGATCTCAATGAAGGTACCGTACTCCTCCACGCTGCGCACGATGCCCACCACTGTTTCACCCACCGAAAAATGGGCGGCGTTCTCGGCCCAGGTGCCCAGCAGTTCCCGGATGGTGAGCACAAAGCGGCCCTGCACGTCCCGGTTCTTGACCGCGCACAAAATCTGCTGCCCCACGCTCACCCGGTCGGCGGGGGAGGAAATGCGGCTCACCGACATACAGTCGATGGGCAGCAGGGCACTGATGCCGCACCCCACATCGCAGAATGCACCAAATGGCTCAATGTGAGTTACGGTGCAGGGCAGGATATCGCCGGGAGAAAGGATATCGAGATAATCGGCCTTGCACATCCGCTGCGCTTCTGCGCGGGAAAGCCGGTAGAAGGGCTGCCCGTCCTCGTCGGTGTCCAGAGCCTGCACCACAAAGCAGGTGGGGCGGCCCACCCGCGTCAGCACGGCAATGTCCCGCACGGTGCCGTTTTCGGCTCCGTCGGCGCACTGCACAAAGGGCATCACGGCCCGGACGCCGCCCAGGTCGAACCGCAGCTGCCGCTGGGTGTCAAAGGCCAGGGCGGTGGCCTGCAAAATCTCGTGGCTGGCCATGGCGGCCCGCAGCTCTGCAGCGGACAGCCGGGCGGCGGAACGGTAATTGCCTTCGGTACGGTATGCTTGCATCATCTTTCATTCCTCTTTCTCTGTTGATTTTTGGGTTCTGCGCTGCGCGGGGCAAAGCACGCTCCCATTTTCAACGATATGCATCCGGCGCGGCAGATATTTGCATTTTGCAGGCATTTGCATTATACTATATCTGTATGTGCGGCAGGGCTTGTGGTCCGGGTGCCACACAGTTGCCGCCGACCATTCTGAGGGGCGGCAGAAGGGAGCGACCAACGCTATGGATATCGCTGTGGGAGATACCATCCTCACCCGCAAGAAGCACCCCTGCGGGGCTTCCAGCTTTGAAGTGCTGCGTGTCGGCATGGATTTCAAGATCCGCTGCACGGGCTGCGGGCGCGAGGTGATGCTGCCGCGTGCAAAAATTGAAAAGAACATCAAAAAGGTGGTCAAACCTGCACAGCAGGCGGAGTGACCGCCCTTGTGCCCATTTCCATCTGAGAACGTTTGTAAGGAGAACTGCCTGTTATGCCCGATCTTTCTGCCCAAATGGATGCCGTGTGCCACCGGTTTGAGGAGCTTTCCGTCCGCCTGAACCAGCCGGATGCCGCTGCCGACCCAGCACTGTTCCGCAAACTGATGCGGGACTACCACGAGACGCAGCCGGTGGTGCAGGCCTACCGCGACTGGCAGACCGCCCGGGACCATCTGGCGCAGGCCAAAGCCCTGCTCGAAGAACCCATCTCCGATCCGGACTTCAAGCAGATGATACAGCAGGAAATCAGCGAAAAAAGTCAGGATGTGGCAAAGCTGGAAAATAATCTCAAAATTCTGCTGCTGCCTAGGGACCCGCGGGACGAAAAGAACGTCATCATGGAGATCCGGGGCGGGGCAGGGGGAGAGGAAGCCGCCCTGTTTGCCCACAGTCTGCTGCGCATGTACACCATGTATGTGCAGAGCCGCGGCTGGACGCTGGAACTGCTCAACCTCAACGAGACCGAGCTGGGCGGCGTGAAGGAAGCCATCTTTTCGGTGGAGGGGGCCGGGGCCTACAACCGCCTCAAGTACGAGAGCGGGGTGCATCGGGTGCAGCGCGTGCCCGAGACCGAGACCCAGGGCCGCATCCACACCTCCACCGCCACGGTGGCCGTGATGCCCCAGGCAGAGGAAGTGGACTTTGCACTGGACATGAAGGACCTGCGCATCGACACCTTCCGTTCCTCCGGTGCGGGCGGCCAGCACATCAACAAGACGTCCAGCGCGATCCGGGTGACGCACATCCCAACCGGCATGGTGGTGGAGTGCCAGAACGAGCGCAGCCAGTTCCAGAACAAGGACAAGGCACTGGAGATCCTGCGCAGCCGCTTGCTGGCCCAAAAGCAGAAGGAACAGCAGGACGCCATCAACTCCGAGCGGCAGGGGCAGGTGGGCACCGGGGACCGCAGCGAGAAGATCCGCACCTACAATTTCCCGCAGGACCGCTGCACCGACCACCGCATCGGCCTGACGGTGCACAACCTTGCAAAGATCCTGGACGGCAACCTCGATGAGGTCATCGACGCCCTTGCTACCCGCGAACAGGCGGAAAAGCTGCAAAAACTCGATTTGTAAAACAAAACGAATCAACGAGAGAATTTACCGAAAAGTAAAAATACTTTACACATAGAAAGAACGATAAAACATATGAAAATTAAAACCGAAGTTCTGCCTGCCGACAAGGCAGAAAGCATTGCAAAGGCCGCCGAGCTGCTGCGCAGCGGGGAGTTGGTGGCCCTGCCCACCGAGACGGTGTACGGCATTGCCGCCGACGCCCGCAACGGCGAGGCGGTGAAGAAGATCTTCGTGGCCAAGGGCCGCCCGCAGGACAATCCCCTGATCGTCCATGTCACCGGCCCGGAGATGCTGCCGGGTCTGGTCAGCGAGGTACCGGAGCGTGCCCAACTGCTGATGGCGGCCTTCTGCCCCGGCCCCCTCACCATCATCATGCCCCGCGGCCCGGAGGTGGCAGCCGAGTGCTGCGCCGGTCTGGACACGGTGGGCATCCGCATGCCCAGCCACCCGGTGGCCCGTGCGGTCATCGAGCAGAGCGGCTGCGCCTTTGCAGCCCCCAGTGCCAACCTCTCCGGCAAGCCCAGCCCCACCAATGCGCAGGATGTCTTTACCGATATGGACGGGCGCCTGCCCCTCATTCTGGACGGCGGCGAGTGTGACGTGGGCGTGGAGAGCACGGTAGTGTCGGTGGTGGGCGACAAGCCCACCCTGTTCCGCCCCGGCCACATCACGCTGGAGGATCTGGAGCGTGCCCTCGGCGAAGAGGTAGAAGTGTCCAAAGCCATTCTGGAAAAGCTGCCGGAAGGCGCTGTGGTGCGCAGCCCCGGCATGAAGTACAAACACTACGCCCCCAAGGCAGATGTGACCCTGCTCAATGGCACCTTTGAACAGTTCAAGGCCTATGTGGACGCCCACATGGACCAGAACCCCAGCTGCCTGTGCTTCACCGGCGAAGCTGAAAAGCTGGGCGTGCCCTGTGTGGAGTATGGCCGCGAGGGCGACGGTGCCGACCAGGCAAAGCACATCTTCCGCTCACTGCGGGCACTGGATGAGCAAGGTGACGGCATCGTTTATGCCCGCTGCCCCCAGAAGGACGGCCTGTCCATGGCAGTGTACAACCGCCTGATCCGCGCGGCGGCCTTCCGGGTGATCGACCTATGATCACGCTGGGCATCACCGGCCGCAGCGGCTGCGGCAAGTCCACGGTCACGGCAGTGTTTGCGGGCCACGGCGTGCCGCTGGCCGACGCTGACCAGATCAGCCGCGAGATCCTGCTGCCCGGCTCGCCGCTGCTGCCCGCGCTGGCAGAGCGGTTCGGGGCAGACATCTTAAAAGCAGACGGCACACTGGATCGCCGCCTGCTGGCAGACCGCGCCTTTGCCACGCCGGAAGGCAAGGCCGCGCTGGACGGTCTGACCCACCCGGAGATCGTGCGCCGCATCCGGGCGGCAAAGCAGGCGGCACAGGAGGCCGGGGTACCGCTCTTCGTGCTGGACGGTGCCGTCATCGTGGGCACAGCGGCACAGGCAGAATGTGACCGTCTGTGCGTGGTCACAGCACCCTTTGAAACCAGTGTGGCCCGCATCGTAGCACGGGACGGCATCGCGCCTGAAATGGCCTGCCGCCGTCTCAACGCCCAGACGCCGGAAGCAAAGCTGACCGCACAGGCGGATTACGTTCTGCACAACGACGCAGACCTTGCCGCCCTGCAGGCTGCTGCAGAGCAGCTGTGCAGCGTACTTCAGACAGAAGGAGGTGCGTCCCACCGGTTTTGAACGAACGATTTGAAAAAGACTCCAACGGCATGCCGCAGTATGACCCGGCTGCCGCCCATGAACGCCGCATGGCCCGCGCAGCAGCCCGCCGCCGTGCGCAGCAGCGACGCCGCAAGCGTCGGCTGCGCCTGCTGATTTTGTGCCTGCTGGCGCTGGTGCTGCTCGTGGCGGCCCCGCACCTGTGGCACCGGGCCGAACAGCTGCTGTACCCCCGCAAGTATGAACAGCTGGTGGACCAGTGGGCGCAGACTTACAACCTGGACCCGCTTCTGGTGGATGCCTTTATCCGTACCGAAAGCGGTTTTGACTCGGCGGCCACTTCCAGTGTGGACGCCCGCGGCCTGATGCAGATGACCGAAGAGACCTTCCTCTGGCTGCGCAGCAAGATCGCGGCGGACGAGGATCTGGCTTTTGCAGACCTGTACGACCCGGACACGAGCATCCGCTTCGGGTGCTGCTACCTGCATCTGTGTTTGGAACGCTACAACGGTGATGTGGCCACCGCTGCAGCCGCCTACCACAGCGGCTGGGGCACTGTGGACAATCTGCTGCGGATGGAAGAGCACTCGGCCGACGGCCAGACGCTGCAGGGCTTCCCCTACAGTCAGATGAACCACTATGTAAACAAGATCACCTCCTGCTATGGTGCGTATCAGCGCATCTACGCGGGAAATTGATAAAAGTAAGGAGAATGTCAACCATGAGTGAAAAACTTTCTGCCAAGCAGTATGCAGAGCAGCTGCTCTATAAGCCGGAATACGCTGCCGACAAGCAGCCCGACGTGAAGGAAAAGGCCGCCGCTTTTGCGGAGGGCTACAAGAACTTCCTGGACCATGCCAAGACCGAACGCGAGGCTGCTGCCACCAGCGAGCAGATGCTGCTGGCTGCCGGTTACAAGCCCTTTGAGCCGAAAAAGACCTATGCACCCGGTGAGAAGATCTACTTCATCCAGGAGCACAAGGCCGTCGTGGCGGCTACCATCGGTCAGAAGCCCTTTGAGGAGGGCTTCCGTCTGGTGATCGCCCACATCGACAGCCCCCGTCTGGACCTGCGCCCGAACCCGCTGTACGAAGCAAACCACCTCAGCTACTTCAAGACCCACTATTACGGCGGCATCCGCAAGTACCAGTGGGGCACCATGCCGCTGGCCATCCACGGCGTGTTCACCCGTACTGATGGCTCCAGCGTGTCCTTTGCAGTGGGTGAGGACGAGAATGACCCCGTGTTCTGCATCACCGACCTGCTGCCCCATCTGGGTGCCGAGCAGAACGACCGCAAGCTGAGCGACGGCATCAAGGCCGAGGAACTGAATGTGCTCATCGGCTCCGACGCCGTGGAGGAAGAGGACGTCAAGGAGGCTGTCAAGCTGAACACCCTGATCCTTCTGCACGAGAAGTACGGCATCACCGAGCGCGATTTCACCCGCGCTGAGATCGAAGTGGTGCCTGCTCACAAGGCCCGCGACGTGGGCTTTGACCGCTCTATGGTGGGCGGCTACGGCCATGACGATCGTGTGGACGCTTACCCCGCCCTGGTGGCCGAGATCGAGACCAAGGACCCCGTGCACACTACCGTCTGTGTGCTGACCGATAAGGAAGAGATTGGCTCCGACGGCGTGACCGGCATGCAGAGCATGTATGTGTTCCACTTCCTGCAGCTGCTGTGCCGTGCCGCCGGTCAGGATGACATCATTGCCTTCCAGAACAGTGTCTGCCTGTCCGCCGACGTCACCGCCGCTTACGACCCGTCCTGGGCCGGTGCCTTTGAGCCGAAGAACGGCACCTATGCAGGCCGCGGCGTGGCTTTCTTCAAGTACACCGGCAGCCGCGGCAAGAGCTCTGCCAGCGACGCCAACGCCGAGCTGGTAGGCGACATCACCCGTCTGCTGGACGCCAACAATGTGGCATGGCAGATCGGTGAGCTGGGTCGTCTGGATCTGGGCGGCGGCGGCACCATCGCCAAGTATGTGGCCAACCGCGGCATCCCGGTGCTGGATATCGGCGTGCCGGTGCTGTCCATGCACTCTCCCTTCGAGGTCATCCACAAGACCGACCTGTACATGGCTTACCGCACCTTCTCGCTGTTCTGCCAGGCTGAGCAGTAAGTTCTGTGCCTGAAAAAATATCCGCAGCGCTTCCCGGTTTGCAAAAACCAGCGGAAATACTGCGGATATTTTATTTTTTGGCGCAAAAAGCTTGACCTTCAACCGGCTTTCAGGTGTAATGTAAGGGCGGAGGTGAAGCAAATGAACATCAAACAGGCTTCAGAGCAAAGCGGCGTGTCCGCCCCGAACATCCGCTTTTACGAAAAAGAAGGGCTTCTTACACCGGCACGCAGACAGGGCAATGACTACCGCGATTACACCGCCGGGGATGTCCGCACCCTCAAGCTCATCCGGATGCTGCGGATGCTGGACGTTCCGCTGCCCACCATCAAGGCGGTGCTGCGCGGGGAACAGCCCCTGCAGCAGGCGCTGAAAGCCCAGCAGACCGTGCTGGAGCAGCAGGCCGCGCATCTGGCGGCAGCCATGCAGTTTTGTGCCGACCTTGCCCGGCAGCAGCCGCAGGCAGAAACGCTGGACGTGGATGCCTGCCTGACCCGGATGGAACACCCCGCCACGCAGCAGGGCTTCTTTACGGGCTGGCTGCAGGATTACTGCACGCTGGCACAGGTGCAGCACCAGAGGCATTTTTCCTTTATCCCGGAGGGCAGCATCAACACCCCGCAGGAGTTCACAGCGGCCCTGCAGACCTACGCAGAAGAGCACGGAATGCAGTTCGCCCTGACCAAGGAAGGAATGTACCCGGAGTTTTCGCTGGACGATATCCCGTATAAAGCTTACCGCAACCCGGGCAAGTACCGGGATGAGATCTGCTGCGATGCCGTGCATCCCGAGCAGCTTGACACCGGGCTTCCCTCCCGGCGGGAGAAGCTGCTGCGCATCGCGCGTATCGTGCTGCCACCGGTGTGCATCTTCGCGGCTATCATGGCGGCAGGGTGGGTAGTCACCGGCGGTGCAGGCTGGCTCTGGCTGGCGGTGCTGGCATCCGGCGGGATGCTGCTGGGGCGCTGCATGGAAAAGTGGCTGTAAGGCGCATCACCCCAGCGGCAGCGCCTCGGCCACAGTCAGGAACGTGTAGCCGTTGTCGGCATACCACCGGATAATGTCCGGCAGGGCCTCTGCCGTGGTGCGTGTAGTGGAGGAATCGTGCATCAGAACAATGCAATGTGTCTGCTCGCCGGTCTCCCGCACGACGTTGCGGTAAATGGTGTCCGCACTGGGGTGGCCGCCCACGGCGTCCTCGGCGCAGACGTTCCAGTCCACCCATTGCCAGCCTTTTTGTTCCACTTCGGCTTTCAGCTGCTTCATCAGCCCCTTGCCACCATAGCGGCGGCTTACCGTGTTGGTGCTGCCGCCTGGGAAGCGCAGATAACGGATGCTCTCTGCGTCCACATAGGGCGCGATGCGCTCCTTCAGCAGGGCGATGTCCGCCCAGTAGGCTTCGCTGCTGCGGTAGATGTCGCTGTATTCGTGGGAGGCAGAGTGCAGTGCGATCTGGTGCCCGGTTGCTGCCGCTTCGGTGAGCAGGGGCAGGTATTTCTCATTGTAGTCGGTAGCCACCACAAAAAAGGTGCCGTGCACCCCGGCGGCATTCAGGGCCGAGAGAACATCCGGCGTGGTCTTGCTGGGGCCATCATCAAAGGTCAGACAGACCCACTTTTCCGGCAAGGCGGCATTGGGCTGCGTTTCCGCTGTGGCCATCGTGGACACAGCAGGGGAGAAGGGCGCTGCATCCGGCCGGACGGTCAGATCCGCCTGTGTGCAGACAGCCGGACTGCGCGCCGGAAAACACATTCCGGCCGCAAAAGCAGCTGCCATACCCGCAAGGAAACCCGCCCCCAGAAGCACCCACCGCAGACGTGGTACAGACAAACGCATGCTAAAACCTCCCTCGCATGTTGTTTCTGGATTTTTGTTGGCTCTATTAAGATATGAACGCCGAAAAAATCTATGAAAAAGCCGAAAAACGCTTGACGATTTCCGGCAAATGTGGTACTATATTCAAGCAGTCCGCACAAACGGCTTCCCACCTCAGATGTCCGTGGGGCTGCGCGAATAGAATATGCGAGGGTGGCGGAACTGGCAGACGCGCACGTTTGAGGTGCGTGTGGTTTATCCTTGGGGGTTCGAGTCCCCTCCCTCGCACCAAAAAAACTCTACGAGATATCGAAGAAAATTCGATGCTTCGTGGAGTTTTCTTTTTGCCGTCGTGTCAGATACCGTTCCCCGTCAGTATTCGGTCTTGGGCGGGGTACGCACCGCCCGCTGCGTGGCACCGTCTGGAGGTATCGAACCTCCCGCTTCCGGTTTTGGAGACCGGCGCTCTTCCCGAATGAGCTAAGACGGCATGAAAAAAGCACCATGCTTTTGCACGGTGCTTTGGATGGGGCAGCGTATCAGACGCGGGAAACGGCGATGTCAGCTTTCATGAGAAAGTCCTTCACCTTTTCCATCGTGTAGTCGTCCATCAGATACCAGATGCCCGCCGGAGTGATCTGGCAGCTTTCAAGGCCGGAGATCATCTTGTCGCCGCCCCACATGGTGGTGACGTCCAGACCTTTGATGTGGCCTTCGTCTTGCAGGCTTTCCATGATGTATGTCCAGTACAGTTCATTGATGCCCAGCATCTTGCTGTCATGCTGCAGCAGCTTCGGGTCAGGGTGGCGGCCTTCCTTCAGGATGACATACAGGTAAGCAAGGATTTTGTAAACGACAACGAAATAATCATCTTTTTCCATGATGGCTCCTTTCTGTTTTTGGGCAACAAAAAACCACGGTGCGGGTGCATCGTGGTTGAATCACTGGATAGGTTGTCCGGCCTGATATGCTTTTCTGGCCTGATTCAGGCTCATCTTATTGGCTCCGCCTGAAAAATCCGGCTTTCGGAATTGTACAGGGTCATTTTCCCAATTGCAGATTTCGCAAATATCATATTCTTCAACATGAGATTTGCCGCAAACCGGGCAAAGGGTTTTATTTGTTTCGCTTGAGTTCTTCATCCCAGTAAGCCTCCTTATCTGCAGGTTTAAAATAAGTTCGAATCTTTCCGTCCGCAGTAACAACTACAAACTCGTTTGTGGAAAAACAATATTTGGAAATACTTCCGTCAGAACGAACGAGTTGAACAACATCATCAGAAACCGGAGCATCTGCAAGTGTGTTTGCAAGTTCGAGATACTCTTGCATGGAGATTTCTCCAAACTCATGCTGATGCTTGTCATAATGTTTTTGAAAAACCTGCTCCGAAGCAAATGGCCGTAATGGCTTATCGCTTTTCTCTATTGTAGCAGATTTTCCGCTTTCTGTCGAGCCTTTTCTTACCGCATACGCCGCCCTCTTTTGAGCATTGATGCGCTCCCGGTTGGCTGCATAATCAATGCGCCGCCAGTTGTTGATATCACTGCCCGCGTCACGGTACTGCCGGAGGTATTCTTCCGGGTCGTACCCGGCAACGTCAAAGCCACGGCTGAACCGCACCGCAAACTCACAGTCACAGTTGGCGTGGATGTGCTGGGCGTGGCCTTTCTTCAGCAGGTTCTTGCTGGCCCGCTGCCAGCCGTTGGAAGCCAGCATCCGGCAGAACGGGCAGGCGTCGCCATGGGGCACCCACGCCCATTCTGCACCGTCCCGCACCGCGTTGTGCGGGGTGGTGTCCGCGCCCGCGCGCTTGACAAGGCGGCTCACGCCGCTTGCGCAATGGGCGGGGGTGTGGTATGCTGAAACAAAAACAGCGGGCATCCGGCCGAAACTGCGCCGGGGAAGGGAGCAATCCGATGAAGATCACAGCATATCTGGGAGCCAGCGAGGGCAATGACCCGGCGCTGAAAACAGCCGTGCAGGAGCTTGGCCGCTGGATCGGTCAGAGCGGCAACGCGCTGGTCTACGGCGGCTCTCGCAGCGGACTGATGGGTCTGCTGGCCGACAGCGTATTAGCCGCCGGCGGGCAGGTGACTGGGGTGGAACCGCGGTTCTTTGTGGAACAGGAGCTGCAGCACAACGGTCTGACCGAACTCATCGTCACGGAGAATATGGCCCAGCGCAAGGCGAAGATGATCGAGCTGGGCGATGCATTCGTGGCGTTTCCCGGCGGCACCGGGACGCTGGAAGAGATTGCAGAGGTCATGTCCATGGTGTCGCTCCGGCAGCTGGATGCGCCCTGCATCCTCTACAATCTCAACGGCTACTACGACAGCCTGAAAGCCTTGCTGAACGAGATGATCTGCAAGGGACTTTCCTCGGCCCAGCGGCAGGCAGGGATCCATTTTGCGGCAGACCTTGCCCAGATCCGTGCCTTGCTGGAATCAGATAAAAACCACTGAACAGGAAAAAGCCTCTGCACCGGAAAACCAGTGCAGAGGCTTTTTGCAAGATTTCAAGCAACCTGTGTGAGTGTTCAGACTCAGGCGGCAGTGGTGGAAGCAGCCTCGCTGGAAGCAGCTTCGGAAACAGCAGCCTCGCTGGATGCAGCCTCAGAAGAAGCAGACTCGGTCTCCACCTCGCTGGAAGCGGCCTCGGAAGAAGCAGCCTCGGAAGAAGTAGCAACAGAAGAGGACACAGCCTCAGAGGTAGAAGCAGCAGCGGTGGAAGAAGCAGAACCGCCGCAAGCGGTCATGCCGGCAGCCAGAGCCAGAGCAACAACAGCAACAGCAACATTCTTGAGTTTCATATCTCTAATCTCCTTGTTTCTTAAAAATATCTCCACAGAGGGCCTTGTGTACGGGGCCTGTCTGCAAAGCAATATTCTAGTCTTTTTTACAAAAAAATCAAGAGGATTTTAGGCAAAGATTGCAATATTTCGGGAGAATCTACGCTTTTGTTATAATTTTGCTCCAAAAGTCGAACACTTTTTGGTAAACTGCTTTCGTAAAGATTCCACCTTTGGAGCTCGTGGAAAAGAATCTTAGTGGAGATGACAGTTCTGTGACGATTTGTCGTGCTGCTTCCCGGAAAAAAAGTGAAGGTGCCTCTTGGGGCCGAACCCGCAGAGGACGGGGAAGAGGACATCTCGTTCTGACATTCGCAAACCTCTTTTTGTAGTTGTTGCATGAAGAAGAGCCTGCGGGAAAACCTGCAGGCTCTTCTGCCGCGCGTTCACCTTTTGCGCTGCCGGAACATAAAATGGGCAAAGGGGGAATGCGTTTTGAACCAGATCGTTTTTGCGGCCGGGGTGCTGCTGTTCCCGGCGGTGTGCACCACACTGGGGGCGGCCGGGGTGTTCCTGCTGCGTCGGTCGGCGGCACCGCGCACCCAGCGGGTGCTCAGCGGGATGGCGGCGGGCATCATGTTGGCGGCCAGCGTGTGGAGCCTGCTGCTGCCGGCCATTGAGCGCACCCGGGAGCTAGGCGTCGCGGCGTGGGTGCCGCCCTCGGCAGGGCTGGTGCTGGGGGCAGCAGGACTGCTGCGGCTGGAAAGCATGGCCGGGCAGCTTTTGCAGCGGGGCAAGAGCCGCATGGTGCTGGCGGTAACGCTGCACAACCTGCCGGAAGGCATGGTGGTGGGCCTTGCGGCGGCGCTGGCCCTGAGCGGGGAACCGGATGCCGTGAGCGGTGCGCTGGCGTTGAGCCTGGGCATCGGGCTGCAGAACATCCCGGAAGGGGCCGCCGTCAGCCTGCCGCTGGCGCACAGCGGCCGCACCCGCCTGCAGGCGTTCGGGGCCGGGGCGGCATCCGGTCTGGTGGAGCCGCTGGGCGCGTTGGCGGCATTCGCATTGGCCGGGTGGGTGCAGGCGGCACTGCCCTGGCTCATGAGTGCGGCGGCGGGCTGCATGGTGTGCGTGACGGCGCAGGAAATGATCCCGGAAGCCGTGGAGCAGGACGAACCCGCCGGGGTGGTGAGCATCGTGCTGGGGTTCGCCCTGATGATGGCACTGGACGTGGCACTGTAAAAAAGTCATACCGTAACAAAATTCAGTCTGCCGGGCACAGAGCTGAAATGCTCGCAACGGGAACCGGGAGCTCTTGCACGGCCGTGAACGAATAACAGAAAAGCAGAAGAGCCCGCTTCCGGATAAAACGAAAGCGGGCTCTTTTTGCGCGTGGATGCGATCAGTTCTTTTCGATGTAGACGCTGGTGGAGGGGAAGGCAAAATCCACGCCGTCAGCCTGCATGATGTCCATGATGTTCAGGTTCAGGTCGTTCTGCATCTGCAGAAACTCGGCGTAGACGTTGGTCAGCAGGTAGGCCGAGATCAGGATGTTGATGCTGGAATCTCCGAAGCTGGCCAGCTGCACGATGTTGGTGCCGTGGTTGGTGAGAGGGCTTGCATCCAGCATGGCCTGCAGGTCCTGCATCAGCTTTTCCAGCTGCGGGCGGGTGGTGCTGTAGGTGACACCCAGCGTGAATTTGTAGGGGCGCATGGTGCGCAGGGCGGCGTTCTGCACGGTGGCAGAGCAGATCTTGCTGTTGGTGATCACATTGACGGTTTTGTCCGGCGAGCGGATGCGGGTGGAGCGGAAGTTGATGTCGATCACTTCGCCTTCCACATCGCCCACGGTGATCCAGTCGCCCACCGAGAAGGGTTTGTCCAGCAGGATGACGATGCCGCTGAACAGGTTGCTGGCGCTTTCCTGCGCCGCCAGCGAGATGGTCAGGCCGATGAGACCGGCACCGGCAACGATGCTGCCGATGGGGAAGCCCACCTCCTGCGCACCGGCGGCCACGCCCACTGCAATGACCAGTACCTTGTAGGTGGTGTTTAGCAGGGAGAGCAGGGTCTTGTTGGAGCGGATCTCCGGGCTGCAGGATGCCAGCACCAGATCGGCCAGCTCAGAAGCTGCATACAGGCCCTCGCACACCAACAGGGTCATGACCAGCTGGAATGCCATCAGGAACAGCTTGCGCACTCCGGGAATGGCCCACGGCAGGCTGGACGCAGCCAGATAGATGCCCACCACCGTGCACATGCGCTGCACCGGAACCGCAAAACTGCGCAGCAGGATGGGCGTGCCGGTGAAATGCCAGCTGCGTGCCTCCAGGGCGGGGAAGCCCTTGTGGGTCAGCCAGCGGCGCACGAGCCATGCCGCAAGCAGAATGAGCAGAGCGCATACGGCCCGGGCAGCAAAGGCGGGCCAGCCCTCCAGCAGCATCGAGCCGAGCTCAAAGGAAAGATCACGGATCGAGAAAATCATACAAAACCTCCGGTATTTTTACACAATAAAACTATGATAACATATTTGCGCGATGCGGGCAAGCGCGTCGAGCGGTACGCCGGGAACACTGCCTAAAAGAATGACTTTGATAAAAAGATGCACAAATCGTGTGCTGACCTCTTGACAAGACCGGTCCGTCACGCTATACTTTGTGCCAGAAAGTTCGTTTCAGGGCGGGGTGCGATTCCCCACTGGCGGTAAAGTCCGCGACCACCCGCAAGGGTGCTGACCCGGTGTAACTCCGGGACCAACGGTATAGTCCGGATGCAAGAAACGGCAGACAACGTTTGTGTCTACGCGCCCTGTTGCAGTTTTTTGTTGCAGCAGGGCGCTTTTCTGTTTGTCTTACCCGTTCCGAGTTCCATGCGAAAAGGGCTTTCCAATCAATTTTTTGAACGGGGCGAACCCCGGGGGAGGACAAAACCTATGCGAAAGAATACGACCCACAACTTGACCGTTGCCGCCATGCTCAGCGCGGTGGCCTTTATCCTGATGTTCATCGAGTTTCCCATCCCGATGCTCATTCCCAGCTTTGTCAAGATGGACTTTTCCGACCTGCCGGCCCTGCTGGGTGCCTTTGCACTGGGCCCCGTGTACGGCGTAGTGATCAGCTTCATGAAGAACCTGCTCCACATCGTCATCAAGGGCACCTCCACCGCCTGTGTGGGCGAGCTGTGCAACTTCATGCTGGGCGCGGTGTTCTCGGCGGTGGCGGGCTTCATCTACAAGCACCGCAAGAGCCGCAAAACGGCCATCCTTGGTGCCATTGCCGGTGCCGCAGCCATGGCGGTGTTCAGTGTGCCGTCCAACTACTTCATCACTTACCCGGCCTATGTGGAGTTCTACCACATGCCGCTGGAAGCCATTCTTGGCATGTACCAGGCTATTCTGCCTTCGGCCAACAGCCTGATCAAGTGCCTGGTCATCTTCAACATGCCCTTCACGCTGGTCAAGGGCCTGCTGGATGCCGTGCTCTGCATACTGATCTACAAGCCGCTGTCTCCCATCCTGCACGGCCGCAAGTAATTTTTGCTTTTCTCTTTTCTTTCTTTCTTTCTTCTTTTCTTCTCAATCAAACAGCAACTCCCCGGCTGGGGCTGCCCAATTGCAGCGGTCCCGGCCGGGGAGCTGTTTTATAATGGAAAAGAAATCTATCAGGCCAGCGCGCCCTTGTCCAGCCATTTGCCGCGGGCCAGCCGGAGCAGGAACAGGGCACCGCGGGTGCACAGCTCGGCGCACATGGCAAACCACACGCCCACAAGCCCGAAGCGGGGAGCCAGCAGCACGGCCAGCGTGAGCCGGATGCCCCACATGCTCACAAGGTTCAGCACAAAGCAGCCGGTGCTGTCACCGGCACCCTGCATGGCACCGCTGGCCACGATGCTGGCCCCGAACATCGGCTCGGCAAAGGCTTCGATGCGCAGCACCTGCGCACCCAGCGCAATGACGGCGGCGTCGGCGGTGAAGATGCCCATCAAGGCCGGAGCAAACACATACAGGCCCACGCCGGTCAGCGCCATGATGGCCATGCCCATACCGGTGCACAGCCAGGCAATGCGTTTGGCCATATCCCGCCGGTGGGCGCCCACGGCCTGGCCTACCATGGCAAGGGAGGCGTCCTGGACGCCGTAGCCTGCCATGTAACACAGGCTTTCGGCGCTCACGCCCAGGCTGTTGGCCGCAATGGCGGTAGTGCCCAGCCCGGACACGATGCGCACCAGCAGCACCTGCGCCGACGACAGCGCCGCACGCTCGGCGGCCAGCGGCGCACCCACCTTCCACAGGTTCTGCAGGCAGGCCTTTGTGATGCGCCAGGAGCCGGGGCGGCGGATGCACAGCACACCGTCCCGGAACAGCAGCAGTGCCAGAGCCAGCAGGCCGCCCACCACATTGGACAGCGCAGTGCCCAGTGCCGCACCCGGCACGCCCCAGCCGAAGCCGAACACGGTGATGCTGTGCCCGGCCAGCAGGATGGTGCGGGTGGGGTTGATGAGGACATAGTTGAAGATGGCATCCAGAATGCAGGTGAGCACACTGATCAGACCGGGGGTCAGCGCGTCACCGGTGGAACGCAGCATGGAAGAGTAGGTGCCCATGGCCATGGCAAAGGGCAGGGAAGCCGCCCAGATGGCAAAATAGGCCGAGGCATCCGCCTGCAGGGCCGGGTCGGCCCCCAGCCAGCCGGGCAGATACCGGCTGATGCCGATGCCGAGAGCGGCCGCTGCCAGACCGACGAACAGATTGAACAGCATGGACTGCCGCAGCACGCCCCGGGCATCCTCCTGCCGGTCGGCACCCAGATACTGTGCCACCTGAATGGAAAAAGACATATACAGCCCGGCCAGCATGCCGTGCAGCAGCCAGGTGCTGGAGCTGACGATGCCGATGGATGCGGTGGCCGAAGCTCCGATATGGCCCACCATGGCGGCGTCGATGTATTCCATGGCCGTGACCACGATCTGCTGCAGGATGGACGGGATGCTCAGTGTCAGCACGATCTGCGCGGTCTGCCGCAGCGGCACCTGCTCGCCCTGCCGCATTTTGGCCGAGAGCTGTTCAAGGGTAATGGACATGGTTCCTCCTTCAAGGTCAGAATAGCGGATGATGAGTCTAATCACCTATTATAAAGGCGGATGGTACAAAAGTCAATCTGCTGCCTTTTTGTGCCCGGTGATTGATTTTTTGGGTGCGGCGTGATACACTCAACAACACAAGGCATGAATTGCAAAAGAAATGAGGAGAATAGAAATATGATCGAATCTCTGGTGTCTGTCGTCGGGCAGCGCGGGGTGGATGCCGCAGCGTTTCTGCTGGCATTTGCGCTCACTGCGCTTACCGATTCGCTGTTCCACAACAAGCTTCCCCACGACCATGGCCGTGAATTTGCCGTCAATGGCGGCCTGTCCAAGGGCAAGGCCCGCGGTTCCGGCCTGATCTTCGTGCTGTGCATCGCGCTGGTGTCGCTGGCATTCCTGCCGTTCCGGGTAGAATATGTCATCTACACCGTGCTGCTCATCGCTTCCATGCTCTCCGGCTACTTTGACGATGCCGCCGAAAAGGCCTGGAACGAGTACAAAAAAGGCATCATCGACTTTGTCATCGCCGTGGTGGCAGGCGTGACCTACCTCAACTTCAACGGCTGCGGCGTGCAGTTCCTGCAGTGGAGCTTCACCCTGCCGTATGCGGTGTACCTGCTGCTCATCGTCATCCTGATCTGGGCCAGCATCAACGTGGTCAACTGCACCGACGGTGTGGACGGCCTGTCCGCCAGTCTGGCGGTGGTGACCATCGGCACCTACCTGATCGCCTACCACGAAGAGCTGGCCGACTACAACACCGCCGGTGTGGTGTTCATGGGTGCGCTGCTGGCTTACCTGTGGTCCAACGCAAAGCCCAGCACCCTGCTGATGGGCGATGCCGGCAGCCGCGCCATGGGTTTCTTCATCGCCATCCTGTCGCTGAAGTGCGGCCACCCCTTCGCCTTCCTGCTGGCAGCCATCGTGTTCATCGTGGACGGCAGCCTGGGCATCCTGAAGATCAGCCTGAAGCGTTTCCTGCACATCTCCATCCTCAAGAACACCCGCACCCCGCTGCACGACCATGTGCGCAAGAACAAGGGTTGGAGCGACGAGCAGGTCGTGGCCCGCTGGCTCATCCTGCAGTGTGTGGCATCGGCTCTGCTGCTGCTCGTGGTGCACGGCTGATAAACCATCACAAAAACAAAAGCAGCGCCTGACGGAAATTTCAAACCGTCAGGCGCTGTTTTTGCATCCGAAAATTGTTGTTACAGCCCGGCCTTTTTGGCGGCAGCCTGCACCACATGGCCCACCAGCACCGAGGTGGTCACGGTGCCCACACCGCCCGGCACGGGGGTGATGGCATCCACGACAGGCTCCGCCTCGGCAAAGCGCACGTCACCGCACAGCTTGCCCTCGTCGTTCAGATGGATGCCCACATCCACCACGGTCTGGCCGGGACGCAGGCAGTCAGCACCCACGGCGCCCATCCGGCCCATGGCCACCACGACCACATCCGCCTCTTGGCAGATCTGGGGCAGGTCCTGGGTGCGGGAGTTGCAGATGGTCACGGTGGCATTTTCCCGGTCCAGCATCATGGCGGCGGGCTTGCCCACTACCAGGCTGCGGCCTACCACCACGGCGCGTTTGCCGGAGAGGGGAACATGGTAGTGCTTCAAAATCTCCAGGCAGGCCTGTGCGGTGCAGGGAGCGTAACCCAGATCGGTGTTGGTGAACACACCGGCCAGAGAACCGTCGGTAATGCCGTCGATGTCTTTTTCCGGAGACAGTGCGGCACGCACGGTGCGGTCATCAAACTGCTTGGGCAGCGGGCGGAATAGCAGACAGCCGTGGATGGCATCGTCGGCGTTGATCTCTGCGATGACCTTCAGCAGGTCGTCCTGTGCTGCGTCGGCGGGGAGCAGATGCTGTTTCACTTCCACGCCCACCTTGCCGCAGCGGGTCATCACGCCGCGCTCATAGGAAAGATCGTCCTCGCGTGCACCCACGCGCACCACGGCCAGCGTGGGCACGATGCCCTTTGTCTTGAGCTGTTCACACAGAGCAGCATTGCGTTCGTTCATGGCGGCCACTACAGGCGCGCCCTTCAGGATGCTTGCCATTTTGTATTCCTCTCATTTCAGGTAATGCGGTATGGCGTGTGGGGAGCTTTCTCCCAGCCCACCGTCGGGTCAGGTGCGCAGTTGTTTTGTGACCTGTGCAAACACGGCGTCCGCCTTCGGGACATACTCGCTCAGCAGGGCGTCGGCCTGCGCATCCAGTGCGGCGGCATGGGTTTTGTCGGTCATCAGCTTTGTGTTGATGAACACGTTCAGGCTGGCGGCCTGCAGGGCGGCCTTGCACAGTGCGGCGGCGCAGCCTGCATCGGACACGGCCAGCGCGCTGCCCCTGGCGGCATATTCTTCCACAAGTGCAATGCCTTCGGCGCACTTGCCCATGATCTCCAGCGGCACGGCACAGGCAGCATCCAGTGCGGTTTCCAGCACAGCGGCCTTGTGAGCCGCCTGCTCCGGAGTGTCCTTGGGCAGGCCATAGGCGGCGGCCAGCGGCGCAAAGGCTTCGGCATCCGCCTGCACCAGTGCTTCCAGCTCCGCGCGCAGGGCACCGGCCCGCTCGTTCAGGGTCAGAAGGTCCGCTTCCACGGCGGCATACTTCTTTTTGCCCACCGTCAGGCAGCCCACCATGTTGCCCAGTGCCACACCGGCGGCACCCACCAGTGCCGCGGTACCGCCGCCGCCCGGTGTGGGTGCTTTGCTGGCCAGTTCTGCCAGGAACCGGCTGCAGCTTTCGTTCATCATGTCCATGTGTACAAACCCCTCTCTGTCACAAACGCGTCCAGCCGCTGGTCGTGCTCATCCACGGCAGCGTGTGCAACGCGCTGAACTTCCAATGCAATGCCGATCTTTGCCGCTTTTGTGCAGCGGGGCAGGTAGCGGTCGTAGTAGCCTTTGCCCATGCCCACCCGGAAGCAGTCTGCATCAAAGGCAGTGCAGGGCACCAGCACCAGATCCAGTTGTTCCGGTTCCAGCAGCACCGACCGTTCCAGTACCGGCGTGCGGATGCCGTACAGCCCTGTCTCCCAGCCGTCCGGGCCGGGCACGGCGGCGGTGAGGGAGCAGTTTTCTCCGCACACCGGGTAGGCCAGCACCTTGCCCCGGCGGGCCGCTTCGGCGGCAAACCCGGCAAGGCCGGCTTCACCCCCAAAGGCCGCATACAGCAGGATGGTCTGGGCATTCTGCACGGCGTCCAGCTGCCACAGCCGGGCACACAACGCCGCGTTGGCGGCGGCCCGCTGCTCCGGCGAAAGGGCCCGGCGGGCCGCTTTGCCGGATGTGCGCTGGGCCTGCTTTTCCTCGGCGATGTCCACACAGAACACCTCGTTTCATCTGTGATCGTGGAAAGCTGAAAAATCCACAAAATCGACAATGCATTTTTATACAAATATAATAAACACTTCAGTCCAAAAAAGCAAGCCTTTTGGCGAAAAGAGGATTGAAGGTTTTGCAGCTTTCTGCTATGATAATATAAAGCAATGCGGCCCAGCGTGCAGGAGCCGGGTGCTTGAACAAGGCGTCGATCTGTCTGTATCAAGAGAGGGGTAACTGAAATGTACAAAGAAATGATGGATACCATCGGCCTGGTCAATACCGTAGACCCGGAGCTGGGGGCTGCCATGAACCGGGAGCTGACCCGTCAGCGCCAGAACATCGAGCTCATTGCCAGCGAGAACATCGTCTCGCCCGCCGTCATGGCTGCCATGGGCAGTGTGCTCACCAACAAGTACGCCGAGGGCCTGCCCGGCAAGCGTTACTACGGCGGCTGCGTCTATGTGGATGAGGTGGAGAACATCGCCATCCAGCGCGCCTGCAAGCTGTTCGGTGCCAAGTACGCCAACGTCCAGCCCCATTCCGGTGCACAGGCCAACCTGGCCGTCTACTTCGCCCTGCTGGATCTGGGTGATACCGTCATGGGCATGGATCTGTCCCAGGGCGGCCATCTGACCCATGGCTCCCCCGTGAACATGTCCGGCAAGAACTACCACTTTGTTTCCTACGGCGTCAATGCCGATGGCGTGATCGACTACGCCGAGCTGGAAAAGCAGGTCAAGAAGGTGCGCCCCAAGCTGATCGTGGCCGGTGCATCCGCTTACCCCCGTGCCATCGACTTTGAGAAGATCGCTGAGATCGCCCACGGTTACGGTGCATTCCTGATGGTGGATATGGCCCATATTGCCGGTCTGGTGGCCGGCGGCCAGCACCAGAGCCCGGTGCCCTATGCCGATGTGGTGACCACCACCACCCACAAGACCCTGCGCGGCCCCCGCGGCGGCCTGATCCTGACCAACAACCCGGTCATTGCCAAGCGCATCAACTCGGCCGTGTTCCCCGGCACCCAGGGCGGCCCGCTGGAGCACGTCATCGCCGCCAAGGCCGTCTGCTTCGGCGAGGCCCTCAAGCCGGAGTTCAAGGAGTACGCCCGCAAGATCGTGGAGAACGCTCAGGCTCTGGCCGCAGCTCTGCAGGAACGCGGCGTCAAGCTGGTGTCCGGCGGTACCGACAACCATCTGATGCTCATCGACCTGCGTGACGAGGAGTGCACCGGCAAGGATCTGGAAGCCCGTCTGGACAGCGTGCACATCACTGCCAACAAGAATACCGTCCCCGGCGAGACCCGCAGCCCGTTCGTCACCTCCGGCGTGCGTCTGGGCACTCCGGCGGTCACTACTCGCGGCATGGGCGTGGCCGAGATGAAGGTCATCGCCGACTGCATTGCCGACTGCATCTGGCACTACGACGAGAAGAAGGATGAGATCAGCGAGCGTGTGCTCAAGCTGACCCGCGACTTCCCGCTGTACGAGTGATCCTATCCCAGAAAGAAAATGAAGCCGCTGCGCAGAAAAATACGCAGCGGCTTCGTTTTTTGCTGTTCGGTTGCTTACTCTTCCAGTGCCTGTGCCATGGCGTCGTCCGCTTCCTGCTGGGTGATGGTCTGCACCTTGAAACCGAAGTAGACGATGTGCCCCACCCAGACAATGGCCATAATGGCGCGGCCCACGGGCACCTTGTCCATCAGGATGAACCCGGGGAGCATGATGGCTGTTACCGTGCCGATGAGGAGCGCCTTGGCCTTGCGGGTCATGCCGCGGCGACGGAAATAGCTGCCGATGTACTTTTTATAAACGGTCGTGTGGGTGAACCAGGTGTGCAGCCGCTCGGAGCTGTTGGCAAAGCAGAAGGCCGTGAGCAGATAAAACGGCACCGTGGGCAGAATGGGCAGTGCAATGCCGATGGTGCCCAGCGCCAGGCTGATGCAGCCGAGGGCGACAAAAAACGCTTTTTTGAGAGGATGCATGACAAAGGTCCTTTCTGTGTCCGGTGACCTTTCTGTGTCCGGTGAGATGTTGAATGTTAGAACACACTAACTTTTAGGCAAAAAAGAAACGCCGTTCCAGAAGGAACGGTGCGTTTGCAAGAACAAACTGCATGGAGTGTATCATAAAAAATCCGTGTCTGTCAAGAGAAAATTTTTCCGGAAACGTTGTGTTCTGCCGCCGGGCGTGATAGGATAAAATGGAACAGAACGAATAAGGAGAACGCTATGGAACAGATGGGACTGCTGCATTTGTATTATGGCGACGGCAAGGGCAAGACCACCGCCGCCATGGGCCTTGCGCTGCGTGCACTGGGCAGCGGAAAAAAGGTGGTCATCGTGCAGTTCCTGAAGGGCGGCAAGAGCGGGGAGATCCCGCTGCTGGAGCAGCTGGGGGCCACGGTCTACCGGGGCAAGGCCGGGCAGAAATTCGTCTTTCAGATGAACGACGCCGAAAAGGCCGCCACGCGGGCCCTGCAGGACCGGAACCTGACCGTTGCCATGGCGCAGGAAGCGGACCTGTTGGTGCTGGACGAGGCCGGCAGCGCCTGGGAACTGGATATGGTGGACAAGGACCTGCTTCGCCGGGCGGTGCTGCAGCGTCCCGCCGGGCAGGAATGTGTGCTCACGGCCCATGCCGCCCCGCAGTGGATGCTGGACGCCGCCGATTATGTGACCGAGATGAAGTGCATCCGCCACCCCTATCAGAAGGGAATTGCCGCCCGCAAAGGCGTCGAATACTGACCTTTGCACCGCACGGCTTGCAATTTGCCTACCGGTGTGATATGATGAAGCTGTACATTGTGCGCGCATTTCTGAGCAGCCCGGGCCGCAGGCCCAAAAAGGGGAACGCTCCGCACTGCTGCCGGGGCACCCCGACAGCATTTTGTTTAAAGCTGTGGTTAGCATTTCCTAACGTGCGGCGCCCGGCGAACGCGCGCGGAAACCATCATGGAGGGAACAGACAATGATCGAAACAGTGGTAAAGGTAGACGGTATGATGTGCGGCATGTGCGAGAGCCATGTCAACGATGCCGTGCGCAAGGCATTTCCGGAGGCAAAGAAAGTGGCCTCTTCCCACACCAAGGGCCAGACGGTGATCCACTCGGAACAGGCTCTGGACGAGGCAAAGCTGCGGGATGTCATCAACGCCACCGGCTACGAAGTCAAGGGCGTATCGAGTGCACCGTACGAGAAAAAAGGTTTTTTCTCGTTTTTGAAAAAATAAACCCGGAAACCATTTCATGAGGGAGGCGCATCTGCATGAGGATCCTGGTGTACGGAGCCGGCGTGCTGGGCTGTGAACTGGCCCATGTGCTGCTGCAGAACAAAAAGAACGACGTGACCCTGCTGGCACGCGGGGAGTGGAAGGAGCGCATCGACCAGAAGGGTCTGGTCATCCGCCAATGGGCGCAGCGCAAGACCACGGTGGACCGGGTGCGCACCATCGACGTCCTGGCCCCGGAGGACTTCTACGACCTTGTGTTCGTGGTGCTGCAGGCCGGTCAATTGCCGGATGTGCTGCCCGTCCTCAAGGCCAACCGGAGCCCCTACTTTGTATTCGTGGGCAACGACCCCCATGCAAAGCAGGTTCTGGAAGCCATGCAGCGCCCAGCCGACAAGGTCGCCTTTGGCTTCCAGAACACAGCAGGCCGCCGGGAGCGCGACCGGGTGGTCAGTGTGCACACCGGTGTGGGCATGACGGTGGGCGGTGCCACGGCTCCGCTTTCCGGCACCTTCCGCATCCGGCTCAAGACCGCCTTTGACGGCACAAAGTATAAGCTGACGTTCTACAGCGATATGGACGAGTGGCTCAAGTGCCACATTGCGTTCATTCTGCCGGTCTGCTATGTGTGCTATGCCTGCAACGGGGACCTGACCCGCGCCACCAAACAGCAGCGCGCTGCCATTCTGGATGCTGCCTATGAGGGCTGTGAGATGCTCAAGGCTCTCGGCATCCCGGTGAACGACGCAGAGAATACGGACTACTACAAGCCCGGCACGGCAGGCCGCCGCAAGATGGACGCCATGGTGCTTGCCATGGCAAAGACTCCGCTGGGCCGCCTGTGTGCTTCCGACCACGCCATGCACGCAGTAAAGGAGATGCAGTACCTGGACGAAGCCTTTGAGGCTTTGCGCAAACAGGCCGGAACGGCCATGCCCATGTGGGAAAAGCTGCGCAATGAAATGCCTGCCTGGAACACCCTGCAGAAATGATCCTTCGGGCGCAAAGCCCCGCAAAAGCCCCCGGCTCTCACGATCGAGAGCCGGGGGCTTTGCTGTGTCTGTCCGGGAAGAAGATCATGCCTGATCCAACAGTTCCTCCGGGTCTTCCAGCACCTCCTCAATGGCGCTGTCATCCGGGTCGACCTCGCTGTCGGCGCTTTCCGTCAGGCCCAGCAGTTCCTTGAGCCGGTCACGCATCAGCACAAGGTTCCGGTCAAGGTCGGCGTCCTCATTGAGCAGGTCCTGTACCATCTCAGGCTTGTCGGTGATCACATCATCCACGCCAAGGCTCAGCAGGGCACGGGCGTCCTCCGTACGGTTGACCGTCCAGGCGGACACCGTCTTGCCGCGCAGATGGATCTGCTGCACCATGCCGGAGGTAATAAAGGTGGATTCCACGCTGAAAAAGTCGGCGGCAGGCAGGTCGTAATAGGTGCCCACGCCCAGCGCCAGAATATACCCCGTCTCGATCTCGGGGTCCAGCTCCTTTACCTTGCAAAGGGTCTCGTAGCTTTGGGAGGTGATCACGCAGTCCTTTTCAAAGCCTTTTTCCCGGATGATGCGCACGGTCTCAGCTTCCAGCTCCGGGGTGGCGGCATTGGGCTTGATCTCGATGTTCAGCTGGATTTTCCCCTTGCACAGGTCCAGCACCTCTTCCAGTGTGGGGATCTGCGTGCCGGCGTACCGGGCACTGAACCACCGCCCGGCATCCAGCTCCCGCACCTGTGCAAAGGTCAGGTCGTAGATGTTGGCGTTGCGGCCGGTGCAGCGGCGCAGGCTGGTGTCGTGGGTCACCATGACCACACCATCCTTTGTCATCTGCACATCCAGCTCGGCCCGGTCGCTGTGGTGGTCGATGGCCAGCTGAAAGGCGGGCAGGGTGTTCTCCGGTGCAGCCGTCGAATAGCCGCGGTGTGCCGTGACGATGGGAGCCGCGCCGCCCAGCATGGTGCGCAGCTCATCATCCGCCGGCAGAGCAATATAAATAAAGGAAAGGCCGATTGTGACCAGCGTGACGCCAACCCCCGCAGCGGCCAGCAGGCGACGGCCCTTCGCACGGACGGGCTTCCCATTCTGGGTATCCTCTGGCACGGCATCACCCTCCCGCAGACGGCGGTACAGCAAAAACAGGATGCTGCACTGCGCAATGGTGATGGAGCAGTCGAGCAGGAACTGGAAGAACGGCACCTCGACCAGCAGGCTGGCGCGGGACAGCGCCACCATGGCAGCGGTGTTCTGGAACCCGATGCCCAGAATGACCGCGTACAGCGGTGCCAGTACGCACAGGGCCAGGCTGCCCGACCGGAGGACTGCCGAGAGATTCCAGCGCAGCAGAAGCAGCGCTGTGCGGAAAATTCGCTGCCGCACGAACCCGACGCTCTCCCGGACGGCCTGCCACAGGCTGCGGCGCTCCAGGACAAACAGGGGCAGCACCAGCGCACAGGAGAGGAACAATAGAACCAGCAGTACCACGATCGCCAGATACAGCGCATGATAGCGTGTGGTGGCGCGCAGTACGCCCAGAAGGTACTCCGGTACGGCAAACTGGGTGATATAGTTGGAGGTCAGGAAAAAGCTGGTGAAGGGGATGAGCACGGCGCTGTATACGAGGACCGACCAGTTCTGCGGAAGAAACGTGTGCCGGATGTCCACCAGCGCATCCCGCAGCAGGGCAGGCAGCTGCACCGGTCTGCCGCTGCGGGCCAACTCCAGTCCGTGCAGCAGCACCGAAAATTCATACAGCGCCCAGAATGCTGTCAGCAATGCAATGACCACAAGACACAGGATGATGGCCGGGGAGACAAAAATGTCCGAAGCATTGCTGTTGTTCAGGTAATGCACGGGCGCGAACCGGAGTGTCAGCGACCAGAGCTGCTGCATCAGCGGGATAAACAGCAGGTTGGTTGCGACTGCGTATAGTCCGACCAGCGCCGGCAGGATGACCCCGGCATGGTGCAGCAGAGCACCGGCTGAGCGCTGCAAAGAATGATAGGTCTGGTTGAAAGCGTGCAGGGAAGAAGCGAAAGATTTCAAAGTTTGTCGGACCTCTTTTGCGTGGATTTTTGTTGTTTCCCGGGCGGGAGGATGGCATTGTCTGTCGGATTTTACCCGGATTTTATGATTCCGCAGGGAATGTAACATCAGTGTAACACAATTCTGACCAAAAAGATATGTGCGGATGGAGAGCACATTTACCAAAAATGAAAGAAAATTTTTTACACCGGTGCCGGGTGCACTGTAGGGGGCTTGCGGAAGCGAAAAAAAGCGCAGGGCGATACATCGTTAAAAAATTATGGATTACAGCTGACAGATGTTGTTCTCGATGGATTTTTATAGAAAGTCTTGCAATTTCCTGGCAAAAACAGTATAATAAAACCAATTTTGAAAGCTCACACAGACAACCAGGAGGTCTTATCATGGCTTCAAAGATCAATAAGGGAGAAATCCTCGCCAAGTTTTTCGATGACGGGGAATACACTGCGCTGTTTGCCGATGGTGCGGTGAGTGCTGCCTGCGGCTATGCAGCAGGTCAGCAGGCATACGCTGTCTATCAGAACGGCGAGGCTGTTACCGTCAAGGACGTTGAGAAGAACATCAAGGTCCTGGAGATGGCCGCACAGACCGGCTGCCCGGTCGTCACGTTCTATAACTCGGTGGGCGCAAAGCTGGCCGAGGGCCTGGATGTGCTCACGGCCAATGCCAAGCTGAATGCGCAGATCGCAAAGGTTTCCGGCGTGATTCCGCAGGTGGCGGTGGTTCTGGGTGTGTGCGGCGGCACCAGCGCACTGAGCGCTGCCAATGCCGACGTGTGCATCATGGCCGAGGGCGCAGAGCTGTTCTTCACCGCTCCGTTCACCTCTGCCGCCAAGGGCGACAAGGTGGCTGATGCCGGCAGTGCTGCTGCCGCTGCCAAGGCCGGTGTGGCATCCATCGTGGCTGCCGACGCCGCCGAGGCTGCCGAGAAGGCTGCCCACATCGTGGGTCTGCTGCCCGCCAACAACCTGACCGGCCCTGCGATCTTTGAGTTCGAGCAGCCCACTGCTGCTCTGGCTGCCGGTGCAGAGCCTGCCAAGGCTGCTGCCGCTGTGGTGGACAAGGACAGCACCGTGGAGCTGTATGCAGGCTTTGGCAAGTCGGTCTACACCGCATTTGCCACCGTCGGCGGCAACGCCGTGGGCGTTGTGGCTACCGGCAAGAACCTGTGCCACAACTGCGTGGCCAAGATCGCCCGCTTTGTGCGCCTGTGCGACGCCTTCAGCGTGCCGGTGGTCACCGTTGTGGACACCGAGGGCTTTGTGCCCAGCGTGAGCGATGACATCGCCGGCGGCATCCGTGAGGCTGCCCGTCTGGCCGCCACCTACGCCGACGCCACCACCGCAAAGGTCACCGTTCTGGCCGGCAAGGCTGTGGGCCCTGTCTACACCGCATTGGCTGCTGCGGACCTGCGCATCGCCGTCACCGGCTGCGTGGTCAGCGCTCTGGAGCCCAGCGCAGCAGTCAGCGTTCTGTACAAGGACGAGATCGACGCTTCCGACAACATCATTGCTGCCACCAACGCCAAGGCTGCCGCTTACACCGCAGAGGTGTGCAGCGCTGCCAACGCTGTGGCCTGCGGTGCTGCCGATATGGTCTGTGACGCTGCCAATGTGCGCTCCAGCGTGGTGGCAGCCCTGGAGCTGCTGAGCACCAAGCGTGCTGCCCGCCTGCCCAAGAAGCACGGCAACATGGCTCTGTAAGCATCCGAACGTTTTATCTGATACGATTTTGATTTGGAGGATTCTTCCATGAAGTACTACAATATTACCGTCAATGGTGTTGCTTACAGCGTTTCCGTGGAGGAGACCGCTGCAGGTGCTGCTCCTGTTGCTGCTGCCGCTCCGGCTGCCCCCGCTGCTCCCAAGGCTGCTCCGGCTCCCGCTGCCGCCCCGAAGGCTGCTGCCGGTGCCGCAGGCGCTGTTTCCGTCAAGGCTCCCATGCCCGGCAACATTCTGGACGTCAAGGTCAGCGCAGGTGCTTCCGTCAAGGCCGGCGATGTGCTGGTGATCCTGGAGGCCATGAAGATGGAGAACGAGATCCTGGCTCCCCAGGACGGCACTGTTGCATCCGTCAATGTCAACAAGGGCGACACCGTCAACTCCGGTGACGTTCTGGTTTCCATGAACTAAGGGAGAGGTGACAACCATGGCGAAAAAGCCGATCAAAGTGACCGAAGTGGTCCTGCGTGATGCGCACCAGTCCCTGCTGGCTACCCGCATGACCATGGACGAGATGCGTCCGATCCTGCCCGAGATGGACAAGATCAATTACTTCTCTGTGGAATGCTGGGGCGGCGCCACCTTCGACAGCTGCATCCGCTTCCTGGATGAGGACCCCTGGGAGCGTCTGCGCATCCTGCGCAAGGAGCTGCCCCACCAGA